>QXGG01103670.1_pt1 | contig 13701 bp, 13 predicted proteins | sample 1982491 | NCBI WGS metagenome assembly QXGG01 (sample SAMN09924614, study PRJNA488089) | Wastewater metagenome, whole genome shotgun sequencing project. | isolation source: South African research farm wastewater | place: South Africa: Irene, Agricultural Research Council, Animal Production... | reverse complement strand
TCTGGGGAGATTACATGCAAAACTCTAATCCATACCGCCTGAAACTGGTGGCAGTCGCTGTAGCGGGTGCCTTCACGGCATCGCCGGCATTTGCCGCCGAGGATGTCGCCCGTACTGACAAGATCGAGGTCATCAGCACGACCCCCTTGCCCGGTATCGGTTTGCCGGCAAACAAGGTACCGGCCAATGTGCAGACAACGGTGCCGGCTGAAATCAACAATCAGGCCGGGACCTCTCTGGCCGATTACATGATGAACAACATGCAGGGCGTGACCGTGACCGACATGGCGGGCAACCCTTATCAGCCCGAGATCAATTTCCGTGGCTATTCCGCTTCATCCCTGTTGGGTAACGCGCAGGGCTTGTCCACTTATGTCGACGGCGTACGCGTCAATGAGCCATTTGGTGATGTGACGCTGTGGGACAAGATTCCCAGCTTCGCCATCGGCGGCATGCAGTTGGTGCCGGGTTCCAATCCTCTGTATGGTCTGAACACGCTGGGCGGTGCCGTGGCGGTGCAGACAAAAAGCGGTCGCGATGCCGAAGGTGTCGGCGTTGAATACGAATTCGGTTCCTGGAGCAGACAGCGCGCACTGGCGGAATATGGCATGGTGTCGGACAGTGGCGCCGTGGATTTTTACATCGGCCTGCAACATACGACCGAAGACGGTTGGAGAAGATACTCCCCTTCGCACGTCAATCAGTTGTTCAGCAAGTTGGGTTGGCAAGACGATGCCACCCGTCTGGAATTGAGCTATATCCATACCGACAATAATCTGACCGGTAACGGTTTTGCCCCGGAAAATCTGCTTCACGGCGATCGTGACCAGATCCATACGCGGCCAGACTTCACCAACAACTATTACCATCATCTTGCCTTGAACGGTACGCACTGGTTCAACGATGAGACCATGTTCGCCGGCAACCTCTACTATCGCAAATCCAATCGTCATACGCTGAATGGCGACCTTTACGAAGCCGAGATCGACGACGATGATCTGGGTTCTGTCAACAAGAACAATCCGTATGGTTGGGTGGGCGATGGTTCCGGCGATGAGTTGGAGGCCACGGGCTCTGCACTCAATACCTCCAAGACCAGTCAGGACAACTATGGCTTGACCGGTCAGTTCGTCTTCAATCAGGACTGGATGGGCATGCAGAACCAGCTGACTGTCGGTGCCGGATATGATTATTCATTGATTCGATACAAGCAGTCGGAGAACATCAATATCGCTGAAATGGAAGGCGGTCTTGCTGGTGTTGATTTCGATGGATTTGAGGATGTGTTCGATGGCACGCGCAAACCGATCGGGCCCTACGAATACAGCCGCCAGAGCACCGGTCTGACCGGCAAGCAATATACGGCTCGCCTGTTCGCTACCGATACCTTGTCGCTGAATGATAGGTGGCATGTGACGGCCGGCGCAAGCTGGAATTTCACGCGTGTGGACAATGTCGATACCTTGCGCGGTGACGCTTCCGACCAGTCCCTGACTGCCAAGGACAGCTACACGCGCCTGAATCCGATGATCGGTCTCAGCCATACGCCGAGCGATCAACTGACCCTGTATACCTCCTACAGCGAGTCCAGCCGCGCACCGACCTCGATCGAGTTGGGCTGCTCCAATCCGGAGAATCCATGCCTCTTGCCATCTGCCATGGCAGACGATCCTCCGCTCAACCAAGTGGTCGCCAAGACCTATGAAGTTGGCGGTCGCGGTAATCTGACCGAGTCGATCCGCTGGAATGCCGGTGTCTATCAGGCCGTCAATCACGATGACATTCAGTTCACTGCCGCAGGTGCCGTCAATGGCGCCGGTTATTACCAGAATGTCGGTCGCACCAAACGTCAGGGTATCGACCTTGGTCTGGGCGGCGATATCAGCAAGTTCCGCTGGAACGTGTCCTATAGCTATATCCGCGCCACCTATGATAGCGATATGGTGTTTAACAGCCCGTCAAACTCCTCGGCTGATGCCGACGGCATCATCCAGGTCAAATCCGGTGACCGCATCACCTCGATTCCGGCACATCAGATCAAGATGCGCGGCCAGTATCAGGTCACTCCGGACTGGTCCATCGGTGCGAACATCATCGGTTATTCCGATCAGTATGTGATGGGCAATGAGAACAACAAGCACAAGTCGAATTCGGCCAGATGTAACGGTGGCGAGGATTGCGCTACCGGCGACGGCAAGCTGAGCGGTTATTTCCTCGTCAACCTGGACACCCAGTACAACATCGGTAGCGGCTGGAAGGCGTTCGCCAAGGTGACCAACCTGTTTGACAGGGAATATGACGTCAGCGGTCGTCTGGCAGAGACCCTGTTCGACGCCAATGGCCAGTTCGGCGAAGAACAGAAGATGCTTGGTATTCTGCCGGGTGCTCCACGCGCGGGCTGGCTGGGCGTGCGTTACGAGTTCGCTGCCAAGAAGTAGGAATGATGTCCAAGATGCAGGCACACGTAGATACTGTTGATGGAATGACGAATCATCAGGCGCTCCAACAAAAGGCGCGTGTGCTTGTCATCGAGGATGAAGCGCTGTTTGCGCGTGCAGTCGTCAAACGCCTGAAGAAGGCGGGATATGATTGCGAGCACGCCGAGAATATCAAGGACGGACGTGCGCTGGCCAAGCAGATGATGCCGGATATCGTCCTGCTGGACATGCGCCTGCCTGACGGTAGCGGCATGGACTTGTTACCGGATTTCGTCACCAGGGGTATGTCCGTGATCGTCATGACAGCTTTCGGTGAGCTCAGCGATGCCGTCAGCGCCATGAAGCAGGGCGCGACCGACTACCTGAAGAAGCCGGTCGATCTCGAGGAACTGTTGCTGGTGATCGAGAAGGCTGAAAAAGCCAGCCAGCTCAAACACCATCTGGATTACTCACGGCAGCGAAATTCGCATGATGCGACTGCGATCGGCGTCGAAATGATCGGCAACAGCCCGGTCATGCAGCGCGTACGCAAGCAGATCGAGCGCGTTGCCCAACTGGCGTCGGTCGAGACGGCGGTGCCTCCGCCCACCGTGTTGATCAATGGCGAAACCGGTACCGGCAAGGATGTCGCGGCCCGAATGCTGCATCTGTCCTGCATGATCAAGGATCGGCCTTTCGTGCATGTCGATTGCGCCTCGTTGCCGGCGGAACTGATTGAAAGCGAACTGTTCGGTCATGAGCGCGGTGCCTTTACCAGCGCTCAATCCTCCCGTTGTGGTTTGATCGAGGCCGCGGAAGACGGCACACTTTTTCTGGATGAAATCGGCGAACTGCCGCTCAGCCTGCAGGCCAAGTTGCTGAATGTGCTCGAACGCCGCATGGTGCGGCGGGTCGGCTCCACCAAGGAGCGGCCGGTGGCGGCCCGCTTCATCGCGGCTACCAATCGCGACCTGCAACAGATGGTGCTGGAAGGTCGTTTCCGCTCGGATCTTTATTACCGGTTGAACGTATTGAATATCGTCATGCCCGCACTGCGCGAACGTGGGGAGGACATTCTTCTATTGGCCCGTCATTTCGCCAGTCAGACCGAGCGCCGTTACGGTCTGCAACCAAGACGTTTCTCGGAAGAGGCGATCGAGGTCATCAACCGTTACCAATGGCCGGGCAATGTGCGCGAACTCAAACATCAGATCAGCCGAGCCGTTCTGCTTAGCCGGGATGATGTCATCAGCGGCCAGGATCTCGCGGTCGCCATCGAGCCCAGTACCGCCAAGATCAGTTTTGACAGCAATGCGGCGACCGTGACGCTGGATCAGGCCGAGAAGATCCTGATCGAGAATGCTCTGGCCCAAGCCAACAACAATGTTTCCGAAGCCGCCCGACTGTTGGGCATCACGCGCATGGCCATCCGCTACCGGATGGACAAGCATGGTATCAAGGGCGATTGAGCTCAACCTGAATCCGTAATCCAAGCCACCGAGTCTATAAGGCGCAGCGGAAAGCGGATTGCGTCCTGTTCATAGAATTGCCACGATAGGTGGAAGTCACGATTTCTGCAGCTTCTTGTTTTTGTGAACTCAGTGCTTTCAGCGACTGCCCAAGTTTTTCCGCATCAAAACCAGACCCGCGCCCGTCTGCGCCCACCATGTTAAAATCGGCCTGAATTCAACCAGGAGTCAGGCATGAAAATCGGAACCCCCTTGAGCCCCAACGCTACGCGCGTGATGCTGCTCGGCAGCGGCGAGTTGGGCAAGGAAGTTATCATCGCCTTGCAAAGGCTGGGGGTCGAAGTGATTGCGGTCGACCGTTACGCCAATGCGCCCGGCCATCAGGTGGCGCATCGGTCGCATGTGATCGACATGACCGACGATGCCGCGTTGCGTGCGCTCGTGGCTCAGGAAAAACCGCACCTCATCGTGCCGGAGATCGAGGCGCTGAATACTGCCACGCTGGCCGCTATTGAGGCGCAGGGCACAGCGCAGGTGATTCCCACCGTCAAGGCCGTGCAACTCACCATGAACAGGGAAGGCATCCGCCGGCTGGCCGCCGAGGAACTCGGTTTGCCGACCTCGCCCTACGCATTCGCTGACAGTCTGCAAGCCCTGCAACGGGCGATCGACGGCGGTATCGGCTACCCTTGTTTCGTCAAGCCGACCATGTCCTCTTCCGGCAAGGGCCAGTCGCGTAGCACCGGCGCTTCCGAAGTGTCAGCCGCCTGGGAGTATGCCGCCAGCGGCGGACGCGTGAATCAGGGCGTCGTCATCGTCGAGGGCCAGATCGATTTCGATTACGAGATCACCTTGCTCACGGTGCGCGCGCGAAACGCGGAGGGCGAGATCGAAACCCGGTTCTGCGAACCTATTGGCCATCTGCAGCAGAAGGGCGACTACGTCGAGAGCTGGCAGCCTCAAGCCATGAACCGACTCGCACTGCAGCGAGCGCAGCATATCGCGAAGTCCGTCACCGACAGCCTGGGCGGACTGGGTCTTTTTGGCGTCGAACTCTTCGTCAAGGGCGATGAGGTCTGGTTCTCCGAGGTCAGCCCGCGGCCGCATGACACCGGCATGGTGACCATGGCCAGCCAGCGTTTTAGTGAATTCGAGCTGCATGCCCGTGCCATCCTCGGCTTGCCGGTCGATGTAACCTTGCAGCGGCCTGCCGCCAGCGCCGTCATCTATGGTGGCGCGGACAGCACGCAACTGGCGTTCGAGGATGTGGAAAAGGCGCTGGCAGTACCGGAGTCCGATCTGCGTCTGTTCGGCAAGCCGGAATCCTTTGTCAGGCGCCGCATGGGTGTGGCGCTCGCCGCCGGCAAGGATGTAGACGAGGCGCGCAGCCGGGCGAAGCAGGCAGCCGGTCTGGTCAGAACCACGGCGGAATAAGGTAACTGCATGATTGAAAAACCGCAGGAGCCTGCGAGCGAAAGCAGGACCTTTTTTGAATTGCTCGGCGGCACCGAGAAGATCCGCGATATCGTCGAGCGTTTCTACGACATCATGGATAGCGACCCGCGTGCGGCCGGTATCCGTGCCATGCATGCGCCCGACCTCACTTCGGCGCGGGAAAAGCTCTTCATGTATCTGACCGGCTGGACCGGCGGACCGCAACTCTATATCGAGCGGTATGGTCATCCACGCTTGAGAGCGAGGCATCTGCCGTTTTCCATCGACGAATCGGCGCGCGATCAGTGGATGTATTGCATGATCAAGTCCTTGCACGAGAACGGGGTGGAGGAGCCGGTGCTGACGCAGCTTGCGTCCTTGCTCTATGACTTGGCGGACATGATGCGGAACCGTCCGGGATAAACTGGAATCGGTCAGCCACAGAGCACGCAGGCTTCACAGAGCAATCAGGCTATTGCCAGCGCGTGATTCTTGACTCTGACACTGGCGTTTGAATAGCGGTTTAGCATAAAAAAGAGCCTCCATCCGGAGGCTCTTTTGCTAGATGCGTTTGTTTTTGTTAAGAATCTTGCCGTCTCAGGCCACCGAGCAACGCCGCGACCGGTGCCTTGGAGCGGCTTGTCGCCGGGCGGTTGAGCGGTTTTGGTGCAGCGTTCTGCGCCGGTTCGTAAGGTTTGTCGAACCATGGATCCTTGCTCTTGTTTCTGGGCAAGGCGCGGGGAGCAGAGCTCATCGATTCGCCGCGATCCTGGCGTTTCTCACGCGAGTGACTGTCGCGCGGCGATCTTGCCGTACCGCTGACGGCGCTTTTCTCCTTGTCGATCTCGCGCTTGATCAGTTTTTCGATTTCCTTCAGGTATTTCTCTTCCTCGGGGGAAACCAGCGAGATGGCGGTGCCTGAGGCGCCGGCGCGGCCGGTCCGGCCGATGCGGTGTACGTAGTCTTCCGGCGCCGAAGGGATCTCGTAATTGATTACCATCGGCAGCTGGTCGATATCGAGGCCGCGGGCGGCGACATCGGTCGCGATCAGCACCGTGACCTTGCCCTGTTTGAACGCATCCAGTGCTTCCATGCGCTCCTTCTGGCTCTTGTCGCCATGAATCGCGTCGGCCTGCAGACCTTCGCGTTGCAGCTGTTTCGCCAGACGGCTGGCAGCCAGCTTGGTCTTGGTGAAGACGATCACCTGCGAGGCATCGCTGCCGCGCAGAATCTCGACCAGTTGCGCGTGCTTGGCAGCTTGTTCGACCAGATAGACCTTTTGCGTGACGTTTTCGGCAGTTGCATTGCTGCGTGCAACCTCGATCAGGGTCGGATGGTTGAGGAAATCTTCCGACAGTTTCTTGATCTCGTTCGAGAACGTCGCCGAGAACATCATGTTCTGGCGCTGTTTCGGCAAGAGAGCCAGAATCCGCTTCAGATCCGGCATGAAGCCCATATCCAGCATGCGGTCGGCTTCGTCCAGAATCAGCATCTGTACCTGGCCGAGCTGCAGCGTGCGCTGCTCGACATGGTCGAGCAGACGCCCCGGTGTCGCCACCAGGATCTCGACACCGCGCATCAGGCTCGGCGTCTGTGTCCTGATGTCGACACCGCCGAAGACCACCAGCGAGCGCAGATTGGTGTGTTTGGCATAGACCTTGACACTTTCCTCGACCTGGATCGCCAGTTCACGCGTCGGCGTCAGGATCAGGGCGCGTATCGGGTGACGTGCCGGCGAAGCGCTGCTATTGGCCTGCGGCAACAGCATTTGCAGCATCGGCAGCGAGAAGGCCGCCGTCTTGCCGGTGCCGGTCTGGGCACCCGCCATCAGGTCCTTGCCCGCGAGGGCGACCGGAATGGCTTGCGCCTGGATAGGCGTCGGTGTCGTGTAACCGAACTCGCTCAGCGCCTTGAGGATCTCGGGTGCGAGCCCCAGCGATTCGAACGTGACCTGTTCGGCAGCCGCTACTTTTTCTGTATTCACAGTCATCGTTTATCCAAATGTACGCGGGCGTCTTGCGTTGCTGCTACGGCCGCCATCGTTACGTTTCTGGGCATTGAACGGGCCATTGTCACGGCCGTTACCGGATGGTTTGCGGTCGCCGAAACTCTGGCCGGGATTGGCCGTACGGTTGTCGCCGCGATAGCCCTGAGCGCCTTGTGAACGGCCCTTGTAGCCGCCACCCGGCTTCTTGCCGTTGCGCGGACGATCGTTGTCCATGCGCGGAGCCGGACGTTTCGGCTCGAAACCTTCGATTACGGTAGGCTCGATGCGTTGACCTGTGAACTGTTCGATCTTGCGCACCTGATAGCGGTCGGCATGAGAGGCGAAGGAGACGGCGACGCCCATGTTGCCGGCGCGCCCGGTGCGCCCGATGCGGTGGACGTAGTCCTCGGCGAACTTAGGCAGATCGTAGTTGATGACGTGCGTGATGCCGTGCACGTCGATACCGCGCGCGGCTACGTCGGTCGCTACCAGTACGCGCACATCACCGTGGCGCAGCTTGGTCAGTGTGCGGTTGCGTGCGCCCTGAGTCATGTCGCCATGCAGGGCGGCGGTTTTGTGGCCGGCGGCGTAGAGGTCTTCGGCCAGCAGGTCGGCGTGGCGCTTGGTCGAAGTGAAGACGATAGCCTGGTTCACTTCAGCGCCGATCAGCAGATGTTCGAGCAGCTTGTTCTTGTGGTTCATGTCGTCAACAAAGTGCAGGCGCTGTTCGATGTTGGCGTGTTTTTCCTTCTGTGCGGCAACCTGGATGGTCTTGGGGTTGCGCAGGATCTGGCGGGCGATGTTGCCGATGTTGCCGTCCAGCGTGGCGGAGAACAGCAATGTCTGGCGTTCTGCCGGCAGGGCGTTGCAGATGCGTTCGACATCCGGCATGAAACCCATGTCCAACATGCGGTCGGCTTCGTCCAGAATCAGCATCTGCAGGCGCGACATGTCGATACGACCGCGTTCCATGTGGTCCAGCAGACGGCCGGGCGTGGCGACCAGAATATCCAGCGGTTGGCTCAGCAGTTTGTTCTGCAATGGGTAGGGCATGCCGCCGACGATGCTGACGGCACGGGCACGCAGGAATTTGCCATATTTGCGAGCAGCATCGTTGACTTGGCCAGCCAGTTCACGTGTCGGTGTCAGCACCAGGATACGTGGGCCGCGGCTCTTGGAAGGATGTGGTGTTGCCAGCAGGTTGAGAGCGGGCAGGGTAAAGGCAGCGGTCTTGCCGGTACCGGTCTGGGCCGAGGCCATGAGGTCGTGGCCGGCCAGTACTTCAGGGATGGCTTGCGCCTGGATCGGCGTCGGGTTCACATAACCGGCTTCTGCCAGTGCGCGGAGAATGGCAGGATGCAGATCCAGAGCTTCAAAACTGGTGTTTTCAGATGACACGTAGTATTTCCTTAAATGTAATGATAGTCAGCCGTTCTGGCTGAAAGGCGCAAGCAAACGCATGGTCGCAGCAGGCCCAATTGAATGAGTCCAGACTGGATGAGCGCGAAACTAAATGAATGTATTCAGTATTCTTACCGGCGCACGGGCATAGCCACTAACCGGTAACAAATACAAGAGAGCCACAAAATGACAGCGGGCTTCGAGAGGCTAGGGCGATGAATCATCAATCGATGAGGATTGAATCTGCCGCGAAGTATACGCATCCATGCGGAATTGTCAAAGCATTTATCGAAATAAATAGTTGATTAGTATGTTAGAATCGCGCCCTTTCAATCAGATCGACCGCAATCCCATGTCCAGAAATCTCAGAAACATCGCCATTATCGCCCACGTTGACCACGGCAAGACCACCATGGTCGACAAGCTGTTGCAGCAGGCGGGCACTTTTGCATCCCACCAAGCCGTGACCGAGCGCGTCATGGATTCTGGCGATATCGAAAAAGAACGCGGCATCACCATTCTCGCCAAGAATACGGCGGTCAATTACGAAGGCACGCATATCAATATCATTGATACGCCGGGGCACGCCGATTTCGGCGGCGAAGTGGAGCGCGTGCTGGGCATGGTGGATGGCGTAGTACTATTGGTTGACTCGGTAGAAGGCCCGATGCCGCAAACCCGTTTCGTCACCAAGAAAGCCCTGGCGCTCGGCCTCAAGCCCATCGTCGTCATCAACAAGGTGGATCGCCCGGGTGCGCGCACTGACTGGGTGATCAACCAGACTTTCGATCTGTTCGCAAATCTGGGCGCGACCGACGAACAACTGGATTTCCCCGTGGTTTACGCTTCGGCCTTGAACGGTTTCGCCACGCTGGACATGAATGCGCCGTCCGAAACCATGCGTCCTCTGTTCGAGACCATACTGAAGCATGTCGAGCCGCCGCAAGGTGACAGCAACGCACCGCTGCAACTGCAGATTTCCGCCCTGGACTATTCGACCTATACCGGCCGTCTCGGCGTCGGCCGCATCCGTAACGGCCGCATCAAGCCGGGTCAGGTCGTGGTCGTCATGAACGGCAATCAGCAGACCGCTCAAGGCCGCATCAACCAGGTGCTGGGCTTCAGGGGTCTGGAGCGCGTGCCGGTGGAGGAAGCTGAGGCTGGCGACATCGTCATCATTTCCGGCATCGAGGAGATCGGCATCGGCGTGACCATCGCCGACCGCGACAATCCGGTCGGACTGCCGCTACTGGCGGTCGATGAGCCGACCCTGACCATGGACTTCATGGTCAACACCTCGCCGCTGGCCGGTACCGAAGGCAAGTTCGTCACCAGCCGCCAGATCCGTGACCGCCTCAGCAAGGAATTGCTGACCAACGTCGCGTTGCGCGTCGAGGATACGGCCGATGCCGACGTCTTCCGCGTTTCCGGCCGGGGCGAGCTGCACCTTACCATTCTGCTGGAAAATATGCGCCGCGAAGGCTTCGAGATCGCAGTTGGCAAGCCACGCGTGGTGTTCCGCGAGATCGACGGCGAAAAGTGCGAGCCGTACGAGATCCTCACAGTCGACCTGGAAGACGATTGCCAGGGCGCCGTCATGGAAGAATTGGGCCGTCGCCGAGGCGAACTGCAGAACATGGAATCCGACGGCAACGGCCGTACCCGTCTGGAATACCGAATTCCAGCGCGCGGTCTGATCGGTTTTCAGAGCGAGTTCCTGACCCTGACGCGCGGTACCGGCCTGATGGCGCACATCTTCGACGAATACGCGCCGGTCAAGGCCGATATGCCGGGCCGTCGCAACGGCGTGCTGATCTCTGCCGAACACGGCGAGGCGGTGGCCTATGCCCTGTGGAAGCTGCAGGACCGTGGACGCATGTTCTCCAGTCCGGGCGACCGCCTCTACGAGGGTATGATTATCGGCATCCACAGCCGCGACAACGACCTGGTCGTCAACCCGATCAAGGGCAAGCAGCTGACCAACGTGCGCGCTTCCGGCACCGACGAGGCCGTGCGTCTCGTGCCGCCGGTGCAGCTGACACTGGAGTCGGCGGTGGAGTTTATCGACGACGACGAACTGGTGGAAATCACGCCCAAGAATATCCGTATTCGCAAGCGTCACCTGCTGGAGCACGAGCGCAAGCGCGCTGCCAAGGAATAGACGCAAATGAAAAAGCCGGCGACCGCCGGCTTTTTTCTGTCTGCAGAATTGCGCTTCAGTGCGGTGGGCGACGGTCGGAGAAATCGCGTTCCGATGCAGCCGGGGCGCGCTTTAATCAAAGTGACATAAATCCAGAATAGACTGCCTGCCATCGCATATGAATCAGGATGTCACATGCAGTCTGCAGCATTGAATCGTCAGTCTCTTGCCGAACTCACGGCCTTCGTCGCCGATGCGCGCAAGGAGGGCTTCTCCTTCAAGCCTTCCTCCATTGTCAGGGATGCCGCCTATTGCAAACAGCTGATCGAGCTCGTGGTCAGCAGCGGTTCGGCATCGCTTGCCAAGTCTGCCAGGAATATCGTCGGCAAGTACCATCAATCGGAAACCGTCAGCGCCGCCTAGCAGTTGCTAGCCGCTGGCAGCAGTGCTGTCTTCTGCTGCCGCAGCGACAGATTGCGCAGATAGCGTCCGAGCGTTCTGCCGTCGGCGCATGAGGTATAATTTCGCCTCATATGACTGACATAATTCTCCTGGTTCTGCTCATTGCCGTTCTGCTGCTCCTGCTCTGGCAGAACTTGCGTTCGCTGCGCGCCGAACAGGCCAACCAGAACCTGCTCGTGCAACTCGAAGACAAGCATCGTGCGATGCTGGTCGACCTCAACAACGGTCTCAATAATCTGGGTGACCGGCTGATCAATCTGTCCAACGAACACAGTGACCGTCTGCGTACGCAGGTGACACAGGAATTGAGTCAGACGCGCGACGCCATGCAGAAGCTGCAGGTGAGCCAGGTCGAAAGCCTGGCCGCCACGCGCGAGACCATCCTGGAAAGAATGCACCAGACGCTGGCCGAACAGAGCAAGGCCGAGCAGATCCTGATCCAGAACACCATGGGCGGTGCGACACAGCTATTGGCGCAGCGCATCGAGGCGCTGACCAAAACGGTGGAGGAGCGTCTGGAGTTGATCAGCGGCAAAGTGTCGGAGCGGCTGGACGAGGGCTTCAAGAAGACCAACGAGACCTTCCTCAACGTCATGACGCATCTGACCAAGATCGACGAGGCGCAGAAGAAGATCGACGGTCTCGCGACCAACGTCGTCAGTCTGCAGGAGCTGCTGGGCGACAAGCGCTCGCGCGGCGCCTTCGGCGAAGTGCAGCTGGAAGGGCTGGTGCGCAACCTGCTGCCGGAGAGTGCCTTCGAATTCCAGTACACCTTCGCCAACAAGACGCGCGCGGATTGCGTGCTCAAGCTGCCGGAGCCGACCGGCCTGGTGGCAGTCGATTCAAAATTCCCTCTGGAAAACTACGAGGGCATGTTCGCCGAAGGGCCGGACCGCATCAGCCCGGCCGTGTTCAAGACCGGCGTCAAGAAGCACATCGATGATATCGCCGGCAAATATATCATCCCCGGCGTCACAAGCGATGGTGCCGTCATGTTCCTGCCGGCGGAAGCGGTGTTCGCCGAGATTCACGCCCACCATCGCGACCTGGTGGAGTATGCCCACAGGAAACGCGTCTGGATCGTCTCGCCGACCACGTTGATGGCGGTGCTGAACACGGCGCGTGCGGTGCTCAAGGATACGGAAACCCGTAAGCAGGTGCACATCATCCAGGAAGAGCTGTCCAAACTGGGCAAGGATTTCGCGCTGTTCGACGGCCGCATGAAGAAACTCGCCGACCATATCCGCCAGGCCCATGAGGATGCCGAAAAGGTCCAGGTCAGCAGCCGCAAGATCAGCAGCCATTTTGCGCGCATCGAGCGGGTCGAACTGGATGGGTCAGTTTCTACGCCACTGCTCGACGAGGAATAACAGGTCCTTTGTATATACATGTATTTACATGTGCTGACGGATGCTGTAAAGTGGATGTGTGATCGATGATTGAGGAACCGACATGCATACGACCAGAGCTTTCAAGAGTGGGAATTCCCAAGCAGTACGTATCCCCGCAGAATTGGCTTTCGAACGTACAGATATTGAGCTTGAGATTGAAAGAGTGGGTGCTGAGCTGCATATCAGGCCAGCCCGTCGTTCCTTGTCAGGCGTGCTGGAGAAGTTTGCCAAGTTGGGTCAGGATTTCATGGCAGAGGGACGTGGCGAGCAAGACCAGACGGAGCGGGATGCGATTTGATGGCTCGTTACATGCTGGATACCAACATGTGTATCTATCTGATGAAAAATCAGCCTGAGCAAGTCGCTCGTAGATTCGCACAATGCTATGTCGGAGATGTCGTGATGTCTGCGATTACGTGTGCCGAACTTGAGTATGGTGTTTCGATTTCAGAAAGGCGGTCAGAAAGGAGATCTGATTTGGATGCGCTGATCGAGGATATTCCCGTTGCGCCGTTCGATCTTTCAGCTGCTTCTGTTTATGGGCCTCTACGAGCTGCTACACGGCATAGTCAAAAGGACCATTTGGACAAGTTGATAGCATCACATGCGATATCGCTGAATCTTGTGTTGGTGACCAATAATGTCAAGGACTTTGAAAAATATCCAGACCTCAAAATCGAAAACTGGCTGGACGAGCTGGATGGAGGTAAGGAATGAATATCGAATCAGTCGATGACAACGAAACCGGCGTGGTGATGCTGGTGCAGCAGTATGCCGGCAAGTTCGGTATCACTTTCAGTTCTAAACTGATGGATGACCCGGTCGCCAAGAAGAAGCTCATGCAGCTGATGGCGGAAGCCATCATGGGCAGGCGCGGCGCGGTGACGGACGAGGATGTGCTTTAGGCACGCAAGGACATGATCAAGGTTTTGTATTTTGCCCGTTTGCGCGAATCGCTCGGCAGCGCCGGTGAATCGCTGGAGGTGCGGGACGGACTCAG
>QXGG01310103.1_pt1 | contig 13719 bp, 11 predicted proteins | sample 1982491 | NCBI WGS metagenome assembly QXGG01 (sample SAMN09924614, study PRJNA488089) | Wastewater metagenome, whole genome shotgun sequencing project. | isolation source: South African research farm wastewater | place: South Africa: Irene, Agricultural Research Council, Animal Production... | reverse complement strand
GAAGAGGAGGAATAAATTATGAAAAATAGATTAAGAAGTTCCGAGAGTCTTGAAGGACGAAGAATGGCAGGTGCACGTTCGCTATGGAGAGCCAACGGCATGAAGCCCGAGCAGATGGGGAAGCCCATCATCGGAATCGTAAACTCGTTTACTCAGTTTGTTCCTGGGCATATGCACTTGCATCCTGTGGGGCAAATGGTAAAAGCGGAGATAGAAAAGCTAGGTTGCTTTGCGGCAGAGTTTAACACCATCGCTGTTGATGATGGTATTGCTATGGGGCATAAGGGAATGCTTTATTCCCTGCCTTCGAGAGATTTAATAGCCGATAGCATCGAGTATATGGCAGAGGCACACCGAGTAGATGCGTTGTTTTGCATTAGCAACTGCGATAAGATTACGCCTGGGATGATGATGGCAGCCATGCGACTCAATGTTCCTGTAATCTTTGTATCGGGAGGTCCTATGGAAGCAGGAATTGTCGGTTCAAAGCAAGTTGACCTGATTGATGCCATGGTAAAATCGGCTGACGATTCAGTTTCTGACCAAGAGATAGCTGAGCTTGAAGCCAGCGCTTGCCCTACTTGTGGTTCTTGTTCGGGGATGTTTACAGCAAACTCGATGAATTGCCTTAATGAGGCTTTGGGTTTAGCTTTACCAGGCAATGGAACTGTGGTTGCTACTCATGCTTATCGATTCGAACTCTTCAAGAGAGCAGCGAAACAGTTGGTTGAAAATGCTAATCGCTACTACTTCGAGGGAGACGCTCGTGTATTGCCACGCAATATTGCTACTCGTGAAGCTTTTCTGAATGCCATGTCACTCGATATTGCTATGGGTGGATCGACCAATACGATACTTCATTTACTGGCTGTAGCTCACGAGGCTCAAGTCAAGTTTGATCTATCTGATATTGACGAGCTGTCGCGTATGGTACCCTGCCTTTGTAAGGTGGCACCCAACTCGACGAAGTATCATATCCAAGATGTAAACAGGGCAGGTGGAGTATTAGGGATTCTAAACGAACTTAATAAGGGAGGGTTAATCAACTCAGGTGTATATAGAGCCGATGGTTTAACGCTTTCCGAGGCACTCGACAAGTACGATATTACGAAAACAAGCCCAAGCTCCGAAGCCAAAGAGCTTTACTCTGTAGCCCCAGCCAATCAACGAAGCGGAACTATGGGCTGGCATAATTCGACCTATCCTACATTGGATACCGACCGAATTGAGGGTTGCATTCGTAATCTTGCACATGCTTATACACAAGATGGTGGTTTGGCTGTACTTCGTGGAAACCTAGCACTCGACGGTTGTGTGGTTAAGACCGCAGGAATAGACCCTAGCACATGGAACTTTGTAGGAGTTGCTAAGGTATATCAGTCGCAAGACGAGGCTTGTGTGGCCATTCTTACAGGTTTGGTTGGTCCTGGGGATGTAGTAGTAATTACACATGAAGGCCCTCAAGGAGGCCCAGGAATGCAAGAGATGCTTTATCCAACCTCCTATATTAAATCAAAGCAACTGGGTGAGGTTTGTGCTTTGATTACCGACGGACGATTTTCTGGTGGAACATCAGGTTTATCAATCGGACATATCTCACCTGAGGCTGCTGCAGGAGGTAATATCGGATTGGTACGTGAGGGGGATTGCATAGAAATCAGTATCCCCGAAAGACGAATAACACTCCGTGTATCCGATCAAGAGTTAGCCCAAAGAAGAAATGAAGAAGAGCTTCGTGGTAAAGAAGCTTTTACCCCCGATAGAGAACGCGAGGTGTCGCAGGCCCTAAAGGCTTATGCTCGCTTTGTTAGCTCTGCCGACAAGGGAGCAGTACGAATAATAGATTAAAAAAGAGAATGCCATGGATGTAAAAGATACCGATAAAGAGTCAATGACGGGTAGTGAGGCTTTAGTAAATTCCTTACTTGCTGCGGGTGTGGATACTATTTTTGGGTATCCAGGTGGAGCTATTATGCCGGTGTTTGATGCACTTTATCACCACAAAAAAGAGTTGAACCATATTCTTGTTCGTCATGAGCAGGGTGCGATTCATGCAGCTCAGGGTTATGCTAGAGCTTCAGGCCAAGTTGGAGTAACATTGGTTACATCTGGTCCGGGTGCTACGAATTTGATTACTGGCTTAACCGATGCGATGATGGACAGTACACCGCTGGTTGTAATTTCGGGGCAAGTCAATTCGAAGCTCTTAGGATCGGATGCTTTTCAGGAGGCCGATGTAATCAGTTTGGCACTTCCCGTAACTAAGTGGGTTGTGCAGGTGCGTAGAGCAGAAGATATTGCAACAGCCATTTCGAAGGCTTTTTACATTGCTTCGACTGGTCGACCAGGGCCAGTATTGCTCGACATCACTAAGGATGCACAGATTAATAGTTGTCAGTTTTCGTATGCCCCAACTACTTATCTGAGGAGTTATATGCCTGTTCCCGAAACAGCTGCTCATCAGATAGCTCAGGCTGCAGAGTTGATTAATTCGGCTAAACGACCATTAGTTTTACTAGGTCAAGGTGTATTATTAGGTAAGGCAGAACAAGAGGTCTTGGAGTTCTTAGAAAAGGGCGATCTTCCTTTTGCTTCGACCATGCTTGGGCTTTCGGCTATCCCCTCAAATCATCCACTCAATTTTGGTATGCTTGGCATGCATGGCAATGTATCTCCCAATATGAATACCAATGCGTGTGATGTGCTCATTGCAATAGGTATGCGTTTTGACGACCGAGTAACGGGTAGTTTAGACTCTTATGCTCCTCAGGCTAAGGTGGTTCATTTTGATATCGACTTAGCAGAACTCAATAAGAATGTAATTTGTGAAGTTACTGTTCCTGGTAACGTGAAGCAGACCATTCCACAAGTGACAACTCTGTTAAAAGCCGGCAATCACTCTGCGTGGAAGGAGAGTTTTTCTCCTTGGGATACGCAAGAGTTTGATGAGGTTATTGCAGGTGAATTATTTCCTAATACACCAGCCTTAAAAATGGGAGAGGTGGTGCATCACATTACACAGGCTACTCAAAACAAAGCAATCTGTGTAACCGATGTTGGTCAGAATCAAATGATGAGTGCGCGTTATTTTAAATTCACGGAGCCGCGAAGCCTGATTACTTCAGGTGGTCTTGGCACCATGGGGTTTGGATTGCCTGCTGGGATTGGTGCAAAGTTTGGGGCTCCCGATCGTACGGTTTGCATTTTTGTAGGTGATGGAGGTCTGCAAATGACGCTTCAAGAGTTTGGTACTATCATGCAGTATAACCTCAATGTAAAGATCATCTTGCTTAATAATAACTTCTTGGGCATGGTACGCCAATGGCAAGAGATGTTCTTTGAGAATCGCTATTCCGAAACCGAGATGGTTAATCCTGATTTTATCAAGATAGCCGAAGCCTATCGAATCAAGAGCAGAAAAGTAAGTCAGCGGAGCGAGTTAGATGAGGCTGTTCGGGAAATGTTAGCCCACGATGGAGCCTATTTCCTTGAAGCTGTAGTCGAGAACAAAGGGATGGTATTCCCCATGATACCTGCTGATAGTTGTGTGACAAATATAATTCTTAAACCTTCTTTGCAAGAAAAAGAAAAATGATGACCTATGAACGATAAAACATTATATACCCTGACGGTATTCTCTGAAAACACGGTAGGGGTATTGAGTCAAATAGCTGCAATATTTACACGCAGACAACTCAACATTGAGACCTTGTCTGTTTCTCCTTCGGCAATTGATGGGATACATAAGTTTACTATAACCACTTATGCCGAAGAAGAGCGAACATTAGAAAAACTGATCACGCAGATTGATAAACGTGTAGATATCCTCAAGGCTTTTTACAATACAGATGAAGAACTAATTTTTCAGGAGTTGGCACTCTATAAAATCAAAACAGAGAAGTTTTTGGAGTCGAGCTGTGTAGAGCAAATTGTCCGTGAGCATCATGCTCTAATCCTTGATATAAGTGAGCACGCTACTGTAATCCAAAAGACAGGACATTATCAAGAGACACAAGCACTCTTTGACGAGCTGTCTAAAGAGATTGGTGTATTACAGTTTATCCGCTCAGGAAGAGTCGGAATAACAAAATCAAAAAATGAACGATTGAGTGAGATTCTAGCTCATCGTGAATCCTTATTAGTAGAATGAAATATCTTTTTTATAAACCATATTAAACAAACGAAATTATGGCTGTTTTAAATTTTGGCGGTGTAGACGAAAAAGTAATGACCCGCGACGAATTCCCACTTAGTAAAGCACAAGAAATCCTTAAAGATGAAACAGTAGCTGTTATTGGCTACGGAGTTCAAGGACCTGGTCAGGCACTAAACTTAAAGGACAACGGAATCCGTGTGATTGTTGGTCAGCGAAAAGATAGTCCTACTTGGGACAAAGCTGTTGCTGATGGTTGGGTACCAGGAGAAACTCTTTTTGAGATTGAAGAAGCTTGCCAGCGCGGTACAATTATCCAGTATTTGTTGTCAGATGCGGCACAAATTATGGTTTGGCCTTCTGTTAAGAAGCAACTTACAGCAGGTAAAGCACTTTATTTCTCTCATGGTTTTGGTATCACTTATAAAGAGCGTACTAATATTGTACCTCCTGCTGATGTAGATGTGATCTTAGTGGCTCCTAAAGGGTCGGGCACAAGTTTGAGAAAGATGTTCCTCGAAGGACGTGGTTTAAACTCAAGCTATGCGATTTTCCAAGATGCAACGGGTAGAGCTTTTGAGCGTACTATTGCTTTGGGAATCGCTATTGGGTCGGGTTACCTCTTCGAAACTACTTTCCAACGTGAGGTGTATTCAGACCTTACAGGTGAGCGTGGTACGTTGATGGGAGCAATCCAAGGTTTGCTTCAGGCACAGTATGAAGTGTTGCGTGAGAACGGGCATACTCCATCTGAGGCTTTCAATGAGACTGTCGAAGAGCTGACCCAATCGTTAATGCCTCTATTTGCTGAGAATGGAATGGATTGGATGTATGCCAACTGTTCGACTACGGCACAGCGTGGAGCCTTAGATTGGATGACTCCTTTCTATAAAGCAACTAAACCAGTATTCGAAGAGCTTTATGAAGAAGTTGCTTCGGGTCGAGAAGCTCAACGATCTATCGATTCGAACTCTCAATCAGACTATCGTGTCAAACTTAATGAAGAGTTAAAAGCTTTGCGTGAGAGCGAAATGTGGTTAACAGGTGCTGTAGTGCGCAAGTTGAGACCGGATAATAAGTAAACTCTCTTTTTGGAGATGTAACTATTTAATAATAAACCTCAATATAAAGTTGTAATAACTACTTAATATTGAGGTTTATTAGTTCGTCATAAATATTAAATCTGGAATGTTATTTTAGTCTCTTTTTTGTAAACTAAACAGTTAATTATCTGTTATACTACTTGAATAGGTTATTAGTAATTTTTAATAAAAAAGAAGACTATGGAAATTAATATTTTCGAAAAGTTTCGTCGCAAAGCACATTATTGGTGGGTTGGGCTCTTAATTGGCTTGCTTATGTTAGGAGTTGGCATTTGGAGTTTAACGGTTCCTGCAGCTACTCTAGTGACATTAAATATTGTCTTTATTGTTAGCTTTATTGTGGGAGGTATAGGTGATATATTTTATGCTTTCTATACTCGTAAAGATCGACACGATTGGGGTTGGATTTTAGTTCAAGGTATCGTTAGTTTGGCCTTGGGTATTGTCTTGGCAGCTAATCCACTAGAGAGCGTTTATGTTCTCCTGTTCTATGTAGGCTTCTGGATGATGTTCCAATCTGTAATGATGGTTAGTTCGTCATTCTCTATGAAACGTGTGAACTGGAGTGGATGGGGTTGGATGTTAGTTTTGGGTATAATTGGGTTTATTTTCTCGTTCATACTTATTTCTAATCCAGCTGTAGCAACAGTCTTTGTTGTAACACTGTTCTCGTATGCTTTGATACTTTACGGATGCGCAAGGGTTTTCTTTGCCTTCAAGTTACGTACTTTGCACAAGGAGTTTCTAGAAGAGGTATAATCGAATTTTGAACTTGTGAGTTCTAATAAATAATGGCGGCTAGATGAAGATCTAGCCGCCATTATTTATACTCTTATGGAACAAGTTAAACTATCGACAAGAGTAGATTTTCATCTACTGTGAAGATACTTTCTCTGTGTGCGCAAGCTTCGCATAGTGGAATGATATATTCCTTTTTATCTTTCGAATCTACTTTGAGTACATGAGCCGTTTCTACTTTCTCTTGTCTTGTGGTTGTATTGCATGCTGGGCAATTAATGACCAGTTGGATTTTATGCTTGTTCTTTACCCAATATTCAGTCCATGAGCGAAAACCTTTTGGGTATTCATTATTGTCAGGGCCAAGAATGTTTTTTACTTTCATTGGATTACAATTTTAATGATTAATAGATCTATTGACAACCCGCTAAGGACGTATCTAATGGGGTTACAATAATTTCATTTTGAAATCACGATAATATACTAATAATTAATGGTTTTATCAACGTAAGAGACAACTATTATTTAATTTTACTCGTAGTTTTATCCAATAGGGAGGGTGGGGCTAAAGTTAATATATGGGTTGAGAAGTCTCTAAAGGAGCCCTACCATAACTTAATATAGTAGGGCTCGTAAAACAGGATAAAATGATTTTGCCTAAGAAGATTTACTTAGAGCGTGTTCGTTTGTTATTTTGTTAAGTAGTGCTTTAGCTTTGTCGAGCATTTCCACATAATTATCTGGATGAAATATTTTAAATGTTGCTAGAGTTGCGTCAAGCTCTTTAAGTATCTCAGGGGCTTTAGGATTAGACGATTGAGCTAACTTGTTACGTAAGATTTTGATCTTTTCAATACTTTGAATACCCTCAACCAATTTTTCAAAACGAATAGAACTCCTAGCATCAGGATAAACCATATATGTATCACCAGCTGGCCAGTTGCTTAAGCGCGAGTCTCTTAGAGGGTATTCTGTCCATGCATTGTAAGACCAACTTGAGAAGCCATCTTGGTTGTCAGTATAAGTTATACCCAATTCAGGAGCTTCTTTTTGCAACATTGCAAGGGTTAACTCCAACTCATCTGAATTGTGCTTATTTAGTGCTATATTAGTGATATTTAGCCATCCTTTTTGGGATAAATGTTCTTTGAAGCTTGCAAAGAAACTATGCCATAGCTCATTGAATATTTCAGTTCCAGGGTTAGCTTGGACAGTCACATACTCATTAGTCTTAGTATCTAAATAGTGGAGGTCATTATTGTAAGGCAACACAGAGTAGCAATTGATCATTTTAGTTATGCCTTGGTTGATCATGAATTGTACCCACTTGTCGAAAATAGTGTAGTCGTAAGTCCAAGTGCTATCTTCATTCTTAGTCCAAGTAATCATGTCGGGATAGGCATCGTAAGCTTGGTTGTTCCAAGGATCTTTATTTAATGTTGTTGTAATTACTTTTTGGCTTGCGTTGGCAAGCATCTTCATGAGTGGTTTCATCGCTTCGAAGTGAGCCTCGCTCCAAACCTCCACACCTGCAGTTCGTGCTACTGCAGCAGGATGCTGCTTAAGATCTAGATGGTAAGTCCATTTGCTTGGCTCAGGAAGTTTTTCATTTTGAACTTCAACTTCTATGTTGAAATTCTTTGATTTACAATCTTTAGCCTTAACCTCTATTGTTGCGGTATAAGTCCCAGCAGGAGTCCCCTGGGGTATTGTTATTGAAACCCATAGTGGGCGAACAGTATTAGCATCAATGTCTATGATATTGATATTATCTAATATATCGGCAGCCAATAATTGTTGCGTTACGTTGTCTTTATGTTTGTCAGTCATAACATAACGCACAAATCTAATATTTGAAATTGAAGAGGGAAGTGTGTGATTGGGCGCTTGGAAATCGGTGATGTCGAACTCCACATCTTTTATATCTTGTGTTGTCCAAAGCAATATTTGAGCCGATAAACGCTCTCCTTGCCAGCCCATGACACGCATAGTTGTTAGTGGCTCTCCAACTTTCGGCTCTACAGACTTATCATATATATTGTTGGTACTCACAAAAGATGCATTTAAGCCTTCAGAAGTTGAAGTCCATTGTGAAACTGAATCAAGCATGGGATCTGCCATTTCGGTGAATGTGCTGCTTTTTCTTGCTTTAGGTTCATTTTTTGACTGTTGGCAGCTTGTCATAAATAGAGTTGCGAGAGTCAGGGTTGAGGCCAGTATTATATTGATAGCTCGTTTGTACATTTGTTGCTAAGTTTGTTAGTTGCGGATTGTAGCTTTATTTGTAAAATAAACTCTACAATAGCAAAGATACTTTATATAGTTGGTTTTACTAAGTATAAGTGTGACCAAAAAGAACAGAGCTTATCCTAGCTTTATTCTTCTTCCAAGCTAGAGTTAAAGTGATTTTATAGAGATTAACTAATCAATCTATTCTTGCTCAAAAGCAAGAAATTATGTGATTGAAATTAAGTTTCTAGTCTGTCCTTTTCTTGAAACCAGCTAAGAGCTTAAAGGCTTATTGAAAGGTTTTAATCTGTAATAATTGGGCTGTTTATTGTAAGATGGGTATTGATAAGTAAGATAATAAGCCCTGTTATGGAATTTAAACAAACTAGTATTATTTTATCTTAATTAAAGGTGTTAAAATTTAATCCTAGTTTTGCATTAGCTGAATTCGTTTTTAATTGCTAATTTTGTGGTTCATTCAAAAAGGGGCAAAAGCTTCCTAGTTCTAAGTCACGTTAAGTGTAATATTACTGACAAGATTTTGTTTTAATACATTGGCCTTAGGTTTTATTGTTTTACATATAAAATCTTGTTGAAATGGCTTAGTTTGACATTGAGTTCGATACAATAGGTATATATCGACTAAAATAATAAACTTTATAACTTAGTATACTTTATGAATGCTTACGAAGGTTTTAAGATTGGTAAATGGGTAGATCAGATTGATGTAAATAACTTCATTGCTGAAAACTATACAGAATACACTGGAGACGAATCCTTTCTAGCTGGTCCTACAGCTGCTACAAAACAACTATGGGACACCTTATCTGAGATGTTTATCATCGAAAAAGAAAAAGGTGTATATGATGCTGAAACACGCATTCCTTCACAAATCGATAGCCACGATGCTGGTTATATCAATAAAGATTTAGAAACAATCGTAGGTTTGCAAACCGATAAACCTCTTAAGAGAGGTATCTTCCCTAATGGGGGATTGAGAATGGTTAAGCAAAGCCTTAAAGAATATGGTTACGAATTGGATAAGCAGACAGAAATGATCTTTACCAAATATCGTAAAACACATAACGAGGGTGTTTTTGCTGCCTATACTAACAGTATAAGAAAAGCAAGATCTAACTCGATAATTACAGGTCTTCCTGATGCTTATGGCCGTGGTCGCATCATCGGAGACTATCGTCGTGTTGCTCTTTATGGTGTTGATCGTTTGATTAAACAACGTCAAGATCATTTTGCAAACACTGACCCTAAAGAAATTACTGATACTATTGCTCGTGAACGCGAGGAGCTAACAGATCAAATCAATGCACTTAAGGCATTGAAAAGAATGGCTGCAGCCTATGGTATTGATATTTCTCAACCAGCTCAAACAGCTCAAGAGGCTATCCAATGGACTTATTTTGCTTACTTAGGTGCTATTAAAGACCAAAACGGTGCAGCAATGAGTTTAGGCCGTGTATCTACTTTCATGGATATTTACATTGAGAGAGATTTAAAGAACGGTGTAATCACAGAGGAGCAAGCTCAAGAAATGATGGACCATTTCGTAATGAAACTACGTTTGGTTCGTTTCTTACGTACTCCTGAATATGATGAATTATTCTCAGGTGACCCAGTTTGGGTAACCGAATCAGTAGGTGGTATGACTAATGGTGGCAAATCAATGGTTACCAAAAATAGTTTCCGTCTATTGCATACACTCTATAACTTAGGCCCATCACCAGAGCCAAACTTAACTGTTCTTTGGAGCGAAAGTTTACCTATGAACTGGAAGAAGTATTGTGCTAAAGTTTCGATTGACACTTCATCACTTCAGTACGAAAATGATGATTTGATGAGAGAACAATTGGGTAGCGACTACGGTATTGCTTGCTGTGTATCTCCAATGGAGATTGGTAAACAAATGCAATTCTTCGGTGCTCGTGCTAACCTGCCTAAAGCTCTTCTATACACTATCAATGGTGGTAAAGATGAGGTTAGCAAAGAACAAGTGACTCCAACTACTTACGAAAAAGTAGGAGGTGAGTATCTTGACTTTGATGAGGTTTGGACTAAGTTCGACAAAATGCTTGATTGGATTGCTGAAACTTATGTTAAAGCACTAAACGTAATCCACTACATGCACGATAAGTACTCTTACGAAGCCCTAGAAATGGCTCTTCACGATTTAGAAGTACGTCGTACACAAGCATTCGGTATTGCAGGTATCTCTATTGTTGCCGACTCTTTTGCTGCTATGAAATATGGTAAAGTAAGAGTAATTCGTGACGAAGAGGGTGATGCTGTTGACTATGTAGTTGAGAAAGAATACATCCCTTATGGTAATAACGACGACAACACCGACCAAATTGCTGTTCAAATCGTTCAGAACTTCATGAATAAAATCAGAAGTCATAAGATGTATAGAAACGCAATTCCTACACAATCTGTTTTGACCATTACTTCGAATGTAGTATACGGTAAGAAAACTGGTAACACACCTGACGGTCGTAGAGCTGGAGAGCCTTTTGGTCCTGGTGCTAACCCAATGCACGGTCGTGATACTCGTGGTGCAATTGCTTCACTATCATCTGTAGCAAAACTTCCTTTCGAAGATGCTAATGATGGTATTTCTTATACATTTGCGATTACTCCAAGCACACTAGGTCAAGGTTCGGACGAACAAAAAGTAAACTTAGTAGGTTTGATGGATGGTTATTTCAACCAAACAGGTCAACACCTTAATGTTAACGTGTTCGATCGTAGCTTGCTAGTTGATGCAATGGAGCATCCAGAAAAATATCCACAGTTAACAATCCGTGTTTCTGGCTATGCTGTAAACTTTATTAAGCTTACAAAAGAGCAACAGTTGGATGTTATCAATAGAACAATTACAACTAAGTTCTAAGAAAATAAAATTTGTATAATATTGAAGATAGTCGGATTGTGATATACAATTCGGCTATCTTTCTTTAATAGGAAAGGTAATAGAGATGACTAAAGCTTATATTCATTCATTCGAATCGTTTGGCACAAAAGATGGTCCAGGGATTCGCTTTGTTTTGTTTCTACAAGGTTGCCCCTTGCGTTGCTTGTTTTGTCATAACCCCGATACGTGGAAACGGAAAGACTTCAAGATGGAGTGGACTACCGATGAGGTTTTCAATGAGATTAAGAAAGTCAAGGGTTTTATTAAGAGTGGTGGAGTAACGGTCTCAGGAGGAGAGCCTCTAATGCAAGCTGAATTTATAGAGCAGCTGTTTGTCAAGTGTCATGAAGAAGGAATTCATACGGCTGTAGATACCTCTGGTTTTATGTTTAACGAGCAAATCAAGGCTACTCTAGCTGTTACTGACCTTGTGCTATTGGACGTAAAGCATATAGTACCCCATAAATACAAAGCATTGACAGGTCAATCTTTAGAACCAACATTGGAGTTTCTAGAATACTTGCAGTCAATCGATAAACCAACATGGATTCGTTATGTTCTGATTCCTGGTTATACCGATGACGAGGCTGATCTAGAGGCTTGGAGCCAGAAGATTGCTACTTACTCCAATGTAGAGCGAGTAGATTTGCTTGCCTTCCATCAGATGGGGCAGTCAAAGTGGGAGCAGATGGGCTTAAAATATGAGCTGTCTGCTATTGAGCCACCCTCAGCCGAAGAGATTGTCAGAGCTGAGACTATCATGAAGAGTTATGGCTTACCTGTTTCTCAGAGAAACTAAAACTATCTATAGTTATCCCCCAAGTAAAAAAGGCTATTATATGAACTGGTTCATATAATAGCCTTTTTGCTGATAATCAATAAATAGAATAAGAGAAACCTATTTGCTTTTTCCCTGATTGGCTACTGCAGCCATAAGCTTTTTAATCTCTTCAGGGTCGCCTAAGAAATAGTCTTTTACGAGGTTTAGATTTTCATCAAACTCAAATACATATGGAATTGCAGTAGGGAGATTTAACTCTGATATATCTTCGTCCGAAATCCCTTTAAGATGTTTGATTATACCTCTTAAACTGTTTCCGTGTGCTGCTACAAGTATCTCATTAGAAGTCTTGAGTGAAGGATAAATTTCACACTCCCAATAGGGCATAATGCGCTCAATAGTCTCTTTTAAAGACTCCGTAAGTGGCAGGTAGGCAGCAGGAACATTTTTGTATCTAGGATCTAAGAATGGACTTCTTTCATCTTTTACATCCAATGCATCGGGTGCAACATCGTAACTTCTTCTCCAGACATGTACCTGTTCGTCACCGTATTTTTCGGCTGTTTCGGCCTTGTTCAAACCTTGAAGTGCACCGTAGTGTTTCTCATTTAAGCGCCAACTCTTTTCCACAGGAATCCACTCTTGATTGAGTGTGTCAAGTGTTATATTAAGGGTTTTGATAGCTCTTTTGAGATAGGAAGTATAGGCTTTATCGAATTTGAAACCTGCATCTTTAAGTAGACGTCCAGCTCTAACGGCTTCGTCTTTGCCGGTGTCAGATAAATCTACATCTGTCCATCCTGTAAATCTGTTCTCTTGATTCCATGTACTTTGTCCGTGACGTAGCAATACTATTTTTTTCATATCCGAATGGTATTCGTTAATATCTTAATTATTCGTGTGCGCTAATAGCCAATTTGATCTCTACATCATCTTTGATAACCGCATCTTTAAGGTCTTTAAATACGTTCTTAGAACCGTAGTTAACATTCCACTCTGTACGGTTGATTACAAAGACATTAGATACAGCTGTATAAACACCCTTTTCATTCTTAGTAATTTGTACTTCAAAGCTAATGTTCTTGGTAACATCTTTCATCTTCAAGTTACCTTCGATCATATAGTTATTACTATCTAGTTTATTAGCACTAGTAATATCAAAGGTAGCAGTTGGGTATTTGCTCACATCGAAGAAATCCTCACTCTTAAGATGTGCTACAAGTTGATCTCTCATCTTGCCTTCATCCATATCTGTGTTTTGGATTGAATTCATGTTTATCGTAAATGATCCTGATAAGATTTTATCTCCATCAATTGATATATTACCCGATTCGAGCTTAATCGTTCCTGCATGATCTCCTCCAATCTTGTAACCAATCCAGTTAATTACAGAGGTAGATGCGTCTACTGTTAGGTTATGTTTAGTTTCGGTTGCTACTTCTTTAGCATCTTTAGTTTCAACTTTGTTTTTCTTATTGGCTCCACCACAAGAAGCTAATCCTAAAGCAAGTACGGATAATAGTAAGTATTTAATCTTCATAATTATAAATGTTTATTTAATTCTATCTATATTAACAAAATAGCGTTCTTTTTGTTGCTATTTACTCTATAAAATAAAGAGCCACTTGTCATAATACATGCAAGTGGCTCTGTTCTATTCTATGGTTTATCTTCCTTATTACTCTTGATTTAGTGAATAGTGTAGGGTTGGATGTGCTTCAAGCTTTGTTTTGCGCCTATTGAACAGTGTTACTAGAAGTGTATTGGCATCATCCGAAACCAAATCTAG
>QXGG01057271.1_pt1 | contig 13744 bp, 13 predicted proteins | sample 1982491 | NCBI WGS metagenome assembly QXGG01 (sample SAMN09924614, study PRJNA488089) | Wastewater metagenome, whole genome shotgun sequencing project. | isolation source: South African research farm wastewater | place: South Africa: Irene, Agricultural Research Council, Animal Production... | reverse complement strand
GCTGAAGGTTGACCTAATGTCTTTTTGCGCCCACAAAACCTATGGGCCCAAGGGCATTGGCGCGCTTTATATCCGTCGCAAGCCTCGCATTCGTATCGAGGCGCAGATGCACGGTGGTGGCCATGAGCGCGGATTTCGCTCGGGCACGCTCGCCACTCACCAGATTGTTGGCATGGGTGAGTCGTTCCGCCTCGCCAAGCTTGAGATGGGCACGGAAAACGAACGCATTCGCATGCTGAGGGATCGTCTCTGGGCGGGCTTGTCACAAATCGAAGAGGTTTACCTCAACGGCGACCTCGAACAGCGCGTGCCCCACAACCTGAACGTCAGCTTTAACTACGTTGAGGGCGAGTCCCTCATCATGGCAATCAAGGAGCTGGCTGTCTCCAGCGGCTCAGCCTGCACGTCGGCAAGCCTGGAGCCGTCCTACGTCCTGCGTGCCTTAGGTCGCAACGACGAGCTGGCTCACAGCTCCATCCGCTTTACCCTTGGCCGCTTCACGACCGAGCAGCAAGTGGATTTTGCCGTCGACCTGCTCAAAACCCGCGTGGGCAAGCTGCGCGACATGTCCCCACTTTGGGAAATGGCCAAGGACGGCATCGACCTGAACTCAGTCCAGTGGGCAGCGCACTGACGCGCCAACTGAATTTTCCCAACCAAAACCCATACGGAGATCATCATGGCATATAGCGACAAAGTCCTGGATCACTACGAAAACCCCCGCAACGTTGGTTCATTCGACAAGTCAGACGACCATGTCGGCACTGGCATGGTGGGTGCGCCTGCCTGCGGTGACGTCATGAAGCTTCAGATTCGCGTCAACGACCAGGGTGTGATCGAGGACGCACGCTTCAAGACCTACGGTTGTGGCTCCGCGATTGCCTCAAGCTCGCTCGTGACGGAGTGGGTCAAGGGCAAGACTCTGGACGAGGCGATGACCATCCGCAATACCCAGATTGCCGAAGAGCTGGCCTTGCCACCGGTTAAAATTCATTGCTCGATCCTGGCTGAGGATGCGATCAAGGCCGCTGTCCAGGACTACAAGCAAAAACATTCGGGGTAATCAAATGGCTGTTTCTCTGACTGCTCAAGCGGCTGACCACATCAGCAAGTACCTTCAAAAGCGTGGCCGGGGTATCGGCCTGCGCCTTGGAGTCAGGACCACAGGCTGTTCGGGCATGGCTTACAAGCTCGAGTATGTCGATGACCCGATCGCCGAGGACCAGGTGTTTGAGAGCCATGGCGTGAAGGTCTTTGTCGACCCCAAAAGCCTGTCCTACATTGATGGTACCGAGCTCGACTATGCTCGCGAGGGGCTGAACGAGGGATTCAAGTTCCGCAATCCCAACGAAAAGGCGACCTGCGGCTGTGGCGAATCGTTCACGGTGTAAGCCTTGATCGAACAGGATTATTTCGCGCTGTTCCAGTTGCCAAGGCAATACGCGGTGGATCAGGCTGCGCTAGACGCAGCCTGGAAGCGCGTCTCGATGCAGGTTCACCCCGATCGGTTCGCCACTGCCAGCCCAGCTGAAAAGCGGGTGGCCATGCAGTGGAGCTCCAGGGCCAACGAGGCTTATCGCATTCTGCGTGAGCCTCTGGCGCGTGCGCGCTATCTCTGCGAGCTGGCCGGCGTTGATCTCCAGACCGAAACCAATACGGCGATGAGCCCAGGTTTTCTGATACAGCAGATGGAGTGGCGCGAACAGCTCGATGAGATCGAGGAGCGCGCCGATTCAGTTGCCCTTCAGTCATTGAATGCGACATTGGAGAGGGCGATGGCGGACACCGAGCAGGCTGTGGCGACGCTTCTGGACAGTGCACAGTACGACCAGGCAGCCATTCGCTTGCGGGAATGGATGTTCATCGACAAGTTCTTTCGACAGGTTCATACCCTGCAAGGCCTTGCCTCCCACACACCTACTTGACGTTCACTGCGTCACTATCCGACATGGCATTGCTACAGATTTCAGAGCCGGGCGAATCGCCCGCGCCGCACCAAAAAAAACTCGCTGTCGGGATTGACCTGGGCACGACACACTCTCTGGTGGCGTCGGTACGCAGCAGTGTGGCCGAGGTTCTCAAGGACCCATCTGGCCAGCGCTTGATTCCATCGGCTGTGTATGTGGATGCCTGTGGCTGTGACCTGATCGGCAAGGATGCCCTGTCTCACCAGAAGCAATCTCCACTGGACACCCTGGTGTCAGTCAAGAGGCTGATGGGGCGCTCGTATGAGGAGGCCTTGGCTAGTGGCATGCCTTACCGATTTGAACAGGATGGCAACGCGGTTCGACTGATCACGCAGCATGCGAGCATGAGCCCGGTTGAGTTCAGCGCCAAGATTCTGACTCGCCTTCGTGAGATTGCCGAGGCCACACTGGGGGATACGCTGGTGGGGGCGGTCATTACCGTCCCGGCCTATTTTGATGATGCGCAACGCCAGGCAACCCGAGATGCTGCCCGCCTGGCTGGGCTCAATGTCTTGCGTCTTCTCAACGAGCCCACTGCGGCTGCCATTGCCTACGGGCTGGACAACGCCTCCGAGGGCGTCTATGCCGTCTATGACCTCGGTGGTGGGACATTTGATGTGTCTTTGCTCAGGCTGTCACGTGGTGTCTTTGAAGTCATTGCCACGGGTGGCGACACGCAGTTGGGCGGAGATGATTTTGACAAGGCGATTGTCACGCATCTGGTGCAGACTAATGGATGGAGTGAGCCTGGTCCACATGACCTACGCAATCTCCTGACGGTTGCACGTACTCTGCGCGAAACCCTGACAGACCAGGACCGTGCCGAGATCACGGTCAGGTTGAGCGATGGCCAGGATCGCCTGGTCTCACTCACGACCGAAGCATTCGAGATCATCGCAAAACATCTCGTGGACAGAACCTTGATCTGCGCCAGGCAAGTCCTCTCTGATGCTGGAATGGTTCCCAAGGACATCAAAGGGGTGGTGCTGGTGGGTGGAGCCACCAGGATGCCTGTCGTGCGCCGTGCAGTGGCATCTTTTTTTGGCCAAACGCCGTTGACCAATTTGAATCCCGATGAAGTGGTGGCGCTTGGTGCTGCCCTGCAGGCCAACTTGCTTGCTGGCAATCGCCACCCAGGCGAGGATTGGCTGCTGCTGGATGTCACGCCCTTGTCACTGGGGCTGGAAACCATGGGTGGACTGGTTGAGCAGATCATCCCCCGCAACAGTACGATTCCGGTGGCGCGTGCCCAGGAGTTCACGACCTTCAAGGATGGTCAGACTGCGTTGGCAGTTCATGTGCTCCAGGGTGAGCGTGACATCGCCAGCGAATGCCGTTCGTTGGCGCGCTTTGAGCTCAGGGGAATCCCTCCCATGGTTGCGGGTGCTGCTCGCATCCGCGTGACATTCCAGGTTGATGCCGATGGCCTGTTGAGCGTGACAGCGCGCGAGCAAGTCTCCGGCGTCGAAGCCAGTGTGACGGTCAAACCTTCCTACGGGCTGTCTGATGAGGATATTTCCCGTATGCTCACCGAAGGTATGCGTGAGGCAGATCAGGATGCCAGGCTGCGCATGCTCAAAGAGCAACAGGTGGATACCTTGCAGCTGATCGAGTCTGTCCAGGCAGCCTTGCGCGCCGATGCGGACCTTCTGACAGCAGCTGAACAAACCCGGATTGAGCAGCTGATCGAGTCGGCTCGTACGGCTGCCAATGGTGATGATATTGATCAAGTCACGGCCGCATTCAAAGCCCTGTCTGCTGGAACAGACGATTTTGCCGCTCGCCGGATGGACCGCAGCATTCGAGCTGCCCTGACTGGCAAAACCCTTGATGACGTTGTTTGAACACCATGCCTAAACTGACTGTATTGCCTCATCCTGATGTTTGCCCTGAGGGCGCTGTGATTGAGGATGCCCCTTCGGGCACTTCGATTTGCAGAGTGTTGCTTGACCATCATATTGAGATCGAGCATGCCTGCGAGCTGTCATGCGCTTGTACCACCTGTCATGTGGTGGTCAAGCAAGGCTATTCTTCCCTTGAGGAGGCCACTGATACCGAAGAAGACCTGCTGGATCGCGCGTGGGGACTGACTACAACTTCCCGCTTATCCTGCCAGGCCAAAATCGGCAAGGAAGACTTGACAATAGAGATCCCTCGCTACACGATCAATCACGCCAAAGAAAATCATTGATCTCCATGACTCAGGGGCCATTTCATGCGTGAAAACAGTGTTCGTCAAACAATCCAGGCAGGGCAATCGGTCATCAACGGCTGGCTTTCCATCCCGTCATCCTACTCGGCTGAGATCATGGGACATGCTGGTTTTGATGCGATCACGATCGACCTTCAGCATGGCATGATTGGGATCGATGCCGCACTGCCGATGTTTCAGGCGCTATCTGCCACCCCAACGATTCCTTTGGCCAGAGTGCCATGGAACGATCCGGCACAAATCATGCGGCTGCTTGACACAGGTGCATATGGCATCATTTGTCCCATGATCTCCACCGTGGAAGACGCAGAAAGCTTTGTCATGTCTTGCCGCTACCCTCCACGCGGCAATCGATCGTTTGGTCCTGCTAGGGGCTTGTTATATGGTGGCGCAGACTATTACCCCCATGCCGACCGTGAAATCCTGGCCATTGGCATGATCGAAACCGCTCAGGGCCTGGACAATCTGGATCAAATCCTGGCGATTGAAGGCCTGGACGGCATTTACGTGGGCCCCAACGATCTGGCACTGGCTCTGGGTTGTGTGCCCAAGTCGGAGTCGGATGAAAAAGTGGTGGTCGATGCGATCGCCCACATCTGCGAGCGTACGCGAGCCGCCAACAAAATTGCCGGTATTTTCTGCTCGGGCGGTGAAGCGGCTGCCAGGCGTATCCGCGAAGGATTCCAGATGGTGACCCCGGGTAACGACGGTGCCTTGCTCGGAAACGCAGCTCGCGCCGCTCTGGCAAGTGCTCGGCAGTCTGGCGCTTCCACTCAAAGTCAGTCTGGTTATTGATCATGCCCAAATTTTCAGCCAATCTCGGATTCCTCTGGTCCTCGCTGCCATTGTTGGAGCGCATCGATCATGCAGCGCAAGCTGGTTTTCGTGCCATTGAGATGCATTGGCCGTATGACACTGATCCTGCGGCAGTCAAAGCGGCGTGTGAGAGGCATGGGCTGGCATTGCTCGGCATCAATACCCCCTTAGGTGATGCAGCAGCAGGTGAGTCAGGCTTGGCTGCCCTGACGGGCAGGGAACAGGAGTTTCGTGCTGGGTTTGAGCAGACGCTTGCCTGGGCGCTGGCCAGCGGTGCGACTGCGATCCATGTCATGCCAGGTATTGTGCCTGCGTCACTGCGCGAATCCGCAACCCGCACGATGGTGGATAACCTCCAATGGGCATCTGATCGTGTTCGCCCGCATGGATTGACCTTGCTGCTCGAGGCCATCAACCAGCGTGACAAGCCAGGTTATTTTTACGCCAGGCTGGAGCAGTCCAATGCGGTGCGTGAGGCAGCAGGCCGCGACAACATCAAGCTGATGTTTGACGTTTATCACGTGGGCGTGGCTGAGGGCGATGCCATCACCAAGCTTGCACACTACCTGCCACACATCGGACACATTCAAATCGCTGCTGTTCCATCGCGTGCTGAGCCTGATGAGGGCGAGATACGCTACGAAGTGATCTTCAAGGAAATCGATCGCTTGGGATACACGGGCTGGGTTGGTTGCGAGTACAAGCCACGCTCCTCTGTCGAGGAGGGGCTTGGGTGGGTCTCAGCGATGGGCCTGTCTCTTTAGGCACATCAGGCTGAATCTGCATCCTCTTTGCGCAGGTGCGGGAACAAAATCACGTCACGGATGCTCGGACTGTCAGTGAGCAGCATGACGAGTCGATCGATGCCAATGCCGCAGCCACCCGTTGGCGGCATGCCGTACTCGAGCGCGCGGATGTAGTCCGAGTCAAAATACATGGCTTCCTCGTCACCGGCGTCTTTTGCCTGAACCTGGGCATGAAAGCGTGCGGCCTGATCCTCTGGGTCGTTCAACTCAGAAAATCCGTTGGCGATCTCGCGTCCCGTCATGAACAGCTCAAACCGCTCCGTAATTCCAGGACGAGTGTCCGATGCACGCGCCAGGGGGGATACCTCGATCGGGTAATCAATGATGTAGGTCGGATCCCAAAGCTGTGACTCGGCAGTCTCCTCGAACAGGGCGAGCTGGAGCGCACCCACGCCTGCACGTGCCAAATTCGGTGCGTCGACGTCCACGCGTAGGCGCTTGAGCTCGGTACGCAGGAAGGTCTCATCTGCCAGTTGCACCAGGCTGTAATGGGGGGCGTGCTGCATAATGGCTTCGACGATCGTGAGGCGCGCAAAGGGCTTGGAAAGATCCAGGCTGCGGCCTTGGTAGGTCAGCAGGCTGTTCCCTGTGGCGTGCACCGCCGCATTGCGAATGATGGTTTCGGTGAAGTCCATCAGCCACTGATAGTCGGTGTAGGCAGCGTAGAACTCCATCATCGTGAACTCAGGGTTGTGGCGCGGGCTGAGTCCCTCGTTGCGGAAGTTGCGGTTGATCTCGAACACGCGTTCAAATCCGCCCACGATCAGCCGCTTGAGGTAAAGCTCAGGCGCAATGCGCAGAAACATTTCCATGTCCAGCGCATTGTGATGCGTCTTGAATGGTTTGGCCGCCGCACCACCAGGGATCGGGTGCAGCATGGGGGTCTCCACCTCGATGAAGCCGGCATCCAGCATGGTTTGACGAATGCCGCCGATGGCCTTGCTGCGGGACTCGAAGGTTTTGCGAGTTTGCTCGGTCACCATCAGGTCGACATAACGCTGGCGATAGCGCAACTCCTGATCGGCGATGCCATGAAACTTGTCAGGAAGGGGGCGCAGGGACTTGGCCAGCATGCGGATTTGCTGGGCATGAATGGAAAGCTCACCCTTGTTGGTCTTGAAAACATGGCCGTCGACCGCGATGATATCGCCGATGTCCCACTGCTTGAAAGCATCGTAGACATCATCGCCCACGCTTTGCTTGTCCAGGTAGATCTGAATGCGGCCTGTGCTGTCCTGGAGCGTGGCAAAGCTAGCCTTGCCCATGACGCGCTTGAGCATCATGCGGCCAGCCACGCTGGCGGGATGCTTGGCCAGTGCAAGCGTCGCCTGGTCTTCATGGCCAAATTGCTGGTGCAAGTCGTGTGCGCGGTTGCCGGGCGTGAAGTCATTGGGAAACGCCACCCCCGTTTGCCGCAGCTTGGCGAGCTTGGCGCGCCGCTCGGCGATCAGGTGGTTTTCATCTTGGGCAGGGGTGTGCGTATCAGTCATGATTAAGAGGTATGTTCGCGGACGTCGTCCAGGGTCTTGGTGCCAAAGTCGTCCCGTTCCATCAGGGCCAGCATGCGGCTGGCCGTGGTGTCTGCCGGGACGAGTTGTTGCTGCTTGTGAAATCCGATAAAGCGCTCGATGGCCGGAAAATCCTCGGGTTTGGAGGATCTGAGCTGGGCCTGCATGCCCGTGTCGACGATGCCGGGTGCCATCGAGACGATCCGGGCGGACGACCCGCAGTCCTGCTGCAGCACCTGTGCGTAACGGTCCATCGCCGCCTTGGTGGCACAGTACACCGCCCAACCGGAGGTGGGGCTACGTCCCGCGCCAGAGGAGATCAGCATCACACGACGGTCCTGGGCTGCTGCTGTGGCTTTCAGAAAATGGGCGGTCAAAAAAATCGGAGACTCGATATTGACCAGAAAGGCTGTTCGGATCTCGGTGAAATCCGTCAGATCAGCGGACTGCTTGACGGGCGCGACAATGCCGGCGTTGTGAATCAAGCGGACCCGGTCATGGCCAGCCAGCAGGCTGGTCAATCGATTGGCAGCAAGCTTGACAGCGTCTTCGTCACCTAGGTCGACCTCGATGTGCGTGAGGGTGGAGCCTTGAGCGCCAGCCAGCACATCCAGGCCTGGCGTGGCATGACGTGACATGGTCACCAGGTGCTGACCGCTGCGCACAATCAGTTCGGCCATCGCGGCACCTAAACCACGATTGGCGCCGGTCAAAACGGTAATGGTGGACATGATTAAACTCCTTGCTTGAGACTGGCCTGGATGAAAGGGTCCAAGTCGCCATCCAGCACTTTTTGGGTGTTGGAGATTTCGACGTTGGTGCGCAGGTCCTTGATCCGGCTTTGGTCAAGCACATAGGAGCGGATTTGGTGACCCCAGCCCACGTCCGTCTTGGCATCCTCGAGCTTTTGCTGTTCAGCCATGCGATTGCGCATCTCCAGCTCATACAGGCGCGACTTGAGCATTTGCATGGCTTCGGCGCGGTTGCGGTGTTGTGAGCGGTCGTTCTGGCACTGCACCACAATGTTGGTCGGGATGTGCGTGATTCGGACGGCAGAGTCCGTCTTGTTGATGTGCTGTCCACCTGCACCGCTGGCACGATAGGTGTCGATGCGAAGGTCCGCCGGGTTGATGTCGACCTCGATTGAGTCGTCGACCTCCGGGTAGACAAAGACACTGGCAAACGAGGTGTGACGACCCCCGGAGGAGTCAAACGGACTTTTGCGCACCAGGCGGTGCACGCCAGTCTCGGTGCGCAGGTAGCCAAAGGCGTACTCACCTTCAATTTTGATGGTGGCGGACTTGATGCCAGCAACATCACCCTCAGATTCTTCGAGTACCTCGGCTTTGAAGCCCTTGCGTTCACAATACTTGAGGTACTGGCGCAACAGCATCGAGGCCCAGTCCTGTGCCTCCGTGCCACCTGCACCTGCCTGAATATCCAAAAAGCAGTTCAGTGGGTCAGCCGGGTTGGCGAACATCCGGCGAAACTCCATTCCCTCGAGAATGACCTGAAAGCGGTTCGCGTCCTCTTCGATGGCTTCGAGGGTGGCGTCATCGCTGTCAGCGGCAGCCAACTCGAACAGTTCCAGAGAATCCTTGATCGACTCCGTGAGCGAACTCAGGGTCATCACCACATCTTCGAGACTCTTTTTTTCCCGGCCCAGGTCTTGGGCATGCTTGGGGTCGTTCCAGACAGCGGGGTCTTCTAGTTCGGCATTGACGACGTGCAATCGTTCAGATTTGGCATCGTAGTCAAAGATACCCCCGAAGTGCCAGTTCCCGCTGAGCATAGTCTGCCAGGCGTGAGGCAATCTGGTTTTGGCGTTCTGCGTCCATCTTGTGTCGATCCGTTCAAAGTTAACCCGCTATTTTAACGGACGTTGCGCGCGAGGATGCTTCACAGGCGAATTCGACAATCAGCTGTGCAGAAATCACGCCATTCCAGCTGTTTTGCTCCAACCGATAGGCAACCAGCACCTGCTCGGGCAAGGGGTCGGCATGCCCAAACCAGATCGCATCAAATCGCTGCCGATTGCGTTCCAGGGAGAGCTTGAGGTGTTTTTCACCCACCAGCCGCTGTTGCCGCACAAGGAACTCATCCAGAAAGAGCGGAGCAGCAAAACCCGCTCCCCAGACTTGCTGCTGCAGCATCAGGGCAACCTGTGCGTTGGCGTAGCCGGGGTCAAGTGAGCCATCTGTCTCGATGACCGGCTCAAAGCGATCCCGTCCGGTCATTTCCCTGACCGCGTCGTCAAATGCTTGCGCAAATGTGTCCAGAGCCTCACGACGAAGTGTCAGGCCTGCCGCCATCGCATGGCCACCGAACTTGAGGATGATGCCAGGGTGGCGTTTCGATACCAGGTCAAGTACATCGCGGAGGTGAACATCCGGAATCGAGCGCCCTGAGCCTCTCAGCTCATCGTCTCCCGATGGTGCAAACGCCAGAGTGGGTCGATAAAACTTTTCCTTCAGCCGGGAGGCAACCAGACCCACCACGCCTTGATGCCAGTCAGGGTGAAACACGCAGACAGAGGCCTTCAATGCTTGGGCGCTGTCGAGGTCGACAGACTCCATGGCCTGCTCGCGCATGTGGACCTCAATCTGCTTGCGGTCCTTGTTGATTTGATCAAGCTGACGCGCAAGCTCAAGCGCTTGTGCATCGTCATCCGTCACCAGGCAGGTAATCCCCAGACTCATGTCAGCCAGTCGGCCGGCAGCGTTGATGCGAGGACCCAATGCGAAACCCAGGTCAAAGGTGCTGGCCCCCTCCAGCGCGCGGCCAGCGACGGCAAACAAGGCTCGGATGCCAGGCTGGACCTGGCCTCGCCGCATACGCTCCAGCCCACGCGTTACCAGTAGGCGGTTGTTGGCATCCAGTTTGACGACGTCGGCGACGGTTCCGAGCGCCACCAGGTCGCTCAGGGCATCCAGCCTTGGACCTCCGTCTGGGGGGTAGACGCCTCTGTTGCGCAATTCTGCCCGCAATGCCAGCATGAGGTAGAAAATGACTCCGACGCCAGCGAGGTGTTTGGATGGGAATCCACAGCCAGGCTGGTTGGGATTCACGATGGCCAGTGCATCCGGCAGCGTGTCACCTGGCAGGTGATGGTCTGTCACCACCACGCCGATCCCATGCGCGTTGGCAGCCGCTACGCCATCCACGCTGGCAATGCCATTGTCTACCGTGATCAGCAGGTCAGGTTTTCCCTCCGGGTGCACAAGGGCAAGCTCCACCACCGCCGGTGAGAGTCCATAGCCCGTCTCAAAGCGGTTGGGCACCAGAAAATCCACGATGGCACCCATGGCGCGCAGGGCTCTCACGCCAACGGCGCAAGCTGTTGCGCCATCGCAGTCGTAGTCGGCGATGATGAGCATGCGCTTGCGTGCCGCAATCGCATCGGCAAGGATCGCCGCTGCCTGCTGGCCTTGTGTCAGTTGGGCAGGCGCAATCATGGCTGGCCAGTCGAGCTTGGCCTCGCTGGGGTGTTTCAGTCCCCGGGACGCCCACAGACGCGCCAATAAGGGATGCACCCCTGCCGATTGAAGGGTATGTTCCGCCTCGGGACGAGGTGGTCGAATCGTCAGGCTGGGGGAGTCCACCAATCGCTCCATGTTTGCTTGCGTGTTCCAGTGAGTCTTCTCCACCAGCTTGTCTTTTCGTTAGCCAGGACGACCTTGCGGGCGTCCCCGAGCAAGGTGACACGGGAAATGGTTGGATGTTTTTCCAAGTCCAGGTTCAAGTGGTGCAGCGACCGCAGCCAGGAGGACCAGTCTCCCTGATCATGGGGTTGCTCAAGGTGGGACAACGTCAGGACCTCAGGTGCTGGTGGGCGAGGGGGCCAGCCCGCTCCGCCACCATAGAGCCAAAGTCCATTGATCGGATCCAGGCCTTGATCCATGCGGTCCTGATTGATCGGGTGACTGTGCCAGACCATCTGTACTTCGTTTAACCACTTGCGCCAGGCCTGGGTGGAGGGATCCTGAGGCCACCAATCTGTCACGCCCAGGGCGCGAACCGCGCGTGGGCTGATGGAGGCATACTGCACAGGCGCATCGAACTGCACTCTCCATGCATGGTTGACCCAAGGGCTATCGATCGGTGTGAGCCGAAAACCAGCGGGCGGAGCGATTGCCAATACCTCATCCATCAGTCGCGTGGAGGCTTCTGTTGAGAGCGCCTGGTCCTCGGGCAGCGACAGGGTGACTTGTTCATGGCCGATCGATAGGGTGCACATCTGTGCCACCCATGCGATTTCACCGGGTTGAGTCACCCCGGCATGCATGGCAGCCAAGGAACCCACGGCTCTCGTGCCCATGTCAGGCAGTCCTGCGTATTGTTCGAGCATCTCATGCTCGACAGGCGTACAGCCCGTCTGGGCAGGATGCAAAGGCACCATCTTGGCTGACAGACGCTCAAACAAACCCATCAGGGAGGGGCAGTTTCGCCCGAGCTCGCGCGCCAGCTCGCGTGCAACCGTGGCGGGGGGGAGGGCTCCAGGAATCACAATATGCATGTGGTGAATTGTAGTGTCTGGACCAGTTGATGCCATAATGCCACTGTGCTGAATCAACCTTTTGAACTCTGGATTGGTGCCCGATACGCCGGGCTCTCGAGCTGGCGCGGGCGCAGGGGCGGACGCGACCGCTTCGTTTCCTTTGTGGCGGCCACGTCGATGGCCGGGATCGCGCTCGGGGTGGCCGCCTTGATCGTTGTCTTGTCCGTCATGAACGGCTTTCAAAAAGACGTTCGCGATCGCATGCTGTCGGTATTGCCCCATATCGAGCTTTATGTTCCGGGTGGCAATGGCGAGCAGGTGTTGGCTGACTGGAAATCCTTGTCCGACCAGGCGAGCCGATCCAGCGAGGTCAAGGCGGGAGCGCCCTTTGTCGCGGCGCAAGGGATGCTCATGCGTGGGCAGGACATCCGAGGTGTCCAGGTTCGCGGCATTGATCCAGTGGCTGAGCAATCTGTTTCCGAGTTGGCGCGCCAAATGGTGGCTGGCAGCCTGGACAAACTCAAGCCAGGAAGCTTTGGGATTGTCGTGGGTCAGGATCTGGCGCGCGGTCTGGGCCTGAGGGTGGGAGATCCCGTCATGATGCTCGCCCCTCAGGCAAGCATCAGTCCAGCCGGTTTTGCCCCCAGGATGAGGCAGTTCACGGTCGTGGGCCTGTTTAACTCGGGACACTATGAGTATGACTCCTCTCTGGTGTTTACCGACACCCTGGATGCCGCCCGCGTGTTTCGCGATAGCAGCGTGGCCGGGGTGCGCCTGCGTGTCGAGGACATGCATCGGGCCCCGCAGGTGGCGCAGTGGCTGTCCGCGCGCATGCCGCCTGGTGTCATGGTGGCAGATTGGTCTCGCAACAATCGAACCTGGTTTGCAGCGGTGCAGACTGAAAAGCGCATGATGTTCCTGATCCTGGCCCTGATTGTTGCCGTGGCGGCTTTCAACCTGCTCTCTTCATTGGTGATGGCTGTCAAGGACAAGCAGTCCGACATCGCCATTTTGCGCAGCTTTGGCGCGACGCCTGGCGAGATCGCCAGGATCTTCCTGGTGCAGGGGGCAATGATCGGCGTGGTGGGAACCTTGCTGGGCGTGGGGGGCGGCATGGCGATTGCCTACAACATTGACGTGATCGTGCCAGCCATTGAGCGTCTGCTGGGGGTGCAGTTTTTGCCCCGCGAGATTTATTTCATCAACCAGCTGCCTTCCGATCCTCGACAGGCTGATATTTTGGCGATTGGCGTGACCTCGCTCATCATGTCACTAGTTGCCACGCTGTATCCGAGCTGGCGTGCCTCCCGGCTTCAGCCGGCACAGGTGTTGCGCCATGACTGAGGTGGTGCTGCAGGCAAACAAGCTCTCCCGTCATTATGTGGACGGTGACCGACGCGTAGAGGTCTTGCGAGATGTCACCCTCGAGGTTCACCGTGGGGAAATGGTAGCGATCATTGGTGCCTCTGGCTCTGGCAAAAGCACCTTGCTGCATTGTTTGGGTCTCTTGGACATGCCAGACCAGGGCGCGGTCGTCGTGCAGGGACAGGATGCCTCTGGCTTGTCAGAGGTTCAGCGCAGTCGCTTGCGCAATCGCAGCCTGGGTTTTGTCTACCAGTTCCACCACTTGCTCGCAGAGTTTTCGGCGCAGGACAACGTCGCCATGCCGCTGATTGTCAGACGAGTCCATCGGGAGCAAGCCCGCGCCGAGGCGAAAAAATGGATTCAGATGGTGGGATTGGAAGACCGGCAGACGCATTTTCCAGGCCAGCTGTCCGGGGGCGAGCGTCAGCGCATTGCTCTTGCCCGTGCCTTGGTCGGCTCACCGGCTTGCGTGCTGGCGGATGAGCCGACCGGCAACCTGGACCGGCACACAGCCCACCAAATGTTTGATTTGCTCAAGCGGGTCAATCGAGAGTCGGGTACTGCCCTGGTGG
>QXGG01003576.1_pt1 | contig 13751 bp, 10 predicted proteins | sample 1982491 | NCBI WGS metagenome assembly QXGG01 (sample SAMN09924614, study PRJNA488089) | Wastewater metagenome, whole genome shotgun sequencing project. | isolation source: South African research farm wastewater | place: South Africa: Irene, Agricultural Research Council, Animal Production... | reverse complement strand
GCTGTAGGGTGCCCGTACAGTTCAAGGAACCGGAGATTCCTTCCGACGCCCAGCTCAACAGCGTCAAGGCCTGCTTCAACAACTTTGAGAACGCTCTCTGGGGCAGTTCCTTCAAAGACCCGGCGAAGGGCTATGCCGCGTACATAGATGTGGACAGCTTCATCGACAACTACATCATTCACGAGCTGGCCAAGGACATAGACGGGAACATCAGAAAGAGTTCCTTCCTGAGCTGGAGCGGCACTACGCACAAGATACGCTTCTGCCACGTCTGGGATTTCGACCTGAGTTTCGGCAACGCGAACTATTTCCCCTGGGATATGAACGATTGCCAGGGCGAGCCGAACGGTCCATACGGATGGTGGATCAAAGACTACGGCAGCAACTCAACCAAGGGCAACGGCTGGTACGACCGCCTCTTCCAGGACCCCGCCTTCGTTTCCGCGGTGCAGGACCGCTGGGCGGAGGTCTTCCCCGAGCTCAAACGCATGCCGGAGTACCTGGAAAAACTCGTAAAGGAAATGGGGGACGCCCCTGAACGCAATTTCAAGGAGTGGGACATACTCGGTACATACGTATGGCCCAATGTCAAGGTTACCGGCTCCTACGAAGGGGAGATACGCTACCTTGTCGATTTCTACACAAAACGCCTCGAATGGCTTGATTCAAAGCTCTATACATTATGAAAAAGATGATTGTCGGCCTTATCGCAGCATTGTGCTGCCTGGCCTGCGCCCCGAAGCCTGAATTCGTAAGCATAGACGGACCGGACCTCCGCAGGCCGGACGGAAGCAAACTGGAAATACGCGGCACCAACCTCGGCAACTGGCTCAACCCGGAGGGCTATATGTTCGGACTGCGCAACACCTCGTCAGCCGGATTCATCAACACTATGCTCTGCGAGCTCGTGGGCCCGGACGTGACCGCCGATTTCTGGAAGGCATACAAAGAGAATTACATAAGCGAGGAGGACATACGCTTCATCGCCTCGCAGGGGGCCAACACCATCCGCCTCCCCTTCCACTACAAGCTCTTCACAGACGAGGACTATATGGGTCTCAGTTCAGACCAGGACGGCTTCCTCATCGTGGACAGACTTGTGGAATGGTGCCGCAATGCAGGGCTCTATCTGATACTCGACATGCACGACTGCCCGGGCGGCCAGACCGGTGACAACATCGACGACAGCTACGGCTACCCCTGGCTCTTCGAAAGCCCCGCGTCCAGGGAGCTGTTCAAGGATATATGGAGGAGAATCGCCGAACACTACGCCGACGAAAGCGTGATCCTGGGCTACGAGCTTATGAATGAGCCTATTGCCACCTACTTCGACGACAAGCATTTCAACCCTATGCTCGAGCCCCTCTACAAGGAAACCGTAGCCGAAATCCGCAAGGTGGACCGCAACCACATCATCATACTCGGAGGTCCGCAGTGGAACAGCCGCTTCGACAACTTCAGCGACTGGAGCTTCGACGACAAGATAATGTACAGCTGCCACCGCTACGGAGGCGATGCCTGCAAGGAGGCCATAGGCAACTTCAGCGCCTTCCGCGACAAGACGGGTCTGCCTATGTATATGGGCGAAATAGGCCACAACACCACAGAGTGGCAGAATGCCTTCTGCAACGCTATGAGGGAGCTGAACATAGGATGGACCTTCTGGCCGTACAAGAAAATGGGCGATTCCTGTATGATGGGCATAGAAATCCCCGAAGGCTGGCAGGCCATAGTGGACTTCGCCGAAGGTGACAGAAGCTCCTACGCCGCAATCAGGGAGCACCGCCCGGACCAGGAGGCGGCCAGGGCAAGTCTCGAGGAATTCCTCGTCAAATGCCGTTTCGAAAACTGTATCCCCCAGACGGACTACATAAACTCGATACAGCTGGATCAGTAGATCTTGTGCTGACCGGCGCTGTACTCGTCGAAAAGTTCTATGCAGGCATCCCTGTCCTGCTCCACCATATAGTCGCCGAGCTTGTCACGTCCTGAGAAAAGGCCGTCGAACTTGTCGTCACGGAAGCCTATGCGGCCGTTGTCGGCAATGGTGCAGCCGTAGTGTATCTTGCTGATATTCGCCCAGAGGCAGGCGCACAGGCACATGTGGCAAGGCTCGCCCGTGGTGTAAATCTCGCAACCGCTCAGGTCGTAGGTTCCCAGCCTCTTGCAGGCGTCGCGTATCGCCGACACCTCCCCGTGGCAGGTGGGGTCATTGTTGAGCAGGACCATATTGTGGCCCTTTCCGACCACCTTTCCGTCCTTTACTATGACGGAGCCGAACGGTCCTCCGTGCTGCTTGCGTATTCCTTCCCTGGCCTCATCGATGGCCATCTGCATATATTTTCCTGTCATAAATCTTTGCTTTCGCGGGGAAATGTCCAGTCCCCGGACTGGCAAAGATAAGAGATTTCGCGCAAAGGCCCTCATCCTCTCCAGGGAAAAGCCCGGCGAAGAGGGTTTCCCCGCCGGGCAGGCGAAGCAATCTTCAAAGAATTACTGAATCAGAACTGGATGGTCGCGCTCTCGGCTTCCTTCTCGAGGGTAAGGGCAACCACGTCATTGCTGTAGCGGTCCTGACCGTCCTGGCCGACAAACTTGTTGTTCCTCAGCCTGCCGACTATGTGGAGGGTGTCTCCCTTGCATATCTTGTCCAGAGGAGGGAAATTCCGGTTCTGGTTGGCAATGACATTGTGCCAGGTACTCTCCACGATATCCTCACCTGTGCTCGGCTTGTGATAGGCGTGCTTGGTCACGAGTGAAATGCGGGCGAAGGCCTGTCCGCCGTCTGCCGCGTCGTAGTAGTGGGTGTTTCCGACTATTCCTCGGAGCTCCACCCTGTTGATCTGTTCCATTTAGAAAGCATTGTTTTGTTAATCATAAGTTCCCCGCCATTGGAGCGCTCCTGCAGGTTGGAAACAAAGAAAAGCATAAGAACGACGCAAGGCCCGATTCTCAAAAAATTTCTGCAAAAAAGGGCATTTGTGAATTTTGTATGGAATTTTGAACATTCAATTCGCTCCCGGATTATTGAATGCCTCTTGAAAGTGAATTGTTGGGATATTTGAGGGCCGCTACCGCTTACATTTGCCACATAGAGCAGATTGTGTTATGAGCAAGGAATACAAACAACAAAATTCAGTATGTCTGGAATGCGGAGACGGTTTCGTATCCCTGAGGAGCACTATGAAATTCTGTTGCGATCAGTGTCGCTGGGATTATTACAACCGCAAGAACAGCAGCGCCCGCACGGCCCGCAGGAGGAGCATACAGGAAATAGAGCGGAATTATACCATATTGAATTCGCTGCTGGAAGATGGCTGCAGGGAAATACCGCTGATGAAACTGCTGGGAATGGGCTTCTCCGGGAACAGGGTGACGGCGGTGGCGCAGTATGGGGACCATCTGGAGCTGTCCATATATGACATCAGCTACAAACAGCGCGAGGGCTTGATTTATGACATCGAAAAAGTTTCGCTAACTTTGCGGCGCGCAAACAGAAACAAGCCATAACAGTATATATATGAATAAGACACTTGCAGCCGGCCTGCTGCTGGCACTTACAATCAGCTCTTGCAAAATGGAAAACCCGCTTCTGAATGAATCGACGCTCCCTTACGGTGCGCCACAGTTCGACAAGATCGAAAACAAGCATTATCTCCCGGCTTTCGAGGCCACCATAGCGAAGGCCAAGGCCGAAATCGACGCCATAGTCGCGAACAGCGCCGAACCGGATTTCGAGAACACCATCGTGGCTCTGGAGAACAGCGGACTGGACTTCGAGAGGGTCGCCGGCATCTTCTACAACCTGATGGAGGCCGACACCAACGACGAGATGCAGGAGATTGCGGAGAAAATCACTCCTATGACCACCGAACTCTCGATGTATTCCACCCTCAACGCCGGACTCTTCAGGAAAGTGAAGGCCGTCTATGAGAAAAGGGAGGAACTCGGACTGGAGCCGGACCAGATGAGACTGCTCGAGGATTGCTACAGAAGCTTCACCCGCAACGGCGCCAACCTCTCCGACGAGGACAAGGAGATCTACAGCAAGCTCGTCGAAGAACTCTCCCTGGTGCAGCTCAAGTTCAAGAAGAACGTACTTTCCGCCACCAACGCATATACCCTGAACATCACTGACAGCTGCCAGCTCGCTGGCCTGCCGGACTATGTGCGCGAAATGGGCGCGTCCGCCGCTGCCGAGAAAGGACTGGAAGGCTGGGTATATGACCTCTCCTATCCGAGCTACGCTCCTTTCATGAAGTTCAGCGAATGCCGCGAACTGCGCAAAGAAATGTATATGGCCTACAATACAAAGGCCGTGGGAGGCGAGTTCGACAACTGCGAAAACGTACGCAAGATAATTGACCTGAGGATCAGGATTGCGAAGCTGCTCGGCTACGGAAACTACGCCGAATATGCCCTGGAGGAGAGGATGGCCAAGAACCCCGCTACGGTGGACGCCTTCCTGGAGCAGCTGCTCGCCCCGTCCGTGCCTGCCGCAAAGAGGGAAGTGGCCGAAGTGCTGGCCTACGCCAAGGCAAACGGCTTCGAAGACAGCGAACTTATGCCTTGGGATTTCAGCTATTGGTCAGAGCGCTACAAGGATGCGGAATTCGCACTCAGCGACGAGGCCCTGAAGCCTTACTTCCGCCTGGAGAACTGCATTCCGGCCGTCTTCGAGCTCGCAAACAGACTTTACGGCATCAGCTTCGAGGAACGCAAGGATATACCCGGCTACCACAAGGATGTCAAGGTATATGACGTCAAGGACGAAAACGGCAGCCATCTGGCTCTCTTCTACGCCGACTTCTTCCCTCGCGAGAGCAAGAGGGGCGGAGCATGGATGACGGAATTCCGCGGACAGAGGATAGTCGATGGTGTGGAGCAGAGGCCGTTCATAAGCATAGTCACCAATTTCACCAAGCCGACAGCCGACAGCCCGTCCCTGCTTACCCACGACGAGTTCAACACCTTCCTCCACGAGTTCGGACACGCCCTCCACGGCATTCTGGCCCAGGGCCGCTACGGCTCCCAGACAGGCACCAACGTGGCCAGGGACTTCGTGGAACTCCCGTCCCAGATAATGGAGAACTTCTCCTTTGAGCCGGAGTATCTCTCCCTCTTCGCAAAGGACTACAGGAGCGGGGAGACCATACCGGAGGAACTCATAGAGAAGCTGGTGGCATCCAAGAACTACCTCGCCGCCTACTATCAGGTACGCCAGCTCCAGTTCGGCATACTCGACATGGCCTGGCACGAGCTCGAGGCCCTGCCTGAGGAGGATGCGCTGAGCTTCGAGAAAGACGCGCTGAAGTCTTCGAAGGTGATCTATTCCGCTCCGGAATGCGCAATCAGCCCTGCCTTCGGCCACATCTTCACCGGCGGCTATGCAGCGGGCTACTATTCCTACAAGTGGGCGGAAGTGCTCGAGGCGGACGCCTTCTCTCTCTTCAAGGAGAAGGGCATCTTCAACCGCGAGGTTTCGGATTCATTCCGCGAGAACATACTCTCAAAGGGCAGCACCGAAGACGAGGCCGTGCTCTACCGCAATTTCCGCGGTCACGACCCTCAGCCAGAAGCCCTGCTCGAGAAACTGGGAATTGTGAAGAAATAATCAGTTGGCCCTGTATTCGGAGGCCTTGTGCCAGCCGGCGAGGAAACTGCGGACATCCATACGCTTCTTGCCTGAAAGCTGAAGTTCGTCGATGAGCAGAGCCCCGTCGGCTGTTCTTATTGCCAGATAGCTGCGGGAGTCACTCCATATTGTGCCGGGAGCGCAGTCCTCGTGACCCTCGAGTATGGCGGCAGAGGCGATGCTGGCAGAATATATTTTCAGTTCAAGCGGAGTCGCATCGGAATCAAGCGGCTCAAAAGAGGTCCAGGCAGCCGGATAAGGGCTGAGGCCTCTGATGAGATTGCGTATTTTGCGGGAACTTGCGTTCCAATCGATATGACAGATCTCCCTGTTAAGCTTCGGAGCTGGCTTGAGCTGCTCGTCGCCCTGAATGAAGCTCTTCTGAAGTCTGAGTTCCATATCGCCGGAGAGCAGGCCCTCTATGGTATCCACAACCACCCTGGAGCCTACTTCCATAAGTCTGTCGTGCAGGTCTCCCGCAGTGTCGTTCTCCCCTATGTGAACCTGTTCGCGCATCATTATGTTTCCGGTATCGACTCCGTCGTCGATGAGGAAAGTGGTCACACCGCTGACATTCTCGCCGTTAATCACCGCCCAGTTGATAGGAGCGGCGCCCCTGTACTGAGGCAGCAGGGCTGCGTGGAGGTTGAAAGTGCCCAGGCGCGGTATTTCCCACACTTCACGCGGCAGCAGCCTGAAGGCAACCACCACAAAGAGGTCCGGTTTCAGGGCCTTCATCGCCTCTATGAACTCCGGGTCCCTGAGTTTTTCCGGCTGATAGACCGGTATCCCGCGGGCCACGGCATACTTCTTCACTGCGCTCTCGTTCACCTTCAGACCGCGCCCGCTCGCCTTGTCCGGGACCGTGACCACGGCCTGTACCTTGTAGCCCTTCTTCAGAATGGCCTCCAGCGGAGCCACCGCGAACTCAGGCGTACCCATATACACTATGCGCGGCTTGCGGAAGAAGCCGACAACTTTCATTTTAAGTTTTCTGAACCAGGATTTCATTGAATCGCCATTGAAAAGGGATGAGTCGTTGACGGCCTTCCAGGTAAGGTAGGCACCTATAGGCAGCAGCACGAAGGAGGATACGAAGACGCCGAAGAATGAACCCACGGCACCGTCCCTGGCCAACTTGCTGCCCACCACGTCTATGACCCAGTACAACACAAAAAAGAGGACGGAGATTATGGCCGAGATGCCCAGACCGCCCTTGCGGAGCAGGGCCCCTATCGGCGCCCCGATGAAAAAGAAGATGAAGCAGGCCAGGGCGAGCGCGAATTTCTTGAATATGCCCTCGTCAATGCGCCTCAGCAGGAAGTTGTTCTGATAGGACTCCATCGCGTATGAGGTAAGGGTGGAGACCATCTCGTTGGCCGCATTCCCGGCCCTGTCCACCGCCGCCAGCTCCTTTTCCAGACTGTTCCAGGTGCAGAGTCCCTCCGGCTCGAAGTCGCAGCGTATCCCCGTCGCGGAGGTGTCCAGCTGACGGGAGTAGCGCGGCTGCCGTCCTTGCATCAGGCCGGAATAGTGGTTTTCGAGCAGAGTACGGTTGTCCCCGCCTATGGAATCCTTCTGGTAGCGCAGTCTCTCCAGGTTCATGGCCTTGACCTCATTGCGGAACTCGCTGTCGTCTGATTTCTGGAAGGCGTAGTTCTCAAGGGATATGCGCAGCTCCTGATGGGAGAAGCGTATCTTCTGGAACTGCAGCGTAGTGTCGCGGTACTTGCGCGTATTCGTCTCTTCGTAGTTGATGCCGTCGAAGAGCTCGAAAGTCAGGTACTTCTTGTTGTCGGATATGTCCATCAGCGCCGAATCAGCCAGCGTAAGGCTCACGTTGCCCTTGTTCGAACTGTGGTTATATACGATGACGCCGTGCATCATCCCGCTTTCGTCGTCGCGTCTGTCGATGCGCAGCACGTAGCCGTCGATACCGTCGTAGAAGGTGTTTTCCGGGATCTTTATCTCGTTCTTCGTACGGAGTATATCGTTTCTCAGGGTATATATCTTCTGATACGATAGCGGTATGAGGTTGTTCGAGGCGAAGAAGGCGCCTATGCATATCAGCACGGCGACCACGCTCATAGGCGCAAGCACCCTGCCCAGGGATATGCCGGCCGCCTTGATGGCCAGCAGCTCGTTGTTCTCGGCAAGGTTGCCCAGGGTCATCATCGAAGCCAGCAGCACTGCCAGAGGCAGGGCGGTCGGGATGATGGTGCAGCAGCCCCAGCCGAGGAACTCCAGGATGACGCCGAGTCCCAGGCCCTTTCCGACGAGTTCGTCGATGTAGAGCCAGAGGAACTGCATCACGAGGATGAACAGGACCACGAAGAAGACTGCGGCCATAGGCCCCAGGAACGACTTCAAGATGAACCTGTCCAGTTTCTTCATCGTCTTTGCTCAGCTCAGTTGCGGGTGGCGCAGGCCTTGAGTATGGCAAAGGCCTCGGAAAGTCCTTCGAGATTGCGGCCTCCGGCAGTTGCGAGGGCATTCTGTCCGCCGCCTCCGCCCTGTATGGCCTTGGCTGCCTCGCGTATGTCCTTTCCGGCATTCTTTCCGGCTTCAACGAGGTCGGCGGAATACATAAGCATAAGCTGAGGCTTGCCCGCATTGTCAATGGCCGCCACGAGGGCAGTGTTGTGAAGCTCCTTCTGAAGCAGCAGGGCCGCATCGCGGAGCATATCCGGATTGGAACTGTCACCCGGGATGTGGTCGATGGCTATGAGATTGATACCGTTCTGCTCGACGGCTATCTTGCCGAGTTCGGCAGCCAGTTCGGCAGCCTGCTTCCTGGCGAAGCTCTCAACCTGCTTCTTGTAAACGGAATTCTCGTTGATGAGTTTCTGTATGGCTCCAGCGAGGTCCGGCACGTTGTTGAAGAAAGCCCTTGCGCTGCGCAGGGCCTCCTGTGCAGCCTCGGAATAACGCTCCGCCTCGACACCTGTCACGGCCTCTATGCGCCTGATTCCGGCAGCTATGGCACTCTCGGAGGTAATCTGGAAATAACCGATGTTTCCGGTGGCCGAGGTGTGGCAGCCGCCGCAGAGCTCGACGCTGTCGCCGAACTTCACGACGCGCACGCGGTCCCCGTATTTCTCGCCGAAGAGGGCTATCGCGCCCATTGCGTTAGCCTCTTCCATAGTGGCGTCGCGCTTCTCCTCCAGGCGGAGGTTGGCGCGTATGAGGGCGTTCACCCTATGCTCCACCTCACGTATCTGGGCCTCGGAGAGCTTCTCGAAGTGGCTGAAGTCGAAGCGCAGATAGTTGTCGCAGACATAGGAGCCCTTCTGCTCCACGTGAGTTCCGAGCACCTCGCGCAGCACCTGGTCCAGCAGGTGGGTGCAGCTGTGGTTGTTGGCAATCCTGAGCCTGCGAGCGGCATCCACGTGAAGCGTGAAGGCTGAGGCTGGGTCGGAAGGCAGCTTCTCGGCTATGTGTATGGTAAGGCCGTTTTCCTTGATGGTGTTGAGTATGTTTATCCTCTCGCCTGCGGCAGACTCCAGCCATCCGCTGTCGCCTACCTCGCCGCCCATTTCACCGTAGAAAGGAGTGCGGTCGAAGACGAGCTGTATCATCTCCCTGTTCTTCTGTTTTACGATCCTGTGGCGGAGCAGCAGGGCCCCTTCCACCTCGGTGCAGTCATATCCGCAGAACTCGGACTCCCCGGCGTGGAACTCTATCCAGTCGCCGAATTCGCTGGTTCCGGCATTGCGTGCGCGCTCCTTCTGCTTTGCGAGCTCGGCATTGAAGCCCTCGAGGTCCACGGAGAATCCGTTCTCCGAAGCAATCAGAGCCGTGAGGTCTATAGGGAAACCGTAGGTGTCATAGAGTCTGAAGGCGTCGCTGCCGCTTATCACGCCGGCGGCCCTGGAGGCGGCCATGCACTCGTCCATAAGCTTTATGCCCCTGTCCAGGGTCTTGAGGAAGGCGTTTTCCTCCTCGCGTATGACGTTCTCGATGAGCTTCTGCTGACTTGCGAGTTCCGGATAGGCCTCGCCCATATCGCTTACCAGCTGCGGCACGAGGCGGCAGAGGAAGGCTTCGTTGAGGCCGAGGAAGGTATATCCGTAACGTACAGCACGGCGGAGTATGCGCCTGATGACGTAACCGGCCTTCACGTTGGAAGGCAGCTGGCCGTCGGCGATGGAGAAGCTGATGGTCCTGATATGGTCGGCGATAACCCTCATCGCCACGTCGCTCTCGCGGCTCTCCCCGTAACGGTGGCCGGAGATCTCGCCTATGGTGGCAAGCATTCCGCTGAACACGTCCGAGTCGTAGTTGCTGTTCTTGCCCTGAAGCACGGCGCAGAGACGCTCGAAGCCCATTCCCGTGTCTATATTCTTTGCAGGAAGCGGCTCCAGATGGCCGTCGGCCTTGCGTTCGAACTGCATAAAGACAAGGTTCCAGATCTCAATGACATGCGGATCGTCCTTGTTCACGAGGGCGCTGCCCGGTATGCCGCTGGCCCTCTCCTCCGGAGTACGTATGTCTATGTGGATCTCGGAGCAAGGGCCGCAGGGACCGGTGTCTCCCATTTCCCAGAAGTTGTCGTGCTTGTTGCCCAGGATGATGTGGTCCTCGGGAAGGTGCTTGAGCCACTGAGCCCTGGCCTCCTCGTCCATAGAGGTACCATCCTCCGCGCAGCCTTCGAAAACCGTGGCATAGAGCTGGTTCCTGTCTATCTTATAGACCTCTGTGAGCAGTTCCCAGGCCCAGTCTATGGCCTCGTTCTTGAAATAGTCCCCGAAGCTCCAGTTTCCGAGCATCTCGAACATGGTGTGGTGATAGGTGTCGTGTCCCACTTCCTCGAGGTCGTTGTGCTTTCCGCTCACGCGGAGGCACTTCTGCGAGTCCGTGGCCCTGTTGAATTTTGCCTTTGCATTTCCCAGGAAGATGTCCTTGAACTGGTTCATTCCGGCGTTGGTGAACATCAGGGTCGGGTCATTCTTTATGACCATAGGAGCCGATGGCACCACCGTGTGGCCCTTCGAGGCGAAAAAATCCAGGAATGCCTGGCGGATTTCTTTGGATGTCATATCTTGTTTAATTATATCCGTAAAATATATAAGCCCGCAAATTTACGATTTTTTTGAAGATTCCGTATATTTGCAAGGATGAGGAAGCCTAAAAGATACAGGTTCAACCCCGGAACGCTCTCCTACGAACCGGAAACGGTCTCCGCGGCAAGGCATCTGGGCCGTGGAGCCTTGGTTATTGTGCTCAGCCTGCTGGTTTTCGTGTTCTATGTCCTCAGCTCCGCCACCTGGCTGGATATGGACTTGCCGAAAACCCGCATGCTGAAGATGCGCAATGCCGCGTGGCAATCCCGTTTCGAACTGCTGTCCAAGCGAATGGAAGCCTGTGAGGCCTCGCTGGAGGATATGGCGATGAGGGATGACCAGGTTTACCGCGTCCTCTTCGGTCTGGGAGAAATCCCGGCCGCCCTGAGGGAGTCCGGAATCGCGGGAGTCAACCGCTACTCGGCCCTGGACGAGAAGAACCCCGGGCTGGGAGCCGAGGCCAGGGAGCTGGACCGGCTGCTGAAAAAAGCCGTGATACAGAGCCGCTCCTTCGACGAAGTGGAGCATGTTTCCACAAGGGCGGGCGAGATTGCACAGCGCATTCCGGCGATATGCCCGCTGAGCACGGCCGAGGGCAATTTCCGCTATACGAGTTCCTTCGGCTACCGCATCGACCCTGTGAGGGGCACAAGGGGTGACCGCCACACGGGCATAGACCTGGCCTGCTCGCCGGGAACGCCTGTCTTCGCCCCGGGAGACGGAGTGGTCACGATGGCACAGAAATACTATGGCTACGGCAATTTCATGGTGATAGACCACGGCTTCGGCTACCAGACGCGCTACGGCCACCTCAGCGACTTCAACGCGAAGGTCGGGGACAGGGTGAAGCGCGGGGACTGCGTGGCCTTCAGCGGGAACTCGGGCCGTTCTACGGGCCCCCACCTGCACTACGAAGTGCTCTTCAGGGGCACCCCGGTCAACCCTGTCGGCTTCTTCGATATGGAAATGCCTGTGGAGGACTATATGAGCGTGGTTCGTGAGCCGGAAAGCCGGCCGAACACGTCGAAAAAGGGAGGGAGACGCAGATGAGCAGGACCAGATACATATTCGATGCAGCCCAGGGCGTCTTCCGCAAATCGGTGACAAGCATATCCAACTTCATATTCACAGCCCTGAAATATATCCTCGCCGCCTCGGCCCTGGCCGTGCTGTGGTACATTGCCTTCGCCCTGCTTCTGAGCACCGACCTGGAGCGCCGTCTCAAGGCCGAGAACCGCATATACGCGGAGCAGTATGAAAGCATGAAGGAGGACGTGGAACTGCTCGAGGCCGTGGTGGAAGGCCTGGAACTCCGCGACGGAGAGATATATGAGGGAATATTCCGCAACAGCGTGAAGACCGTTGCCCGCAAGGAAGACCTCTCCGACGCTGAAAACATCAGCGACATCCAGGTCAGCGGCTTCACCGACCGCAAGCTGGAAAGTGCCCTGGAGGGTGCCGCAAGGGTGGACGCCGCCTTCAGGCGTTTCTTCGAAGCGGTGGATTCGGGGGCCGTCCTGCCTCCGCTCAGCGCGCCGGTCGAAGACTTTTCCGTCAAGCGTGCGGGCGCGTCGGTGGGAATGAGGTACTCCCCTTTCCTCGGCACTGAGGCTATGCACGGCGGGCTGGACATAATAGGGACCTCGGGAGCGGCGGTGGTAGCCGCGGCCGACGGCACCGTGCTGGAGGTTTCCCGCTCCCTCAAGGGTAAGGGAAACGCCGTCATACTGGGCCACGAAGGAGGATATGTGACACGCTACGCCCACCTGGGAAGCATAAGCGTCAGGACAGGCAGCCGGGTGCGCCGAGGCGAGCAGATAGGAACCATAGGAATGTCGGGGGTATCCTATGCCCCTCACCTGCACTACGAAATCCTGCGCGACAGTCTGGTCCTGGATCCGGCCCTGTATATGCCAGCCTCCCTGTCGCCCGAAGAATACGTTGAACTTCAGACACTTGCGCGCGGAAGCGGGCAGTCACTGGATTGATATGGACAAATATATATACCCAATATGGAAAAGCTTTTCTACACAGTCGGCGAAGTAGCCGGAATCCTGGGCGAAAACAGCTCCGCCGTCCGCTACTGGTCGAACAGTTTCAGCCGCTATCTGCATCCTACCCGGAACGGAAAGGGAGACCGCCGCTTTACGAAAGAAGACGTCGAGACCTTCAAACGCATTCATTTCCTGCTGAAAAGCCAGGGGATGACACTCGAAGGGGCGGCCAAGGCCCTCGCCGCCGACAGAAATGCCGGGGTGGACAGGAACGTAAAGGTACTCGAGAGCCTCAGGAATATGCGCGAGCAGCTTGCAGAAATACGTAAAACGCTGTAAAACTGCGTATTAACGATTTATTTTACAGGTATTGAAAAAATCCTTACCTTTGCCGCTCGCATATAATGAGGAAGGCAGATTCCAAACAGAACAATTTACATATCGATATGGCAACAAAGAAAGCACAGAAAGTCGTTACACCTATTGATCAGAGGGAGACTTTCGTTTCAATCCAGAAAAATTTCGCTGAGTCCTCGATCAGCATTGAGGATCAGCTGAGAACTCTCTATGCCCTCCAGCAGGCAGATACCAAGATCGACAAGATCATGCAGCTCAGGGGCGAGCTTCCGCTTGAAGTGGAGGCGCTTGAGCAGGAAGTTGCGGAAATCAATGCGAAGATAGAGAAGAACGAGGCTGAGATAGCCGAGTTCACATCTTCGATTGCCGCCAACAAGAACAACGCGGCAGAGTGCGCATCCCAGCTCGCCAAGTACAGAGAGCATCTCGACAACATCACCAACAGCCGTGAGTACGACTCCCTCCAGAAGGAGATCGAGAACCAGGACCTGCTGCTCCAGATTGCAGAGAAGCGCATAGGCGAGGCCAAAGAGGAAATCGCCGCACGCAAGAACGAGATTGCAAGGCTCCAGGACCGCAAGGCCGTGAAGAACGCCGACCTCGAGGCAAAGAACGCCGAGCTGGCCACCATAGTCGAGTCCACCGCCAAGGAAGAGGCTGAGCTCAGAAAGGACCGTGATGCCTGCGCCGCCAAGATCGACG
>QXGG01200781.1_pt1 | contig 13769 bp, 6 predicted proteins | sample 1982491 | NCBI WGS metagenome assembly QXGG01 (sample SAMN09924614, study PRJNA488089) | Wastewater metagenome, whole genome shotgun sequencing project. | isolation source: South African research farm wastewater | place: South Africa: Irene, Agricultural Research Council, Animal Production Institute... | reverse complement strand
TGTACCGCAATGACCTGGCCGCCTTCGGTTCCGATGCCAACAACCCGGACAAGGCCGGCTGGGATACCCCGCTTTCCGAGTCCATCTATGCGGATCCGCTCTCCAGAACGGGTACCGACTGGATCGATGCCATCACCCGCACGGCCCTCTACCAGAACTACGCTCTCACCATTTCCGGAGCGAGCGACAAGGGCAACTACTACACATCCTTCTCCTACAATGATGCAGACGGTATCATTAAGGATTCCGGCCAGAAACGCTTTACCGGCCGTGTGAAGTTCGAACGTCAGCTCTTCAAATGGCTCAAGGCCTCCTACAGCGGTTCCTACACCTGGCGTCACAACGACCAGGCAAAGGCTTCCATAGGCGGAACGGCCTGGTACAACTCAGCAATGTACCTCAACCCGTTCATCAAGCCTACCGATTCCTTCAACCCGCTCTACAACGGCGGCCAGAAGATCAACAACCCTATAGCCCTTATAAAGAACAACACCTATTATCTCGAGCGCCACTCCACCAACCACTCTTTCTCCGTGGATGTGACTCCGTTCAAGAACTTCGTGATTAAGAGCACTTTCTCCTACTATCTCTACCAGAGGCACACCTACCGCTACTATCCGGGAACCCTGCCTGCAAAGGCTGAGAACGAAGGCGGCGAGGCCTACAGGGCCGAATGGGACGAGCATTCGCTCTCATCCGAGACCACGATACGCTACAACTTCAATAAGAACGGACACACACTCGTGCCTATGCTCGGTTACTCCGCCTACTCCTTCCTCTCCCACGACTTCTCCCTCTCCGGCAAGGGTTACACCGACGACGCCGTGATGTGGAACAATATGAACGCCGTGCTTGACAAGGAGACCTATTCGGCTTCCACCGGCTATTCGAAGAAGACCAAGAACTCTGTTTTCGCCCGTCTGGACTACAACTGGAAATCGCGCTACTACCTGACTGCGACGGTCCGCGGTGACGGCGCCTCCAACTTCGCCGAGAACAACAAGTGGGCCTTCTTCCCATCCGCAGCCCTCAGATGGAACGTGGCCAACGAGCCGTTCATGAAGAACGTGAAGTGGATAGACGACCTCTCGGTCAGGGCCAGCTACGGTATCACCGGTAACGACGCAATCTCTGCCTACCGCTCCCTGGCAGTGAACTCCACCACCACCGGAGGATATCTCTTCGACGGCTCACAGCCTGTGGCAACCTACCGCAGCCGCCTTGACTCTCCGGACCTCAAGTGGGAGAAGACCACCCTCTACAACCTCGCCATCGACTGGTCGATGTTCAAGAACCGTCTCAACATCACGGCCGAGATTTACTATTCCAAGACCAAGGACCTGCTCCTGAACGTACAGGTGCCGACCAACACCGGCTACTCGACCTACCTGGCCAACAAGGGTACCACCAGCAACAAGGGCATAGAGCTGTCCATCGAGAGTGTGAACATCAACCGCAGGAACTTCCAGTGGTCCACCGCCTTCACCATCTCCCACAATGAGCAGAAGGTGCTTGACATAGGTCAGGACGACTTCGTGGTGGCCTATTCCTCTCCGGGCAACAACTCCTATATGATGTACGGCTACGTCAACGGCTACCCTCTGAACTCCCTCTGGGGCTTCAAGTACGGCGGCACCTGGAAGAGCACCGAAGAGGTCGAGCGCAACAAGGTCACCAAGACTTACGCAGCCACTTCCAACACTCTCGGCGGTCCGCGCTACTACGACATCAACCACGACGGCACCCTCGACCAGAAGGACCTCGTCTATCAGGGCAATTCCGACCCTGTGCTCTACGGCGGTCTGCAGAACAACTTCTACTGGAAGGGCTTCCGTCTTGGCATATTCTTCAACTACTCCCTCGGCGGAAAGATCTACAACTACTCCGAATTCTATATGGCCGGTTCCATCTTCACCAACCAGTACCGCTATATGCTGGATGCATGGCACCCGACCAGGAATCCGGAATCCGACATCCCGCGTGCAGGCGGAAAGACCGACGCCGCCCTTGCCAGCGACTTCATGATTCACGATGCATCCTACATCCGTCTCAAGAATGTCAGTCTCGGCTACACTCTCGATCTCCAGAAGTACCGCTGCCCTCTCAAGGACATCACCTTCACGGTGTCCGGCGAGAACCTCTATCTCTGGAAGAACTACAACGGCTTCGATCCCGACGTCAACAGTTCGGGAACCTCCTCCACCCTGCGCCGTCTCGACATAGGCGCCTATCCGAAGGCCCGTACGATAATGTTCAGCATACAGATCAGATACTAAGGAGGACAGAAATATGAAAATGAAAAATATATACCTGGCACTTGCCGCAGCTCTTGTCCTGCCTTTCCAGGCCTGCTCCCTCAAGGAGGACACCTCGGCCATCTCCACTCCTGAAAACTTCTTCAGGAACAAGGCCGAATGCCAGTCCGTGGTCAACAGCTGCTACATACCTATCAAATCGATTTACAACTACACCTATTTCCTCGCCGTGGAATGCGTATCGGACGTGATGTACTGTCCGTCCGGCACCCGTGACGCCCAGCTTGACATCTCTCCTGCCGTGCCGCGCTTCGGCCAGACGATGTGGACCCAGGGCTATCTCGGTGTCCAGCGCTGCAACTATGCCATAGCCGGCATCGAGGCCTCCGAAGGCCTGAGCGACGAGGACCGCACCGAACTGCTCTGCGAGGCAAAGGTCCTGCGTGCCCTCTTCTACTGGCACCTCACCTGCTTCTTCGGCGACGTGCCATTCTACTTCGACGATGTCAAGGATCAGGAAACTCTGCTCCGCATAGCAGCCCTTCCGAGAATGAGTGCCGTGGAAACGCGTGACAAGGTCATAGAAGACCTGCTCGGGATAATCCCGCAGGCAAAGCAAACCCGCACCAGCGACAACGAGGGCCATCGTCTCGGAGCCGCCTGCGGCTGGATGCTCGTGGCCAAGCTCGCAATGTGGAACAAGGAGTGGGAGGAAGCCCTCGAAGCCATAGCCCACATCGAGGACATCTATGGCGACTTCTCCCAGTATGACTACGCGGAGAACGTGATGTTCCGTAACAGGAACACCCCTGAGTCCATATTCGAAATCCAGCACACCTACACCCAGGGCGGTCTGGTTTACACCTCGAACGTAGCCTGCGTCTGCACTCCTACCAGAAAGACCGTCAACGGCATAACCACTTTCGACGGCGTTGAGATTCCGGAACTCGGAAACCAGTGCACCACCTGGGCCGCAGCCCGTCCGTGCGTCGTCTTCTGCCAGGGTCTCCAGTCGAAGAAGAGCAAGGACATACGCAAGGACTACAACATGGCCTGGGGATATGACGGACATGAATTCCTCAGCGTCAACTCCCGTCCTTGGATGGGTCCTAAGTTCTGGTGCCCGGATATGCAGGGTACTTCGGACGGCAACAACTACAAGGTCTTCCGTTATGCAGATGCCATACTGATGGCTGCCGAATGCCTCAACGAACTGGACCGGGATGAGGAAGCCCTTGTCTATCTGAACAAGACCCGCAACCGTGCCGGCATAGGTGACTACACCTACCGCACCCACATCCGTCTTCAGGACGAAATCAGGAACGAGCGTTCCCGCGAGCTCTTCGGCGAGTTCCAGCGCAAATACGATCTCGTACGCTGGGGTACCTTCTACCAGGTTCTCAGCGAATCCACGGACTATCAGGCCCGTACCGACAATCTCAAGCCTTGCCACGAATACTATCCTATCCCGGACAAGGAAGTCGTTTACTCCAAGTATGCGCTTGACAACAAGGCATATAATGCCTGCGGACTCTAAAATTGTAACAATATGAAATTAAAGAATATACTTTCCAGCCTTGCGGCGCTCGCCTTCCTGCTTCTTGTGCAGGCTTGCGACAAGCCTTTCGAGTTCGACAGGCCCCTCGCCGTGTCATCCCGTGCGGTGACCCTTTCCGAAAAGGCGGGTTCCACCCACGTGATGGTCTATTCCAACGGCCCTTGGACGGCCAGCTTTACCGAACCGGTGAAATGGGCGTCTCTTGACCAGACCTCCGGAGAAGGCATCAACGACGTGGTGTTCAGCTACTCGGCCAACTACTCCGTGTCCCGTCAGGTGGGCATAGTCTTCACCAGCGGCGCAGTCAGGGACACCGTGATGATGACCCAGAAGGGCCTTATCACCGAGGCGTCTTTCCTTTTCGACAACTCCTCCCTCACCCTCCTGCGCAGCGAGGCCACGGTCCGCAAAAGCTTCTCTTCCAATCTGAAATACGGTCTGGAGAGCATACGCTCCACCGTCACCTACGCAGAAGAACTGGCGGACGGGGATGAAGAGCCTGTTGCAGATTTCGAGAAGTGGATATCCGATGTCAAGGTAGAAAAGAAGGGCGTAAGCTTCAAGGTAAGTGAAAACAAGGGCGAGCTCCCGAGAGTGGCCTATATCAGATTCGAGGTCTTCGACCCGGCACAGAGCGACGGCATACCTGTGAACGCCACCCTTGTGGTGACCCAGACCACCGGCGATCCGGAGCTAGTATTCGCATCTGCCGCGGAGGAGGTCGAGGGCATTGCGGGCGAAGTCCTTTTTGCCACCCTCTCCAATAATATATGGCCTTACAACGACCAGATTGTCTTCGAATGTGAAGCCGACTGGGTCAGCGGCATCAGGCTCACCAGTGAAGGCCTGGTTCTGAAAGTCAGCCGCAACGACGGCACTGATGTCCGCAGCACGGACATACGGATTTCCTTCACCGATGCCCTTGGCAACAAGGTAGAGGCAATCGTACGGCTCACTCAGGTCGCTTACCCTCTCGAGCTGACGATGGAGAATCTGCGTGGAATGCTCTCCTCCGACGGCAGCAAGGTGATCGATGACTTCGTGTATATGGACGGATACGTCGTCAGCGACTGCACCAGCCCTAATATCGTATCCTCCCCTCAGACAGGTCAGTTCATGTTCGACCGCGAGTACAACTATCGCGTGGCCTATATGCAGACGAAGGACGGCCGCTATGGAATCAAGCTTGTCTTCAACGACAGTGAGGCAGCGGCGATACCTCGCTTCAGCAAGATTCGCCTGCTTGTCCAGGGACTTACCCTCACCCGCGTTTCCGACCCTGTGCGCTATGAGCTCTCCGGAATCACCGCAGACAATGTGATAGAGACTCAGGCAGGTGATATGACTTCGGTAGCAGTCAAGGCCAAGTCGCTTTCAGAGCTGTGTGACGATGACATCTACACTTATGTCAACATCCCTGATATGGAGGTGTTCTGCAAGGACGGCGCCTACGCCAACGCCACGGACGGCTATTCCCTCAAGGACGAAGTCAACCCTTATTCCGGCACCGGTAAGGCTCCGCGCTGGGATGTGGCGCCTCTGCTCTGCACGGATATCAACGGTAATGCCGCATATATGCTGACCAATGCGGCCTGCACCTGGAGACGCGGTCCGAAAGACCTCGCGTTCAACACCCTGCTGCCTCAGGGCTCCGGTACCTTCAAGGCCATTGTGGTGCACGAGGAACAGCCTTCTTTCCGTTACGGTGACCTGGGCCGTTACCAGCTCCGCTATATGACCCCTGATGACCTGGCATTCAACGACCCGGCATTCAGCAACACCATAGTGGAATGGAATTGGAACAACCGCAAGGCGGACATCTTGCCGGAAATAGGCAACGGCAGCATGAACGTCTATTCCGCCACAGTAGCGGCGGCTTCTGACTTCAACAATACCTACAACGGACGCAGCGGTGATGGCGGCAACGGCGGAATGACATCCAACCAGAAGGGTCTTGTAGCCAACGGCGGCATCAAGCTCACCAACAGCTGGTGGGATTTCGGCAACGATTCGGGCCGTTACTTCGACATCAGTTTCTCCACTGCCGGCATCAGCGGAAACAATCTCGTGTTCGGAATAGTGTGGAACCACGGTGCAATGGGCAATACCACTCTGGATTCCCCTGCACACTGGAAACTGCTCTATTCCGTGGACGGCGGCGCCAGCTTCAAGGACGTTCCGGACTGCGAGATAATCAAGAACCGCTCCATCACCTGGTGGACCACCACATCTCAGGACTCCTGTCCGGGCTTCAAGGACCATCTGCGCAGACTGCCTGCAGACTGCTTCGGCCGTGACAATGTCGTGCTCCGCCTGCAGGTGGCCGACAAGGTGACCGATATCAACCCTAATCCGAAGGCGGTTTCCGACGACTCTTATCTCAACTTCCTCGGAATCGAAAAGGGTACGCTCACCGACAAGCAGACCGAAATAAGGATAGGAACCATTACCGTTCGATACAACTAAAAAAGACAAGCAATGAAAAATATACTGAAATACGGCTCTGCGGCCCTGATGGCAATGGCCGGACTCTTTGCCCAGTCCTGCTCCCTGGATGATGCCGCAAAGATTCCTCTGGTAGAGCTCGGCGCTCCGACCAAGGAGTTCATAGTCGAGTCTCTCGCCGGCGACGTGGCGATTCCTGTCTATTCCAACGGCGCATACCACGTCGAGAACGTTGCGGAAGGCCAGGAATGGATAGCCCTTGACAAATGGGAGGGCAACGGGGACGACACCCTGTATGTGGAATACACTTTCAACGAGGAGTTCAAGCGTATGGCCGGCATCGTGCTGTGCAGTGACGTGGACGAGCGCAGGGACACCATATATATCAAACAGAAGGGACTGATCGAGGCCGAACTCAGCCTTCAGAACAGTTCGGTGATCGCAGCCGGTAAGGGCGGCGTCACCGAGGTGCCCGTAAAGAGCAATATTCCTTTTGAATATATGGACGTGAACATCGCCTATACCGACGAGGCCTCAGGCGAATGGATAAACGCAGCAGTCATCGACCCGGACCCTTACGGCGGCAACAGCTGCACCCTCCGTTTCGAGACCGTGGCAAATCCGGAGCCGGTCCGGCCGCGTACGGCCTCGGTGTCCTTCAGCTTCACTGACGGCTGGGGCGACAGTGTAGCCATTCTCGTGAACTTCGTCCAGAGAAACTCGGAAGAGGGCCTCGGAGAGGTGATGAGCTTCAAGGCGCTCAAGGACAACTATTCCACCGGCAAGCCTATCGAGGACTATGTAATACTCGACGGTGTGGTAGTCAGCAACACGGAAAGCGGCAATGCCGGAGAGAACGAGCAGACCACTACCTCCGTAATCGACTACAGCGGCTCGAAGCGCACCATATACATACAGAGCCCTGACGCCTCCGAAGGCATAGCCGTCATTGCGCAGAGCGAAGACGACAACAATCTCAAGCAGTTCGACAGGGTGCAGATACTCCTCCACGGCGCGACCATCAATATGCTCGAGGAACCGGAACGCTACGAGATCGGCGGCTTCACCAAGAATATGGTTGTCTCCCAGGTGGCCGGCTCGAAGTCAGATATCCCTGTAAAGGAAAAATATATGAACGAGCTCAGCGACCAGGACATATATACCTATGTAACCATCAAGGACTGCGAGCTCCCTGTACGCAAAGGCTCCATCTGCCCGGTGAACGAAGGTTACAGCATCGGCACGGGTGCCAGCCGCATAAGCAAGTATCCGCTGCTTGTGCGTGACATCAACGGCAACTCAATGTATATGTACACCAACACCGTCTGCGTTTACCGCAGCGACGGCACGCGTCTGCCTTACGGCTCCGGCAAGATTTCCGGTGTCATAGTTCACGAGCGTTTCTCCCGTTTCGAGTGGAAGGACGGTGCCGACCCGGCCGACATTGAATTCGACCCGACCCTCGGAAACATAGGCCGTTACCAGATACGTCACCAGTGCAAGGAGGACGTCTGGGGCCAGATGAACGACAGCGTGGAAGACAGCTTCTCCGCCCTCCTCACCGAATACCGTTTCTGGAATCCGGACACCGAGAACGAGGTGGCGCTCCCTACCTATGGGGAGAACGGCTGGCTCACCCACACCTATCAGGAGAAATACACCGGCGATCCGGCCCTGGACTACACCATGGCCACCTACAAGCAGCACTTCTGGGGTGCCGGTACCTATGATTACCTCGGCCCTATCGGCAACAGCGCCAATTATATCTTCGGCGACAACTGGGGCAACCGCAACGGCATAGGCGTGGTGCTGGATCCAGCAAAGGAGCACTACAATCCTGTAATGTCCTCCCTCGTCAGCAACAATCCTGACGGAACCGTGGAGTGGTGCGGTCCTAACGCGACCAGCAAGGACGCCGTAAACAACAGCAAAAGAGGCGCCGGCGGAATCAACAACCAGAGCACTTCGATGTGCGGAAAGGGCAATGTCTATGGTTCCGCCTTCAGTGCATTCGCAAGCCACTTCTGGTGGAACGACGAGACGCAGCGCCCTTATGCCTGGCTGGTGAAGTTCTCCACCGAGGGCATAGCCACCAACCATCTCTCAATGCAGATCAGCGTGCTCAACACCCAGCAGACCTGGTATTCTCCGCGCTACTGGATTGCCGAGTGGGCTGAGACCGATTCCCAGGCGGCTGCGGACGACAAGCTCTGGAACAGGATAGGCGAGTACACCATTCCGGACGTTTCCGTATGGTCCAACACCCTCTACTCTTCCATCGTGGCTTTCAAGAGCATCAATTTCGACCTGCCTCTCGAGATGCTCGGCAAGGCAGAGGTATATGTGCGCCTGCGTCCGGTAAGCGACGTCTGCTCGGACGGCTCCGAATACGCCAACTCCGTACTGAAGGAGTCCTCCAAGGAAACCGCTCTTGCTGCAGAGCACGCAAGCGCATTGTCCTATTTCGCCATACGTTACAACAAATAAGGGAAATTTATCGATTAAGGGCCGTAAAGTTTGCTTTGCGGCCCTTTTTTATTAACTTTGTCTTCCTCCCTGCCGGGAGGGTCATATTTTAACTTAACACTAATCTAACTTAAGATGAATTTCCATCTAGTGCCCTATTATGTCCTGGGCGCATCAATCATCGCTCTGAGTTTCGCAGGCATTTTCTATGCCCAGATGAAAAAACAGGATGAAGGAACTCCTACAATGCGTCAGATAGCGCAATTCGTGCGCGAAGGCGCGATGGCCTATCTCAAACAGCAGTACAAGATCGTAAGCATTGTCTTCGTGGTGCTTGCTGTGCTCTTCGCAGTGCTTGCCTATGTTTTCCATGTCCAGAACAGCTGGGTTCCATTTGCCTTCCTTACCGGAGGATTCTTCTCCGGGCTGGCCGGTTTCATAGGAATGAAGACCGCCACCTTCGCCTCCGGCAGGACAGCTGCCGCCGCGCGCAAGTCCCTCAACTCCGGCCTTAAGGTCGCTTTCCGTTCCGGTGCCGTAATGGGTCTCACCGTCGTGGGCCTTGGCCTGCTTGACATTGCGCTCTGGTACATTATTCTCAATCATTTTGTCGTAGAAGCCTCTGAAGCCCAGAAGCTCGTGGTCATCACTACCACCATGCTCACCTTCGGCATGGGTGCATCCACCCAGGCTCTCTTCGCCCGCGTGGGCGGCGGAATCTACACCAAGGCGGCCGACGTGGGTGCCGACCTCGTGGGAAAGGTCGAGACGGATCTCCCTGAGGACGACCCTCGCAATCCGGCCACCATCGCCGACAACGTGGGTGACAACGTGGGTGACGTCGCAGGAATGGGTGCCGACCTCTATGAATCCTATTGCGGTTCCATACTTTCGACTATGGCCCTCGGCGCCTCCGCTTTCTTTGCCCTCGGTCCGGAAATGCAGCTCCGCGCCATCGCGGCCCCTATGCTCATCGCGGCAATAGGCGTCGTCCTTTCTGTGCTGAGCATCTTCACCGTACGCACACGCGAGGGTGCCGGAATGGCCCAGCTGCTCAAGTCTATGAGCGTGGGCACCAACCTCGCCGCCGTGCTCAGCGCTGCCGCCAGCTTCGGAGTGCTCGCCCTCGTCTTCGGCACCGAAACCGCCGACTGGTGGCACTTCTCACTCTCCGTGGTGTCCGGACTGCTCGCTGGAGTAGTGATAGGCAAGGGCACCGAGTACTACACCTCCCACTCCTACAAGCCGACCCAGAAGCTGGCCGAAGCCGCACAGACCGGTCCTGCAACCGTAATCATCAACGGAGTAGGTCTCGGAATGCTCTCCACAGCCCTGCCTGTCATAGCCATAGTCTGCGCCATAGTCCTCGCCTACCTCTGCGCCATAGGATTTGACGTGAAGGGAATGATGGACGCCGCCAATCTCTCCAAGGGACTCTACGGAGTGGCAATAGCCGCCGTCGGAATGCTCTCCACCCTCGGCATCACCCTGGCCACCGACGCCTACGGGCCTATAGCCGACAATGCCGGCGGAAACGCCCAGATGTCCGAACTCGAACCGCAGGTACGTGAGCGCACCGACGTGCTGGATGCCCTGGGCAACACCACCGCCGCCACAGGCAAGGGCTTTGCCATAGGCTCCGCAGCCCTCACCGCCCTCGCCCTGCTGGCTTCCTACATAGAAGAAATCAAGATCGCGCTGGCAAACGCCGGAGAGGTGCTCAACGGCGTCGCCGGCAAGGTGGATGCCGCAATGGCCACCATCCCGGACGTGCTCTGCCACTTCAATGTCAGCTTGATGAACCCTAGCGTGCTCGCCGGCGTATTCATCGGAGCTATGATGTCCTTCCTCTTCTGCGGACTCACCATGAACGCAGTGGGACGCGCCGCAGGCAAAATGGTAATCGAAGTGCGCCGCCAGTTCCGCGAAATCAAAGGCATACTCACCGGTGAAGGCACCCCTGACTACAAGCGCTGCGTGGAAATCTCCACCAAGGCCGCACAGCAGGAGATGATATTCCCGTCCCTCATCGCCATAATAGTTCCTATCGTGACCGGCATACTCCTCGGCGTTGCAGGCGTGATGGGTCTGCTCATCGGAGGCCTCGGAGCCGGCTTCGTGCTCGCAATCTTCATGGCCAATTCCGGCGGCGCCTGGGACAATGCGAAGAAATATGTCGAGGAAGGCAATTTCGGCGGCAAGAATTCCGACAGCCACCACGCCACCGTTGTGGGCGACACCGTCGGCGATCCTTTCAAGGACACCTCCGGCCCGTCCCTGAACATCCTCATCAAGCTTATGAGTATGGTGAGCATAGTAATGGCAGGAGTGACCGTCGCCTGGCACATACTTTAATGGAAGAAAAGAAGAACATACTTACAGTCGAGGCTCCCTTCGGGGAGTCTCGGATTTTATTGCACAGCTGCTGTGCCCCCTGCTCATCCGCAATAGTCGAATGTCTGCTGCACAGCGGCATAACTCCAGTCATATATTACTTCAATCCGAATATATATCCCGAGGAGGAATATATGCACCGCAAAGAGGAGTGCAGCCGTTTCGCCGCCGCAAAGGGACTCGAAATCGTCGATGCCGACTACGACCACAGCGCCTGGCTGGAGGGAGTGCGTGGCCTGGAAGGGGAGCCGGAGAGGGGTGCCCGCTGCCTGCAGTGCTTCCGCTACCGTCTGCTGAGCGCCGCCCGCTACGCCCGGGACCACGGCATACGCGTCGTCACCACCACCCTCGCCTCCTCCCGCTGGAAGAGCCTGGAACAGATAAATGCGGCAGGGGAGTGGGCCTGCAGGACCGCAGCGGCCGAAACGGAGGCAGCGACGGCGCCGGTCTGGTGGGACCGCAACTGGCGCAAGGACGGTCTGCAGCAGCGGCGTCAGGAACTCCTGAAGGAATATGAATTCTACAATCAGCTCTACTGCGGCTGCGAATTCTCCATACGCTGAGCGTCTTTTCTGCAGCTGCAAAGCTCCGTAAGAGGAAATAATGCTATTTTTGCAAGTATGGACGAGCAAAGAGGCATATCTCCCGAGAGCAGGAGAATAGCGCGGAACACCGTCCTGCTCTACGGCAGGATGTTTCTGCTGCTGCTCATAGGTCTCTTCACCTCCAGGGTGGTGCTCAGGGAACTGGGCGTCGAGGACTACGGAGTCTATAATGCCGTGGGAGGTCTCGTGACCCTGTTCACCCTCGTGAGCGCCTCCGTCACCCAGGCCATAGTGCGCTATATAAGCTATTCTCTCGGGCAGGGGGATGCGGAGAAACTGCGCAGGGTGTTCTCCACCAGTGTCATCATCCAGTGCATATTCGCCCTGGTGGTGGTCCTGCTGGTCGAAAGTCTGGGCCTGTGGTTCCTGCACAGCCGGATGAACATACCCGAAGGCCGCATGGATGCCGCCGGCTGGGTCCTGCAATGCTCCGCCGGGGTGCTGGTGCTCAATCTCCTCTCCATACCATACAACGCCTGCATCACGGCCCACGAGGATATGTCCGCCTACGCATGGATCAGTCTGCTTGAGGGCACGCTGAAGCTCCTTGTCGCACTGGGGCTCTACTTCTCGCCCTCGGACAAGCTCAAGACCTACGCCCTGCTGATGCTGGCGGTCGCCCTGGTCGTCAGACTGTGCTATGCCGCCTACTGCCGCCGCCATTTCGAAGAGACTCGCGGCCGTATCAGCTTCGACCGCAGCATGGTCCGCGAGATGAGCGGCTTTGCCGGGTGGAACTTCCTCGGCTCCGGGGCCTACCTGGTCAACACCCAGGGAGTAAACCTGCTCAGCAACGTCTTCTTCGGGGTGGGCGTGAATGCCGCCAGGGGAGTCGCCCTGCAGGTAGAAGGCATAGTCAAGCAGATGGTCTCCTCCCTGCTGACCGCAATCAACCCCCAGATCACCAAGTCCTGGGCGGCCGGCAACTCCCTCTACAGCTTCTCGCTCGTAATGAAGGGCTCCAAATTCAGCTTCCTGGTAATATGGCTCTTTGCCCTGCCTCTCTTTTTCGAGGCTCCCGCCGTTTTGGAGATATGGCTGGTCGATCCACCGCAGGAAGCCGCGCTGTTCGTCCGCCTCACAATGCTGGGCCTGCTCGCGGATATGCTCTGCAACCCGCTGCTCACACTTGCCCTCGCCAACGGCAAGATTCGCCTCTGGTATCTCGTCACCAGCGCCATAGCCCTTCTGGCCTTCCCTCTGGTCTGGCTCGCCTTCCGTCTGGGAATGCCTGCAAGCGGGGCATATATAGTCTTCGCATTGATTTATCTCTGCGTGGACGTGGCCAAGGTCCTCCTGCTTAAACGCCTCTGCGGCTTTCCTGCGGGGGAGTTCCTGCGGCTCTGCCTCAGGATGGCGCTGTGCACCGCGCTCTCCGTCCTGCCTGTTGCGGCTCTGTGCCACCTCATCCCGGACGGCCTCCTGCGGCTTTTCATTGTGCTTGTGGCCGGCAGCCTTGCCACCGCCGCCTGTGCCTGGCTGTTCCTGCTCACTGACGGGGAGAAATCCTTCATAAAATCCAAGCTGAAATGTCACTGAAGTCAAAATGCCTGATGCTGCTTGCGTCGCCGGCGGGCCGTCTGCTGCCGGACGGGCTCTATCTCAGGGCGAAATACCGCCTCAAGATGGGGCGCCGTCTCGACCTTCGCCATCCACGCAGCTACAACGAGAAACTCCAGTGGCTCAAGCTTCACGACCGCAACCCGCTCTACCACACGCTTGTGGACAAGGCCGGAGTGAAAGCGCACGTCGCCTCCCTCATCGGAGAGGAATACACGGTGCCAACCCTGGGAGTCTGGGACAGGCCCGTGGACATCGACTGGGACTCTCTCCCGCAGCGCTTCGTGCTCAAATGTACTCACGACAGCGGCAGCGCCATACTCTGCCGCGACAAGGCCGCTTTCGACATCCCGGCCGCCTGCCGTTCCCTCACCGCCGCCCTGAAGAAGGACTTCTATCCCTTCGACCGCGAATGGGCCTACAAGGGCCTGAAGCCGCGTATCATTGCCGAGGCCTATCTGGGCGACAATGTGCCCGACTACAAAT
>QXGG01005200.1_pt1 | contig 13769 bp, 9 predicted proteins | sample 1982491 | NCBI WGS metagenome assembly QXGG01 (sample SAMN09924614, study PRJNA488089) | Wastewater metagenome, whole genome shotgun sequencing project. | isolation source: South African research farm wastewater | place: South Africa: Irene, Agricultural Research Council, Animal Production Institute... | reverse complement strand
TGCTATATGCACCCGGAAAGGTACATTGACTGGAAGATGCGCATCACGCCACCAGTTGCGAGTGGCCGCCTTGGTTTGCCAGCGAGGTCAATAGACCAGCCGAACCTTTTCATCTTTGGCACATTCCACAGCAGTATCGACGCGATGGCTGTGTCTAATGGTGTGGAGATATTCACCTTCGGTTGGGACGGAGGTCCACAGGTCGAGAGGAAGTACGGTTCACAGATTTTCGCATTGAGTTCCCCGGCTGTGGCGCATTTCAACACCAACTATCTTATGCCTTGGCTGAGGCGGTGGTTTATGAGCCTATGAGTTGCAGATGTGTTACAGAGCAGTGGCAGAGGGAGCGCGACAGACAGGCGCAACTGGCCAGGAAAACGGCGGTCTTGCTGGACCGTCCGCAAGTGTTGTACCGCACCGTTGACGGGAAGTATGGTTTTGTCAGCGAGGGAGCGGAAATAAAAGGAGAAATTATCGAAATCATAACGCAGTATTGATATGGCAAACGAAACATTGATTACCGACCTTGTTGCCCAACAGGCATTGGACCAGCTGGAGCAACTTGACCGCAAGATGGAGGGAACGATGGCGCAGTTCAAGGATTGTGCCATGGAACTCGCAAAAGGTTTAAAGATACCTGTCGAGGTGCAAGGAGATTTAAGCGCACTTCGCCAGCTATCCAATGACGTGATGCAGCGTGCCACGCAAGCCACCCAGCAGTACACCCAGCAGTTGCAACAGCAGCAGCAGGTTATAGCCAACACCACAGCGGCTATCGCAGAGCAGTTGCAGAAGCAGGCGCAATCCAACGAGGCTACACGGCAAGCCAATGGGGTGAACCGTGAGGCGATGGCTGTCACCGACAAGGTGCTTGGCTCGCTCCAGCAGAACATACACCTCCAGGCGCAGTACAAGATACAGTTAGAGCAGGTGAGCGCAGAGCAGAGCAGGTTGAAGAAGCAGTTCGAGCAAGGGCGGCTCACCAGCCAGCAGTATGCTGACCGCCTTGCGGCCGTCACCACACGAAAGACAGAACTCACCGTAGCGTCGCAGAAGTTGCAGCGAGTTATCAACGCAGACCAGAAGATAATGAACAGTGCAGAGGGAAGCTACGAACATATGTCGCAGTCTTTGGCCAGATTGAAGCAGGCGTTGCGCTCCGATGATGCGCAGAGCCTCACAAAAGACGAGTTGCAGTTGCTCATTCAGGCGGAGCAGCAGTTGAGCAACGAACTGAAGCACCAGGACGAGTTGCTTGGTGAGCATCACCGCAATGTGGGTGACTACGCCATCGCCCTTGAGAACGGTGTCGTGCAAGTTGATTCGCTAAACGCCGTGCTCACCCAGAACGCAGCAACCATCGAGGGCTGCATTGAGCAGAACAAGGCTTTGGAGGATGCCAAGACAAAGCTTGACACCCAAGATGCGAACTATTCGCAGACCCTTGACGCGATTAACCAGAAGATTGCCGAGAACAAGCAGCGAATTTCCGATGTGAGCGATATTCTCGGTGTTCAGGCTCACTCTGTCGAGGAGGCGGAACAGCAGAACAAGCGACTTGCAGAGGCGTTGAGGCTCGTTGACGATAGGCAGGCGGGTGCTTCCGAGAAGATACAAGCCTATAACGAGCAAATCAAGGTGAACAAAAAATATATCGAGGACCACACGAAAGGGTTGCAGGACAACGCCAAGGCGAGCGATGCGCTTTTGGGTCAAATCCGTGGGCTAATTGGTGGCACTAACACTTTTGGCTCGTCGCTGAAATCGCTGTCGGTCAACGCTGCCAGTGGCGGAACTCTGCTCACCGGCATGGGGAACTCCATAAAGGCTTTCGGCAAAACCCTGCTCGGTTTGTTGAAGAACCCCTATGTTCTTGCCATTGCAGGTGTGGTTGCTGGCTTCAAATGGTTCTACGACTACAATAAGGGGCTTGTTGAGGCAAGTCGCCTGACTAAATACTTCACGGGGCTTACTGGCGATGCAATGCGTTCAGTCCGTGACAACGTACAAGCCGTATCCGACACGTTCGGAAAGAGTTTCAATGAAACTCTAAAGACGGCAAATGCGATGTCGAAGAATCTTGGGGTAAGTGTCAACGAGGCTACTGATATTATCGCAAAGGGCTTAGCCGCCGGAGGTATGAATAGCGAGCAGTACCTTAGCAACCTTCAGAGGTTCGCCCCCACATTCCAGAAGATGGGAATGACTGCGGAGCAGGCTGCTGTGGCCATGTCGCAGATTGACAAGGCAGGTGTGAACAGCCAGCGTGCGTTAATGGCGATGAGCCGGGCCTCGTTGCAGTTGCGCACAATGAGTGAGGGCACAGCCAAGTCATTGAACGCGATTGGAGTTGACGCACAGCAGATGAGCCAGGATGTCCAGAGCGGCGCACGAAGCGTTCAGGATGCCATGGCAGAGGTGGCACGCAAATTGCAGGAGACCGGATCCAACAGCAAAGAGGCTGCCGCTGTCATGAAAGAGTTGTTTGGTGCTCGTGGTGAAAGCGCGATTGGCGACGGATTCCTCACGTTCCTCGCAGAGAGCAACAAGGGAATGGAAGAGTTGCTCGGCAAGCAGGACAGTTTACAGAGGTTGAAGTTGAAGGAGGTAGAGGTGAACAAGGAACTTAACGATGTGCTCGCCTCATTGTTCGACATGACAGGTGGCGGGTTTGAAAGCATCACCTTGAAATGCAAGATTTGGATAAAAGAAGGGCTTGTTTCCGCCATCAAATGGGTGGTTGACCTCATCAACTATTTCATAGATTGGTACAACGAAAGCCTTGTGCTCCGTGCTGCCGTTAATGGCTTTATCATGGCTTGGAAAAACGGGTATGCCACCCTCAAGGTAATCTTCAACGTCGTGATTGATGCAATCAAGGCTCTCGGACGCAACTTAAAGGCTCTCGGTGATATAGTAGAGGGTGTTTTCACACTTAGCCCGGAAAAGGTGTCAAAGGGTTTTGGCCAACTGATGGAAAACTTTAAAGTCACATGGAAAGAGGTTGCCAATGATGCGAAGTCATTTGGTAAAGAGGTTGCCGATAACTTCACGGACGCTTTGGATAAGACCATGCGCCCTAAGCTGGTAGCAAGACTGGACTATAACGCTGTCGGCAACGCCGATATTGGCGATGGTGGGACCGGCAGAGTAACAGGTGGCGCAGGTTCTGGCACAGGTGGCGGTGGAAGCGATAAAAAGGCCAAAGAACTTGATAAGACCGCAAAGGAAGAACTGAAAATCGTTGAGCAGCTTGAAGAGGCGAAGGTCAAGGCGATGGAGGACGGCATTGAGAAAACGCTTGCCCTCATCCGCCTGCAATACAAGAAAGAGATTGACGCGATCAAGGGCAACAGCGAGGCAGCGCAGAAACTGCGTCTATTGAAAGCAAAGGAACTTGCCGTGAAGCTCGCGCAGGCTCAAGCCGCATACGACACACAGCGTGCCGACATTGATTTAAAGAACCGTCTTGCCACCGTTAAGGAGGGAAGCGAAGAGGAATACACCCTAAAGTTGAACCAACTGGAGAAACAGCGAGAGGCGGAGATTGCAGAGGCGAAGAAGACCGGTGCCGATGTGGCTCTCATCAATGCGAAGTACCGCAAGCAGGAGGAAGATTTGCTTGAGGAGCACATACAGAAGCAGATGGAGATTCTGAACAAGAAGAGTGCAAATGCGCAACTTCGTGCAGATGCCGACTACGAGGCAAAGGTTGAGCAGCTGGAGAAGGAATACTCCGCCGAGATACGGAATGCGAAGCACACTGGTAAAACTGTCGAGCAGATTAAGGCTGACTATAACCGGCGTAGGACTGAAATCGACAACCAGTATGCTGACGACACACTACAGCGTCAGATTGACCTAATATCAAGCCAGTTGCAGTTCGAGGATATGGGCAAAGAAGAACGTGAGAAGTTGCAGTTGGAACTCACCAAACTCACAAAGCAGCTTGCTCGCCAGCGTGCAGATGCCGAGAAGCAGGCGACAGAGGAAGCAGTTCAGGCAGATGAGGCTGCCGCAGCCAAGAGGAAGCAGAACCTTCAGGACTGGGCGCAGCGTGCCGGTGAGGCAATCGGCAGGATTAGTGATTTCATGTCCGCGTTGTATGATAACCAAATTCAGAAGATTGAGGAACTGCTTGAGGCGGAGCAGGAACGCTATGACCAGGAGGTGAACCACATCGACTACCTCGCCGAGCATGGCGCTATTACCGAGGAGGAGGCTGAAATCCGCAAGCGTGATGCCGCTGCCGCCACCGCAGCAAAGCAGGAGCAGCTGGAGAAGAAGAAGGCTCAAATCGAGTACCGCAAGGCGTTGATGGAGAAAGCGAATACTATCGCTCAGATAGGTATGGCTACTGCATTGGGCATTATGCAGGCACTTGCCATGTTCCCTCCTAATATACCACTTTCATCATTTATCGGTGCCATGGGAGCGATACAACTTGCTACGGCACTTGCACAGCCCATCAAGGCGTATGCAGAAGGTACGAAAGGGAAACCACACCCCGGCGGTCTTGCTCTCGTCGGTGATGGTGGAAGCCAGGAGTTGGTGATGTACGACGGCAAGGCCTATGTCACCCCAGACAGTCCCACACTCGTTGACCTTCCGAGGGGTGCAGAGGTCATACCAGATATAACCACTAAGACGTTGCAGGATTTGGGCGCATCGCTGAATATGTCGATTCCTCGTGACCGCTCCACTGGCCAGCCGATAGTGATTAACGATTACTCGGCGCTGGAGAGCCGTGTTGCGTCTAACACAAAGGCGGTCACCAAGGCTCTGCGAGAACACCAGATTGCGCTCACACGGCAATTGAAACGCCAGAAGTTCAACGCTTATATCGCACGCCGAACATGAGAACAAGACTTGACCAACTGACACTGCATGACATTGTTGAACTGTCATGTGGTGAAATATCCGTCCTGCTTGAAGATGGCGATAAGCCCGATGAGAAGGAAGTGCTTGTAATCGCCCGTAAAATCCTCGATGATTACAAGTGCATTGCCTCACCGAAGCAGGCGAAGATTGACATGATAGAGGAAGAGGACACAACAAAGTTGCAGATGAGGGAGAAATGTCTTCGTATCTGCATGGCTCTAATCACGCAGAACCGCCCAGATATGGCGAAGGAGGTGCTGATTGAGCTTGATGTTAGTGAGAACCTACTTACTGATTTTGAAGCCGTCAAAAGCCGTTGTAAGGCGATGCTTGACGATGTGGCGTATGAGATTAAGCGAGCCAAGGAGAGAGCCGAAGATAGGAACAGGCGTGGCGACAAGACACCATCCGAAATCCGTAAGTCGTGGCTCGCAGAGGTGGCGTTCGTGATGTCTGTATTCCGAATGAACATCGACCCGACCACAACGAACGCCGCCATTTACGCCAACCTTGTCAATCAAGCTGGAGAGCGGTCGAAGATGCTTGCCAAGATGCCCTCCATGATGGGCATGTTCATGTGATTAGCCATTCACTATTATACTGCGTTTGATGAGGGGTGTGGAGTAATTCCGCACCTCTCTTTTTTTACCTAAATCTACTCAATCGCCATAAAAACATGGTTCAAAAACGCTTTGAAAACGCTATTTTCACCATTTGGTGAACTAAATGCCACCGATTTTGTAATGATAGATGATGATTAAACTAATGAAAAATTTTTGCGGTATGAAAATCAAGAGAGAAATTAAAGCGTTGAGACGCGAGGTGACGGCTATGCGCGTCAGCCTGTATGCGTTAGAGAGTGAGATACACCGCCTCAGAAACGAGAAGTTGGACAACATCATCACAGCCATGCGTCAGTCTGCCCGGGAGATGCTGCGCTTGAGCCGTGAGCTTTGACGATGAAATCGTGGTTGTGTACTTCAAGCTGATAAGGATAGCCGAGCTGTACTACTACCACGATGAGCGCGCCCATGACCTCGCTGCCGAAGCGGTATGCAGGGCGATTGAGGCACGTGACAGATACGATGACCGCCGACCGTTGCTGACGTGGTGTCGGGCAATTATGCGCAATCTTTGGCGGAACACGGAGCAGAGGCTTTCAACCACGCACACCCAACGGCTTGGTGAGTGGGACGAGCCAGGTACTGATGAGGCGGACCAGATGGCGAGAGTGGACGACATTCTCGCCATTATTCACCAGATGGACAGCCATTCGGTAGCAATCGGCACGCTCGTTGACTACTCCAAGGGGTATATGATTGGCGAGATTGCCAACGCCAGGGGCGTGCCTTCGGGAACCGTAAAGCGTCGCATACACGATGCACGGAAAATGCTGTCAAAGTTGGTCAATGTTAAATAGCGAATCCGTTGTGAACCAATAGGTTAAAAATGGTTTGACGGCAAAAAAAACGGCAAAAAAGAGAACCGCTTTTCGCTAATTATGATTATCTTTACAGTGTAAAACATTAAAAGTCAAACATTTAATTCACTTGATTATGAATACTAAAATTAATTTCCGTGTTAGAGTTATGAGCTATGCTCACCACATTTTCCTGACAACAGTTATCTCCTGGAGCGACGCATTGAAGAAAGCGTGGCAGCTTTACCGCCTTGCGAAGAAGATGCGCAGTGGCGTAGTCAAGTTCTTCTACGAGAAAGTGGACGGCAGTGCCCGCGTCGCATACGGCACCCTCTGCAACCTCCCTGCCGGCATCACCTCGAAGAGAGGAACAAAGAAGCCGAACTACGGCACTATGTGCTACTGGGACACCAAAAAGCAGGCGTTCCGCAGTTTCCGGGTTGAGAACTTTATCGCGATGGCAGTATGAAAAAGGCGGCCATACTAATCAAGGCGGACGGTACTATGCGAGGCATCTATCCGTCCAATGGGAGCGACTTTTCGCTCAAGGAACTTCAAGGCTTTGTGCACGGGTTGATCGAGATTGTCACCCTTACAAGTAACGCCATCATGGTTATAAACGAGGAAGGCAAGTTCACACAGCCGTCCAATCCGACAGCCACGGTAATAGCAAAGGCATTATACTCCATACGTTATGACGACTACATTGCCGGCGATGTCCTGATGTGCCCAAACTATATGGTTAAATGACCTTTTCGTAGTTGCTTACGAGTAACCTTGTGTTGTATTAAAAATAGTAGCTGAATATCAGTGTGTTAGTATTGAATTTGCTACTATTTTCCCATTTAAGATTTTGCAGTTCTGCGAAAGTAGTTGAAATGGCGTGTATTTTTGGGGTATGCTAACGAAGTACATACTGACTATCGGCTCTACCGAGCACGCCATACCCGATGAGTGCCTGAAGAATTGGGACGAGGTTTCATTCTCGCTCAAGCGCACAGACTACTCTGGCGTGATGCGCTCTTTCTCCACCGAGTTCGTGTTTGTCGGCGACATCAAGGATATGCTGTGGGAACTGTACCTTTCGGACGGTTTCAATGCATCTGCGAGTGTCGCTGTGTACACAATAACCGACACGCACGAGTGGGAGAAACAGTACGAGAGCGCACTTGATTTCTCGACAGTGGAGATTGAGGACGAAGCGTTAAGCATCAACGCCCTTGATAACGATCTTGCGTCAAAGTTGAAAAGCAAGAAGTCGCAGAAGTATGAGTATCCTGTGGATGGCTTCAACATCACACGCATCAATGTCGAACGTGTGGAGTTGGCGAGTTATGCAACATACAAACTGCCGAAGAGCGATAACCAGTCTGGGACGGTGACTGCCATTCTAAACGAAAATTCGTCGCAGATTATCAGCAAGGAATATCTTGAGCCATGCAACGAGGTGAGGGACGGAGAAGAAGGTAGTTATGGAGCAGGAAACTCGTTCTTCGCAAAAATTAACAAGAGCGGAATAACAGTGAGTATAAGACTGACCGGCAAGGTGAGGTGCTACTTCTGCCCCTACACGAAGGACAACACGCTCACCCCAGGAGCGGATGTGCCGGTGTCATATCTCAATGTTATGAAACTCATAGAGGACGAGAATGGTGGCAACAAGCGCACACCACTGTTCTCGCTTATCTCCGATGAGCTGCAGTACAAGGTGGTGCATGGCAACAGAACCAATATCTTCATCAACAGGATAAAGGAGAATGTCGCATCGTCTCTTCAGAATTTGCAGTCTATGGCAAAGGACTATTTCGGTAAGCTTGATAGCGACCATAATGGGATTTTTGGCGTTGTAGGCAGTGAGGATGACTACACGCACGGCTCGTACTGGGAGAATAATGTCGTGTATGAGTACCGCAATGGCGCATGGGTGAACAAGGGAGCAGCGAAGGACTACTATCAGGACCGCGACATCAGCGATGGTACAGTATCAGACGACGGTGTAACTCCATACAGCGGATCTATCTCTTACAATGGCAGAGGAACATGCGATATCCCTGCCGGCAACGATGGAGCGGTGCTATATCTTGAACTTTCAGGAAAAATGGTGTTGCATGACGGCGAGATGAACGTGACATGGGCAGACCCAGTACGCTCCACATTGTCGTGCCGTGGGATTTCACCACTTGAACTCATCAACAGGCTTGTAAAGAGCATTGCCGGGGATGGGTATTCTGCAACCATCGCAGAAGACGCAAGTGGTATGCTCTCAAGCACCAAGCTTCTTGCTGCAGAGGACTTGCGACAGATATACGATGCGAAGATATACACCACGTTCGGGAATTTCGCTGACTGGATGTCGTCTGTGTTCGGCTACACATACCGTGCCGATGGTAACGTGTTGCAGTTCGTCCACCGCTCCGATGTGTTTACACCCGATGTGGTGAAGGTGATTGAGAATGTCAGCGACTTCAAGTTTGATGTTGAGGACGGCATCATATACTCGCAGGTCGATGCCGGATACTCGAAGAAGGAGTACGGTGAGATTGACGGTCGCCTTGAGACCAACTTCACGAACCACTACACCACAGGCTACACATTGACCGACAAGAAACTCACTCTTGTGAGCAAGTACCGCGCAGACAGCTACGGCGTTGAGTTCACGGCTCGTAAGAGCGAGAGCGAGACAAAGGACGACAAGGCGGATGAGGATGTGTTCTTTGTCCGTATCGTGTCAGACCACTCAACAGGTATCACCACATACACTCCGAGCAACCAGAAATCCTTTGCTCCGGCAGTGTGTGTTGACAACAACAAGGCGTATATAGCGGCTGTTGGCAATGGCAAGGCTGTCACCCTAACCATGACTTCCAGTGACGGAAACAACGCCCTCGCTGATATTGAAATTCCGTCAGGTACGGCTTTGTTCTCCGCTGGAGTGATAGAGTTCACCACCGATGATATGGCGTTGCCTCCTGACCTCAACGCGCTTGTTCAGGTTGACTTTGGCGGCTACCGTTACACTGGGTTCATCAGAGAGGCAGAGGCTCGTTTCGGAAGGCTCAACGGCGTAGAGTATAAATTGATTGTTAAAGACATAACAGCACTATGAAGATAAGTCCATTCACCCCATTGCATTTCAGCGAGGCCAACCGCTCCGACGGTATGCCGTCCCGATTCATTCAGCTGTGGGCTCCAACAGACCAGATACTGGTGGAGGTGATAGCCTCCGCTGGCGACACGGCGCCATCAGCGAGCCTCAACGACGCGCACACGGGCTCTGTAATCGGTCCTGTCGAGTGGAACGAGTGGAAGATGAACGCTGACAAGGTGGTATTCTTCTCCGTTCTTACAGGACTGTCTGTCGGCCACTACAAACTCACCGTCGGGAGCCTCACCAGTGAAGAGTTCCGTGTCACCGACGATGCCAACCTGCTTTCTCGCACGACGCTTGTTCAGTACCGCTTCAAGGACAACAGGCAGAGGGAGGATGTGGTGTCAGTCATCGACCACATGGTCTATTTCTTCGACTTCCGTGTGCCTGGCGGTTTCAAGGATAACGGCTGGCAGTTCGGGGTAAGCAATGAGCAGTTCACAACCCAGCGTGAGGATATTGTGGAACTGTTCGCCCACGACTACACGATGAAGACATTCACGATGGGCAACGCAATAGGTGTACCTGTGTGGTATGCCGAGATGCTGAACCGTCTGCTGACTTGCTCCTATGTCTACTTCAACGGAGACCGCTACGCACGGAGCGATTCAGAGGCTCCGCAGATACAGACGCTGGTTGATGGGCTCGACAGCTTCGTGTTCACTCAGATGCTCCGCAAGGCGCAGGTTATCGACCCGAAGATTGAGGCGCAGAACCAGGCTGTAATCCGTCGCATTGACGATGCGGAAGCAGAAAAGATTTACCGTAGCACAACAGATAATATTAACCGTTTAATTGATTAAGCAATATGACTGAGCAGGAAAAACAATCCATTATTGATGCAGTGCTGTCCTCCATTCGGACGAATAGCCGAAGCATTGGCCAGTTGACAGCCGTTTCCACGCTTTCCGAGGGCGACTTCTTCGAGGTTGCCGGCGGAAAGAAGGTGTCGTTTTCGGTGTTGCGTGACTTGGTTTCGGCATTCGCCAACCTTGATGCCGAGAGTATCAAAACCGACGTGGCCAAGATGCTTGTGCAGAATGTGGCGTTCGATGTCACTGAATCTGCGGCAACACTCACAATCAAGCAGCAGGGCTATGCGGCGAAGACCGTCAGTGTGCCGGTGGCCACCGACAAGCATAGCGGTATAATCACCGCTGCCGACAAGGTGAAGCTTGAGAGTGCCTACACATCTTCACAGACTGCGATTACTGCCGCAAACAATGCGCAGAAAGGTGTAACTGAGCTGTCAAACAGCATCGGAAAACCCAGCGGCATTGCCACGCTTGACGGCGAGGGCAAGTTGAAAAGCAGTCAGGTGCCAAGCAATCTGACCACCGAAACAGATATTCAGAATCTGAGAAAAAGCGTCAAAGAGGAAATCGGGACTGCAAAAAATGAACTGGACGGTGTAATCAACAAGATGAAGGGGTATGGCTACAAGTTCATCGCCGAGGCAGCCCTCGACACAGACCCTGGAACGCCATCAGAGAATATCTTCTATATCTGCACCACGCCAGGCGATTATGTCAACTTCCCAACAAATATGTTTTCGGGGCAGCATGAGACTGTGTATTTCACGCTTGGCGAAGGAGAGGTGGGATTACTGCTTTACACCCTTCCAAACGATATGCCGACCATTAGCAACTGGTCATTGGTGAAGTTGGATTTGGCGAAAGGCTCTACCGTAAAGGATATTGAGAATCAAATCAGCAATATATCAGCCTCTGTTAAGAAACTGGATAATAGCGTAGCGCCTCGTTTGTTCTTCAATGGCAACGCTCTTGTGGGTGTTGACAGTCTTTCGCTTGACAAGTTCCTCGTTTTGACCGCTGGCGATGACTACGAGAGCATCCGAAAGAAGGGTGTTGTTGTGGCTCTGTCTGCTGGTGACGAACTGAAGAACTACCAGTGGGGCGGCAACGATTGGGGCAACGCAGAGGATTGGGGCGGCTTCGGCGGCTCATCCGTGAGTAGTATCTTCAACGCCACCAATGAGGTGCCGATAAGTGGCTACTATGTGCTCTGCGACACCGAGAACCAAAAGCTCAGCGCAGTCCATGCCGCTTGGAACGCAAAAAAGGCTGTTAGCGGCCTGATTATCTCGTTTGAGGTCGGTTCTGGAATTTGGAAAACATACCAGTATATCGGAAAGACCGTTTCAGAGGTGAACTGGTACAACACCGAGAACTGGAAGGATTTCGGCTCGCTTGCTGCCGGCAGTGAAAATTACATTGTAATCGACAATCTATGTGGCACTCCGCACATAGGTGAGTTCTATACCTTGGCTACCGCTGTAAGCCGCCTCATCGAATATCAGAAGGAGACTGGTGTCACCTATGCAAAGAAGGGGCTTATCATCAGTTACCGCACTGCAGAGAATGTGATGGAAACTAAGCAGTTCCAAGGTGAGGTCAGCGGTTTCGGTGAGGTAGGTCTTTGGAAGGACTTCGGTGGCGGAGGCTCCGAGGTCATCACTTCGGACACCCCAGAAAAGGGCGGTAAGGATGCGCTGTCAACTGGTGGCGCTTACACTCACATGCCTGCTGGTATTGACATTGACACCGAAACTGAGGGTGTGGTGAAGATTAAGCTCGTCAATGCGGATGGCGATGATGTAGGCGACCAGATGCAGTTCACCGTTGGCACTGGAAGCGGTGGCTCAACGGGAACAACTGTTGCTATCGCGTTCAAGGAAAACCCATTCTACGGAAAGGCTGGAGGTAGCTTCATTGTCAAGGCTGCCATTATGAGTGTGACAAAGGTCGGTGCGCAGGAGACATCAAACAGTATCATGAGCGTGACCTTCGTCAACAGGACCACCAAGAACAGCGTCGCTTTCTTCACCCCTCGCAAGGCTTCAAGTGCCACGCTGACTGACTACTCATTTGAGTTTGATTTGAGTTCGCTCTGTGCCGATGCCGGCGAGTTGCCATTGCAGGCTATCGTCACCGACGACAGCGGGAACACAGCGACCAAGAACATAAGCATCGTGTCCATCAACGTGACATGTGAGAGCGTGCAGACCCTCAACTACACGAAGGAGACCACACTACAAGTAGGAGGCCCGAAAACCTCTATCCCGATGTACCGTTTCCCAAACAATGCGTCCGATAAGGGTATCAGAACACTTGTCGAGATTTACAAGAATGGCGAGTGGCAGACTCTCCAGGACACCGTAATCAACGACACCTACCCACACAATGTTTCAATAGACCCTACTGGTCTTGGCCACGGCGCTTACCCTATCCGTATTCAAGGCACCGACGTTGCGAGCGGTACCAAGGGCAATGTGCTGCACACGGCTGTGATGGTCATTGAACAGCGTGAGAGTGTGGCAGACTATAACAAGCCTATCGTTGTGGCACGCTGGAGTGACGATACCGAAGGAAAGGTGAAATTGTTTGAAACCTTGTCTATTGATGTGGCTTGCTATCAGCGCAACTCCATGAGCCCAACTGTCGATGTGGTTGTGAGCAACACCACCAAAAACACAAGCGAGGTGATCGCTAACAGGGTGATGTATCGAAACAAGTATTACACCATAGAGAAGCGCATTGTCGGCTACTCCGATGGCGATACGCTCGTGTTTGACGCAGTGTGCGAAGAAATCCACCTTGTGGAGAAAATGCATGTGGACATCAACGGCTCATTGCTCGCCATTGCCGAAACAGAGGGCGCATATTACAAGATTAGCCTCGCAGGTAGGAGCAACACCGACACCGACAAGACCATCAAGACCCAAGCCACCGACGGCACGGAGAAAGAGATTGTTGTTACCGGCTCGAACTACTCCACCAACGGATTTGTGCTTGACACGTTCGGTACCGAGCAGAGCGGTGGCCGTATGTCGCTACGTGTGGCAGAGAACGTCAAGGCTGAGTGTACCGACCAGCCTTTTGCCAGCACCTCTATCCCTACCAATGGACTTGCTCTTTCAATGACGTTCAAGGTGAAGAACATCGCTAAGCGAAACGCTCATATCATCAAGTGTCTTGGTGAGCGTCTCGGCTTCGTGCTTACTGGTGAGAAGTTCATCGTCACTACAAACGGCGATAGCGATGAGGCACTCGCCAACGTACATACAACAGCCGCGACCTCATATCTTGACGATGTGGTGTACCGATTTGACATCGTGATAGAGCCGCAAGCACGCGCTCCATACAGTGGTGTGATGTTGTGTAAAGTGTTCCAAAACGGTGACATGGCAGCGTGTGTGCCTATCGACACCAGCAGCGCATTCCCGATTTTCAACGACACCATCCACTTCGACGGTACGGATGCAGACCTGTATCTGTATGAGATTGTAAGGTGGAATAC
>QXGG01253618.1_pt1 | contig 13800 bp, 12 predicted proteins | sample 1982491 | NCBI WGS metagenome assembly QXGG01 (sample SAMN09924614, study PRJNA488089) | Wastewater metagenome, whole genome shotgun sequencing project. | isolation source: South African research farm wastewater | place: South Africa: Irene, Agricultural Research Council, Animal Production... | reverse complement strand
GGCCAAGTGCGGTGGTGAAGAGGGCTTCGATCTGGTTGTTCATCAGTTGCGAGGTCGGCGTCAGTGTCGGGCGGTTGTACCACCGCAGGTCATGTATGTTGAGAAGTCAATTTCCACTGGAAACGGCTTAGAGCCGCTTATATGGACGCCTCCCGGTTTGGCAAGTGAAGTTTGCCTCTGACGCTCGAGGATCTGGCTGCAGTCTTATATCCGGCCTGTCGAGCAGACCCAAAGTCTGCTGGCCCTGATGGAATTCGCCGGGGAAGGCCTCATCTCTCACGCGTCCCTTTCAAGGACAAGCGGGCTTCCAGGTTTGCTTCCCCGCGGTCCGACCTGTCACGCCATCATGCTCGCTTCAACCTGCGCAACCTTTGAGCGATCCGTCTCGAAGTGCTGAAAGTGGTTTTAAAAGTGGGTGTTCGATGTCGGTCACGCAGCCTGCGCCGTGACCCCGTTCTGGTACGTCCGATCATGGGCCAGCAGCGCCCAGATCGTGCGTGCCATCTTGTTGGCCAGCGCCACGACCGCCGCATTGAACGGTCGTCGCGCCAGCAGTTGCTCGAGCCACGGTGCACGCGCCTTCTGGTGCGTGATCACCGAGCGTGCGCCGTGAATCAGCAGCTTGCGCAGATACGTGTCGCCGCGCTTGCTGATGCCAAACAGCCGCACCTTGCCCCCGGTGCCGGCCTGACGCGGCACCAGTCCCAGGAAGGCGGCGAATTGGCGCCCATTCTTGAAGACCTTGGCATCACCGATCGTGGCCACCGCGGCGGTCGCCGTCAGCAAGCCCACGCCGGGGATCGCGATCAGCCGCTTGGCGGCCGCGTCTTCCTTCTTCGACAGCGCGAGCTTGCACTCGATGTCCTCGATGTCGCGGCTGAGCGCCTGCACGCGCTGCAGTTGCCCACGCAACGCGTCGATCACCATCGCCGGCAACGTGTCCTCGAGCTGCGCCAACTGCGCACCGACCTGGGCCATGCCCTGCTGCCGACCCTTGGGCAAATTGGCGCCGAACTCGTAGAGCAGCCCGCGCAGCTGATTGACCTGCATCGTGCGCATCTTGACCAGTTGCTCGCGCATCCGGTGCAGCGTCAGCACCGCCTGCTGGTGTTCGTCCTTGACCGCCACAAAGCGCATCTCGGGCCGCTGCACCGCCTCCCAGATCGCCTGCGCGTCGGCCGCGTCGGTCTTGTTGCGCTTGACGTACGGACGCACGAACTGTGCCGCGATCAGCCGCACCTCGTGACCCAACCCGATCAGCTTGCGCGCCCAGTAATGCGCGCTCCCACACGCCTCCATCGCCACCACCGCCGGCGCGCGCTGGGCAAAAAACTTCATCATCTGATCGCGCTTGAGCGCCTTGCGACGCACCTCGCCCGTCTCGGGCTCCACCCAGTGCAGTTGAAAAACGTGCTTTGCCACATCCAGACCGAATGTCGTAACCTTCATCACGAGCCCTCCTTACCGTTTGTGGTCGTTTAAGACACCACCACTTTGGCACATCGATGCCGTCAGGTAACAGGAGGGCTCTTCTCATTGAAGCGCGCTGCCGAACAGTCACCGCGGCGGGAGGGAGGCGTCCATTACATCTCCCACGAGCGCAGCGCCAATCCGGCATCAGGGCTCGTCGCTCAGAAGGGCAGCGACCGCTGCCGGGTTCGACGGGAACCAGAAGTGCACGTACGAGGCAGTGATCGGCCCCACGCGATATACGGCCTCGCCCTCGCCGCCGTCGGGGCGTTGCGCATGCAGCCAGGGTTCGAGCGGCGTCTGGGTCTGCGAATAATGAAAGGTATGGCCAGTGATGCGCCCCTGCGGCAGGTCCAACTGCTGCATGCCGAGCGCGGCCAGACGCTTCTGCATCACCGCGCGGCCCGGCAGCAGGCCGCCGAAGGCGTGGGCGACGCCCGCCTTGTCCACGATGGTCTCGAGCAGGCTCATCAGCCCGCCACACTCGGCCAGCACCGGCTTGCCAGCGGCGACGTACGCGCGCACATCCGCCCAGAAGCGCGCATTGCACGCCAGCGCGCCCCCGTGCAGTTCCGGATAGCCGCCGGGCAGCCACAGCGCGTCGCTGTCCGCCGCCAGCGTCTCGCCTGCCAGCGGCGAAAAAAAGGCGAGTTCCGCCCCGAGCGCGCGCAGGGTGTCGAGGTTCGCCGGATAGATGAAGCCGTAGGCCGCGTCGCGCGCGATCGCGATCTTCCGACCGGCGAGCAGGGGCGCAATGCGTGGTCCAGGCACCGCGGGAAACGCCACCGCCGGCGGCAACGCGGCCGCGCCGGTCTCCTGCAGATGATCGGCCAGGCGGTCGAGCCGTTCGCCGAGGTCGGCGATCTCGGCCGCCTGCAAGAGGCCCAGATGGCGTTCTGGCAGCGCCGCCTCGGCGTCACGCATCACCGCGCCGAACCAGCGCATGCCCGTGGGTAGAGAATCGCGCAGCATGTCCGCGTGGCGCGCGCTGCCGACGTGATTGGCGAGCACGCCGGCAAACGGCAGGCCAGGCTGGTAGTGCGCCAGCCCGTGGGCGACCGCGCCGAAGGTCTGCGCCATCGCACGCGCGTCGATCACCGCCATCACCGGGATGCCAAAGCGGCGCGCGATGTCGGCGCCCGAGGGCGCGCCGTCGTAGAGGCCCATCACGCCTTCGACCAGGATCAGGTCGGATTCGCGCGCCGCGGCGTGCAGCCGCCAAGCGACGTCGGCCTCTCCGCACATGCCGAGGTCGACGTTGTGCACCGGCGCGCCGCTGGCCACCGCGTGGATCTGCGGGTCGAGGAAGTCCGGCCCGCACTTGAAAACCCGCACCCGCCGGCCGAGCCGGGTGTGCAGGCGCGCAAGCGCGGCGGTGACGGTGGTCTTGCCCTGGCCGGAGGCGGGCGCGGCGACGAAGAGCGCCGGGCACAGGGCCGCTCGGGCCCTGCCGGATGCACGATCCGCAGCGCCAGTGCCTCGCAGGGCAGCGCTGTGCGCTTCCTCACGGCGCGAAGCGCTCACAGCCCCTGGCGCAGAACCTGCACCGGGCACCCCGACCGCCACGCTCAATCCCCGCCCTTCCCATGCACCACCGCACAGCCGGCGTGCGGCAGCGGCGAGGCCTTGGGCTGGTCCTCGGGCTCGAACCAGGCGAGCTTCGGATAGAGCCCGACCACGCTGCCGATCACGGTCAGCGAGGGCGGGCGCACGCCTTCCTCGAGCACGCGCTGCGGCAGGGTGGCGAGGTCGGCCACCACCACGCGCTGGGCATGGGTGGTGCCGCGCTCGATGACCCCTGCGGGCGTGCTCGGTGGCAGGCCGTGGGCGATGAACTGGGCACAGATGTCGGCCAGGCGCGAGATGCCCATGTAGATCACCACCGTCTGCTGCGGCCGCGCCAGCATCGGCCAGTCGAGGTCGATCTTGCCTTCCTTGAGGAAGCCGGTGGCGAACACCACCGACTGCGCGTGCTCGCGGTGGGTCAGCGGAATGCCGGCGTAGGCGGCCACGCCCGCCGCCGCGGTCACGCCCGGCACCACCTCGACATGGATGCCCGCGTCGACCAGCAGCTCCATCTCCTCGCCGCCGCGGCCGAAGATGAAGGGGTCGCCGCCCTTGAGGCGCACCACGCGCTTGTTCTCCTTCGCCAGCTTGAGCAGCAGCTGGTTGATCTCGTCCTGCGGCAGCGAGTGGTCGGCCGCCTTCTTGCCGACGTAGATGCGCTCGGCCGACGCCGGCGCGAGCTCGAGGATGGCCGGGGCGACCAGGTTGTCGTACACGACGACGTCCGCCCCCGCCACCAGGCGCGCGCCGCGTAGCGTGAACAGCTCCGGGTCGCCGGGGCCGGCGCCCACCAGATAGACACAGCCCGGCAGCGGGCCGGGGCGATGAACCGCGAGATCGGGGACTGTCATGCTTACCACTCCATGCCGGGCATCGCCTTCACCCCCGCGGCGAAGGCGTGCTTGACCGGCGTCATGTCGGTGACGGTGTCGGCGGCCTCGACCAGCGCGGGCGGCGCCCCGCGGCCGGTGACCACCACGTGCTGCATCCGCGGCCGGGCGCGCAGGTCGGCGACCACCCGCTCCGCGTCGAGATACTGGTACTTCAGCGCGATGTTCAGCTCGTCGAGCACCACCAGGCCGATGCCCGGATCGGAGAGCAGCCCGCGTGCCACGTCCCAGGCCGCCCCGGCGGTGGCGACGTCGCGCGCGCGATCCTGGGTCTCCCAGGTGAAGCCCTCGCCCATCACGTGCCAGCTCACGCCGGGCTGGCTGCGGAAGAAGGCCTCCTCGCCGGTATCCGAGCGTCCCTTGATGAACTGCACCACGCCGACCTTCATGCCGTGGCCGAGCGCGCGCGCCACCAGGCCGAAGCCGGCGCTGGACTTGCCCTTGCCGTTGCCGGTATTGACCAGCAGTACGCCGCGCTCGGCCTGCGCCTCGGCGATCTTCTCATCGACGACCGCCTTCTTGCGCGCCATGCGTTCATTGTGACGGCTGTCGCGATCCTGTTCACTCATTGCTCGGTTTGCTCCGCAAGTTGGGCCAGCCCGGTCAGCAGGGCCGGACCGGGGTTGAAGAAGTGACGGCCTTCGAGGCCGATCACCGGCACCGACACCAGGCCGAGCTCGGCGCTGCAGCTCTCCGCGTTGTCCGGGGTCAGCGACACCACCATCTCGGGCTTGAAGCGCTCGACGGCGGCGACGATGCCGGGGATCTCCTCGCCCGGGCGCAGGTGGCGGATGCGTTCGCTCGTCTCCACCACCTCGAAGCCGGCGTGGGCGAAGGCGTCGCCGACCACATGCCCGCGGCCGAAGGAGTAAGGCTGCGCCGAGCAGGCGGAGATTACCAGCACCCGCCGGCCGCCGCCCCTCACCGCCGCCGCGCGCTCGCGCCACTCGCGCGCGTAGGCATCGACCCGGGCCCGGGCGTCGGGCACGCCGGCGGCCTCGGCGAGGTCGAGCAGCATCGCCTCGGTCCCGGCCATGGAGTCGAAGCCATCGACCTGCAGGATGCGCGCCTCGGGCTCGAGCATGTCGAGCTGGGCCGGATCGGTGCCCCGGGAGACGACGACCAGGTCCGGATTCAGCGCGGCGATCGCGCCGAGGTCGGGGTCCATGATGCCACCGGTACGCGGCAGATCGCGCTTGTCGTAGCGCGATGCGCCGACGATGCAGTCGCCGCGCCCCAGCCATTCCAGCGCCAGGGTGATGTAGGGCGACTGGCTGACGATGCGCGGACAGGCCGCGGCGGCCGGCAGGGCCAGGGCGAGCAGGAGGCCGCCGAGCAGGCGGCGAAGGATGTGCTTCATGACGGTAATCTCAGTCGGGAAGAAAGACGACGCGCCCTTCGTTGTCGAAGCGGCGCAGCGGATGGCCGAAGGCCTGGCTCAGCAGGTCGGCGCGCAGCACGGTGTCGCGGTCGCCGGCGATCACGCCGCCGCGGCCGTCGAGCAGGATGATGTGGTCGGCGTAGCGCGCGGCGAGGTTGATGTCGTGCAGCACCAGCACGCTGCCGCGCCCGGCGCCGTCCTCGCGCACCAGGCGCTGGAAGAGGTCGAGCGCGGCGATCTGGTGGTGCAGGTCGAGGTGGTTGAGCGGCTCGTCGAGCAGGAACAGGCGCGGCGCCTGGGTCAGCAGGGTCGCGATCGCCACGCGCTGGCGCTCGCCGCCGGACAGGGTCTGCACGTCGCGCTGCGCGAAGTCGGCCAGGCCCACGTCCGCCAGCGCCTGACGCGCGATCGCCACATCCTCGGGGCCCTCCCAGCCCCAGCGCCCCAGGTGCGGATGGCGCCCCACCAGCACCGTCTCCAGCACGCCGGCGGCGAAGGGGTCGGGCTGCTGCTGGGCGAGCAGGCCGCGAAAGCGCGCCGCCTCCAGCGCCGGCCACGCCGCATAGGGCAGGCCGCCGATGCGCACCTGGCCCACCGTGGGCTCGCGCAGGCCGGCCAGCGTGTGCAGCAGCGTGGTCTTGCCGGCGCCGTTGGGGCCGAGCAGCACCAGGCATTCGCCCGCGGCGAGGCTGAGGCTGAACTCGCAGCACAGCCAGCGCTCGCCGACCTGCAGCGCGAGGCGTTCGGCCTCGAGCAGCGGGGCGTCGTCGATGGGCACGCGGCGAGCGGCGTTCATCGCGAGATGCGCGAACCGCGCGACAGCAGGAACAGGAACACCGGCACGCCGATCAGCGCGGTGAGCACGCCCACCGGCAGTTGCTGCGGCGCGATCACCGTGCGCGCCGCGGTATCGGCCAGGGTCAGCAGCGTACCGCCGGCGAGCGCGGCGGCGGGGATCAGCACGCGCTGGTCGTTGCCCAGCACCAGGCGCACCAGATGCGGCACCACCAGGCCGACGAAGCCGACCGAACCGACCAGCGTCACCGACGTCGCCGTCAGCAACGAGGCCAGCACATAGAGCGCGACGCGCAGATGGCCGACGCGCACGCCGAGCGCGCGTGCGCTCAACTCGCCGCGCGCGAGCACGTTGAGGTCGCGCGCGAAGGGCATCACCGCGACCAGCGCCAGCGCCAGCACCACCAGCGCCGGCCACGGCCGCGCCGCCGCGCTGGCGTCGCCCATCATCCAGAACAGCATCGACATCACCCGCGTGTCGGGCGCCAGCGCCAGCATCAGCGACACCGCCGCGCCGCAGCCGGCGGCGACGATGACGCCGGTCAGCAGCAGCCGCGTCTGCGTCCAGCTGCCGTCGCCATGCGCCAGGCCGAACACCACCAGCATCGCGGCGAGCGCGCCGGCGAAGGCCGAGGCATCGATCCAGAAGGTCGCCGCGCCGAGCGTGATCGCCCCCAGCGCCGCCACCGCCGCGCCGCCCGAGATACCGAGGATGTAGGGATCGGCGAGCGGATTACGCAGCAGCACCTGCATGAGTGCGCCTGCGGTGGCGAGCAGGCCGCCGCAGGCGAAGGCGGCGACGGCGCGGGGGAGGCGGAGTTCGCGGATGATGGCTGCGCTGATGCCGTCGCCACCGGACAGCGCACCCATCACATCGGCGATCGTGGCCGGCAGATCGCCCGCGACCAGCGCCCACAGCAACGCAAGCGCGGCCGCGGACAACAGCACCGCGGCGATCGCCAATGGCGACCGCCTGCGGCGCGCGGCCGGGCTCATGCACGACTCCACGCGCAACGCGACGACAGGCATCGGCGATCAGTGCATCGCGTAGCGCAGCGCCACGAAAGCGTTTGTGCCTTGCGTTCCGAAGCCTTTGGCAAGCTCATAGTCCTTGTCGAGCAGGTTGTTCGCACGCAGTTCCACGCTCCAGTCGCGCGCCAGTGCGTAATGCACGTAGGCGTCGACCAGGCCGTAGCCACTCATCTGGCCGGAAGCCGCATTGGGTACGCGATCATAGCGCCGCCCCTGACCGTTCCATTCCACGCCCCAGGTCCACGCACCCGCAACACGCTCGACGGCGAGCGCGCCGCCGACGCGTGCCCGGCGGCCGAGCTGATCTCCCGTGTCCTCGTCCTCGGCATCGAGCAGGTCGATACTGGCGCGCAAGCGGTAATCGCCGAGCAGCGCGGACAGGCTCGCCTCGAAGCCCTGAATGTCGGCCCGCCCGACGTTGGCGGCAATGCCACTGCTCCAGTCGATCAGGTTCTTGATGCGGTTGTTGAAGTAGGTCAGGTCGACGCTGAGGCCGTTCCGTTCCCAAGCCAGGCCGATCTCGCGATTGAGAGCCTCCTCAGGCTCGAGCTCGGGATTGCCGCCGAAGCAGCCCCAGGCACCATAGCATTCGATCGGGAAATACAGATCGTTGAAGGTCGGCGCCTTGAAGGCGGTGCCGATGCTCGCATGCGCGCGCCACTCGGGCGTGAGCCGGTAACCGTAGGCCGCGCTGCCGGTGGTCTTGCTGCCGAACTGGGAGTTGCGGTCGTGGCGGGCGTTGAACTGCACGTTGTGGCGGTCGAACTCGCCACCCCAGCCGAGCAGGAAGGCGTTGATGTGGCGGCGGGTCTTCTCGTAGTCGGCGGTGGTCTGCACGCGCTGCTGCAGGAACTCGTACGCAGCCATCAGCGAACCGCCGCCGAGCGCGACGTCATGCTGCCAGCTCAACTGGCGTTGGGTGGTGTCGAAGCGCGACGCCATCGTCGCGCTGGACTGGTTCTCGAGGGCGTCGACGCTGTGGCCGAAGCGCAGGGTGCTGGTCCACTCGGCCGTATGCTGCTTGCGCAGATGCAGCCCGTAGGATTCGGCGCGCTTGTCGAGGAAGGAGTCGAAGGACTCCGCCGCATCGAACCAGTTGCGCATGTCGGAATACAGCACGCTGGCGCCGAGTTCGTCGTTGCCGCCCAGATCCAGCGCCACGGACGCGCTCAGGTAATCCTCGCGGAAACCGTCGTCGTCGCGGTCCTGCTCGGTCTGCGAATCGGGGCGCGCATTGAAGCCGTCGCTGCGCTCGTGCCCCGCGGTCACGCTGTAGCGCAGACGGTCGTCACCGCCCGCCAGCGTGGCGCTGGCCTCGCGTGCACCATCGCTGCCAACGCCGACGCGCGCCGCGGGCTGGAAGCCTTCACGTCCCTTGCGGGTGAACACCTGGATCACGCCACCGAGCGCATCCGCGCCGTAGAGCGCACTGGCCGGACCGCGCAGGATCTCGATCCTTTCGATGATTTCGAGCGGGATCGTCTCCAGTACCGGCGAGCCACTGGTCGCCGAGCCGACGCGCACGCCATCGACCAGCAGCAAGGTGTGTCCCGAGTTGGCACCGCGGATGAAGACACTGCCACTCGACCCCGGACCACCGTTGCGTGCCATCTGCACGCCCGGCCGCGAGGCGAGCAGGCCGAGCAGGCCCGAATGACCGGCACGGGCGATCTCGTCGCGGTCGATCACATCTACGCTGGCCAGCGCCTCATCGGCACTGATGGGCTGGCGGGTGGCGGTGACCACGACGTGGCCGAGCTGGGCGTCGTCGGCCTGGGCCGGGACAAACGGGAAAGCGAGCGCGCACGCGGAAACGAGCGCCGAAAGACGGATTTTCATTGTTTGAACTCCCTTCGCCATGCCGCGCGTCCCCGCACGCCATGGCAACTTCACATGGACGCACCGCGACCCGGGTAGAACCGAAGAGAGCAAGACCAACCGCGCCCGTCGCCGCCACCCCGCGGCACATCCGCCAATTCGCGTTCCGGCCGGTCTCCGGGCTCGTGCGCTGTGCCGGCCTGGGGGCCGGACGGGCGGGTCGCCTTCCCGGGAGCGAACTCCCAGTGGCTGCATGACACGCCTTGCGCGCACTTACCGTTGCGGGGGCAGCACAGGCATTGCGGCCTCGTTTGCGAGGGGCCGCGCACCTGTTTCCCGTTTAACCCGGGGCGAGAAACGCCCGTGGGCACCGATAACGCGCTACCCCTTTCGGGGCAGTCGGCGCGGATGATACCGTACGGGGCGGTATAGTGCACTGCAATAAACCACGGCCCGCGCCACACCATGGCGCACAGATGAAAGCGACACGCTCATGACCTGCGAACTCATCCTCGGCGGCGCACGGTCCGGCAAGAGCCGCGAAGCCGAACGCCGCGCCGCCGATTCCGGCCTGGCGGTGACCGTGATCGCCACCGCCGAGGCGCTCGACGACGAGATGGCCGCGCGCATCCGCCGCCACCAGGACGACCGCCCCGCCGCCTGGCGTACCTTAGAGGCGCCGGTGGCGCTGGCCGACGCGCTGCGTGCCGAAGCGGCGCCCGAGCGCTGCGTCATCGTCGACTGCCTGACCCTGTGGCTGTCCAACCTGCTGGCCGACGCGCACACCCTGCCCGCCGGCGCCGGCGCCGAAGACCTGCCGCTGTTCCGCCGCGAGCGCGACGCGCTGCTGGCCGTGCTGCCGACGCTACCTGGACGCATCCTCTTCGTGGCCAACGAGGTGGGCCTGGGCCTGGTGCCGGAGACGCCGCTCGGCCGGCTGTTCCGCGACGAGGCCGGGCGGCTCAACCAGATGGTGGCGAGCGCATGCCGTCGAGTTGTCTTCGTCGCCGCCGGCCTGCCGCTGGTGTTGAAGCAGGGCTAAACTTGGCGACGCCATGATCTCACTCACGACCTCGCGACCCGCCGAATGACGCCCTTCACGATCTCCCCGCCCGACACCCTGCTCGCCGCCGCGCTGCAGCAGAAGATCGACCACAAGACCAAGCCGCTCGGCGCGCTCGGCCAGCTCGAGCCGCTGGCGCACCAGATCGGCCTGGTGCAGCAGACGCTGACGCCCGAGATCAGCCAACCGCACATCGTCGTCTTCGCCGGCGACCACGGCGCGGCGAAGGCTGGCGTATCGGCCTATCCGCAGGACGTGACCTGGCAGATGGTGGAGAACTTCCTCGCCGGCGGCGCGGCGATCAATGTCTTCAGCCGGCAGATGGGGCTGGGGCTGACCGTGGTCGACGCCGGGGTGAATCACGACTTCGGCAAGCGCGGCGGCCTGATCGACGCCAAGATCGCGCCGGGCACGGCGAACTACCTCGAACGGCCGGCGATGACGCCCCAGCAGCGCGATGCCGCGCTGCAGCGCGGCCGCGAGATTGCCCATGCGCTCGCCGACAACGGCTGCAACTGCGTCGGCTTCGGCGAGATGGGCATCGGCAACACGGCGTCCGCGTCGCTGATCACCCACTGCCTGGTCGGCGCCGAGCACGACGCCGACCTGTACTCCGTCACCGGCCGCGGCACCGGTCTGGACGATGCCGGCCTGTTCCGCAAGCGCACCCTGCTCGCGCAGGCGCTCGAGCGCGGCGGGCGGCCGCACTCCGCGCTGGACGTGCTGGCCGAATACGGCGGGTTCGAGATCGCGATGATGGCCGGCGCCATGCTCGGCGCGGCCGAGAAGGGCATGCTGATCCTGATCGACGGCTTCATCGTCACCTCTGCGGCACTGGTCGCGCACGCGATCAACCAAAACGTGCTCGCCTACTGCGTGTTCGCGCACCGCTCGCAAGAGCCCGGTCACCGCGTGCAGCTCGACCACCTCGACGTGCAGCCGCTGATGGAGCTCGACCTGCGCCTGGGCGAGGGCACCGGCGCCGCGCTGGCGCTGCCGCTGGTGCAGGCGGCGGTGAACTTCCTCAACGAGATGGCGAGCTTCGAGTCCGCCGGGGTGAGCGAGCAAGCTTGAACGAGCGCTGCCCACGAAGAGGCTGTCGTGGGAGCAACTGTGTGTGGGAGCGGGCTTGCCCGCGAATGCAGCAAGACCAAGCGCCGCTTTCGCGGCCAAGGCCGCTCCCACGGAGCAGGGTGTCGCGATGCCGTTTTGGGCTTGCCCGCGAATGCAGCGCTCGAGCCGGCGATGTTCGCGGGCAAGCCCGCTCCCACAGATCTCCCACAGATGTCCGACAAATCTCCCACACCCCCCCCCCACAAACCTGCCACAAATCGCTCACAAACCTCCCACAAACCTGCACCGCCCGATGCGCGAACAGCTCGCCCGCTTCTTCACCGCCCTCGGCTACTTCACCCGCCTGCCGGTGCCGGCCTGGGTGGCGTGGTCGCCCGAACGGCTCGCGCGGGCCGCCGCGTATCTGCCGCTGGTGGGCTGGGTGGTCGCGGTTGCCGGGGCTGCCGCGCTTTACCTGCTCGACCTGGTGCTGCCGGCGAGCCTGGCGGTGATCCTGTCGATGGCGCTCACCGTCCGCCTGACCGGGGCGCTGCACGAGGACGGTTTCGCCGACGCCTGCGACGGCCTGGGCGGCGGCTGGGACAAGGCGCAGATCCTGGCGATCATGAAGGACTCGCGCATCGGCAGCTATGGCGCCATCGGCGTCGTGCTGATGCTGCTCGCCAAGGCCGCGGCGCTGATCGAACTGGCCTCCATCGGCCCGGCCACCGCCGCGATCGCGCTCCTCGTCGCCCATCCGCTGTCGCGCCTGGCCGCGGTCGGCGTACTTCACGCCCTGCCCTACGCGCGCAGCGACGACAGCAGCAAGGCGGGCGGCGTCGCCCAGCGCCTGAGTCGCGCCGAGCTGGCGATGGCGAGCGCGTTCGGCCTGCTGCCGGCGCTGATCTTCCTCGCCCCGCTGCAGACCCTGGCCGCGCTGACGCTGGTCGCGCTCGTCACCCTGTGGCTGGCGCGCAGCTTCCTGCGCCGCCTCGGCGGCCACACCGGCGACCTGCTCGGCGCGGTGCAGCAGGCGGCGGAGCTGGCGTGCTATGTGGGCATCCTCGCCGCGGCCGGCAGTGTCGGCTCGTACTGAAAGAAAGCCTCATGCAACTCCACCTCATCCGCCACCCCCGCCCCGCCGTCGAGCCCGGCATCTGCTACGGCCAGACCGACGTTGGCCTGGCCGAATCCGCCACCGAGGTCGCCACCCGGCTGCGCCCGCTGCTGCCCGAGTCCTTCACCCTGCACACCAGCCCGCTCGCGCGCGCGCGCCTGCTCGCGCAAGAACTCGGCACGCCGCAGGTGGACGACCGGCTCAAGGAGATCCACTTCGGCGACTGGGAAGGCCGCAGCTTCGCCGACATCGGCAGCGCGATCGACGACTGGGCGGTGGACCCGCTTGGCTTTCGGGCGCCGGGCGGGGAGTCGCCGCGCGAGATGGCGGCGCGGGTGCTGGCGTGGCTGGAGGAGATCAGGCAAGGAAATAGGGAAGGAAATAGGGGACAGACCCCGATTTCACCAATTTCAGAACCTACGCCGCGGGCGGGGGAGCGCGCTGTGGGAGCGGGCTTGCCCGCGAATGGCTCGTCGCCTGGAGATTCGCGGGCAAGCCCGCTCCCACGGGAGGCGCCCCCACCCGCCGAGAACCTCGTCGTCGTCGCCCACGGCGGTCCGCTGCGCGCCATCGCCGGCCACCTGCTCGGCATGCCGCCGGAGCGCTGGCTGGGGCTGGATTTCGGCTGCGGGCAGGTGACGCGGATCGATGTGGAGAGCTGGGGGGTGGTGTTGAAGTGGTTCAACCGCTGAGTCAGCACCCGAGTCTTACAAATCTAAAGGGCCACTTTAAATTTGTAAGACAGCAGTATTGGCGGACGACAGCGAAAGCTCGGGGCAGGCAGTTTCAACGCCAACCCGCAGTCCAGCACTCGAACTCGTTCAAAGGTCGCAACGCCCATGCTCACCCTCTGGCTCATCACCGACAACAAGCCCGGCCACCGCAGCCAGTTACAGGGGCTGGCGCAAGCGCTGGCGGCGCGCACGGCGGTGGAGGCGCACTGGATCGACGCGCCAGCCGGGCTGGCGGCCTTCAGGCACTGGCTCACTGGTCGCTTCCCGCCCGGCGCCGCGCTGCCCGACCCAGACTTCATCCTCGTCGCCGGCCACCGCACGCATCTGGCGGGCCTGGCCGCACGCCGCGCGCGTGGCGGCAGGCTGATCGCCCTGATGCGGCCCAGCCTGCCGCTGGGCTGGTTCGACCTGTGCGTGATCCCGCAGCACGACAATCCTCCCGCCCAGCCAAACGTCATCGCCACCCGCGGCGTGCTCAACACCGCCCGCCCCAGCGCCGAACGCGAGGCCGACAAGGGCCTGTTCCTCATCGGCGGCCCATCGAAGCACCACGGCTGGGACACCCCCGCCCTGCTCGCGCAAATCGACGCCATCCTCGCCGCCACGCCAGCGATGCGATGGACGCTGACCACCTCGCGCCGCACCCCGGCCGACACCGAATCGGCGCTCCTCGCCCTGCGCGAGCGCGGCGTGGACGTGCGCCCGGTGCGCGACACCGCGCCCGGCTGGGCGATGGCGCAGGTAGCGCGCAGCGCGCAGGCGTGGGTCACCGAGGACAGCGTGTCGATGGTCTACGAAAGCCTCACCGCCGGCGCGGCCACCGGGCTGCTCGCGGTGCCGCGGCAGGGCGAGACGCGCATCACCGCGGGGGTGGCCGAGCT
>QXGG01146305.1_pt1 | contig 13867 bp, 12 predicted proteins | sample 1982491 | NCBI WGS metagenome assembly QXGG01 (sample SAMN09924614, study PRJNA488089) | Wastewater metagenome, whole genome shotgun sequencing project. | isolation source: South African research farm wastewater | place: South Africa: Irene, Agricultural Research Council, Animal Production... | reverse complement strand
CTCGGTCGTCGCATCCGCATCCACACCATCCCCGAGTTGCACTTCCAATATGACCGTTCGGTGGAAGAGGGCTCGCGCCTGTCGCAACTGATCGACACGGTCGTGCGCGAGGACGAGGCGCGGCAGCAGGACGAGCCTGGCGACGGCGCGGATGCCGCCGACAAGGACGATGACGGACAGCCCCGGGGCTGAACTCTGGGCGCTGGCGCAGCGCCCCGGGCGGCAGAAGCAGCCGCAGCGCAAGATCATCCGGCGCGTCGTCGACGGCGTGCTGCTGCTCGACAAGCCCATCGGCATGAGCTCGAATGGTGCGCTGCAGACCGCGCGCCGCCTGCTCAACGCGGCCAAGGCAGGTCACACCGGGACGCTGGACCCGATGGCGAGCGGGCTGTTGCCGCTCACCTTCGGCGAGGCGACCAAGTTCTCGCAGATGCTGCTCGACGCCGACAAGACCTACGAGGCGGTGGTGCAGCTCGGCGTGGAGACCGACAGCGGCGACGCAGAGGGTGCGGTGATCGCCACCCGGCCGGTCGCGGTCGGGCAGGGCGATCTGGAAACCGTGCTCGCGCGTTTTCGCGGCGAGATTGAGCAGGTGCCGCCGATGTATTCGGCGCTCAAGCGCGATGGCAAGCCGCTCTACGAGTACGCGCGCGAAGGTATCGAGCTCGAGCGTGCGGCGCGGCGGGTGATCATCCACGCGCTCGATCTGCTCGACTTCGCAGGCGACCATTTCACGATCCGCGTCCATTGCAGCAAGGGTACGTATATCCGCAGCCTGGCGATGGACATCGGCGCGGCGCTCGGTTGTGGCGCACATCTGTCCGCGCTGCGGCGCACGGCAATCGGTGCGTTCGACCTGAGCGCGGCGGTGACGCTCGCGCAGCTCGAGGCCGTCGGCGAGGGCGAGCGTGACGCGTTGCTCGCGCCGGTCGATGCGCTGGTGGCGGAGTTCCCGGCGTTGACGCTGGACGCAGACGCGACACGCGCACTGCTCCAGGGCCGGGTGCTGAGCGAGCCACGCGGCGCAGCAGGCGTGTCGGTGAGGGTTTATGGGCCGACCGGCTTTCTCGGCCTGGGCCGCTGGCAGGACGACGGCCGCCTCGCGCCACGCCGCCTGATCGCCACCGCGCCCGAGTTGCTGTTGGCATGAGTATGATTTTGATTGAATTCATGGTGCGGGTTTGGGTATAATCCGCGGCTTCTGATTGGCAGAAAAACACGAGTAAAGACACACATGGCTCTTGATACCGCATCCAAGTCGAAGATCGTCTCCGACTTCCAGCGCGCACAGGGTGACACCGGCTCCCCGGAAGTCCAGGTCGCGCTCCTGACCGCCCGCATCAACGGGCTCGCCCCCCACTTCAAGGAACACGGCAAGGATCACCACTCCCGCCGCGGTCTGCTGAAGATGGTCAGCCAGCGCCGCAAGCTGCTGGACTACCTGAAGGGCAGCAACGCTGACAGCTACCGCACTCTGATCGAGCGTCTGGGCCTGCGCAAGTAATTGCCGTCCGTGACGAGTCCGACAACGCCGATCAGGGCGAAGTAAGCCAGCAAAGCCGGTGTGTGCCCTTGCGGCCGCGCCGGCTTTTTGCTGTCTGCGACGCCGTGTCCGCACCGTCGTCCCGTGGTGTCGCGCTGCCCGCTCGGGTGGCCCGCCACAAGCAGTTGTAGTCCGCTGCATCAACCGAAAAAGGAAAACACCTTGCCTACCGCAATCAAGAAAACCTTCGCCTACGGCGCCCACACCGTCACGCTCGAGACCGGTGAAGTTGCCCGCCAGGCGGGCGGTGCCGTCATCGTCAACATGGACGAGACCGTGGTGCTCGCCACCGTCGTCGGCGCCAAGGAAGCCCGCGCGGGCCAGGACTTCTTCCCGCTCACCGTCGACTACGTCGAGAAGTTCTACGCCGCGGGCCGCATCCCCGGCGGCTTCTTCAAGCGCGAAGGCCGTCCGAGCGAGAAGGAAATCCTCACCTCGCGCCTGATCGACCGCCCGATCCGCCCGCTCTTCCCCGATGGCTTCATGAATGAAGTCCAGGTCATCATCACCGTGCTGTCGCTGAACCCCGAGATCGACTCCGACATCCCGGCGATGATCGGCGCCTCGGCCGCGCTCGCGATCTCCGGCCTGCCGTTCAACGGTCCGGTCGGCGCCGCCCGCGTCGGCTACCTCGATGGCCAGTACATCCTCAACCCGACCGCCACCGAGCTCCAGTCCAGCCAGATGAACCTGGTCGTCGCCGGCACTCAGACCGCCGTGCTGATGGTCGAGTCCGAAGCCCAGGAGCTGCCCGAAGACGTCATGCTCGGCGCCGTGATGTTCGGCCACGAGCAGATGCAGACCGCGATCAAGGCCATCAACGAACTGGTCGAAGTCGCCGGCAAGCCCGAGTGGGACTGGCAGGCTGCGCCCGCCAACGAGCCGCTGATCGCCAAGGTCAACGAACTCGCCAAGGCCGAGATGGAAGAGGCCTTCCGCATCACCAGCAAGCAGGAGCGCTCGGCGCGTCTGTCCGAGATCCGCAAGCGCGTGATCGGCCAGCTCACCGAAGGCGTCGACAACGCGCCCTCGGTCAACGAGCTCAAGGACATCTTCTTCAACCTCGAGTCGGGCATCGTGCGCAGCCGCATCCTCAACGGCGAGCCGCGCATCGACGGGCGTAACACCCGCACCGTGCGTCCGATCGAGATCCGCACCGGCGTGCTGCCGCGCACCCACGGATCGGCGCTGTTCACCCGTGGCGAGACCCAGGCGCTGGTCGTGGCCACCCTCGGCACCGGCCGCGACGAGCAGATCATCGACGCGATCGCCGGCGAGTACCGCGAGCGCTTCCTGCTGCACTACAACTTCCCGCCCTTCTGCACCGGCGAGACCGGCCGCTTCGGCGTGACCAAGCGCCGCGAGGTCGGCCACGGCCGCCTGGCCAAGCGCTCGCTGGTCGCCATGCTGCCCAAGCCGGAAGAGTTCTCCTACACCGTGCGCGTGGTGTCCGAGATCACCGAATCCAACGGCTCGTCGTCGATGGCCTCGGTGTGCGGTGGCTCGCTCGCCATGATGGACGCCGGCGTACCGCTGAAGAACCACGTCGCCGGCATCGCGATGGGCCTGATCAAGGACGGCAACCGCTTCGCCGTGCTGACCGACATCCTGGGCGACGAGGACCACCTCGGCGACATGGACTTCAAGGTCGCCGGTACCGAGAACGGCATCACCGGCCTGCAGATGGACATCAAGATCCAGGGCATCACCCGCGAGATCATGCACGCCGCGCTCGAGCAGGCCAAGGAAGGCCGCCTGCACATCCTCGGCCTGATGCAGCAGTCGCTCGGCAGCAGCCGTGGCGAGGTGTCCGAGTACGCGCCGCGCATGATCAACATGAAGATCAACCCCGAGAAGATCCGCGACGTGATCGGCAAGGGCGGTGCGGTGATCCGCGCGCTGCAGGAAGAGACCGGCACCGTGATCGAGATCGAGGATGACGGCGCGATCAAGATCTCGTCGGTGAGCGCCGAGGGTGCGCAGATTGCCAAGGCCAAGATCGAGGCGATCACCGCCGAAGTCGAAGTGGGCAAGATCTACGAAGGCCCGGTCGTGCGTCTGCTCGACTTCGGCGCCATCGTGAACATCATGCCGGGCCGCGACGGCCTGCTGCACGTGTCGCAGATCGCCAACGAGCGCGTGAACAACGTCTCCGACTACGTGAAGGAAGGTCAGGTCGTGCGCGTCAAGGTTCTCGAGACCGACGAGCGCGGCAAGATCCGCCTGAGCATGAAGGCGCTGCTGAACGAGAACGCCGGCTGAGTTGCCTGGGCACGGAGAAGTCACCGTGCCTCGCGACTGCAATGAAAAAGGACGCGAAAGCGTCCTTTTTCGTTTTGGGTACCGCCGCGGCGACTGGCAGGAAAAGCAACAAAAAAGGGCGCCGGCGCGCCCTCTTCGTACGTCTGCGATGTCTGGCGCTTACTTTGCGACCTGGCGCTCGCGCATCTCTTCGAGCGTCTTGCAATCGATGCACATCGTCGCCGTCGGCCGAGCCTCGAGGCGCTTGAGGCCGATCTCGACACCACAGCTATCGCAGTAGCCGTATTCGCCGTCCTCGATGCGACCGATCGCCTCGTCGATCTTCTTGATCAGCTTGCGCTCACGGTCACGGTTGCGCAGCTCGAGCGCGATGTCCGATTCCTGGCTGGCGCGGTCGTTGGGGTCGGCGAAAACGGTGGCCTCGTCCTGCATGGTGTGGACGGTGCGTTCGATGTCGTCGACGAGCTCGCCCTTGAGCGAGCCGAGGATCTCGCGGAAGTGGGCCAGCTGCTTTTCGCTCATGTATTCCTCGCCGGCTGCAGGTACGTAGGGCGGGAATTGCTTGTGCAGGGTATCGTCGGCCATGGATCAGCTTCCGTAGGTGGTCATTGAAGAGAGCCGACTTAATAGCAGAATCAGCCAGACGCAGCAAGCCGTAGCGGCGTAGGGAGCGGCGGTGCCGTTTCCCCTCAGGCTCGCGCGCCAGTGTTCAGGGCTCGGGTTGGCGGCCACCGAACTGAAGCAGCAGATCGCAGGTGCGCCCGCCCGCAAACCAGCGCGAAACCACGCGCGCGCCGCCGCGCCCTGGGGTGTCGCCTGCGGCAACGAAGATGAATTCGGTGGACACGGGCTTGTGCTGCACCGACCACGCCTGCATGGGGCCCAGTGTCGCCGCCAGGCCGGCCGCGAAATCGGCGCCGTGGGCATGACACGCCTCGGCGTCCGCAAGCCGGACGCCGGCATTGCCCGCCGGCGTGGCGAGGATCTCCTCGATATGGCCGCGTGCGTTGGCCATTGCCATCACCGACATCGCCTGGCCGGCGACCTGCAGCACTACCGTGATCTGATCACGCTCGTCGCAGCCCGGGCCGATCATGGCCGCGGCGGGATCCAGCGGCACGGTCTGTCGCGACGCCTCGACCAGCGGCACGCCGAGCACCAGCGGCCCGATGCCGCGCGCCGACAGGCGCACGTCGGCCGGGGGCGCAGCGGCGACAGCCGTGCTCGCCAATGCCAGCAGAAGGCCGACGAGGCCAACGCAGCCGGTGAAGGAAGCGAATGACGGTGCGGGGGCGACATGCCCCCGTCCTTGCAGCATGCTGCGGGCGCCCAGGCTCATTCGGCGCGGATCAGGCCGCAGAAGTGGCGCGGTCCCGCCCCGCCGATGGGTTGCGTGGCATGGTCGTCGCGGTTCTCGTGGATCACCAGTGCCGCGCCATCCGCGTCGAGGATGGCTGCTCGTCCGCCTGCACCTCCCAGGCTCGCGAAGGTGGTGAAGAACTCGGCCTCGACGCTGCCATCGGCATGCACGAAGAGGTTCGGCAGATCGCCCGCGTCCGGTCCCTCGGGATTCATCAGGCCGTGCGGTCTGGTGGCGGGGTTCAGGTGGCCCTTTGAGGCCACGAAGCCGGCCGCACCGTCGTCGCAGGTGCCGACGCTGTGGATGTGGATGGCCTTGGGGCCGGGGGGCAGGCCTTTTGCCGAGATGTGGATCAGCACCCCGTGCGGGCTCTCGGTCAGCGTTGCCGTGCCGACCGTGGCGCCGGCGCGATCGACGATCTGCGCGTTCGCGCGCTCGGCGGCAAGAGCAGGCGTGCTTGTGAGTGATGCGGCGAGGGCAAGGGCTGTCAGGGAATGTGTGTGCATGTCGTGGTCTCCTCTGTTCTGGATCCGGTCCAGTGAATGAAGAATAGAAGATGCGAACGCTGCATGCTGCTCGAATCTGCCCTTGCGACGCTCATTCGTGCACGCCGGCTGGACGGCGTTCTGGTGCGGATGGTGGCGAGGGCTTAACATCGCCACTATTCCGACCCGGAGAATTCCATGGCTTCCTCCCCCGACAGTGTCAGCATGGCGCTGTTCTGCGACTTCGAAAACGTAGCCCTCGGCGTGCGGGATGCGAAATACGACAAGTTCGACATCAAGCGCGTGCTCGAGCGCCTGCTGCTCAAGGGCAGCATCGTGGTCAAGAAGGCGTATTGCGACTGGGACCGCTACAAGAGCTTCAAGGCGGCGATGCACGAGGCCAACTTCGAGCTGATCGAGATCCCGCATGTGCGCCAGTCCGGCAAGAATTCCGCCGACATCCGCCTGGTCGTCGATGCGCTCGACCTGTGCTACACGAAATCGCATGTCGACACCTTCGTCATCATCAGCGGCGATTCGGACTTCTCGCCGCTGGTATCCAAGCTGCGCGAGAACGCGAAGCAGGTGATCGGCGTCGGGGTGAAGCAATCGACCTCCGATCTGCTGATCGCGAACTGCGACGAGTTCATCTTCTACGACGACCTCGTCCGCGACAGCCAGCGCGCCGCCGCCAAGCGCGAGGCGCGCGACAACCCGCCGCCCGCCAGCCGGCGCTCGCCGGAGGAGGAACGCCAGCGCCGTGAAGAGATCGAGGCCTTGCGCGGTAAGGCCATCGACATCGCGGTGGAGACCTTCGAGGCGCTGCTCGCCGAGCGTGGCGAGAGCGGCAAGATCTGGTCGTCGATGCTCAAGGAGGCGATCAAGCGTCGCAAGCCCGATTTCAACGAGAGCTACTTCGGCTTCCGCGCCTTCGGCAACCTGCTCGAAGAAGCGCAGAGCCGCGGCCTGCTCGAACTGGGACGGGACGAGAAATCGGGCACCTATGTGACGCGACCGGGGCCGGGCATCGCGCTGGCCGAGCCCTATGCTGCGCCGAGGGAGGCGCGCAGCGTCGAGGTGCCCGAGCGGGCGGCCGAAGCACATGCAGAGCCGGGCGTGGTCGCAGCCGCCGAGCCGGCTGCACGTGGTGGTCGGCAGGCCGGGCGAGGGGCGCGTCGGCGCGCAGGCAAGGCAGTCGAGGCCGAGTCGCCCGCCGTGCAGGCTGAGCCAGCAGCCGAAGTTGTCGAGCCTGCGCCGCAGCCGCAGCCGATCGGGCATGAAGTGGCGCACGGCGAAGCGCTGGTTGCGGAGCTGGCGGACTCGAGCGTTGCCAATGCGCCAGCCGCCGCGGCGCCCAAATCGAGAGGCGGGCGGGGTCGGGGCCGTGGCCCGGCAGCGAAGGCTGAGGCGGCGCCCGTTCCTTCGCATGCGGTGCCTGTGCCGGCGCCGGAGCCCGAGGCCGAGGCCGAGGCGCAGCGTGCCGATGAGGTGTCTGCGGACTCCGTCAGCACAACGCGCGCCAAGCGCGGCGCGGCGCGGTCCGGGCGCAAGCCGGCGCAGTCCGCCGGCAACACGGCTGCGGGCGCGACGAAGGCGGCGGAGATGAAGATGGCCGAGGCGGCCGAGACTGACAAGGCTGCGCCCGCGGCTGTTTCGACCGAGGGCGTCGCAAAGGGTGGACGTGCAGCGCCCAAAGGGGCCGCCCCGTCCGCGGATGCAGCTGCACCTGCCTCCGCGATGGTGGATGCCGCAGGGGCAGGGAACGACGTAGCCGGCGCCAACACAGCCGAGAGGCGCAACGGCGAGCCGGCTCCGGCGCGCAAGTCGGCGCCGCGTGCGCGCCGCCCGCGCAAACCCACGACCGACGCCGGCGAGTGAGCATGTCGGCCGCCTGGCCCTATCCGCGCTGGATTGCCCACCGCGGCGCGGGCCGGCTGGCGCCTGAGAACACGCTCGCTGCCTTCGCGCTCGGACATGCGCAGGGCTATCGCATGTTCGAGTGCGATGTGCGCTTGAGCGCCGACGGACAGCCTTTCCTGCTCCATGACGACCGCCTCGAGCGCACCACCGATGGCGCGGGCGAGGCCCTCGCGCTGAACTGGGCGGTGCTCTCGCGCCTGGACGCGGGGGCCTGGCACTCGCCGCGGTTTGCGGGCGAGCGCCTGCCGACGCTCGGCGCGGTGCTGGCATTCTGCGCGCGCCATGACTGCGCGTTGAACGTCGAACTCAAGCCTGCACCGGGTGATGCCCGGCGCACCGGGGCGGTCGTGGCTGCGCAGATTGCGCGTGAATGGGCTGGCGTGTTGCCGCCGCTGCTCACCTCGTTCGAAACCGCAGCGCTCGAGGCCGCGGCCGAGGCCGCACCGAACTTGCCGCGCGGCCTGCTGCTCGAGTGCTTCGTGGCGGGCTGGCGCGAAACCGCGCAGCGCCTGGGCTGTGTGGCCGTGGTGGCCGAGCAGCGGGCATGGACGGCCGACACCGTGGCGGCGGCGCGCAGCGCGGGCCTGCGCACGCTCGCCTACACGGTCAATGATGACGCCCAGGCCGCGCGCCTGCTCGCGTTGGGCCTGGACGGCGTGATCACCGATCGCGTCGATCATTTTCGCGCCTGAACTCGCGCACGCTGGGCGGGGTCCGGAACTCGCCGCTGCGCGCGGGCTCTACCGCTGGTTACTTCCCTTGGCTAGATCATCATGTCCTTACGTTCAAGGTTTGGCGCGCTTGCGATCGCCGGCGTCGCGACTGCATCCCTTGCCGTGCCGGCAATTGCACAGGCGGCAGATTCCGCGCAATGCCTGGTCCCGGGCGCCTGGGTACGGCCGGATGGCGCGGCGCCGCAGCGTGTGGAAGGCACCGGGCTGATTGCGGCCATGGCGCAGCGCGCGGTCGTGTTGCTCGGCGAACAGCACGACGACATGGATCACCACCGCTGGCAGTTGCAGACGCTGGCCGCGCTGCACGCGCAGCGCCCGGACCTGGTGATCGGCTTCGAGATGTTCCCGCGCCGGGTGCAAGCCGTCCTCGACCGCTGGGTGGCGGGCGAACTCACCGAGTCCGAGTTCCTCGCGCAGAGCGAGTGGAGCAAGGTGTGGAGCATGCCGGCGGAGCTCTACCTGCCGCTGTTCCACTTTGCGCGCATGAACCGGATCCCGATGCTGGCCTTGAACATCGAGCCGACGCTCACGCGGACCATTGCCGAGAAGGGCTGGGCGGGCGTTCCCGAGGGGCAGCGCGAGGGGGTGGGGCAGGCCGCGCCGCCGCTCGCGGACTACGAGGATTTCCTGTTCGAGATCCACGGGCAACACGCGCTTGCGCGCGGGCAGTCCGCCGCCAAGGCGGCACGCAGCGACGCAGGATTCCGCAACTTCGTCGACTCGCAACTCGCCTGGGACCGCGCGATGGCCGAAGCCCTGGTGACGGGGCGCAAGCGCCATGCGAGTGCTGACGGGAGTCTGCCGTTGGCGGTTGCGGTGATGGGAAACGGCCATGTGCGCTACGGCCATGGCGTTGCGCATCAGTTGCGTGACCTGGGAGAGAACAGCATCGGGCAGTTGATGCCGGTCGGATCGGATACGGCGTGTGGCGAGCTTCGTGCCGGGCTGGCGGACGCGGTGTTCGCGGTGCCGGTCGCGCGCCAGAGCGCACCGCCGCCGCCGCGATTGGGCGTCGCGCTGGAAGAACATGCCGAGGGTGTGCGTATCGCCGAAGTCACCCCAGGTAGCCTGGCCCAGCGCACCGGGCTGCGGGCCGACGACATCATCATCGAGGCGGCCGGCAAGGCGGTGAAGCGGCCGCTGCATCTGATCTCCGCCGTAAGCGTCCAGCCGGGCGGGACCTGGTTGCCGCTCAAGCTGCGGCGCGACGGGGAGTCGATCGAGATGGTGGTGCGTTTCCCGGTCGAGCGTTGAGATGCGGGGTGCGGGTGTGTTGGTGGAGACGGCAGGGGGCGATGTCGCCCGACGGACATTCGGGGACGGCCTGCGGCGATGGGGCTGGAGGCTGTTGCAGGTTTTCGTGGTCGGTGCGGTCGGCGTGGGCGCCGTGCAGGCGGCGCCGGATCTGGTGCTCGACGTCGTCCTCGACCCCGAATCGAGGCGGCTCGAGGTTGCGGCCGAAGTGATCCCGGCGCAGCGCGACTTCGAGTTCGTGCTTCACGAGACGCTGCAGCCCGGGGACGCGAGCATCGACGGTCGCGCGGTGCGCGTGCGGCCGGCGGGACAGCGCGATATGTGGCGCGCGTGGCGGGTCGAGGTGCCGCAGGGCGCAACGCTGAAGCTGCATTACGCCGGGAGGCTGCCAGCGCTCGAGCGCGAGCGTGACCACCGCGGCGTGCTGCAGGGCATGCCGCCGATGGCCTCGCCCGAGGGCAGCTACCTGCCGGCCGGAGCGGGGTGGTATCCGCGTCCTGCGCCGCTGTTTTCCTACCGGGTGAGCCTGAGCGTGAAGGGCGGACAGCGTGCGCTGGTCGCGGGGCGGCTTGAGGACGAAAGCTTGCCTGCAACGCCGGCCGACCCCTACCGCGCGCGTTTCGCTTTCGATCAGCCGACCGACGGCATCGACCTGATGGCGGGGCCGTGGTCGGTGCGCGAACGGCGCCTGGAGCAGGCCGATGGTCGGCCATTGCGCCTGCGCACCTATTTCCCCGCTGGCCTGGACCAGATCGCGGGCCTGGCCGATGCCTATCTGGCCGACAGCCAGGCTTACATCGAGCGCTACAGCGCGCTGATCGGCGCCTACCCCTTCACCGAGTTCTCGGTGGTCGCCAGCCCGCTGCCGACCGGCTTCGGCATGCCGACGCTGACTTACATCGGCGAGCAGGTGCTGCGGCTGCCCTTCATCCGTGCCACTTCGCTGGGGCACGAGATCCTGCACAACTGGTGGGGCAACGGCGTGATGGTGGACTACGCCCGCGGCAACTGGTCCGAGGGGCTCACCACCTTCATGGCCGATTACGCCTACAAGGAAGCCGAGTCCCCGGCCGGCGCCCGCGAGATGCGGCTGGGCTGGCTGCGGGACTTTGCGGCGGTTCCGGCGGGCGGCCACCAGGCGCTGGCCGATTTCCGCTCGCGCACCCATGGTGCGGCCGCCGCGGTGGGTTATGGCAAGGCCGCGATGGTGTTCGTGATGTTGCGTGACGCGATCGGCGAGGAGGCCTTCGCACGTGGGATCCGCCTGTTCTGGGAGCGGGAGCGTTTTCGCGTTGCCGGCTGGCCGGAACTGCAGCGCGCGTTCGAAGAGGCGTCGGGGCGCCCGCTGGCGGGTTTCTTCCGCCAGTGGCTGAAGCTGCGCGGTGGCCCGGCATTGAAGCTGGAGCGGGCGCAGTTGCTGGCGGAGGCGGGTGCGAGCACGGCCAGCAAGGGCGCGGTTGATTCCGGGCCGATGAAGGTGTCCGGTGGCGCGGGATACCGCCTCCGGCTGACGCTTGCGCAGCCGGAGCCCGCTTACGCTCTGAGTGTGCCCGTGCAACTGACGGCCGGCGAAAGGCAGGAGACACGCTGGGTCGACATCGATGGCGCGAACGCAGTGCTCGATCTGCTGCTCGACTTCGCGCCGACCGAGGTGCGCCTCGACCCCGAGCTGCGGGTCTGGCGCCTGCCGGATGCCTCGCAGCTTCCGCCCATCCTGCGCCAGTGGATCGTTGCGCGCGCGCCGCGGCTGGTGATCGCCGACGCCCTGCCAGCGCTCGGACGGGCGGGAGATGTGGGCGACGCGGGCTTGGCCGAGGCGGCCGATGCGCTCGCGCGCAGGCTCTTGGAGCGCCCGCCGGCACGCAGCGATGCAAGCGCGCTCGGCGGCGGCAAGGAGCCGGTCTTGCTGGTGGGCACCCACGAAGCGGTGACGCGCGTGCTGCGAGGTGCCGGACTGCCCGCTGCACCCGAAACCCTGGTGCCGGGCGGCGATGTGCGCGTGTGGACCGCGCGCGCGGCGGGTGGTCCGCCGCTGGCCGTGGTGGCGGCAAAGGACGCCGCGGCCCTGCAGGCCGTCGCTCGTCCCTTGCCCCACTACGGCAGCCAGAGCTGGTTGGTGTTCGAGGGCGGCCGGGTGCTCGCGCGTGGGGTGTGGGAAGCGCCCGGCCCCGCGGTGGAGGTGGAGCGCTGAGTGTGCGCGCGCGCGGGCGCTGCCGGCTCGCCGACCGCTGATCGCAGCAAGATCGGCTCGCCGGCAATGCTAGACTCCCGCCCGCATCGTTCGTCCGGAGTTCCCATGCAGCCACGCCATCTGGTCCTGAGCACCGCGCTCGTCGTTTCGTCCTTCCTTGGTTCTGCGCACGCCGACGAAGCGGCCTTCGCCTCCTGCCTCGCCAGCTTGCGCGCCGATGCGCAGGCCAAGGGCGTGAGCGGCGCGACCTACGACGCCAACACTGCGGCCCTCGCGCCCGACATGGCGGTCATCGGCTTTCTCGACGCCCAGCCCGAATTCGTCACGCCGATCTGGGATTACCTCGCTGCGCTGGTCGACGACGAGCGCGTGGCAGACGGCCGCGCCATGCTGGCCGAATGGGCGCCGGTGCTGGCGCGGGTCGAGGCCGAATATGGTGTGGATGCCGCGACCGTGGTTGCGGTGTGGGGGGTGGAAAGCAATTACGGACGCAACTTCGGCAGCCGGCCGCTGCTGACTTCGCTGTCGACGCTGTCGTGCTTCGGCCGGCGTCAGAGCTTCTTCCGTGGCGAGTTCTTCACCACGCTCAGGATCATCCAGGAAGGTCACGTTGCACCCGACCGCCTGACCGGCTCGTGGGCAGGCGCCTTCGGGCATACCCAGTTCATGCCATCGACCTTCATGCGCCTGGCGGTGGATTTCGACGGCGACGGCCGGCGCGACCTGGTCGACAGCGTGCCCGATGCGCTCGCATCGACGGCCAACTTCCTCAAGCGCGCAGGCTGGCGGAGCGATCTGCCCTGGGGCTTCGAGGTCAGTCTGCCGCGCGGAATGGACGTCTCGGGGGCGGGGCGGCGCAACAAGCAGCCGATCTCGGCGTGGGCCGCACGCAGTGTGCGGCGCATCGATGGCGCGCCGATGCCCGCTGCGGCGACGCCGGCCGGGCTGCTGCTGCCCGCGGGCAAGGACGGACCGGCCTTCCTGGTCACGCGCAACTTCGATGCGGTGTACTCGTACAACGCCGCCGAGAGCTACGGTCTGGCGATCGCGCATCTTTCCGATCGCCTGCGTGGGGGCGCGCCCTTCGCGACGCCGTGGCCGACCGACGATCCCGGCCTGTCGCGCGCCGAGCGCCGCGAGCTGCAGCAATTGCTGATCGCCCGCGGCCACGATATCGGCGAGGCCGACGGGATGATTGGTGCGCGTACGCGCGAGGCGCTCAAGCTCGAGCAGGCCGCGCTCGGCCTGGCTGCCGACGGTCGCGCCGGACAGCGTGTGCTGAAGGCGCTGCGCGCGCGTCCCTGACCCGGCGACTGCGCGCGGTCTCGTTCAGGCCGGCGCGCGCCGGCGGTTGGCGCGCCCGATGCGCCGTGCCTCGTCCTTGGTCTGCGCGAGCACTTCCTGCACGTAGTCCAGATGCTCGCCAGCGAGCTTGCGGGCGTCATCGGCGCGGCGGTCGATGATCGCCTTGTAAAGCGCTTCGTGCTGCCCGAGCAGTTTGTCGCGGATCTCGCCACCTAGCGGGTACATGCCGCCGATGTTGGTTACCACATTGCGTTCGAGCAGGTCGAAGAGGCTGCGGATCGTGTGCAGCAGCACCGCGTTGTGGCTGGCTTCGGCGATCGCGAGGTGGAACAGCGCATCGTTGCGCCCCTCCTCGGCGCGGCTGATCCGTCCCTGACGCAGGTAGCTGTCCTGCACGCGCTCGAAGGCGGACTTGAGGCGCTCCCGGTCGGGCCCGGTTGCGCGCAGCGCGGCGTAATAGGCGCAGGAGCCTTCGAGCGTATGGCGGAATTCGATCAGGTCGCGCTGGCCCTCGGGATTATGTTCGAGGAGTTCGATCATCGGATCGCGGAACGATGAACCGAGCGATTCGCTGACGAAGGTCCCGCCGCCGTGCCGGCTGATCAGCAGCCCGCGCGCGACCAGTTTCTGGATCGCTTCACGCAACGAGGGCCTCGACACGCCGAATTCTTCCGCCAGTGCGCGCTCGGCCGGCAGGCGCTCGCCCGCCCGAAAGCTGCCCTCGAGGATCAAGGTCTCGATGCGCGCGATGATGTCGTCGGACAGACGGCGTTGTTGCAGGGGCGCGGCTTTCATGAACGGTTTTCCTGGGAT
>QXGG01396801.1_pt1 | contig 13881 bp, 12 predicted proteins | sample 1982491 | NCBI WGS metagenome assembly QXGG01 (sample SAMN09924614, study PRJNA488089) | Wastewater metagenome, whole genome shotgun sequencing project. | isolation source: South African research farm wastewater | place: South Africa: Irene, Agricultural Research Council, Animal Production... | reverse complement strand
CCTGATGAAGAACGGCGAGATGGTCACCGCAACGATGACCCTCTCGGACGAGCAGATGGAACTCTTCGCCCTCGAGATCGGAGCCGAGATTCTTCTCGTCGAGCCCGGTCAGCAAGAGGAGATGGAGCTCCAGGCGCTCTTCGACGACAGTGATGACGACGAGTCACAAGAGCTGCGTCCTCCAGTGATCACCGTGATGGGTCACGTCGACCACGGTAAGACGACTCTTCTCGACCGTATCCGCAAGGCCAATGTCGTCGCCGGCGAGGCCGGTGGCATCACTCAGCACATCGGTGCCTACATGGTGGATCACGATGGCAAGAAAGTGACGTTCATCGACACTCCGGGTCACGCAGCGTTCACGCAGATGCGCGCACGCGGTGCTCAAGTGACCGACATCGTCGTGTTGATGGTGGCGGCGGATGACGGTGTCATGCCGCAGACGATCGAAGCGATCAATCACGCGCGCTCCGCGGAAGTGCCGATTGTGGTGGCGATCAACAAGATCGACAAGGAAAACGCTGACGTGCAGCGAGTGCTGTCGCAATTGTCCGAGAACAATTTGATTCCTGAATCTTGGGGTGGAGACACGATCTGTGTGGAGATGTCCGCGCAGCAGAACCTCGGGATCGACGACCTGCTCGAGCAGCTGACGCTCGTCGCCGAAGTGGAAGAGCTCACCGCGAATCCGCACGGCCGTGCCAAAGGCGTCGTCCTCGAAGCGAACCTCGACACGGGACGCGGCCCTGTGGCCACGATTCTCGTCGACAAGGGCACGCTCAAAGTCGGTGATCCGATCGTGGCCGGCGGATCCTGGGGTCGTGTACGCGCCATGATCGATGACAAGGGTCAGCAGATCAAGGAAGCCGGTCCGTCGACACCGGTCCAGGTGCTCGGTCTCGCATCGGTTCCGCATGCCGGAGACGAATTCCGCGTGGCGCCCGATGAAAAGACGGCCCGCACGGTGGGAGAGGCTCGTGAGCAGAGGCTGCGCGCCAAGGCTCAGCGCGGAGACGCGCGGGTTGCCCGTGGCGTGAAGTTGGAAGACGTCTTCTCGCAGATCCAGGCAGGCGAGGTCGCCACGTTGAATCTGGTGCTCAAAGCCGATGTCCAGGGTTCGCTCGAAGCTGTGACCGAAAGTTTGCGGCGTCTCGAGCGCGACGAGGTCAAGTTGGCTTTCGTCCATCGCGCCGTCGGCGGCGTCACCGAGAACGACATCACACTTGCTGCGGCGACGAATGCCACGATCATCGGCTTCAACGTCCGTCCGGATCGAAAGGCCCGTGATCTCGCCGAGGCCGAGCACGTGGAAATTCGCTCGTACGAAATCATCTACAAGCTGCTCGAGGACATGGAAAGCGCCATGATCGGCATGCTTGCTCCCGAGTTCGAAGAAGTCGTCACCGGTGAAGCAGAAGTCCGTGAGATCTTCCGAGTGCCCAAACTCGGCGCGATCGCCGGCTGCTATGTGCGTAGCGGCCAGATCACTCGTGGAAGCAAGGTTCGCTTCCTGCGCGAAGGCGTCATCATCTGGAAGGGTTCGATTCAGTCCTTGCGCAGATTCAAGGACGATGTGCGTGAGGTGCGTGAAGGCTTCGAATGCGGTATCGGACTGTCGGACTTCCAGGATCTCAAGCAGGGTGACCTGATCGAGACCTATGAGGACAAATTGGTGGTTCGCACATGAGCGACCTGGAGTTCTTCTTCGACCCGGTGTGTCCGTGGGCGTGGATCACCTCCCGATGGGTCACCGAGGTTCAATCGCAGCGCAACTACGACGTGCGGTGGAGATTCATCTCGTTGAAGATCCTGAACAAGGACAACTCGGCAGACTGGTACACCGATCAGTACAAGCGGTGGCACCAGATGGGCCATGAGGCTTTGCGCGTCGCCGCTCATGTCGACGCAACTCTCGGGAACGAGGCCGTCGCTCGCCTGTACACGGCGTTGGGAACCGAGGGCCACACCAAGGATCGCCGGGAAGATTTCGCCTCCAGCACCGAAAAGTTCGTGGGGGAATGTCTCGGACTTGCGGGACTGGACACCGGTCTCGTGGCATCGGCATTCGACGAGAGTCTTGACGCACGTATCGCAGCCGATACCGAAGAGGCCTTGAAGCGAACTGGCCCCGACGTGGGGACCCCGATCCTGACCTTCGCCCCCGGGCAGCCCAATGAAGGATCGTTCTTCGGACCTGTGATTGCACGTATTCCGCGAGGCGACGAGGCCCTGCGGCTCTGGGATGCAGTGGAAATCGTGGCAACGACACCTGGTGTCGCTGAATTGAAGCGCTCGCTGCGGGGATCGCCGAACTTCGACTGATGGCACGGCGGTAGCGTCGGTTGCGTGAATCGACCGAAACAGCGCTCCACCCAGCGGTCGACGAGGTCGTATCCGCGATCTGCACGTCTCGGCGAAACTCTGCGTGAAGTGTTGGCCGAAGAGCTCGTGAAGATCGATGATGAGCGCCTGTCGTTCGTCACGGTCACTCGCATCGACGTCGACCCTGAAATGAATCGGGCCATCGTGCACTTCGACTCTCTCGCCGGCGAGGAGGGAGATCCTCCGATCCTCGAGGCCTTCGCTGATCATCGAATTCGACTGCAGAGTGCGATCGGCAAGCAGGTGCGGGCGAAGAAGACGCCGATTCTGTCGTTTCGCCCGGACGATGTGATTCGTTCGGCCGAACGTATCGAGCGGATCCTGCACCAGGATCCATTGCGCGGCGTCGACATCGTCGTGAACGAGGAGAACTACGACCTGCGCAAGAGAACTCCTCGCGGATTTGACGCCTGATGGCGCGCCGCCGACCAGCGACCGTGCACGGTCTGCTGCTCGTCGACAAGCCGATCGGCTGCACGAGCCACGATGTCGTCGACAGAGTTCGCCGGGTTCTCGGTGAACGGCGTGTGGGTCATTCGGGAACACTCGATCCGGATGCGTCGGGCCTTCTTTTGGTCGGTGTGGGTCAGGCGACTCGACTTCTGCGCTTCTTGGACGTGATGGCCGTTGCCGGGAAGTCGACGACTTCCAAGTCGTATACGGGGACTGTCGTTCTCGGCACCGAGACGGACTCCTTGGACGCTTCGGGAGTAGTCGTCGCCGAATACGACATGTCAGCGGTGATCGAAGAGATGACGCTCGAGTCCCTTCAACAATTGGTGAACGCCTCATTGGTCGGAGACATCATGCAGGTGCCGCCCATGGTTTCGGCAATTCGAGTCGACGGAAAGCGTCTGCACGAACTCGCGCGAGAGGGTATCGAGATCGAACGCGAAGCTCGTCCCGTCACGGTGCACTCGTTTCGGGTCACCTCGATACGCGACAACACGATCGACATCGAGGTGGCATGTTCGTCGGGCACCTACATTCGAACTCTCGCGGCAGATCTCGGCCGGCTACTCGGCGGGGGAGCACATCTTCGCAATCTGCGACGCACCTCGATCGGCGCCTTCGATGTCGACGAGGCAGTTCAGCTGAACGAGTTCGAGTCTTTCGATCGTGACGCGGCGAGACGCTCTTTGCTGCCCGTCCTCGCTATGTGTCGAAGCTTGGCAAGAACCGACGTGTCGAGCGAGATGCGTACGTCGGTGTCGGTCGGCGCAGTCGTGCCGCGGGCAACGTTTACGGGCGAACCTCCATGGGCCGTCGTCCATGTCGACGTGTTCGGCAACGAGGAGTTGCTGGCCGTCTACGAGCCGTTTGCCAACGAAAAGGTCGGTGCCGACATGGCTCGCCCCATCGTCGTGCTGGCCACGCCGGCGAGTGGGAACGAAGAGCCCCTCGCCGCTGATTGAACGAACGAAGCGAGTCCGACGCGGGATCGACCTTCACGCGGATCGGCCAGCGGTGCAACTAGCGTTGTCCCCCGTGCTGGTCATCGAGGATTTCTCCGCGTGTCCGTGGCCTGGACTGACGAGCGTCGTCACCATCGGCGCGTTCGACGGGTTGCACATCGGCCATCGGACGATCATCGGCCACGTCGTCGAGCAAGCACGGGAAGTACCCGGTCGGCGCAGTGTTCTCGTCACGTTCGATCGACACCCTGCATCGCTCGTGCGACCGGAGTCGGCACCGAAACTCTTGTCGACTCATGAGCACAAGATGGAACTTCTTGCAGGAACCGGCTTGGATGCCACCGCTGTGATCACCTTCGACGAATCTCAGGCTGCGGAATCTCCTGAGGAATTCGTCGAGCGCGTTCTCGTCGGCTGCCTGCGAGCCGAGCTGATCGTCGTCGGAGAGGATTTCCATTTCGGCAGAGGTCGCTCCGGCAACGTTTCTCTTTTGCGAACTCTCGGAGAGAAGCATGGGTTCGAGGTTCGCCCGATTGAACTGGTGAACACAGACGTCGGCGTGGCGAGTTCGACGGCGATCCGCGCTGCTGTTGCTCGCGGCGATATCGAAGCTGCCAATGCCATGTTGAAGAGACCGTTCGAGGTCAGAGGCGTCGTCCGACGCGGCGATGCGCGCGGCCGAACCATTGGATTCCCGACTGCAAACGTCGAAGTCTCGACGGAGTTCGCTCAGCCCGCAGAGGGCGTGTATGCAGCTTGGTACGTGCGTGAACTGCCCGATGGCACAAGTGTGTCTCTGCCTGCCGCAATCAATATCGGTCGTCGACCGACGTTCTATGAACACGCTCCTCTCGCGCTCGTCGAGGCCCATGTCATCGACGCCGTTGGTCTGGATCTCTACGACGAGCAGGCTCGACTCCAGTTCGTTGCCCGGCTTCGCGCCGAGCACAAGTTCGAGTCCTTGGATGATTTGAAGCACCAGTTGCGCATCGACATCGATGCGGCTCGAAGCGTCCTCGACGATCAGACGAGAAGCTGATATCCCGTCGACCTCTGGACGAGCGTCCGTCCGAGAGGCTGCACGAGGGCTGAGAAGGCGTCCTCGCTCATCTTCTGACCATGATTAGCACCGGCCGCTCGGCTGATGTTCTCGTCCATGAGTGTGCCGCCGAGGTCGTTGCAACCGGCACGCAGCAGTTGTCGAGCGCCCTCGACCCCGATCTTCACCCAACTGACCTGGATGTTGTCGATCGAACCGTGATACGCGATGCGGGCGATTGCATGCATCAGAAGCGTCTCGCGGAACGTCGGACCGCGTCGGGCTCGCTTTTGCAAGTAGATCGGCGAAGCCATGTGCACGAAAGGCAACCCGACGAACTCGGTGAAACCGCCCGTTTCGGCTTGAAGGTCGCGGGTTCTCACGATGTGGCGGGCCCAATGGAGAGGCTGTTCGACCGAGCCGAACATGATCGTGATGTTCGACTTCAGGCCGACGGAATGGGCGATGCGATGACATTCGAGCCATTCCTCGGTGTCGACCTTGTCCGGGCACAGCACTGCTCGCACTTCGTCGTCGAGAATTTCCGCGGCGGTACCAGGAAGTGAGGCAAGGCCGGCTTCTCGCATGCGGGTCAGATACGACGCCAAATCCTCTCCATTGCGTCGAGCGCCTTCGGTGACTTCGAGTGCAGTGAAGCCGTGGACATGCATGTCCGGTACGGCATCTTTCACTGCCTGGGTGACGTGCACGTAGTAGTCGCCGTCGAAGTCGGGATGGATGCCGCCCTGAAGAGTGACTTCGGTTGCTCCCAGGTTCCATGCCTCGAGCGCCCGTCGAGCAATGTCGTCGAGGGTCAGCAGGTACGGAGTGCCGCGCAAGTTGAGCGACAGCGGACCTTTCGAAAAACCACAGAACTTGCATTTGAAGGTGCAGACATTCGTGTAGTTGATGTTGCGATTGTGGACCCATGTCACGACGTCACCCACGGTGCGCTCGCGCAGTTCGTCCGCGTATTCCGCGATTCGGAGAACGTCTGATCCTCGTGCCGCGAAGAGATCGACGATTTCGTCGACGCCGATGACCTGACCCCGCTGATGGCCATCGATGATTTCGGCAACGCGAGAATCGTGATTTCGCGTGCTGCGCACGCTGAGGATTTTGGGCGGAGCGTTACTCGCTCCGCTGTACCACTGGGTGCTGCGGTGGCCGACGAGGACGACCTCCGCGCCGTCCTGCACCACATCTGCCGCGGTCACCTTTTCTGGCCAGATCGCACCTGGATCGTCGCGAGCAAGACTCTCCGCATCCGTCCGATCGATCACGGCGAAGCGCAGATCGGAGACGATCCAAGGGTTGTGGCCGGGAGTGAACGTTCGCCCGATATCGAGGGTCAGATTGCTGATGTATTCGGGGTAGACCGTGAGCCGCGGCGCAAGGGTCTTGCCGCGAGCCTCCGTCACATCGCGCAGTCGATCCAATTCTGGCCAGGGCCGTTCGGGGTTGACGTGGTCAGCCGTCACGGGGGAGACACCGCCCCAGTCGTCGATGCCGGCATCGAGCAGATGGCCGAATTCGTCGCTGAGATTGGGCGGAGCCTGCAAATGGATGTCCGCAGGCAGCACGAGACGCGCCGCTGCGATCGACCACAGGAATTCATCGGTCGGACATGGCGGCTCGTTCTTCATCCCGGTTCCGGGCTTGGGCAAAAAGTTCTGAACGATGACTTCTTGGACGTGGCTGTGGCGGCGGTGGCTCTCGGCAATCGCCCACAGCGCCGCAAGGCGGTCGATGCGCTCCTCGCCGATACCCACCAAGATGCCAGTGGTGAAGGGAATGTTCCGCTCTCCCGCAGCTTCGAGCGTTGCGAGGCGCCGCTCGGGGGTCTTGTCGGGCGCTCCTCGATGGCAGGCCAGATCGGCGCGCAGAGTTTCGACCATCATTCCCTGACTCGGGCACCAACGCTTCAACATCGAGAGCTCATCGCCGCTCAGCGCACCTGCATTCGCATGGGGGAGAAGACCGGTTTCTTCGACGACGCGTCGCGCCATGTCGACCAGGTAGGCCACAGTCGATTCGTAGCCGTGGGCATCCAGCCATTCGCGAGCAATGGGATAGCGCTCTTCGGGTGCTTCTCCGAGAGTGAACAATGCTTCGTGGCATCCTCGACGCGCACCTTCACGGGCGATGTCGAGAACTTGCTCGGGACTCAAGAAGGGGGATTCGAGGCGAGCTGGCGGTTGGGCGAATGTGCAGTAGCCACAGGTGTCGCGGCACAGCATCGTGAGAGGGATGAACACCTTGGGCGAATAGGTGATGCGCGATCCGGTCTGCAGGTCACGGATGCGACGTGCGTCGGCCATGAGTTCGTCGAGCGGCCGCTCGACGAGAGAGAGGACATCATCGGGCATTGCGATATCGACACTTGGTCGATTCGAGACGGGTATGAGCTGGCGCACCATTTGTTGCTCCATCCAGTGTTGGGCCGGCTGGATTCCTCGATGTCGTCGAGAACTGAGCCCAGACGAACGGCGAAGAAAGTCGAGACGGGGTCGAGCCGTTTCGAGCCGGAAAGTGGATCGGTTGTTGCCAGCGCACAACGGGGCTGTCTCGGATGCGAGAGAGCCGGAACACCCCCAAATCGTCGTGCGGAACGATCCTAACCTCCGCCTCGACTCGATGAGCCAGTCCCACATCTTCCTCGGGCTGGAACTTCCGGTCCCGTGACGAGAGGGCTCGAAGGAGGGCATACGATGACGGTGTCAGAAGAACGTCGACTCGAAATGACTCGTGTGTTGAAGGAAGTTCTTGGTGATGAGGCGGCCAACATCATGATGGAGCACCTGCCGGTGGGTGGATGGGTCGAATTGGCTCGTCGATCCGATGTCGCCGATCTGGACAGCCGGGTCACGTTGCGCATGGACTCGTTGGAAATCCGGATGGATGCTCTGGAACACAGGATGGATGTTCTGGAACACCGGATGGACATGATGGAACTACGGCTCCAATTCATCGAGCAGCGGATCAAGGGTGTCGCTGGATCGATGAAGGTGATGATCGGGATGACGGCAGCCTTCGCAACCGCAATCATCGTGATGCTGGTCCAAGTCAACCTTGCGGTGTCTCAGCTCTAGATCTCGCGCCCATCGACACCGTCTGAGTGCGACCGATGTGGATCGCCGATTCTCAGCGCCAATTGTCAGCGGGGTTTATCGCTGCGAAAGGCCTCGAGAACGTTCTTGGTGGCGACTCCGTGACGGTGACCTGTCCGGGCAATGAAGCCGAATTGCACACCCGATGAGTCGTCTCGCACTGTGAAGAACTGCTCGTGTCCCTCTTCATCGACGATCAGGGGAGTCACGACCGAGCCAGGTTCCGTCAGAGTTGCGTGGGCATAACCGGCATTCAGAACCTCGATTGCGACATGGTGAATTCCGCTTCCGTGAGCTTCGAGATGGGCGGCCACATCTGGACCTGCCGTCGGCCCGACGAGAACGAGGGTGACCCCGCCGGCGGCGATCACGGCGATTCCGTCGCGGTCGGACGAATCAGGAAGGCGGTGGAAGCCGAGTCGACTCGTGAAGGCATCGACGGCACGATCGATGTCTTCGACTGCGACGACGACATGGTCGATGCGCGTCGAAACAGTGTCCATGGCTGTGTCGACAGCGGTGTGCGTCATGCTCGCTGCTGCAGGCTTGATGGGAGCTCCGTCGGTGCGCCGACCTGCGACTTCGATGCGATGCGTTTCGGCGAGAACGACCCGCATGATCTCTTCGACGAAGTCGGGATCGACAGTGCGGTCGATCGCCCACTGGCGACGACCTGTGATCACCTCGCGCACTCTTTGTGGCTGAATGATCGGAGTGTCGGACTTCTCCTTGAGTCGAGCGACGTCGTGACAAATTTCGATTCGACGAGCGAGAATCTCGATCAGTTGCCGGTCGAGTTCGTCGATGCGGTTCCGCAATTCAGCGAGCTCGGGAGAGACAGCGGGAGTCGACGAATCCGACATGCGTCAAACCGTAGTGCGTGGAAGGCGCAGGTGGATTTTCCGTTCGCGAATTCCCAGTCATCGAGCCGAGCTGTAGGGCTCGACGAGTCTTTCGATGTGCTTGGCGAGAACGTCCATCTCGAGATTGACGCGGCTCCCGGCAGGGCGATGGCCGAGTGTGGTGACTTCCGCGGTGTGAGGAATGACGGCGACGCGAAATGTGTCCTCGGTGAGATCGAAAGCGGTGAGGCTGATGCCGTCGACGGTGATCGAGCCCTTTTCGACCAGATACCGCATCAGGTGACGGGGCACTCGAACAACAAGATCGGGGACGGGAGAGACGACCTCACCGACGCCGTCGACGTGTCCGAGAACGATGTGGCCCCCGAGGCGATCTCCGAGAGCCATGGGTCGTTCGAGGTTGACCCTGTCGCCTGGGGCGAGCGAGCCGATCGTGGTCCGGTCCAACGTCTCTGAACTCACATCGGTGTCCCACCAGGAATCTGATCCAGGTGCGCCGTCTGGCTCCGATCCCGAATCCACGAGGGTCAGACAGCACCCATTGACGGCGATCGAGGCTCCGAGGTCGGAGCCTTCGAGAACCCGAGACGCTTGAATGCGGAGTCGAATCCCTGGCCCCCACTCGGATCGAGAGGGATGTGCAGAGATGACGGTGCCCAATTCCTCGACGATCCCCGTGAACATGGGCTCAGGGTAGCGGGCGATGTCGAGCCACTTTCCAGCTCGATTCTTTTCCCCAGTCGACATCGACGTGGCGGATAGCCCTCATCGGGGAGCGTTTGATGTCCGAGTGCCGTAGGCTGGGGGAGTCCGTCGGGGCTCCGGCTCCGGCGTGATGCAGGATCGTTTCCGTCGCTTCCGGGTGGATGGTCACGGATCCTGCGTCCTCCGCCACTTCAACCGGAAGGCAGTGCCACCATGGCCGCAACCCCGAAAAAAGACACGATTGCCCAGCACCGCACGCACGAGACCGACACCGGTTCTCCTGAGGTGCAGATCGCTCTGCTCTCGGAACGCATCAATCATCTCACCGATCACTTGAAGAGCCATCCTCACGACCATCACAGTCGTCGTGGACTTCTCATGATGGTCGGACGGCGTCGTCGTCTTCTCGACTACGTCAAAGGTCGCAACGTCGAGCGGTATCGCGAAATCGTTGCCACGTTGGGTCTGCGTCGGTAAGACGTACCTCGACACACAAAAACAAACGGGCAGAGAAGGTCTGGTTGTCAGTCGCCGGAGCCGGCACCGAGGTGCCGACCCTGCCGACTGGGAACCGACCCACTGCTCCAGAGGCGACGCGGCACGATGCCGACGTTGCGTGAAAGGAGCTCGTCATGGCTGACGCCATCCGAGTGTCGGGTCCCGTGGGGGACACCGACAAGACCATGTCCTTCGAGACGGGCAAGTTCGCCCCTCAGAGTCAGGGCGCCGTCGTTGCCAGTATCGGCAACAGCATCGTTCTCGCCACGGCCAATGCGGCAAAAGACGTTCGACCTGGGGTCGACTTCTTTCCGCTGACCGTCGATGTCGAAGAGCGGGCGTATGCCGCCGGGAAGATCCCCGGTGCGTTCTTCCGACGCGAAGGTCGTCCGAGTGAAGCGGCGATTCTCACGTGTCGTCTGACCGACCGCCCCTTGCGCCCGGCCTTCCCCGAGGGATTCCGCAACGAGACGCAGATCGTTCTCACGATTCTCGGTGCCGACCAGGTCAACCCGCACGACGTTCTGAGCATCAACGCTGCATCTGCTGCATTGATGATCAGCGGCATTCCCTTCGACGGCCCCATCGGAGCGGTGCGCATCGCACACGCACAAGACGGCACATGGATCCCGCATCCGACGTATGCAGAGGGTGAAGAGGGAACGTTCGAACTCGTCGTCGCCGGGCGTGAACTCGACAACGGTGACGTTGCGATCATGATGGTCGAGGCCGGCGGCACAGAAAAGAGTTTCGAGTACTACGCGAACGGCGCACCGAAGGTCGACGAGACCGTTCTCGCCGGCGGGCTCGAAGAGTCGAAGCGCTACATCAAGGAATCGATTGCGCTTCAGCGCAAGCTCCTTGCCTCGGTCATCTCGACCAAGGGTCCGATCACCCCGATGGAGTACACACCTGTGCTCGATTACGGTGACGACGTCTGGGCTGCTGTCGAAAAGATCGCGACGCCTTTGCTCGCCGATGCCGTGAAGATCGCGCTCAAGGCCGACCGCAATGCGGCAATCGATGCTGCTGGCAACGCCGCTGTCGCCGAACTGGCCGGGACTCCCGAGTCGGCGTTCAACGGTCGCGACAAGGAGATCAAGGAGGCTGTTCGCAGCCTCACGAAGAAGTTGGTTCGCAAGCGCATCGTCGAAGACGGTGTGCGCATCGACGGTCGCGGACCTCGAGATCTGCGGCCGGTCTCGGCTGAAGTGTCCGTGCTGCGTACAGCCCATGGATCGGGCCTCTTCCAGCGCGGCGAGACGCAGGTCATGAGCGTGACCACGTTGGCGATGCCGCGCATGAACCAGATGCTCGACACGCTTTCGCCGATTTCCGAGAAGCGCTACATGCACCACTACAACATGGCGCCGTGGGCCAATGGCGAAACCGGACGTGTCGGCTCGCCGAAGCGCCGCGAAATCGGCCACGGTGCACTCGCCGAACGAGCCCTACTTCCGGTGGTGCCGAGCCAGGAGAGTTTCGCGTATGCGCTCCGTCTCGTGAGCGAAGTCATGAGTTCGAATGGTTCGACGTCGATGGCATCGGTGTGCGCGAGCAGCCTGTCGTTGATGGATGCAGGTGTGCCGATCCGAGCCCATGTTGCAGGAATCGCGATGGGTCTCATCTACGCAGAAGGCAAGTACCTCAGCCTGACCGACATTCTCGGTGCAGAGGACGCCTTCGGAGACATGGACTTCAAGGTTGCCGGAACATCAGATGTCGTCACAGCTCTGCAGCTGGACACCAAGATCGACGGCATCCCCGCAGAAGTTCTTGCAGCTGCTCTTTCGCAGGCGCGCGATGCGCGGCTCGAGATTCTGGACGTGATGACAGCATCCATCGCGAAACCCCGTGAATCCGTCGCGGAAACCGCACCCAAGATCACATCGATCACCATCCCGCTCGACAAGGTGGGAGAGGTCATCGGTCCGAAGGGCAAGGTCATCAACACCATCCAGCAGGAGACCGGAGCTGACATCGGCGTCGACGACGACGGCGTGGTCGGCATCGTGACGATCGGCGCTGTCGAAGCGTGGCGTATGGAAGATGCCAAGGCTCGAATCCTGGCGATCGTCGATCCTCCGAAGGCCGAACTCGGAGCGACCTACACGGGTCGAGTCGTGAGCATCACGAAGTTCGGAGCGTTCGTGAACATCCTTCCCGGTCGCGACGGGCTCGTGCACATCTCGAAACTGGGCGGCGGCAAGCGCATCAACAATGTCGAAGATGTGCTCACTCTCGGACAAGAGATCGACGTGCGTGTCGACGACATCGACGACAAGGGCAAGGTCAGCCTTTCCCCAGTCGGCGCAACAGCGGCTCCCGAGGGAGCGTCGGAGTCTTCGAGCCGTCCGCGGGCGGAGCGCAGCGAGAGCGATGCGATCACGGTCAGTTTCGACGATGCATTCGATGATGAGATCAGCGCTGAGATCGGCGACCTCGGTCCCGGAGGCGAAGCCGGCGGCTCCGAGCGTGCCCCGCGACAGGATCGCGGTGGCCGAGGCGGCAGTCGCGGTCCTCGCCGTCATCGCTGACGCAGCCTCAGTTGTCTCACACATAGGATTCGCACATGTCGAAGATTCGAGTGGGTGTGTTCGGGGCTGGCGGTCGCATGGGATCGGCGGTCTGCGACGCCGTCGCCGCCCACCCCGAACTCGACCTCGTTGCAGTGGTCGACCCGAATGCGGCCGGAGGAATGATTCACGGGCTGTCGGTTTCGGCAGACCCGAGGGCACTTGCCGATGCTGGGGCTCAGGTCGCCGTTGATTTCACGGTCGCCTCGGCGGCTCGAACCAATCTCCAGTGGTGCGCTCTGCACGGTGTGCATGCCGTCGTCGGAACCACCGGTCTCAGTGACGACGACATCGCCGATCTGCGTGCGCGATTCACGTCTTCGAACTGCCTGATCGCGGCGAACTTTGCGATCAGCGCAGTTCTGATGATGAAGTTCGCCGAGATGGCTGCACCGTGGTTCGACACCGCGGAGATCATCGAACTGCATCACGATGCCAAAGCCGATGCGCCGAGCGGAACAGCTCTCGCGACGGCGCGGCGAATGGCCGATGCGTCATCGACGTGGGCCGACGACCCGACGACTCACGAAGTAGTTCCCGGTTCGCGCGGTGGTCTCGGTCCAGCGGGCATTCGCGTCCATGCTGTACGCATGCGGGGCATGGTGGCACATCAAGAGGTCATTCTCGGTGCCGCGGGTCAGACCCTGACCATCAGACAGGACAGTTACGACCGGGTCAGTTTCATGCCTGGCGTCGTTCTTGCTTGCCAGGCGATCGCCTCGATTCCCGGATTGACGCTCGGACTCGAAGCAGTGCTCGATCAGAGGTGATCGAGCACGATTTCGCAGGCGCTGACTGTGATTCCCGGACCCTTTTCGACGTTCAATTCCTTGACGACGCCATCTTCGAGGATCGCCGAGTAACGACGCGACCGAAAACCGAGTCCGAAACCTGAGCCGTCCATCTCGAGGCCGACAGCCTTGGTGAATGCACCCGCTCCGTCACCGAGCATCACGATGCCGTCGGCACCGTAAGCCTTGCTCCATGAGTCCATCACCCACGGATCGTTGACGCTGATGCACGCAATCGTGTCGACTCCTTTGGCTCGAAGCGACTCGCGGTTCTGGACGTAGCCGGGAAGATGGACGTTCGAACAGCCGGGCGTGAAGGCTCCCGGTACAGCGAACAAGACGACCTTGCCCTTGCCGAGAACGTCGTGAGTCTGGACGGGCTTGGGCACTCCATTTTCGTCGAGAACGTGGACGGTGATGTTGGGGATGGTTTCTCCGACCGAAATGGTCATGGCAGTGACTCCTTGGCTCTCTGTGAATCGTCGTTCGACTTTTCGAAACT
>QXGG01229625.1_pt1 | contig 13883 bp, 10 predicted proteins | sample 1982491 | NCBI WGS metagenome assembly QXGG01 (sample SAMN09924614, study PRJNA488089) | Wastewater metagenome, whole genome shotgun sequencing project. | isolation source: South African research farm wastewater | place: South Africa: Irene, Agricultural Research Council, Animal Production... | reverse complement strand
GGCTCGCTCTTGTAGAGCAGCGACAGGATCATCGCGTTGATGCCCACCGACTTGCCCGAGCCGGTGGTACCGGCCACCAGCAGGTGCGGCATCTTGGCGAGGTCGGCCACCACCGGCTGGCCGCCGATGTCCTTGCCCAACACCACGGTGAGCGGCGAATGCGCGTCCTGGTACACCTTGGAGCCGATGATCTCGGACAGGCGCACCATCTGGCGCTTCGGGTTGGGCAGCTCGAAGGCCATGCACGACTTGCCGGGCACGGTCTCGACCACACGGATCGACACCAGCGACAGCGCGCGCGCGAGGTCCTTGGCCAGGTTGACCACCTGGCTGCCCTTGACCCCGGTGGCGGGCTCGACTTCGTAGCGGGTGATGACCGGGCCGGGGTAGGCAGCGAGCACCTTGACCTCGACGCCGAAGTCGGCGAGCTTGGTTTCGATCAGCCGCGATGTGAATTCGAGCGTCTCGGGCGACGGCGGCTCGACGCCACCGCTTGCCGGGTCGAGCAGCGCAACCGGCGGAATGGCGCCTTCGGGCGCATCGGCGAACAGGGTCTGCTGACGCTCCTTCTCCACGCGCTCGGATCTGGGCACGGCGACCACCGCAGGCTCGATGCGCAACGGCGGCGGCGCCTCCTTCTCGACCTTGCGGCGGCGGGTCTGCACGACCGCCTCGCGCTTTTCGGCGATCTCGCGGCCCGCGCGCCGATCCTGCCAGCGTATCCAGCCCTGCTGCATCGCGATCAGGCCCCGCTCCAGCCCGAGGCCGATGCGCTCGACCACGGCCAGCCACGACACGCCGGTAAACAGCGACAGACCCGAGGCCATCAGCGCCAGCAACAGCAAGGTGCCACCGGTAAAACCGAAGTAACGCTGGATCGCCCGCCCGAGCTCCATCCCGAGCAGCCCGCCCGGCTCGAGCGGCACCGCAGCGCCATGAGAATGAAAGCGCAGGAACTCGAGCGCGCTGCTGGTGAGCAGCACGACGAGAAAACCGATCATCACGAAGATGAAGGAGCGATGGTCGAGCTCGAGCCGGTTCTTCAGGCGGCGAAACCCCCACAGCAGGCTGTAGCCGAGGAACACCACCCACCACCACGAGGACACGCCGAAGAGGTAGAGCAGCAGGTCGGCCAGCCAGGCGCCGAAGCGCCCGCCGGGGTTGGCCACGCGGGCCACGTCGGCGGCGTGCGACCAGCCGGGATCGGCCTCGCTGTAGCCCACCAGCACGAGCCCGACATAGAGCGACATCACGCCCAGAATCAGCCAGCGCGCTTCCTGCAGCAAGAGCGAGATTTTTTCCGGCAGCGGCTGGGAACGGGAGGACGAGCGAGACAGCATTGCGTTGCGACCGGACGGCGAGAGTGAAACAAGGCCGGATTATACGGGATCACCCGCCCCGCCCGCCGCCGATGTTGCGCCTGCTCACAAAGCCCTCGTGCGTCGCCGCATGCGACAGCGGCCCGCCTGGACGCGCCACAGGGGATCCTCAGACGTCGTTCAGGCGCTCACGCAGCACGATGCCGTCGGCACGCTCCTCGATCAACCCCTGCTGACCGAGATCCTTCATCACGCGGCTGACCATCTCGCGCGAGGCGCCAATCATCTTGGCGATGTCCTGCTTGGAAATCTTGCGCACCACCACGACCTCGCCGCCCACGTCCTCGGACATCTCGATGAGCAGCCGCGCCACCCGCCCGTACACGTCCATCAGGGCCAGGCTCTCGATCTTGCGATCTGCGTTACGCAGACGCTCGGCGAGGTTGCACATGATGCGCCACGACACATCGAAGCTGTCGTGCATGATGCGGCGGAAATCCTGCTTGGAGATCAGCACCAGATCGGCAGGCACGACCGCGATCACCGAAGCCGAACGCGGGCGCTCGTCGAACATGCCCATCTCGCCGAAGAGCTCGCCCTGACCGAGGATGGACAGGATGACCTCGCGCCCGTCCTCGTCACTGACCACGACCTTGAGGCTGCCGGTCAGCACCAGATAGACATAGTCGGGCCGATCGCCTGCACACACCACGGACTGCCCGCGCGGGAACCGGCGCATCATCGACACACGGGCAATATTGCTCAGCGCTTCGTCCGACAGACCATGGAAAAGCGAGAACGTCTTCAGGGCAACGACGGAAACGGCGGTGGTCTGGGTCATGCGCACTCCGGAAAGCACGAAACGGGTCAATGAGTCGATGAAACAGACCACAATTGTAAACGAATGTGATCCCGATAATGGTGATGTCGTGAAATGGATCACGCACGGGGATCGCACATCACGACAGGCGATCAGCCCGCTCAATCGCGCCCATGGCCGCGGGCGCAACGCCCCTCCGCTATAATCCGCGCCTTGTCCCGTTACGCGCAGGAATGCTCCTCATGACCACGAAACACGCCCGCCTGCTGATCCTCGGCTCCGGCCCCGCCGGCTACACCGCTGCCGTGTACGCCGCACGCGCCAACCTGAACCCCGTCCTCGTCACCGGCCTCGCCCAGGGCGGCCAGTTGATGACCACGACCGAGGTGGACAACTGGCCGGCCGACGCCGACGGCGTGATGGGCCCCGACCTGATGGCACGCTTCCAGAAGCACGCCGAGCGCTTCAACACCGAGATGATCTTCGACCACATCCACACGGTGAAGCTGGCCGAGAAGCCCTTCCGGCTGGTCGGCGACAACGGCGAATACACCTGCAACGCGCTGATCATCGCCACCGGCGCCACTGCCAAGTACCTCGGCCTGCCCTCCGAGGAGAAATTCGCCGGCCGCGGCGTGTCGGCGTGCGCAACCTGCGACGGCTTCTTCTACCGCAACCAGGAAGTCGCCGTGATCGGCGGCGGAAACACGGCGGTCGAGGAAGCGCTCTACCTCGCCAACATCGCGAAGAAGGTCACGCTGGTCCATCGCCGCGAGAAGTTCCGCGCCGAGAAGATCATGATCGACAAGCTGATGGAGAAGGTCGCCGCCGGCAAGATCGAGCTCGCGCTCAACGCCACGCTCGACGAGGTGCTCGGCGACAACAGTGGCGTGACCGGGATGCGCATCAAGGACACCAACACCGGCGCCGCCCGCGACGTGGCACTGCAGGGCGTGTTCATCGCCATCGGCCACAAGCCCAACACCGACATCTTCGAGGGCCAGCTCGAGATGGAAGGCGGCTACATCGTCACCCACGGCGGGCGTAACGGCAACGCCACCCAGACCAGCATCCCCGGCGTGTTCGCGGCCGGCGACGTGCAGGACCACATCTATCGCCAGGCGGTGACTTCGGCGGGCACCGGCTGCATGGCCGCGCTCGACGCCGAGCGCTACCTCGACGCCCTCGGCGGCTGAGCGCCAGGATGGGCCGCCGCGCCGCCACACCCCGCGCCGACGCGGGCGCACAAGGCGGCGCCCGCTCGGCCGACAAGCCCGGCAACCCGCTCTCGGGTCTGCGTGCACAGTTGCGCGCCATGACGCCGACCGCGAACGCGGAGTCGGCACCCGCAAAGCGCATCCGCCACACCCTGCCCCCCGATGCGGCAGATACGCCCAGCCAGACGCCCGACGACGCCGACCTCGAGCTCTTCCACAAGGCAGCGGGCAAGGTGCAGCCAGTGCGCGGCGGCGACCGTGCCGAGATCGAGCGTCCGCGCCCGGCGCCCCTGCCGCGTCCCGTCGCCTTCGAAGTCGAGACGGTCGAGCACGCCGCCCCCGCACGGTCGGAGAGCGACCCGCTGCGCCTGGCCTACCAGGGCGTGATGCCGCTGCGCGACAGTGGTCGCGTCGAGCTGGATACGCCGCTTCGCCACACGGCCCGCCATCCCGCTTCCAAAGAAACCACGCACATCCAGCGCCCCGACGCGATCGTGCTGCCCGCGGACGCAGACCTGCGCGATCCGGCGACGCTGTTTCGCAGCGTGGTCGGTGACGCCCAGCCGGTGGGCGATCGCAATCGGGTCGAACTGGCGCGCGTGCCGCCGATGCCCGCGCCGATCAAGCGCGAGGCGGACGAGCGCGCGGCATTGCATGAATCGCTGGCCGCTCCGCTCACTTTCGAAGACCGCCTGGACATGGGCGAAGAGGCGGCCTTTTTGCGTCCCGGCCTGCCGCGCCGGGTGCTGACCGACCTGCGCCGCGGACGCTGGGTGCTTCAGGGCCAGATCGACCTCCACGGCCTGACGCGCGACGAAGCCCGCGCCGCGCTCGCGCATTTCCTGCACGACGCGCTCGCTCAGGGCAAGCGCTGCATCCGCGTAATCCACGGCAAGGGGCACGGCTCGCCCGGCAAGGTCTCGATCCTCAAGCAGCTCTCGCGAGGCTGGCTCGCGCAGCGCGAGGAGATCCTGTGCTTCTGCCAGGCCGGCCCGAACGACGGCGGCGGTGGCGCACTGCTGGTGTTGCTGCGCGCACAGAACGCGGCGCAGCGTTGACATGACGCCGCCCCGCCGGCCCGCAAGAGATCGTTGATCACGCGGGCGCGCGGCGACTCAGCGGCTCAGATGGCCGACTCGTTGGTCTCGCCGGTGCGGATGCGGATGACCTGCTCCACCGGGCTGACGAAGATCTTGCCGTCGCCGATCTTGCCGGTGTGCGCCGCCTTGACGATGGCCTCCACCGCCTGGTCGACCATGTCGTCGCCCAGCACCACCTCGACCTTGATCTTGGGCAGGAAGTCCACGACGTACTCGGCGCCGCGATAAAGCTCGGTGTGACCCTTCTGCCGGCCGAAGCCCTTCACCTCGGTGACGGTCAGGCCGGTGATGCCGACCTCGGACAAACCTTCGCGCACCTCGTCCAGCTTGAACGGCTTGATGATCGCCTCGATCTTCTTCATCCACGTCTCTCCTGTATTTCAGAACTCATCCTGGTAACGGGATGTTATCGGATAACGCCAGTCCCTGCCGAAGCCGCGCTGCGTCACCCGGATCCCGACGGGCGCCTGGCGGCGCTTGTATTCGTTGCGCTTGAGCATGCCCACCGTGCGCCGCACCTCGGCCTCGGGGAAGCCCGCGGCGATGATCTCGCGCGGCGACTCGTCGCGCTCCATGTAGGCCTCGATGATCGCGTCGAGCATCTCGTAAGGCGGCAGGCTGTCCTGGTCCCTCTGGTCTGGCTTGAGCTCGGCCGACGGCGGGCGATCGATGATGTTCTGCGGGATCACCGGGCTCACCGTGTTGCGCCAGTCTGACAGGCGGAACACCAGCGTCTTGTAGAGATCCTTGAGCACCGCGAAGCCCCCGGCCATATCGCCGTACAGGGTCGCGTAGCCGGTCGCCATCTCGCTCTTGTTGCCGGTGGTCAGGACGATGGCGCCCGTCTTGTTCGACAGCGCCATCAGGATCATGCCGCGGATGCGCGCCTGCAGGTTCTCCTCGGTGGTGTCGGCAGGCAACCCCGCAAACTGCGGAGCGAGCAGGTCGGCGAACACCTTCATCGCCGGTTCGATGGCGATCTCGTCATAGCGCACGCCGAGCCGACGCACCATCTCGCGCGAATCATCCAGGCTCATCTGCGCGGTGTACGGGGACGGCATCATGACGGCGCGGACCCGGTCGGCACCGAGCGCATCCACCGCGATCGCCAGCGTCAGCGCGGAATCGATGCCGCCCGACAGGCCGATGATCGCCCCGGGGAAACGGTTCTTGCCGAGGTAATCGCGCACCCCGGTCTTGAGCGCCTCGTACGCTTCGGCTTCCAGCGTGCGTGCCTCCATCTTCGTTCCGCCGACCCAAGTCCCAGCGTGGTAGCCGAGCAGATCGACGCCCTCGACGAAGCTGCCGGCCTGATAGCCGAGCGTGCCGTCGCGATCGAGCGCAAACGAAGCGCCGTCAAAGACGAGTTCGTCCTGGCCGCCCACCATGTTGCAGTAAAGGATCGCGAGCCCGGTCTCGCGCACCCTGTCGCGCAACACTTGCAGGCGCTGTGCCTGCTTGCCCATGTGGTAGGGGGAGGCGTTGAGGGCGAGCAGCACCTGCGCACCGGCCGCGCGCGCCGCCTCCGCAGGTCCGCGCTCCCACACATCGGCGCAGATGTTGAGGCCGAAGCGCACGCCCTTGCATTCGAACACGCAGGCGGCGTTTCCAGCCTCGAAGTAACGCTCCTCGTCGAACACCTCGTAGTTGGGCAGCAGGCCCTTGTGATAGCGCGCGAGAAGCTTGCCGTCACGGAGCACCGACGCCGCGTTGTAGCGCTGGCCGCCGTCGTCGACCGGATGCCCGAGCACCACGGTGATGCCCCTGGCAGCGGCTGCGATCCGATCCGTCTCCCGGTTGCAGGCCCGGTAGAAATCGGGCCGCAGCAGCAGGTCTTCGGGCGGATAGCCGGCGAGCGCGAGTTCGGGCGTCAGCAGCAGATCTGCACCCGCGGCGCGCGCTTTCTCGACCGCGGCGATGATCCGGTCGGCGTTGCCGACGAGATCGCCCACGGTCAGGTTGAGCTGCGCGACGGCGATCGAAACAGGGGAATGTAGGTGTGCGTTCATGGGGCGAAACTATACCGCTTCGGCAGCCGCACGGAAGTGCGCTCGCAACCGCCGGGAGCCCACCTTCACCCGCCAACGCCGCGGCAAGTGGCGAAACCCACAGATGATGGGGGAAAGCCTGTGGATAAGTTCTGAACAGCGCTTGCAAGCGCCTGTCGCACCAGCGTATCGTGCCGATGCACAAAAAGAAGGCGCCCGACCGCCCCCCCCCCACTCCTCCACACGCCCCCCCACTCCTCCACACGCCCCCACACTCACCAGCCGCCGCCACGCATGAGCCGTCCCGACGGACTTCACCTGTTTTCGCGCATTGGCGACATCGACGCCGCGCGCTGGGACGCTTTGCTGACAGCGAGCGCGGCCACCCCACCGCCCGCCCTGCGCCACGCCTACCTCGCCACACTCGAAGACACGGGCTGCGTGGCCGGACGCACCGGCTGGACGCCCGCACACGCCACGCTCTGGCAGCGGGGCGAGCTGATCGGGGCGATGCCGCTCTACGTCAAGGGCCACTCCTACGGCGAGTACGTATTCGACTGGGCGTGGGCGGAGGCCTACCAGCGCCACGGCCTCGACTACTACCCGAAGTGGCTGTCGGCCATGCCCTTCACGCCCATTCCGGGCCCACGCATCCTTGGCCGCGACCTCCACGCCCGCCGCGCGCTGCTCGACGCCGTGCTGGCGCAGGTGCGCGATTCCGGCGCCTCGTCCTTCCATGTGCTCTTCCCGGCCGACGACGAACGCCCTCTGCTCGCCGAGGCAGGAATGATGATCCGCGAGGGCGTCCAGTTTCATTGGGAGAACCGTCCGCCGAACGGCGCCAAGCACGTCGGCGCCGCGGAGCCTCGCCCCGACGGCCAGGAACCAGCGCCGTGGAAGAACTTCGACGCCTTCCTCGCAAGCCTCAACAGCGAAAAGCGCAAGAAGATCCGCCAGGAGCGCCGGCGCGCAGCGGCCCACGGCCTCGAACTACGCTGGCTCGATGGCCACGAAGCGCGTGCAGCCGACTGGGATTTTCTCGGCCACTGCTATGCCATGACCAACGCCCTGCACCGCTCGACGCCGTATCTGTCGCCAGCGTTCTTTCTCCATCTTGGCGAGCGCATGCCGGACGCGGTGAGGCTGCTGCTGGCCTGTCGCCAGGGGGAACCCGTCGCGGCCGCCTTCTTTCTGTGCGACGAGAACGCCCTTTACGGACGCTACTGGGGCGCACTCGAGCACCTGCCCTTCCTGCACTTCGAACTGTGCTACTACCAGGCCATCGAGTATTGCATCGACCATCGGCTCGAACGCTTCGAAGGCGGCGCGCAGGGTGAACACAAGCTTGCCCGTGGACTGCGGCCGGTGCGCACCTGTTCGGCGCACTGGATTGCGGATGTTCGTTTCCGGCGGGCGGTGGACGACTATCTGGCCCGCGAACGCGGCGGCATCGATTGTTACATCGACGAACTCAACGAGCGGTCGCCGTTCCGCGGCAGCGCACACGATGGCGGCGTCGTACCTACCCGGCTGATCCGCGACGAAGCAGCGGAAGCGCCCGATAAAGCGCCGTGATCGTTTTAGCGTCGGTGATCTCGCCGGCGTGAATCCGCTCTTCCACCACCTCGAGCGGCAACTGCAGACTCTCCAGAAACTCGCCCTCGTCCCAGGCCTGGCCGACGTGGGTAAGCCCGCGCGCCAGGAAGATCTCGATGCGCTCGTCCGAATAGCCGATGCAGGGATGCATCACGCCGACGTGATACCACTCCGCCGCCTCGTACCCGGTCTCCTCGCGCAGCTCGCGCCTGGCACAGGCGAGGATGTCCTCACCGGCGTCGATCTTGCCCGCCGGCAGTTCGAGAAATGCCCGCCGCAGCGGATAACGGAACTGGCGCTCGAAAAGCAGGGCCCCATCGGCCAGTTCGGCCACCACCACCACGGCGCCGGGGTGGCGCACGTACTCGCGCACACTCGCCCCACCATCGGGCAGCCGCACCCGGTCACGCCACACCTTCAGCAGCGCGCCGTCGAACACCTGCTCCGAATGGAGCGCTGCTTCATGAAGCGGGTCGTCACTCTGTTCCGTCATACAAGACTCCAGCCGGGGCAGTTCCAGCCGCCCCCCACCGAACGACCAGCGCCTGAGCGCCCGCGCGCGCAGGGCGCCGTCGAACACCCAAAAAACAATTGGCCATCGCGACTGCGATGGCCAATTGCGTGAAGAACCCGCTACCCGAAAGCAGCCGCGTCAGAGCGACCCGAGCAGTGCATATGCGCACACCGACATCAGCATCTGCGGCGCCAGTCCCAGTGCGGCGATCGCAAGGCCGTTGGCAGACAACATCACGCGCACCTCGGCCGGTGCGTGGATCGGCGAGGCGTCGACCGGCTCATCGAAGTACATCAGCTTGACGACGCGCAGGTAGTAGTACGCCCCGATCACCGACATCACCACAGCCAGCACCGCCAGCCAGAAGTAACCCGCGGCCACCACCGCCTGCAGCACGGACAGCTTGGCGAAGAAGCCGATGAAGAACGGCACGCCCGCCATCGAGAACATCACGAACAGCATCATCAGCGCGTACCACGGGCTGCGCTTGTTCAGACCCTTGAAGTCGTCGATGTTCTCGGCCTCGAAGCCGGCACGCGACAGCAGGATGACCATGCCGAACGACGCCAGGCTCATGATCACGTACGACACGGCGTAGAACATTGCCGAGCTGTAGGCGTTGAGCGCGAAATGCCGGTCGCCTTCGACCACGCCAGCCAGCAGCCCCAGCAGCATGAAGCCCATGTGGGAGATACCCGAATATGCGAGCATGCGCTTGATGTTCTGCTGCGCGATCGCGGCGAGGTTACCGAGGACGATCGATGCGCCCGCCACCAGCATCAGCATCACCTGCCATTCGGCAGCGATATCGAACAGCGCCCAGATCAGCAGGCGAACCGCCATCGCGAACGCCGCCAGCTTGGGCGCGGTCGCGATCAGCAGCGTGACCGCGGTCGGCGCACCCTGATAGACGTCGGGCACCCACATGTGGAACGGCACCACACCGAGCTTGAAGCAGATGCCGGCAACCAGGAACACGAGCCCGAACATCAGCACGCTCTGATTGGCGGACTGGTTGTAGATGGCCTGGGCGATCGCCGAGAATTCGAGCGTCCCGGTTGCGCCGTACACCATCGACATGCCGTAGAGCAGCAGGCCGGAGGCGAGCGCGCCGAGCACGAAGTACTTCATCGCCGCCTCGGTCGAGCGCGCCGAATCGCGATCGAAGGCCACCATCGTGTACAGCGCCAGCGACATCATCTCGAGGCCGATGTACATCGGCAGCATGTGGTTGGCCGTGACCATGACCATCATGCCCAGCGTCATCAGCAGCGCGAGCAGGTAGTACTCGGGCTTGTCGATCTTGCGGTCGGCCAGGTAGCCACGTCCGTAGAGCAAAGCGATCGCGGTCGAGAAGTAGATCATCAGCTTCAGGAAGTCGCCCATCAGGTCACCGATGAACATGTTGCTGAAGGTGTGCACCACCTCGCCTTCCATCGTGAGGATCGTGATGAAGGCCGCGCCGATCAGGGTCGCCTGCGTCAGGAAGTAGGACAGGTTGCGGGCGATGCTGCGCGCGAAGGTGCTCGCCAGCATGATCACCAGGGCCATGACGGCCACGAAGATCTCGGCCGCTGCGGGGTAGAAGTCGGGGACGACGAAATTCATCTTCTGACCAGTCCGTTAAGTGTCTCTAGTGCGCTCGCGCCAAGCAACGCTCAGAGCTTGCTCACGGCAACATGCCGCAGGAGTTCGTTTACAGAGGCGTGCATCACTTCGGTGAAGGGGAAGGGATACAGACCCATCGCCAGCACACACGCCGCGAGAATCGCGAGGAAGGCAAACTCGCGACCGTTGATGTCCTCGAGTTCGGCCACATGCTTGTTGGCGACCTTGCCGAACACCACGCGCTTGTACATCCACAGCGAATACGCAGCGCCGAGGATCAGCGTGGTGGCGGCGATGAAGCCGATCCAGAAGTTGTACTTCACCGCGCCGAGCACGACCATGAACTCGCCGACGAAACCGGAGGTTGCGGGCAAACCGGAGTTGGCCATGGCGAAGAGCATGAAGAAGGCCGCGAACTTGGGCATCGTGTTCACCACGCCGCCGTAGTCGGCGATCTGGCGCGAATGCATGCGGTCGTAGAGCACCCCGATGCAAAGGAACATCGCGCCCGACACGAAGCCGTGCGAAATCATCTGCACCAGCGCACCTTCCAGCCCAAGCGAGTTGAACATGAAGAAGCCAAGGGTCACGAAGCCCATGTGCGAGATCGACGAGTAGGCGACCAGTTTCTTCATGTCGGCCTGTACCAGGGCGACGAAGCCGATGTACACCACCGCGATCAGGGACAGCGTGATCACCAGCGGCGCGAGCTCATGCGCAGCATCGGGAACGATCGGCAGCGAGAAGCGCAGGAAACCGTATGCGCCGAGCTTGAGGCCGATTGCCGCCAGCACCACCGAACCGCCGGTGGGCGCTTCGACGTGGGCGTCGGGAAGCCAGGTATGCACCGGCCACATCGGCACCTTGACGCCGAAGGCGATCAGGAACGCGAGGAAGATCAGGATCTGCGGCTCGATCGGGAGCGGAAGCTGGTGCCAGTCGAGGATGCTGAAGCTGCCACCGGACTGCATGAACAGGTACAGCAGCGCGAGCAGCATCAGCAGCGAGCCGAGCAGCGTGTAGAGGAAGAACTTGATCGCCGCGTACACACGGTTGGCGCCGCCCCAGATGCCGATGATCAGGTAGAGCGGGATCAGCGAAGCCTCGAAGAACACGTAGAACAGGATGCCGTCGAGCGCGGAGAAGATGCCGTTCATCAGGCCCGACATGATCAGGAACGCGGCCATGTACTGCGCCACCTTGTCCTGGATGACCTGCCAGCCCGCCATCACCACGAGGATCGTGATGAACGCGTTGAGGATGACGAAAAGCACCGACAGGCCGTCCACCCCGAGGTGATAGTTGATGTTGAAGCGCGGCACCCACGAGGTGAGCTCGACGAACTGCATCGCACTGGTCGTGGTGTCGAAGCCGGTGTAGAGCGGAATCGTCACGACGAAGCCAGCCACCGCGACCGCGAAGGCGAGCATGCGCGCCAGCGGGGCATTGCGATCCGAGCCGGTCGCGAGCACCAGCAGGCCACCGAGAATCGGTACCCAGATCGCCAGACTGAGGAGAGGAATGTCCGTCATCGTTGCTTTCCGTTCAGTGCGCCGCGCACGGCGCGTTCGATCTTGTTATGTAGTTCCGTTCCTGCGTGTTCGACTCAGCCACGGTTGAACCAGTAGGTGAGCAGGATGAACACGCCGATGATCATCATGAAGGCGTACTGGTAGAGGTGGCCGGTCTGGAACAGGCGCGTCATCTGCGACACCCAACCCACCAGTTTCGCCGACCCATTGACCGCGACCCCGTCGATCAGCCCCTGATCACCCGCCTTCCAGAGCCCCTTGCCGAGCACACGCGCACCGCCGGCGAAGACGATCTCGTTGAAGCGGTCGAAGAAGTACTTGTTCTCGAGCAGGGCGTGAATCGGGCTGAAGGTACGCTGGATGGCCGCCGGAATGTCCGGGCGCTTCATGTAGAAGAACCAGGCGAGCGCGACACCGCCCATGGCGAGCCAGAACGGCGCCGTCTGCAGGCCGTGCACCGCCATCGCCACCGGGCCGTGGAAACTCGCCGCCAGTTCTTTCAGGCCGACGTGGTTGTCACCCACGAAGATCACGCCCTTGAACCACTCGCCGAACAGCATCGGGTCGATGGTGAAGAAGCCGATCACGACCGAAGGGATGGCCAGCAGCACCAGCGGCAGCGTCACCACCCACGGCGACTCGTGCGGCTTCTGACCCGGCGCGAGCCCGTGGTGATGATCGGCAGAAGGCTCTTCATCGTCGTGGTCGCCGTGGTGATCGTGGTGATCGTGCGCCTTGCCGAAGCGCTCCTCGCCGTGGAACACGAGGAAATACATCCGGAACGAATAGAACGCGGTCACGAACACGCCGAGCAGCACGCAGAACATCGCGTAGCCGGAGCCGGCGATGGTCGACGCATGCACCGCCTCGATGATCGAGTCCTTCGAGTAGAAACCCGAGAAGAACGGGAAACCGATCAGCGCAAGCGAACCCAGCAGCGAGGTGATCCAGGTGATCGGCATGTACTTGCGCAGGCCGCCCATGTTGCGCATGTCCTGGTCGTGATGCATGCCGATGATCACCGAACCGGCGCCGAGGAACAGCAGCGCCTTGAAGAATGCGTGCGTCATCAGGTGGAAGACGGCGGCCGAGTAGGCCGAAACGCCGAGCGCCACGGTCATGTAGCCGAGCTGGGACAGCGTCGAGTACGCCACCACGCGCTTGATGTCGTTCTGGACGATGCCGAGAAAGCCCATGAACAGCGCAGTCGTCGCACCGATGACCAGCACGAAGGACAGCGCGGTGTCGGACAGTTCGAACAGCGGCGACATGCGCGCGACCATGAAGATGCCCGCCGTCACCATCGTGGCGGCGTGAATCAGCGCCGAGATCGGGGTCGGGCCTTCCATCGAGTCGGGCAGCCACACGTGCAGCGGTACTTGCGCCGACTTGCCCATCGCGCCGATGAAGAGACAGATGCAGATCGCGGTCAGCAGCGGCCAGCCGGTCACGGCCATCTCGGTCACCGACAGCTCCTGAGCCTTGGCGAACACTTCCTGGTAGTTGAGGCTGCCGGTGTAGGCGGCGATCAGGCCGATGCCGAGCAGGAAGCCGAAGTCACCCACGCGGTTGACCAGAAAGGCCTTCATGTTGGCGTAGATGGCGGTCGGGCGCTCGTACCAGAAGCCGATCAGCAGGTAGGACACCAGACCCACCGCCTCCCAGCCGAAGAACAACTGCAGGAAGTTGTTCGACATCACCAGCATCAGCATCGAGAAGGTGAACAGCGAGATGTAGCTGAAGAAGCGCTGGTAACCGGGATCCTCGGACATGTAGCCGATGGTGTAGATGTGCACCATCAGCGACACGAAGGTGACCACCAGCATCATCATCACGGTGAGCGAGTCGATCTGGAAACCGACCTCGAAGTTGATCCCGCCCGACTGCATCCAGGTGTAGATGGTGCCGTTGAAGGTGTTGCCTGCCGCCACGTCCTGGTAGATCACCACGGAAGCGAGGAAGGCGATCGCCACGCCGAGGATGGTGACGATGTGCGCCCCGGCGCGACCGATGGTCTTGCCGAAGAGGCCTGCGAGGATGGCCCCGGCGAGCGGCGCCAGCGGCACGAGGAGATAGAGAGTCTGCATGTCCGTCATCGTGACGCTTCCTTAACCCTTGAGGCTGTCGAGGTCATCCACATGGATCGTGCGCATGTTCCGGAACATGACGATCAGGATCGCCAGGCCGAT
>QXGG01099035.1_pt1 | contig 13887 bp, 8 predicted proteins | sample 1982491 | NCBI WGS metagenome assembly QXGG01 (sample SAMN09924614, study PRJNA488089) | Wastewater metagenome, whole genome shotgun sequencing project. | isolation source: South African research farm wastewater | place: South Africa: Irene, Agricultural Research Council, Animal Production Institute... | reverse complement strand
TTTTGCGGATAGTATTTCATCAACCAGCCATTAGGGGCCGAAAGAAATACTTTTTCACTTTCTATTAGATTCTCCTCCATTCTGTCTGCAGCGGATACAGAGAACTTCTCCTTATCCTCGGTTAAGCAAGATTGCATAACCAATCCGACTAAAATGAAGAGAAATATATTTATCTTTTTCATAATTATATGTTTTGTTGATTAGTCGAGACTAGTTAAATCTTGTTCGTCTAGTTTATCTACACGATCAGTAATGATATCTCGCAACTCGGTAATTTCAATTTCCCAAGACTCACGCAAATAGCTTGAAACAATGCTGAGCTTAGTTTCGATGATCGGCCCACCATTACTACCTGCGGCAGTAATGAAACCATTCCATACTTCGGGAGTAGAGGTGATAAAGAAAGAAAAAACCTCTACAAAATCCTCATCTACTGCACTAGAAGCATAGGGAGATATAAACCCTTCTTGAAGAGCTTGAAGATCAGTTTTATCTTTCCAACTATCTGTCACATAGTCAGCCGCACTGATTTCTTTGAAATCGGTTGTATAGGGTTTTGTTTGGTGAAGGATATGGGCAAACTCGTGGTGAATGGTTCTAAAATACCAATCGTTTAGCTGCTCAATATCATTCATATTCATCAAGTTAATATTGTAGAGGGTAATTTTTCGTCCTCCCTCAGCTGTACCCAATACCATGGTACCATTGTTTCGGTAAGCTGGTGAACCTATCAGAACCAATATCTTAGGAAAATAACCACGGATAAATTCTGTACCACCTGTTGCTTGGTCGTATGCCTCTAAACATAGGTATTTAACCATATTACTCATAATGATGGATTTATTGTATTCTGACGGAACCAAGTTGTAGTTCATATCAGATTCAATATCTTCCATTCGGTATTTGAAGTCAATATTATAAACATCTGTATAACGTTTTAATATCCACTTATCAAAATCGTTCAACTCTACCTGAGGATCCTTGATCATACTCGTAGAGCTCAAACTATCCTCTGAGCAGCTAACCATTAAGAAAGCTACTAAAGAGATCAAGGTATATTTTATTAATCTTTTCATAATACTTCTATTTATCGTGGATTAGGTGTCATTCCTGCAGTAATCACGTCGGCAGGCAATTGGAAAGCTTGACGATTATCACGCTTGTCTAAGACATAAGGAAGTACTTGAGCTACCTTACCACCATCTACTAGACGTCGGGTAACTTTTATTCCATAACGCTTAATATCAAACCAACGTAATCCTGTATGCAATACTTCGAAACGACGTAAATACAACACATATTGTAATAGCTTCTCTTGAACTCCTCCTTTATCAATTTCGAAATCTGGATTAAGCTCTTTAATAGGAGTTGGCTTATCGGGGGTATAATAATCATATCCCTCAGTCCATGCTACAATATCTTCTTGAGTTACGGGTACATAATCTTTAACATAAGCTTGTAGCCACATATTGATGTCTGCCACTGCTAGGCTAATTGATTAGTTCTTACGTAAGCTTCTGCTCTAGAAAGCAAGGCTTCATCAGCCGTAAAACCATCATAAACTGTCTTATAATAACCAACTCCCGCTACAGGATCGGAATATTCAAAGAAGTTAGGTAGTCTAGGCATAATAACTTTATTAAGGTTAGTCCCTGAATACGTACGAGAACGTACATAATAAACTTTACTATCACTTATAGCACCCCAAGGAGCTTTATTAATATCGAAAGTCTCAGTTTTAGAAATCGTTTCGTTATGCGTATATCGGGATTCAGTAGTATAAGGGCCATAAATTAGACCAAGTCTAGAGTTTGCTGTCAGTAAAAGCAGGTTGGCCTTCATACTCGGATTAACAAAAGCAATAGCTGTAGTCGTTCCATCTTGTGGTAAAGTAGCTAAGTATTTATTATCACGCAAAAATGATTGAGGCATAGCACCCAAAGTTTTGGTAGCATACTCTATAGTCTTTTCCATATCCCCTTTATAGAGATAAAATCGGGTGGCAAAGGCATAAGCAGCATTTTCATTAAAGTGATACTTAGGCACATCATAAGTTGTTTTATGTGCATTAGGTAAAGCCGCTACTAAGTCTGCTTCGATATTCTCATAGTTCGACAATACGGATTCTCGGTCATATTTTGGATCAAGCGTAGTTTCAGGAGCCGTCATATAGTGAACACCCAAATCAGTACCACTATGCTCTGGAGAGTAGTGTTGACCAAAAACATTCACAAGTAAAAAGTGCGCATAGGCTCGACTAAGTAAAGCTTCAGCACGAGAACCTTGCAGTTCTGGTGTATTGCCTAACTCATCGATAGCCAATAAAGCTTGATTTGCAGCGGCAATAGCACCATAACAACCTGACCAAAAGTTTTTAGGAGCCTCATTATTACTCTCTTTCACATCCTCCCAATGGTAGATCTGATCGGTAAACATGGAGCCGTTGGGATTAAACTCTCCCGTTTTGTCAACATTATCCGAAGAGATCTCACAAAAAAGTATGTAAGATGCATAGGGATAAGCAGAGACTAAGAGTTTCTTAACCTTATCTGGCGAGTCAACCTCTGCTCTATTATCTGGCATTGTGTCTAAGAAGGAGTCACAGCTCGATAAACCTAACCCCAGTAGACCAATTATTGTATATATTATCTTTCTCATAATTTATAATCTTTATAAACCCACACGTAGGGTAAGTGTAAATTGTTTGGGCATAGGGCTTGCCACACCTCCTGTATTAAAGAACTCAGGATCTTGTCCGTTTAACTTTCTATCCGCATAGAATAAAAACAAGTTTGTTGCTTGAATTTTCAGAGATAGGTTACTGAGCTTAAACTTACTTATTACACTTTTCTTAAAATCATAAGCTAGTGAAATCTCTTTCATACGTATAAAGTCACCCTTTGCAATACGCTCTGTAGAGTAGTTATAAGCATTATAAGCTCGATTTAGCTCTCTATCATCTTGCAATTGACGCGTACTAGCGATTACTGGAATACTGGTATGCATTTCATTTCCAGGAACTACAAAACGATTTTTAAACTCTTTAGGAGTAGCTGTTAAGTCGGAGTATTGGCTACTAAACACGGGGTCTAGACGAACTTTATTTCCCCATGAATAGGTAATAAATAGGTTTAGCTTAAAGTTTTTATAAGTAAAAGTATTACCAAACCCACCATGATCAGTTGGATCTACACTACCCTCATAAACTAAGTGACCTAAATTATCACGCTCTTGGAAGTTAATGTCCGAACTCGTAACTTTACCTTTTTCGTTAATAAAAGTAGGAAGACCTTGATTCGTTAATCCTTCAAACTGATAAGAGAATAAAGAACGAACGGGATATCCTTCTTTGGCATAACCAACACCAGAGACCATATCAATAGCCCTACTTCGGTTTTGCAAGTCAGTAATTTTGTTATTAATATGCGAATAAGTAAAGTCAGTGGTCCAACTAAAGTCTTTTGTCTCAATATTCTTTGTACTAAGAGTTAACTCTGCACCTCGTGAGCGCATAGAAGCTACGTTACCATATTTGGCAATTTCACCCCCTAATCCCTGAGTATTTACAATACCAATCAAGTCGTAGTTATTTCTCTTATACCAGTCGAATGCAAAGTTGATTCGATTTTCAAACAGACCTAAATCCATTCCGATATTAAACTCATGCTTTTTCTCATAAGTTAAATCTTTATTTTCTAAGCTTGAGATACCCAAAGCAGACTCCGAAACACCACTTGATGGCCTCCATGGGGTATCACTCATGATAACTGCACGTGAGTTAGTTACCCATGCTGGGCCTCTATCTGCTGTTAAACTGTATGAAGCCTTAATAGCCAAATGCGATATCTTATAGGATAAAGGTTCAAAGAATTTCTCCTCGTGAACATTCCACGCTCCCGAAATATTCCATGTTGGTAACCAGCGTGCGGAACGTGCACGTCCTAACTTATTACTTCCCTCATATCTAAATGTACCATTAATGGTGTAGATACCTCTGTAGGAGTAGGTTAAGTTGGTAAAGAAAGCAGCACGACGATCTTTCGTCTCACTCAATCCATAGTAGCTTGAGTTTTCCTCTTTTCCTTTTTTGAAAACCTCATAAGCATAGAAGGGAATTTGTCCCATGCTATACTGAAGTCCCCAACCACGGAACCAATCTTCACTACGATCAATGCTATTGATTTCTGTACCGGCAAAAGCATTAATAATATGTTTCTCATCAATCACTGTATTATAAGCTGCAGACAAACGCAAGTCGCTCGAACGCATTGTGTAATCTGTTTTCTTATAAATACCCCCTTGAGGTAGTACCGTAATGGGCACAGCAAATGGATTATCCGGATCGGTATACAAGAATGGATTCTTATCACGAATTGCTGTCGTAGGCATTGTTCTATAAGCAATAGCCTGATTAGAGAAATCAGTAATGTTGTGTTCTTGAGAAGTAGTTTGATATTGAATAGCACCAAGTGCACTCAATTCAAGTCCACGAACTGGCTTGTATTTCAAGTCCAATTGGAACTTCACATCGGCTAAGTTCAAGTCCATATAGTTGTTCTTTAACTCATTGTGAATATTAAACGGAGCATAGTTACGTGTATAATACTCATCTGGGTTAAGCGTACGAGAAGAGTTTAAAGCAAATGAGTAAGGGTTAATATCAAAATCACGCTTTACTCGTCCACTAACAGCATCCACTTCTTGAGATAGTGTACCTGGAGCTCGTTGCTTTCTATACGAAGCATTTGTAATCATATTCAAGCTCAAGTTGTCAAGAATATTAAACGATGCATTCAAACTCGCTGTATAGCGGTTTACTTTACTTTGTTCGGTCCATCCTGGATCGAGCAGAGCACTCATAGAAGCATAGTAAGAAGATCTTTCACTACCTGAAGACATACTTACAGCATGGTTTTGAACCAAATTCACATTGAAAAGCTCTTCAAACCAATCTGTGTTTTGATACTCAGCACCACGCAAGTAATTGTTGCGAGATTCTGCCGTGTTGAGAAGTTTACCATCGTTTACTAATTGGTACATCTTTCCATACACACCACTTTCTGCTGCTGTAGATAAATCAGCTAGATTTAACCAACCCTTTTGCTGCATCTCTTGGTAAACAGAAATCTGGTCTTGAGAATTCATAATGTTGAAGTTTCTGTAATTAGGTCTAAGACGAGTAGTAAACTCTCCCGTATAACTAATACGGCTTACTCCAGCCTGACCTTTCTTAGTGGTAATTACAATAACTCCAGCCATAGCTCGCGCTCCATAGATTGAGGTTGCTGAACCATCTTTCAATACTTGAAAACTCTCGATGTCATCAGCATTAAGCCCTGCAATTGCAGAACTAATCAAAGTGCTGGCATCTCCAGAAGATAGTGCATCGGCATCAACCTCAATCACATCTTCCATAATTACACCATCAACTACCCAAAGTGGTTTAGAACTACCATAAATGGAGGTAGCACCACGTACTCTAATTTTGGGAGCTGTACCAAAAGTCCCTGATACGTTCTGAACGGATACACCTGCAGCTCTTCCTTCGAGAGCACGGCTTGGGTCGGGTAACCCATCCATTCGAGCCTTATCACCTGCTAGCTGAACAGATGCACCAGTAAACAAACGTTTATCAACTTTTGTCATACCAGTTACAACCACTTCATCTAAGACAAGAGCATCGACTTCTAGTATAATTTTCATACTTGCCTGAATAGGTACATCCTGAGATTTCATACCTATATAAGCTACTTCTAAGGTTTTAGCAGTTGACGGAACATTTGATAATACAAATTTCCCATCAACATCAGTTAGAGTACCTAGTGTAGTACCTTTAACCTTAACTGCTGCACCAATTACGGGTTCAGTGTCTTCTGACGAAAGTACAATACCCTTAACAACCCGAGTTTGGGCTAAGGTGTAAGTAGTACTCATGATTAGCATAGTCAGAAGCATGAACAGCTTCAAATTTCTCATAAGTTTGTTTTTATTGGTTTTATCTAACAATTTGGATAAATCAAACTTACTTAAAATACATTAAAAACCAAAAGATAATTCACATATATTTGTATACATAGGTAAAATATGTATTTACGCAATAAAATATCAACCTCTACAATCACGAAGTACACTATTAGAGTATTAATTTAATATCAGTCAGTTACAACAAATGACCAATCAACAAAAAGCCATATAAACAAACTACAAAACAGATAATATTAACTTAAAACCACACAATAGAATAGATGTAGAAACAACTATAAATAATATCATTTTAATATCATATACACCCATATGCATACTTTTTATCACTACAAACAACAATTGATTCCGCTCGGTATTGAGAAAAATAAAGACAATATGGTACTTGAAATTTATAGCCAAAGTAAATAAAACAGAAATTTAAACCGATAAATCAGCTATAGAGTAACAAGTGTAAACAGCTGTAATGATCTAGAAATACTAAAAGGCTCAGTAGACACAATGAAATATTTAAGGGATTGATATAAATCACATTTATCCAATCAAGAATAAAACATCACCCAAACCCTAAGAATCAGCTTTTATTATTTATTTTTGTGGTAGCAGTAATTAAGAATTTACACAGCCATAAGATTATGACTATACCAACACTATTTATATCAACTCCTTTCATATTAGGCTACATCTGTCTAACCATTTTATTATTCACACAGCTTTTTTACTTATTATATTATTACAATCGAATACCACAAAAGCAGAAGAAACAAGTAAGCAGAGAGAGCCAAAATCTGACTCCTCTTTCTGTGATTATTTGTGTGGAAAATCAGGTAGATGAGTTAAGAGAGAATATAAATGCCATAATGACGCAAGACTATCCCAACTTTGAGGTTGTTATTGTTGATATGGCATCTATCGATGGTACAAAAGAGTACCTAGAATACTTAGAAAAACAACATAGTAATCTTTATTTTAGCTACATACCAGAAAGTGCCCGATTTATTAGTAAACGAAAATTAGCCCAAACTATTGGGGTGAAAGCCAGCAAAAATGAATGGCTCGTCTTTACCGATATCAACTGTAAACCCACATCTAACAAATGGCTACAAACCATGATGGAGAACATAACTGAGAAAACAGAATTTGTTTTAGGGTATAGCCATTACCAAAAAGGGGAAAGCAGTTTCAACCGATTCATTTCGTATGATAACCAGCTTTTACATATGCGTTTTATGGGGTTAGCTCTAAGAGGAAAGCCTTATATTGGGGTGGGAAGAAACCTTGCTTATAAGAAAGAACTCTTTTATAAGGATAGAAGAGCATTTTATAATCAGCTCAACCTTCAGCGAGGTGAGGATTATCTTTTTGTGAACCAATATGCTAATGCTGAAAACACGACAGTAGTAGTAAACCCAGAGGCTATAATTGAGGTTAAACCCTTAGAGCGTCCAAAAAGTTGGAGAGAACTTAAACGTTTTCATTTGCTATCAACAGCACGATTAAGCGGTGGCAGCAAGTACATAGTTGGGCTGGAAACCACTACAAGACTCCTATTTTATCTACTAAGCATAGCTCTATTCATATTTAGCTTAGTTAATCTGGCATGGATAGTAAGTGCAGTGACTTTACTTCTTTTCTTAATCAGATGGGTAGTACAGTTTATTATAACCAACAAGGTAGCTAAAGCAATGAATGAGGGTAGAAGATACTTTTTCTCACTCTTATTCTTAGATATTATTATCCCACTAAAAACTTTACTAATTAGATTGACACTCCCAAGAAAAAGAAAGGGTGATATTGTAGATTTTTCTTAATACAAACTACTCGTAACGCATAGATGTTGCTGGATTAATCTTTGAAACAAGATAAGAGGGGCCAACCAAAATTAAGACTGAGATAATTATCACACCCAAATTGAGTAAGGCCATCCACCAGAAGCTAACAGAAACTGGGATTGCACTCACGTGATAAACTTTGGGATCAAGTGGTATTAAGGAGAATTTAGACTGAATAAAACAAAGACTGAGCCCGATAAGGTTGCCCCAAAATAATCCTTTACCAATCAGAAATACAGCCAACCAGATAAATATTTTACGGATAGAAAGGTTTGTCGCACCTAATCCTTTAAACAGGCCAATCATCTGAGTGTGTTCTAAAATAAGAATTAACAAGCCTGAAATCACCGTAAAGCCAGATATAGCCATCATTAGCCCCAAGATTACCCAAACATTAAGATCGAGTAAAGCAAGCCAACCAAAAAGCTGAGGATTTAACTGCTCAATATTACTCACAATATAGGGTTCACCGTAAGGATCTTCCGTGTCGTATAGTAAATCTCCAAGATCTTCAGTAATTTCGGTAAGCTTATCATAATTTGCTATACCAATTTCCAAACCAGTATACTGATCTTTGCCCCATTTATTAAGACGATTAACCAAGTTTATGTCTGTTAGGAGATAAAGTTTATCGTATTCATAAAAATTGGTTTGATAGATTCCTACAATTTCCAATCGACGAGCCTTTATGCCCTCATCCTCGGTAAAATAGGTGTAGATACGGTCGTTAAGCTTCAGATCTAGTAATTCGGCCATAGTTGCAGATAGCATTACTTCGTTAGTAGAAGTACTATCATTAAAAGCTGGCAGACGCCCGTCAACAATGTATTTAGAAAAGAAGCTAGTATCATACTCCTGACCCACTCCTTTGAGTATCATTCCCTGAAAATTATCATCCGTCTTAATTAGACCAGCTTTAGTAGAATATCTTTGATTTTTAAGTATTTCAGGATTCGAATCTAAGATTTCCCTCAGACTATCAGAAACAGCAATAGGATGCGATTCATATGCTGCCACAGTATTATAGTTGGACACTTGAATATCTGAGTTAAATCCCACAGCCTTGCTTCGTATCTCACCTTTAAAACCTACTACTACTGCAACAGTAACCATCATCACAATAAAACCAATAGCAATTCCTAGAACAGCAATAAAAACTGCAGGTTTTGATATTCTTTTCTTCTCTTTCCGATCCGAATAGAGTCTTTTAGCAATCTGAAATTCAAACAAAATATATGCTATTTTAAATATAAAATCAACCTAATATAGACCAAAGTTACTTATTAATTCGCGAGTAAAGTTAAGATTTAATGAATTAATATAGCTTAATCATTTTGGTTTTTCTTTGACACAAAAAACGATTATATTTGTTATGGACAACCTAATAACAACTACCCCTTATGAATATAAATCTAATCACGTATGCATCGGGGCTTGACAAGTTAACTGCAACTACCAAAATACACGAGAAAACTCTTGCAGAACTCGAAATACAGTTTGATGTTAAGTATTTCACCCCCACTGAAATCGAGCATATCCCCAAAGAAAACCTATCTATACTATTTATTGCATCAGGAGGTGTAGAACAGCAAATAGCAAAAGATATCGAAAAACTCCCCAGACCAATAATACTATTAGCCGATGGACTACAAAACTCTCTTGCAGCAGCATTAGAGGTTTCGAGTTGGCTGCGAGAGCGAGGAATCAAAAACGAAATTCTTCACGGAGATATATTCGACATAAAAAAGAGAATTGTACATCTAGGCATCAATTATAACGTGCAAAACCAGCTAAAAACTCAGCGCATTGGTGTTTTTGGAACGCCTGCACCTTGGGCTATCGCAAGTGGTGTTGACTATTTCTTAGCCAAACAAAGATGGGGAGTTAAATTCGTTAACATCCCACTAATGAGGCTTTACGAGGTTTATAACCAAATTGAAGATGGAGAAGTAAGCACACTCTGTACGAACTTTAGCTCAACAGCATATTCCTCACAAGAGATTACTCCTAAAGCTTTAGTGAAATCAATGAAGCTTTACAAGGCTATCCGACAAATTTGTGACGAAGAACAACTAACAGGAACTACACTAAATTGTTATAAGACCTTAGCAGAATTAGGCGTTACTGGTTGTGTGGCAAACTCTCTGCTCAATAATGAAGGCATTGTTTCGGGATGCGAAGGAGATCTTCAAACTATCTTTACCCTGATTATGTCGCGTGCCCTAACACGTCAGACGGGCTTTATGTGCAACCCAAATAAAATAGATTTTAAAGAGAACAAACTAATATTAGGTCATTGCAGCATCGCCACTCAACAAACCAGTCACTTTATCCTTAGAAATCATTTTTCGGGAAAAGATTCTATAACTATTCAAGGGCTTCTGCCTCTTGGTGAATATACCTTGATTAAATGTGGAGGGGAATGCCTTGATAAATATTTTGTTTCATCGGGCTATCTATTAGATAATACAGAAACTGAGCCTAGTAGTAGAACAGAAGTTTTATTTAAGATGAATGAAAATGCAGATTACTTCTTACGTAACCCACTTGGCAACCACCACGTGATGGTTCGAGGCAATCATGAATCTCTGTTTAAAAGCTTCTTGGAAGCTCATTCTTGCAAAAGAATAAAGTAAAACTCAGTAACGATAAATCGTATGGATGGGAACTCCCGTCCATACACCATCGTGAAGCTCCATTACACGGTCAAATTTAGCGGTATGCAAAGCCTTAAGAGCTTCTTTACGACCAGAGTTTATGAGCTGAGGCTTATGGGAATCACTATTTACCATTACAGGAATCTCCAACTCACGCAGAAGTTCAAAATGTTCAATATTAGGAAAGAGCATTCCACGCAATTCATATGCTTTGCTATTGATCTCAAGCATACACTTATGCTGTGCAACAAACTCGAAATAAGACTTCACTACTGACTTATAAAATGAGGAATCAAGTATCCCCTTAGCATTAGCTGAAGCATTCTTGCTGATCTTATCACAATGCCCAATAAAATCAAATCCCCCAGCTAGAATTAACTTACGCTGTGCTTCAAAATAGCGAATAACAACCTCCTCGTAATCTCGATTAAAATACTTTTGAACATTTTCTCGGAACAGTTCAACACCACAATCGACATCAACAAACTGCTCATTGTCTATCTCGACAAAGTGCACAGAACCTATACGATAATCAAGAGGTAAGTTTTGAAAATAAGCACTACTAGGATTATATTCGTCTGTTAGATAATCAATTTCAAGCCCCAGATAAAGCTCAATTTTGTTCTTGTATTCGACTACCAACTCGCAACACTCCTCCAAATAATCTTCCATTTTATCTTTATCCATATTCCAATTTGTAGAGAAAGGAAGTGGAGCATGTGAGGAAAAGCCATAAGAAGTGAAGCCCTGATTTAGGGCTTCACTTACAAATTTTTTTAAAGGTGCACTACCATCACAATAGGTGGAGTGACTATGGTAATTCGTTAAATTCATTTAACCTTCAATTTCACTCAACTCTAACCAACGCATGGTCTTGGTATCAATTGAGTCATTTATTTCGGAAAGCTTCTTTGACTTTTTAGTTAATTCTTCTACAGAGAGATCTCCTGCACATAGCTCGTCCTCAATAGTGGCCTTTTGAGCCTCAAGCTTATCAATATCTTTTTCAATAGTTTCGAACTCACGCTTTTCGGAGTAAGTCATTTTTCGATTTTCATTATGTCGCACCTTACTGTGCTTATCTTTATCCTCAACCTGAGCAAGTTTTGCCTTTTGAGCATTCTTTTCTTCTTCCTCTTTAAACTCTTTCCAATCACGATATTGAGTGTAGTTTCCCGGAAAGTTTCGGATATCTCCATCACCATTAAATACCATCAAGTGATCTACAACCTTATCCATAAAGTATCTATCGTGGGAAATCACAATTAAACAACCTTTAAAGTGCTGTAGGTAATCTTCAAGAACATTTAATGTCATTATATCTAAGTCATTGGTAGGCTCATCGAGTACCAAAAAGTTGGGGTTTGTCATCAGAATCGTACAGAGGTACAAGCGACGACGTTCTCCCCCACTCAGCTTATATACGTAATTGTATTGAGTCTCGGGCGTAAAGAGAAAATGTTGTAAAAACTGAGAGGCGGTAAGCTGTTTTCCATTACCCAAGTCGATAACATCGGCAATATTACGTACCACATCAATTACCTTAACCTGATCATCAAACTCAAGCCCATCTTGAGAATAATATCCAAAACGAACAGTCTCTCCTAGGTCAATCGTTCCAGAGTCGGGAGCTAACTCCCCCATCATTACTTTAATGAAAGTTGATTTACCTGTTCCGTTATTCCCAACAATCCCCATCTTCTCGTAACGAGAGAAATTATAAGAGAAGTCATCCAAAATAACCAGGTCATCAAACTTCTTATTTACATTATTAGCCTCGAATATCTTAGTACCAATATATGAAGCTCCCATTTGGAGTTCTACAGAACTGGTATCAAATGTCTTCTTTGCTACCTTTTCGAGATCATAAAATGCATCTTCACGATAGCGAGCTTTAGTACCACGTGCCTGAGGCATACGGCGCATCCACTCCAATTCAGTTTTATAGAGGTTCTTAGCCTTTGCTACTTCAGCATTGGCCGCCTCCATTCTTTCTTGTCTTTTTTCTAAGTAATAGCTATAGTTTCCTTTATAGGTATACATCTGCTGATTATCAATTTCCATAATAACCGAACAAACTCGGTCAAGGAAATAACGATCGTGAGTAACCATTAGAAGGCTTAGGTTTGAACGCTTCAAATATCCTTCGAGCCATTCGGTCATTTCAAGATCCAAATGGTTAGTAGGCTCATCTAAGATGAGTAAATCAGGCTCCGTAATCAATGTATTAGCCAAAGCCACACGCTTGAGTTGTCCACCTGAAAGTTCACCAACCTTTTGATCAAAATTAGAGATCTTAAGCTCCGAAAGAATTTGCTTAATTTTTAGTTCGTACTCCCAAGCATTAAGCATATCCATCTGAGACAAAAGCTTATCCATATTAGGATTACCTGGAGTTTGCAAACAGATTTCGTATTTCTTAATTAGATCAATAACTTCATTTCCATGATGGAAACAAGCTTCGATCACAGTTAAATTGTCGGGATAAGCAGGATCTTGTTCCAAATAACCCACACGCAAATCACGACGAAAAGCGATACGACCATTGTCATAACCCTCTTTACCTGCGATTATATTCAGCAGTGTGGTCTTCCCTGTACCATTTTTAGCAATCAAACCAATGCGGTCTCCTTGAGAAATACCCATTGAAAGATTTTCGAAAAGAACCAAATCTCCAAAAGATTTGGTCAGATTTTCTATTTGTAGATAACTTATCATTGTAATTATTTAATTTAATGGAAAGGGATATTTTAAGCGTGCAAACTAGCTAAGGCATCTTGATAACTTTCTGTTATAGAAAAGTTTTCTCCAGCCTTAACTCTACTCCACACCAATTTAAGAGGATCTATAATTACGCCCGTTGGGTTATAAAACAATACTGGAGCTTCTCTATTGCCATCGATTAAGGTTTTCCATTCGATACCTTCGATCTCATTGGCCATTATCACAGCCAAAGTCAAGCCCAAATCAATCCAACGCTCACGTTTTTTTGCAGAGAACATTTGATCATCCAAAATTTTGCTGAGTGAAGCTACATCCTCTTCTATACCCTGAAAGTCTTTCGAAAAAGTATCTTTCACAAATTTGGCTATTGATTCATAAGCCTCATCGATAGCATATATCTCAGATAAGCGGACAGGAATTATCTCAGCGGGATATTTTTCGGACAAATCCCTAACCTTTATCGATTTAATGATTTGCTCGGCCAGGGCAATACTGCTGTGTTTTAGAACCGTAAAGGTACAAACAAAGCCCATATCACGAAGTCCAATATACCAACGATGAGAAGCAAACTCATGTTCATCTTGCTCAAAGTAGGAAACTTCATAAGCTCCATCAGCATCAGACAAATCATAAGGCTTCAGTTTTAGATTGTAATCTATCTCATCACGCACAAACTCTTCACCATAGCTGGG
>QXGG01337336.1_pt1 | contig 13957 bp, 10 predicted proteins | sample 1982491 | NCBI WGS metagenome assembly QXGG01 (sample SAMN09924614, study PRJNA488089) | Wastewater metagenome, whole genome shotgun sequencing project. | isolation source: South African research farm wastewater | place: South Africa: Irene, Agricultural Research Council, Animal Production... | reverse complement strand
CCGGATTCATGTGGCCAACTCTCTACGAGCGTGCGCACCGACCGATGCTCGCCGTTCTGGTCGTGTTCACGGTGCTCCTTCATGGCACAACGACCGCCCCGGCACGTCGGAGAATATCCTTTGCTGAATTGAATCGCCGTCCAGCCGTGCGATGGGGCGAGAGCCCGACGACATCTGCCGAGTAGGGTTTCACCGTGGCTACCAAGAAAAGTAATCGCTGCCTGAGCGTCGTCGTACCCTGCTACAACGAAGAAGCAACCGTTCGCCATTTGATCGATCAGGTTCTGGCTTCACCAGTCGTCCAAGAAGTGATCGTTGTCGACGACGGCTCCACCGACGGATCTCGTGCGATTCTGGCAACGATCGACGATGGACGTGTGCGTGTCGTTCTCCACGAGCGCAACCACGGAAAAGGGGCAGCCTTGCGGACTGGCTTTGCCCACGCGACTGCCGACTTCGTCATCGTGCAAGACGCCGATCTCGAATACGATCCGGCGGAATACCCCCTCCTTCTCGAACCACTTCTCGACGATCGTGCGGACGTCGTCTACGGTTCGAGATTCCAATCAGGTCGGCCACACCGAGTTCTGTATTTCTGGCACAGCATGGGGAATCGATTCCTGACTTTGGTGTCCAACATGTTCACCGACCTCAATCTCACGGACATGGAAACGTGCTACAAGTGTTTCAAACGTTCGGTGATCCAGAACATCGAGATCGAAGAAGATCGATTCGGGTTCGAACCCGAGATCACCGCGAAACTTGCACGTGCAAAGGTGCGGATCTTCGAAGTCGGCATCTCCTATTCCGGTCGGACCTATGCCGAAGGGAAGAAGATCAGTTGGCGTGACGGACTGAGAGCGCTGTACTGCATCATCCGTTATTCGGCTATCGGCCAGGAAGTCGTTTCACGAGTCGACAAGAAGATTCAGAACTGAACAATCAGGACTGGCGACGAAAGGTCTGCCGAGCCCTTTGTGCAATCCCCCACTTCGTGACGAGGGTCATCGACTCGAGGACGATGCGGCCGGACATCTTCGAGGTTCCGGCTGTCCTGTCGACGAAAAGGATCGGAGTCTCCGCTATGCGAAAGCCTTTCCGGCTGAGCCGCACGACGAGCTCTGTGAGAAATGCGTACCCTTCTGCCGACGTGGAATGCGGTTGGATGTCCAGCAGGGCTCCGAGGCGGTATGCCCGGAATCCGGAAGTGCAGTCCCTGACGGCAACACTCAGAATCCAGCCCGTGTATCGGTTGCCCCATCTGGACAGAAGCCTTCTGTGCAGTGGCCAGTTGACCGTTCCGCCGCCAGGCACATACCTCGAGCCCACAACTGCATCGAAACCCTCGGAAATCAGACGAATCATTTCGGGGATGACGGCAGGATCGTGCGAGAAATCGCAGTCCATCGTCACGATCACGTCGTCATCCGTGCGATCGGTCTCGGAGAAGAGCCGGGCGAAACCGAATCGGTAGGCACTTCCCAGACCGTCCTTCGAACTCCGGTTCAGTACTTCGACACCTCCGAGCCGTTCACCCGCTTCTCGAGCAATGGAACCAGTACCATCTGGGCTCGAATCATCGACGACGAGGATGCGACACGTTGGAAGAACCTCCCGAACTCGCGTCAGGATGCCAACGATGTTCTCCCTTTCGTTGTACGTCGGAAGAACAACAGTCACATGCACGAGTGATCATCCTAATGAAACAGCGATGTCGGACACTGCCATTGTGAAGACGCCCGACGGTTGACCCATGCGAATCAGCTCACGTACGAGTTCAGCTGTTTCATCCGGGAGGGGTGGCTCAGTGAAGAGAATCGATGCACCGGGCGACTCCAGACTGGCCACGAGATCGAAGCGACCGGCTTCTCGCAGTCCTGCCTCGACATCTTCGAGGAGCTGTTTCGAGCGCTCCTGCTCCTGCTCCGTTCGCGGGTTGTAGGAGGCGATCAAAGTCAATGCAGGATCCGTGAGTGCTCTTTCAAGAGCCGGACCGACAACGACCCAGATCACTTCATCGGTGTCCTGCATGGGTGCAGTCCGGTGTGGAAGGGCGGCTGCGGCAAACTCTGGATCGACCTTCACATCGAATCCTCGTCGCTCGAGTTCGAGAACCAGACCGAATCCCGTTGCATTCAAGGTGTACGGGTCGTAGAAGCGGACCTGATACGTCTTTTCTCTGTCCAAACGCTGCTCCGTGTCTTCGATGACACCGGCAAGAATTCGCGAGTCGGTCGCTCCGGGCATCTTCACACGATCGACGACTTGCCCGATACTCACGAAGCTCAGCACCAACAACCCGACAATCGTTGCTGCTGAAGCCTTCCGAAGAAGCACCATCGACGAATTCCGCCGAGTATTCACGTATTGGCAGATGACAACACTGCACCACGCAATCGTCGTGCCTGCAAGAAGCCAGAGCCAGCGCACCGTGTACTCGTAGAAAGGTCCGAAGATTCTCAGGATCGAGACAGCACCGAGGACGATGAAAGCCATGAGGACGAGAAAGAACTGTCTCTGAGATCGGTCTCGGGCCATGGCCGCACCTGACACGAAGAGAGCGATGAAACCCAGAAAGCCGACCCACTTGGCAGCAGAAGAACCCGGGGCCTCCGGTCCGAAGAGCCAGGGCCCGACCAGGTTGAGTTGGGACATGAGGATGTCGAGTGAGGTCCTGATGCCCAATGTCGGTTCTTCAGGTGACCCGAAATGCTGGAGCAGGATCGTCATGTTTCCGGGTTTGCGCCGGACCTGATCGACGAAAGGCGCGAGCCACATGACCCCGATCGCCCCAACAGCCACAGCCACGAGAACGCCCCTTGCACGCAATTTGGACGAGAAACGCCTGTCAGATGCCGATCCGATCGCACGTATGGAGCATTGAACCAACACGAAGGCGAGGGGCGGGACCACGAGGAGTGTGTATCCGGCATGGCTCTGCACACAGTGACTGCCGACGATGACTCCGAGGACCATCAGAAGTCGATCGCGAGACGGCGTCCAGCTGCCGATGGGCACGGCCAATTCGGCAATGAGGAAGACGAAAAGCGAGAACGGAAGAAGTGCGAGCCAGGGATTCCACGGTTCGATCATGAAGTCCGTGCCGGAACTGCGAAGAACGGCCAGAAGCACAATCGCCATTGCGATCATCAAGGGTCGACCGAAGCGTCGGCGCGCCAAGAACAGGATCCCAGCAATCGAAGCGATGTGCACGCTTGCTGCTGCTGCCATCAGTGCATCACTCGTGCGGTTCCCGATGAGGTAGACCGGGAGCATCGCGAACCACAGACTCGGACCAGGATGAGAACCCTGGAATCCCGTGTCACTCACGATTCGACCGGCAGCACCCACGAGCGGAGGACGATGAAAGAATCCTCTCATGTGTAGTTCGGCTTGAGCCATGTCCCCTGCGGGAAACCATCTCCCTCGAAGAACGAGAATGGCGACGGCGACGACGATCGGCGCAACAACTGCGACAAAGACGAGCGCCGTTCCGCCGATACGCGTTTTCATCTCTGGACGACCTCGGAATGAAGAGGTTGAAGGACCTTCGCAGCCAGATCGTCCCAGGAAAGAGACTGCGCCCAAGCCGAAGCGGCGCGTCCCATCTCCTCACGAGCTGAGTCGTTCGTGAGCAACTGGATCGTTCTCGCCCCCAGGTCGTCGAGTGGCACGAGAGAACCCGTTTCGCCGTTCCGAACTGCGCTGCGATGACCGCCGATGTCAGTGACGACAGCAGGCGTGCCGCACCTGGCGGCCTCGGTCAACGTCATCCCCCACCCTTCAGCCAACGACGCACTGAGGATCAGCCATGACGATCGGTACAGATCGCGCAAATCGCTCCGATCGATTCGTCCGGTCATCGTCACCCAGGTATGTGCCTGATGCTCGTCGATCCAATCCTCGATCACTGCTCGCTGCGAACCCTCTCCCACGAGGGACAACTGGAATGTCGGCACCTCACGTCGGACTCGAAGACACTGATCGAGAAGATCCACGAAACGTTTGACTGGGGCCAGTCGACCCACTGCTACAGCTGATGGAAAAACCGTCTTTTCGCCGCCAGGGCTGAAGAAAGAATCGACTCCAGCGTGCGCTACATGGAGACGGCTGGATCGCCAACCGAGGCGAAGCAGATCCTGCTGAGAGTCTTCGCACAATGTGACCGTCTCTGTGTTGCGATACAGCGGTGGAGCCCAAGACGATTCCATTTTCCGCCCGATGACTGCTGCTGGTCCGGGAAGAAACTGGTCCCACATCTTCTCGTGAACGTGGTGGAGGATGACGAGACGAGGCTTTCGACACCACACAGGAGTCAGCCAAGGGACGCCGTTCCAAATCTCGACGACAGCGTCGTACGGACCCATACGCCCAAGAAGTTCGTCTGCGATCGTGAGGGGAAACACTCCGAGCCTTCCACCTCTGCGGACGACGCGATACCCATGTCGGGTGTCCAGCGCTTTGCACCCCTCGGCTCGCGAGGTTCGATGCAGAACATCGAGTCCAGCTTCCTGCCATCTGCGCATGAATTCATCTGCGTGCGCCTCCGAACCGCCCGCGTCTCGATCCTCGAGATCTCGCCACGCCAGAACATGGATCCGACGCACATCCTGCTCGATCATGTCACTGGCCAATTCGGCCACAGTTGGGCGATGGACGGACGGCGTCACAGCACTCCTGCAACGATGTGTCTCGCCAGGCGCTGTCGCCCGGCTTCAGTCAAATCTGTTCCCTGGATCGTCTCGATGCGACCTGAAACCGGACAGTCGTCCCACCAGAAGCACTCTTGTGATTCATTCGCGCGTCCGATCGCATCTCGGGCATCGACGACGTGAATTCCGGAGTCGGTGAGGGAATCGGCCAAGTCGCTGCCCGAAAGGACGTCTCGCCACGACAACACGGCCACCACACGACGATCGGGGTACTCGGACTTGACCGACACCATCGATTCGAGGATCGATGACTCTTCGCAGATGTCCACGTCCGGCAATCCAATGACCAGAATCTCCCATTGCTCGACCATGGGCTCCGGTATCGAGCACGAATCGGCACCCCTTGAGCCCCCTGCGGATTCCTCACTCTGTGTCCACGCAATCGTGAGTCCGATTTCTCGGAGCCTTTTTTGAATCACATCCTGTGAACTGTTCATCGATGACGATGGAACGATTGCGACATCCAACTGAGAGTCCTGACCCGTCAATCCTGGCCACCACCAGGCAATCGACAGTACGAGAGCGACGCCTGCGCCCAAGACCATCCGGACCGAGCCTTTGGAAACGAATCCCGACGCGATGCGGGCCGATCGGTCTCGATGAACTCGCATGACGACGAAAAACTAGCAGTTCTGTCGTTTTCGCTTCGGCTCTCTTCACTTGTCTTCGGGCAGGGCACGCCGATTCCGGAGGCTTCGAGAACCCCTCATCTAGGATCACCTCGTCGGCTCCACTGACCATCGATGCTCCACACACCCACGTGAACACCTCCTCGCGCCACCCTGGCATTTCAATGATTCGCCCAACAATTGAGGCGTCAACCGTCGTCTTTGCCCTGCTCTGGCTCTGGGCAGCGATCGAGAGAAGGGCCGGAGACGCTCTCTCCTCGGCGTCTGCGAACCTTGTCTTCGGAGCCACGACCGTGGCTCTCGTTGTCGTCGGCACAGTGGCTGCAGCGCGGTTGTGTCGGGCTTTCAAGGTTTCTCACATCCTTGCGATGGTCGGCGTCTTGTGGACGACGACTGTTGTCGCGTCGACTCTCATCCACCGTTCAGCAGAGACGACGATCGCAGACACAGTCTTGGCATTTCTCACCTTCGGGCTTCTACCGGATCCATTCCTCGTCGCAGGGCTCGACGGCGCTCTCGCTCTTTTTCCAGTCATCATCTTCTCAGCCCTGTCCAGCTTCTACGGTCGAGTTCACTCGCGTCGAGGGACGCCTCGTAACGCAGCGTTGAGCGGACTTCGAGTATTCGCTTCTCCTGTGTCTGCACACACGACGAAACGTTCGATTTCGTTGGCTGTGACAGCGGGCCTTGTTGCCTTTGGACCGACGGTCTTCGATCTACTTGCTCGACAACACGTCGAGCGAGCCGTCATCGACTCCTCGAACGGATCGGTTGTCGGCTTCACAGGGCCACTTCTCCCAACAGTCCTTTGGACCATCGTTTCAGCGGGATTGCTCGGGATTCTCGTTCTTCTTCCCATGCTCCTGGCCGCCGATCACCTCCGGGGCGCAGGCCGATATCGGACTCGGGTCGAGAATTCTTTCGGTGTCGCAATCATCCACGCAAGAGCCAGATTGATGTCGATCTGGGTCGTCGCGCTTGCTTTCTGGATTCGTATCGCAACTCTTCTGACTGTCGCTCCCACTCGTACCGATGGTGGAGATCCGCTGTTCTATCACGTCACTGCAAACCTGCTGGCTCAAGGTCGGGGCCTTCCCGAGCCTCTCAATTTCATCGCTTTCCAGAGATGGATCCCTTCAGCCCTGCACGGTCCTGCATATCCGATCGTTCTGTCGATCAGCTCACGCCTAGGAGGCACGACATACTTCGATCACAAGATTCTCTCGATTCTCATCGGCACAGCTGTCGTGGCGGGAGCCATGTTGGTCGCAAATCTCATCGCGCCTCGTCATCTTCGTGTGCCATCGGTCCTGATCACTGGTGTGTTCGCAGCGGTCTATCCGAATCTGTGGCTCGTGGACAGTGTTCTCTTTCCCGAAGGTCTGATGGCTCTTCTCACTCTCGGAGTCGTCTACGGAGCATATTCGTGGTGGCAGGCCCCATCGATTCGGTGGGCCCTTGCGCTGGGTGCGCTGATCGCTGCCAGCGCTCTCACGCGCGGTGAGGGACTACTGCTGTCCGTGCTGATCGTGCTTCCACTGACGCTTTCGGCAAGACAGCTTCCCTTCAGACGACGACTTCTCCATCTCGTTGCTGCCGGTCTTGCATGCCTCGTCGTCATTGCGCCGTGGTCGATTCGCAATGCTCGATCCTTCGAAGTCTTCGTGCCTTTGTCGACGAACGGAAACGAGCTGTTCGTCTATGCGAACTGTCCTCCGGTGTACGAAGGCAAGTTTCTCGGCTTTTGGCTCTTCCAATGTCAAGAAGATCTTCGTGCCGAATCAGGGGAACCCGATGGAGACGAGGCGGAGAAATCCCTCTACTGGCGAGAAATCGGACTCCAGTACGCTCGAGACAATGCCGAGGATCTGCCGCGCGTCCTGGCTGCTCGGATCGGACGCCAGTGGGAGCTGTTCCGACCTTGGCAGAACACCGAGTTCGCGCCGATAGAAGGTCGCAACAAGGACGCGGCGCGCATCGGTCTGTTCATGTACTACGGGATGATTCCCGCAGCCCTCGCTGGGACTTTGATCCTTCGACGTCATCGGACTCGGCTTCTTCCGATCGCAGCGGTTTTCGCCAGTGTCACTCTCACAGCGGCTTACGCCTATGGCACGACACGTTTTCGTGTTCCTGCCGAGCCGCTTCTGTGTATTCTCGCTGCAATCGGTTCGGCAAAGGCCTTCACACGGATTCGAATGCGTTGGCCAGCGACGAAGGAGAACGTGCGCTTCAACATGTTCGGCGCGGACTCGTCATCGAGATCCTTCGTCCAAGGGTCCGACGTCGTCTGGAGAGAAGCATTTCGTCGAACCTCCTTGAACACATGGTCATCATTCGCCATCGTCGGCTTCGCAATTGCGGTCACTCTTCCAGCCCTCTATCGCTCAGTGGGTTCTTCCATGGAAGAGGGCTTCATGCTCGTCTTCCCCGAGCTCGTGATGCAGAGATTCGTCCCCAACGTCGATTTTCTGCACCTCTACGGACCGGGTTCTCTGCACGCACTGGCACTCTGGTTCGAAATCTTCGACGTCTCACTCATTTCCGAAAGAACTTTCGGTCTCCTTCAACACCTCGCTTTCATCACTGGTCTGATGACTCTCGTGCGACCGTGGGGCCGCTCCACCTCGACACTCGTCGGCCTCGGCTCGCTGTTGTTCGTTTTGACTCCAATCGGACTCCAGGCGCTCGCTTGGAGTGGTGCGCTCGGTCTTGGGATCTGGAGTCTCGTTCTGCTGCTTCGGGCCCGCCATCGCCAGACCATCGCTACCTGGGCGGCTGCAGGAGTTCTCGGGGGCCTTGCACTCACTTTTCGCCCTGATCTCGTACTCGCCCTGGCACTTCCGACCGTCGTCCTCCTGTGGCGGCAGTCGAAATCGTCCCTTTCAACTTTCGTCGTCGGTACAACTGTCGGTCTCGGCTCTTTTTGGTGGCATCTCGTCCAAGCGGGGCCGCGAGCTGTTTTCGAGGGGATGTTTCTCGATCCCGTCGTGCACCTGAGAGCCGGACGAGAACTGCCGAGACCGCCCAGCCCCGACCGTCTCGACGGAGCCCTTCAAGTCATCAGTGAAAAGTTCGCTCCATGGTGGGGTTTTCCCCATCTGAGCGCTCCGAAGCAGCTGTTCGTCTGGTTCTTCCTGATTCCTTTGATCGCACTCTCGATCGTGTTCGTAGCGAAGTCCATGAGCACCTACCGCACGGAACGACGAGTGCTTCTTGCCTCGGGACTTTTCGGAATCGGACTTCTTCCCCAGGCGATACAACGGCCAGACAGTGCGCACTTCCTTTGGGTATGTGCGGTTTCGTGGCCCCTCGTGATCGTTGCTGGGCTCGAATTTCTTCGACGACATCGACCACGTCTGCACCCGCGTATTCATTTGCTCTTCGGTGCCTCGATTCTTGGCGTACTTGTCTTGATCGTGGTGCCCTTCTACACAGTTCGCACTTATACAGACCTTGCGGTCCGAAGCGTCCTCGGCCAGACCGACGTGCGCGAAGTTCGGCGCGGAGACAGATTTTTCTATCTGGGAGACGAACGTCCCTTCAGAGCCACGCTCGAAGTCGTCGCCGACCTCGATGTGCTGGCTCGTCCGGGGCAAACGCTCTTCGTCGGTCCCGTGGACTTGCGACAGACTGCATACAGCGACGTGTTCTTCTACCACCTGTTTCCCGAGCTGAAGCCGTCCACATACTTCATCGAGATGGATCCAGGAATGGCGAACGAAGATCCTCGACTCGCCGAAGATGTCGCTTCTTCGGACTGGCTGATCCTCACACGATTCTGGAGCGGCTGGATCGAGCCCAATACGTCGATTCACTTCGGATCGGATCGACCCAATCAAATCGTCGAGGAGTCGTTCTGCTTGGTCGAGAGCTACCAGAACGATCTGGTCCGACTCTTTCGGCGCTGCCCTGCGGGCGACGGGATCGGGCCCTACGAGGGTCCGTACAAACCCGAATACGACTATGCGGTCGAGGTTCTCGTCCCAGTGCCGCCAAGACCCGATGGAACGTGCACGCCGACATGCAACGGAAGACCTTCTGCCACGGGTGTCGAAATCGGCATCGACACATCCGTGATCGACTGAACTCTCAGTTGATCGGAAGCCGTCTCCAGACAGCCGTCGGAAGGATCCGCAAGAGAGCGAAGACGTAGCGCAAGACACCCGGAGCCCAGATGACAGAGGAGCCTCGCCTCATTCCGTCTGCCACCCTCTCGGCAACGTCCTCCACCGTCGTTGCGAATGGTGCAGCTTTCATGCCAGCCGTCATGGCCGAATGTACGAAGCCCGGACGGACGATCGTGACGACTACGCCTTTGGAGACCAAGTCATCTGCCAAACCTTGCGCGAATGCGTCCATGCCGGCCTTGGTGGAACCGTAGATGTAATTCGATTTGCGCGCTCTCACTCCAGCCACACTGGACAAAAAGACCATGTGACCGCTTCCCTGTGACTCGAGTTTCAGTGCACAGGCGAGAGATGCCGACACGACACCTCCCATGTTCACAGACACGAGATCTGCCGCAGCAGCAGGATGACTGTGCAACTCTTCCTGATCGCCGAGTTGCCCGAAAGCCACGATCACCAGATCGATCGACGACGTGCCGAGACCTTGCACGACTGAAGTGTGGCTGGAATGATCCACGGCATCGAATTCGTGGCAGGACACCTCGATCGAAGCCAAGTTTCGGTCTGCAAGTCGGTGACGAAAGTTCTCGACGTCCTCTTGCGTCATCTTTCGACCCGCGAGCAGCACCTCTTTCGTGAACGGCGACGAAAGGCGGGCAGCCACAGCCAATCCGATGTCGCTTCGTCCACCCAGGACGAGAATTCGCTGATATTCGCCGATGGCATTCTTCATTGTGATCCTCATTTCACGAGTTCGAGACGACGAGCGAGATCGCTCGTCCACACACCTTTCGGATCGACTCGATGTTTGACGTCGAGCCACTCACCGAGCCGCGGATAGCCAGCGGAGAACGTCTGCGGACTCATGTGAGAATCCTTGGCGAGATAATGTCTGCCTCCCGCATCCAGCACGAGCCGATCGAGACGACTCAGAAGTTCGCAGAGACCTCGAACTCGAGAGGCGATATCGACAGTCAGGGTCCATCCCGGCTGAGGGAAACTGAGCATGCCAGGGTTTCCTGCACCGAAGCGCTTCAGGACGACGAGGGGTGTTGCCACTTCGGCGTCGGAAATGAGCGAGACGATGGTTCGAAGCGTTGTTTCGGCTCCGAAGGGAACGACGAACTGGTATTGAAGGAACCCATGAGGACCGTAGAGCCGATTCCAATGCGCAACGGAGTCGAGAGGATGGAAGTACGCAGGGATTGATTTGATCTGACCATCCCGTTTCCGCGGAGCAGTTCGATACCACAATTCGTTGAAGACTTTCGACGTCCACTTGTTGACGACACCTGGCGAAGGGATCACGCGAGGAATCGACCCGATGCTTTTCGTCTCGTAGGACAACGGATCATCTGCCGAAGTCAGCTCGTCGAGCTTCGAGTGCTCTCCCCTCCAAAGGATGCTTCGACCCAAGGCCGACCCGGTAGCCAGCAGATCCGTCCATGCCACGGAATACGTGACATCGTCGTCACCCTCCGACATCGCCGCCAACAGCAGATCGAGGTTCTCGTAGCGACGAGTGCTGACCGTGCACCGACTCGTTTCGATTCGGATGGCTCGAAACGTCACTCCGAGAATGGCGCCGGTGAGCCCCATACCTCCGATGGTTGCCCAGAACAGATCCGGATCGACCTGGGGGGAGACTTCGACGACGGTCCCCGATGCGAGAAGAATCGACAGCTTCACGACATGTGAACCGAAACTTCCGTCGACGTGATGGTTCTTTCCATGGATGTCGCTCGCAACTGCTCCCCCGAGAGTCACGAATCGAGTGCCTGGAGTGACAGGGACGAAGAAACCCCTTGGCACCAGAAAAGCCATCAAATCGTCCAGGGACACCCCTGCAGGAGCATGCACAAGCGCATTGTCTGCGTCGAGATGAATCCGCTCGAGATCGTCGTGAAGACGAACGACGGCTCCTCCTCCATTCTGCGCCGCATCTCCGTAGGAGCGGCCGAGACCGCGCATCGTCACACCGCGGCGCATTTCGCGGCCAGTCGAAGGACCTGCCAGCATCCGGCTGAGAAGCGCTTCTCCTTCCTGAGCCGAAACACAGGCGATCCGGGAGGACGACGGTGACGAGTTCCCCCAACCACTCAAAATTTCGGCGCGCATCTCGTGACTCATCGGCTCCAGCATGCTAGCGACCTCGCCCTTCCAGGGAGATCGTCAGGACACGTAGACGCCGAGACCGAAGACGAGAATCCAAACGAGACCGAAGACCTGCAGGGTCCGATCCGCTGCGAAAACTTCCTCGGGAGCCGACCCCCTGCCTCGATCGAGGACGAGAAGATACCTCAAAAGAGCACCCAACATCGGCACGATCGAAAGTTCGTAGAACGGCCACGTTGCACCAGAGATCTCCTTCGTGGCGAACGCCCACATGCAATACGCAACCAGTGTCGCCGACAGACTCACTGTGACCACAGTTCGCAAGAAGTCGGGACTGTATTCGGCCAAAGTCTGACGCGTTTCGCTGTTTCCATGTCCCATTTCGTGCATCTCAGCGAACCGCTTACCGGCAACAATGAACAGGGCGCCGAAACTCACGCAGATGAGGAACCAATTGCTCATCTCGACATTTGTCGCCTCCGCCCCCGCGATTGCTCTCAGGACGAATCCACTCGCCACTGCCATGAGATCGACTACGGCAACGTGTTTGAAGACAGACGAGTACGACAGGGTCAGTACGACGTACACCACCATGGCGAGACCCGCCCTCCACTGCACGACGAATCCCACCAGACATCCCGCTACGAGCAGAATCGACCCGATCGATCCTGCTCGAGTCTTCGACAATCGACCCGCAGCGATCGGGCGGCTCATTTTGCGCGGGTGCTTCGCATCCGATTCGGCATCCAGCAGATCGTTCCAGAAATACGTTCCACTCGATGTGAGACAGAAGGCCACGAAGACCGCTAGTGCCGGAGCGAGTGATGTCCAATTGTCGAGCACTCCCGCAGCACCGGGTGCGGCAAAGACGAGAGCATTTTTCAGCCATTGTTTCGGTCGAGCAGTCCGAGTCAGATCGGACACGAAAGAAGAGTTGCTCACGACGACTCCTTGACGATCAGATGCGGATGATCCGACATCTCCAGTAGTTCGCGGTCTCCGGATGAGTCGCCATACGCGTACAACACCGAGTTGTCGAATTCATGTGCCTGCAACCAGTCCCGAAGTCGCTTGGCCTTCTCCGGTCCGCGACAATTTCCATCGACAAGACGTCCTGTTGCCCTGTCGGAGGCGTCGAATTCGAGCTCCGTTGCAAGGACGAAGTCGAGACCCAGTTCCTCGCCAAGGGGCCGCAGATAGAGACCGTACGATGCCGACACCACTCCCGTGCAGTGCCCATTTTCCTTGTGCCAACGCAGGGTTTCCATGGTGTCCGCTCTCATCCACGACTCTCGAATGTGCCGAGCGAAGTTGCGGCCGTCCTCTTCGAGAACTGCCCGAGGGATTCCAGCGAATGCACGACGTGAGACGATCGCCTTGAGACGATCACGATCACGACGAGCGATCGACGCAGCAGCTTTCGGCAGATCGATGATGGATGCGAGCGTTCGCCTACGGGTCAAATGGCGCCGCACGAACGGAATGACGCAATCCCGGTTCGAGAGGGTTTTGTCGAAGTCGAAGGCCGCAACGACCCCGCATGCCGAGGAATTGAGGGGTGCAGGGGTCACAACACCGAAGACCCTACTTGATCGAGGAACGACGGATCACGTCTCTCGCGTCCCACCAACTCGGCCAGCTCTTCGCCACAACCGATGGGTCGTCGACGGAAATTCCTTCTTTCCTCAGGGCAATCAGAGACCAGGCCATGGCGAGTCGATGGTCGTGATGCGCAGGCAGTGTCATCGCGACGTCGGAATCTTTCGAGCCGGGAACGATCGTCAGACCATCCGGATGTCCGACTGCCTCCACACCGATGCGATTGATGCCTGAGACGAGATCGTCGATGCGGTTGCTCTCTTTCGCCCGAATAAAACCGACATTGCGAATGCGCGTCGGTGAGTTCGCGAACACCGCGACTGCCGCAATCGTCGGGACGAGATCCGAGACGTCTTCCATGTCGATGTCGACACCGCGTAATTCACCCGACCGACTGATTCCTGACCCTTCGGAATTTTCCTCGATCGAACATCCCATCGACTCGAGAATCTCGAGAATCCGGATGTCCCCTTGGAGGGAATTTTTCCGAAGACCCGAGACGAGAACACGGCCTCCCGCAATCGCAGCAGCTGCCAGCGGGTACGACGCCGAGCTCGCATCGGGCTCGATGACATAACTCGTCGACCGGTAGCGACCATGCGGGATTTCGACGGCATCTTCGGAGATGGCGATTTCACTCGCTCCGAATGCCGACATGACATGGTTGGTCATCTCGACATAGGGCCTCGAGACCAGTTTCGAAGTCAGATCGATGTGAAGTCCGCCATCGAGATAGGGACCGATCAGCATCAGCGCGGACAGGAATTGACTG
>QXGG01021495.1_pt1 | contig 13965 bp, 14 predicted proteins | sample 1982491 | NCBI WGS metagenome assembly QXGG01 (sample SAMN09924614, study PRJNA488089) | Wastewater metagenome, whole genome shotgun sequencing project. | isolation source: South African research farm wastewater | place: South Africa: Irene, Agricultural Research Council, Animal Production... | reverse complement strand
TGTGACCGTTGCCACGGCGCCAACCAGGAAGGCATGGTCGGCCCCTCGCTGATCGAAAGCCTGAAGGTGCTGAGCAAGGAAGAATTCGTCGCCACCGTGCGCGACGGCCGTCTCGAGAAGGGCATGCAGAGCTTCGGTGCGGACCCGCGCGTGATGGACAACATCGACCATCTCTATGCCTATCTGAAGGGGCGCTCGGACGGCGCGATCACGCGCGCCCGCGTGAGCGCGATCGAATGAAGGCTCACGGCCGCAAAGGAATCCAGATGACCGAGGCTCGCCTCCCCATCAACGCCGATCGCGCCGGCCTGCACCGCCTCACCGCGGGCGCAGCCCTTGCATGCGCGACCGCATTGCTGCTCGCGACCGCGCCTGCCGCACAGGCTGGCGAAGGCAAGGCCGGCGGTCGCGACGCGCTGCGCGTGTGCCAGGACCCGAACAACCTGCCCTTCGCCAACGACAAGGAGCAGGGTTTCGAGAACCGCATCGCCGAGCTGCTGGGCAAGCACCTGGGCGTGCCGGTCACCTACTTCAACTACCCGCAGCGCTTCGTTTTCATCCGCAACACCCTGCGCTACAAGCTGCCGGGCGAGGACTACCCGTGCGACGTGATCATCGGCGTGCCGGTCGGCTTCGACCAGGTCGCGGTCACCAAGCCCTACTACCGCTCGACCTACGCGATGGTCTTCGCGCAGGGCAAGGGGCTCGATGACGTCAACAGCGTCGACGACTTCCTCGCGCTCGGGCCCGAACGGCTCTCGAAACTCAAGATCGGCCTGTACGACAAGTCGCCGGCGTCACAGTGGATGGACCGCCACAACCTGGTCGATCAGGGCGTGCCCTACCAGACCATCAACGTGGCCATGGACCACTACGTCGGCGACATCATCGACAAGGACCTCGCGGGCGGAAAGCTCGACGTCGCCATCGTGTGGGGGCCGGTCGCCGGCTACTACGCCAGCAAGTTCAACCCGCCGATGAAGGTGGTGCCGATGAAGTCCGAGCCGGGCGTGCAGTTCGACTTTGCCTTCGGCATGGGCATCCGCCGCGGCGAACCGGAGTGGAAGGCGCAACTCGAGGGCTTCCTCGATACCCATCAGGCGCAGATCGCCGAAATCCTGAAGACCTACAACGTGCCGCTGATCGACGGCGTGGACAAGGTCGTCAGCAACTGAGCCCCGTGCGCAGGACGACGCGCCCCGGCGTACGTCCTGCCGCCGCACTGCAGGAAACCCATGCGCCCGAACACGCTCTCCACCCGCTCCACCCTTCCGCCTCCGCGCGCCAGTTGCGGCCTTTTCGGCGCGATGCTCGCCGTGGTCCTGGCATTGCCCGCCCTGGCGAGCACGGCGAATGCGCAATCGACCGTGCAGTCCGCCACCCCGGACACCACCCCGCAGGCCAACGCCCAGGACTACTCCGAGGCCGAACGCATCATCTTCATGACCGAGCATCTGGGCAAGTTGCAGCCGCCGCAGACGCTCGCCTACCGCTTCAACAAGCACGGCTCGCTCGAGGCCGACTTCGAGGACAAGGTCACCTTGCGCCTGTCCCCCACCGCGGCCGGCACCTGCTGCACCGGCGATGCGGACTTCCTGAGCGCCGAGCGGCGGCTGACGCTGCCCACCGTCGAGGATGCGCGTGCCAACCCGGTGATCCTGTACTTCCTAGAGCATGACGTGCGCGACATGAACCGGCTCACCAAGGGCCAGCAGAACCACTTCCGCAAGCGCATCCGCATGGCGATCTACCAGGGCGCGAAGGTCGAGGAACGAGCGCTCGAATACCTCGGTCGCCCGGTCGCCGCCCGCCAGGTGCTGATCGCGCCCTACGCGGACGACCCCAACCGCGGGCGTTTCGAACAGTACGCCGACAAGCAGTACGTGTTCTGGCTGTCGGACGAGGTCCCGGGCGGCGTGTTCGGCATCGCCAGCCGCATGAACGCCGCGGACGCCGGCGCCGAGCCGCTGATCGTCGAGGAGCTGTACCTCGAAGGCGCCACGCCACCCGACATCACGGCGCTAGCACGCTGAACAAGGAGACACACCATGAAAACCTGGACCCAGCCCCTGGCCGGCCTCAGCTTCGCCGCCCTCGCCGCCCTGAGCGCCCTGCCCGCGATGGCGAATGACTTTCCCACCACCGAGCGGGTGAGCTTCGTGCTCGAGTGCATGCGCGAACACCCCGGTACGGAGTTCGAGATGTCGAGCAAGTGCTCGTGCGCCCTGGACGCGGTTGCCAGCGAGATCAGCTTCGACGAATACCGCACGATGCATACTGCTGCGCTCGCCAACTCGATCAGCGGCGAACGTGGCGGCTACTACCGCGGCAAGCACTGGCGCGGTGAAGTGCGCAAGTACGACACGGTGCTGGCCAAGGCCAAGAAGGCCTGCTTCATCGACACCACCGCGGCGCGGCGCTGAGCACGCGCAAGCACCCCGTGGGAGCGGGCTTGCCCGCGAATGTGCCGCCCGTGAATCCAGCATTCGCGGGCAAGCCCGCTCCCACGGACCTGGAAAGCGCAAACCTCCACCGCGTCCACCCGCACAGCCCACCCGGCCAAGTCGACATGCCCCCCCGCGCCTGCGCCCTGCGCTGCTCGATCGCCGCCCTGGCCTTCGCGTGGGCGGGCCTGTGCGGCGCGAACCCGGCCATCGAAGCGCTGCCGGTCGAGGAGATTGCCCCCGGCGTCCATGTGCACGCCGGACATCACGCCACCTGGCCCGGCGCACGCGGCGATGAGGTCGAAGGCGACGTCGCCAACCTCGGCTTCGTGGTCGGAGAACGCTGCGTCGCGGTCATCGACACCGGCGGCAGCCCGCAGCTCGGCCAGCGCCTGCTCGCCGCCATCCGGCGCACCACCCAGCAGCCGGTGTGCTACGTCATCAACACCCATGTGCATCCCGACCACACCCTCGGCAACGCCGCCTTCGCCGCGCTCGAGCCGCGCCCGCACTTCGTTGGCCATGCGCGACTCAGGGCCTCGCTCGCGGCGCGCGCGCCCTTCTACCGCGAGGCGCTCGCGCGCGAGCTGGGCATCGCTGCCGGCGAGGCGGACATCGTGTATCCCGAGCTCGAAGTCGAGCGCACGGCCGAACTCGACCTCGGCGGGCGCCGCCTGATGTTGCAGGCCTGGCCCACCGCGCACACCGACAACGACCTGACAGTCATGGACGACGCCAGCGCCACGCTGTTCGCCGGCGACCTGCTGTTCATCGGCCACCTGCCGGTGATCGACGGACGGCTCGTCGGCTGGCTCGAGGTCATGGATCAGCTTGGTGGGCTCGAGGCGACGCGCATGGTGCCCGGTCATGGCGCCCCCACCGCCGACTGGCGGGCGGCGCTCGACAAGCAGCGCCACTACCTCGCCGGCGTGCGCGACGGCGTCCGCGGCGCGCTCGCCGACAAACGAACCATCGCCGATGCGGTCGAAACACTGGCAAGTACCGGCACCGACGGCTGGCTGCTGACGGAGGATTTCCACCGCCGCAACCTCACCGCCGCCTACGCCGAACTCGAATGGGAAGACTAGGGCCACCGGCCCGCGGAGGACGCATGAACACGCTCAGATCCCTGCTGCACGCTGCCTTGCTGGCGGCCGTGGTCGCCTTGGGCCTGGCCGGCCCGGCGCTGGCGCAGCAGCAGTCCGACCCCGACAACCCCGAGGCCAACGCCACCTGGCAGCAGATGCGCACGACCATGTTCCAGGACCGCGCCATCACCACGCCGGCCGACGCCGTCCTCACCCTCGAAGCCCCCGAGCGCGCGCAGGACGCCGCGATCGTCCCGATCTCGATCCGCACCCACGTCGAGCAGCGTCCCGAGCGCTACATCGAGCGCGTGTACCTGATGATCGACAACAACCCCTCGCCGATGGGCGCGACCTTCCACTTCACGCCGACCAGCGGACGCGCCGACATCGAGACCCGGGTGCGCATCGACGCCTACACCCATGTGCGCGCGATCGCCGAGATGAACACCGGCGAGCTCTACATGGCCACCCGCTTCGTCAAGGCCTCGGGCGGCTGCTCGGCCCCGCCGGGCAAGGACATGACAGCGGCGATGGCGAGCCTGGGCAAGATGCGCTTTCGCGTCGAGGGCGAGGTCGAACCCGGCAAGCCGGCGCTGGCGCAACTGATGATCAGCCACCCGAACAACTCCGGCCTGGTCATGGACCAGCTCACGCGCATGTACACCCCAGCCTACTTCGTGCGCCGCATCCAGGTCAGCTACGCCGGCCAGCCGGTGCTGAGCGCGGATGTGGACTTTTCGATCAGCGAGAACCCGAATTTCCGCTTCTACTTCGTGCCGACCGGCGAGGGCGAGCTCAAGGCCGAAGTGGTGGACACCAACGAGCTGCGCTTCGAGACGGTGGTAAAGGTGGGCGCGGGCAGTTGAGGGCGAGCGGCGCCGCATGCAACATCCCGGGTTCGCTGGCCCGCAGTGGCAGCGGACCCGGCATCAGCAGCGCCGCCTCACGCCTCACGCCTCACGCCTCACGCTTGACAAGTCACAGGCCGTAGCGAGGATTCGCCTGGCGCCGGTCATCGATGTCGCGCACCAGGAAGCGCACGGCGCGGATCCAGCTCTCGTCATTGTTGCCGCGCATGTCGACCGACTTGACCAGCGCGACCCGGTTGGTCGCCACCTCGCGGATCTCGATGTTGACGTTGAGGATCAGGTTGCTCACCTTCTGCACCCAGCCCACCGCAACATACTGTGCGCCGATGCCGTTTCCGATCTCGGCCAGGCAGTGGGGGCAGCGGTACAGGAACTCGACGCCGCCGCGCACGCGGTCGATCAGGGCTTGGTGCGGCGTGTTGTCCACCAGCGTGTACAGCCCGCGTTGCTGGATCTGGGCGCGGAATTCGTCCTCGATCAACTTGAGTCGCGCCTGCTGGGCATCGTGACGGCTGGCGTCGGGGTGATCCTCGAGCAGTTCGAAGCCGGTCATGGCGAGCGTGGCCGGCGACGCCTCGGCCGCGCGGGCAGCGGGACCAAAGGCAAGGACGAGCGCGGCGAATGCGACAAGCGCCAGGCTCAAGCGAGCAAACGGGTGGCGACGAACGATGGCGGTCATGAAATCTCTCCTCGGCATGACAACGGGGCAAATGCATGAAGCAGGCTGAAACAGGCGTATTTCGGCGCTGGGCGAATGGGCTCGCTGCCCTGCTCGTGCTCGCGACGGTGGCCCCTGGCGCGCGCGCGCAGGACGCGCTTACGCTCGCCGACGGCGTGCATGTCTTCATCGGCGACACCGGCGAGCCCTCGCCGGCCAACCGTGGCCGGGTCGGCAACATCGGCTTCGTGGTCGGCGACAGCGGCACGGTGATGATCAACGCCGGCGCCTCCTACCGCCACGGCCGCGCCCTGCTCGCGGCGGCCGAGCGCGTCGGCGGCAAGCCGGTGGTGCTGGTGGTGATCACCCAGCCGGTGCAGGAATTCGTCATGGGCGCGGCGGCCTTCACCGACCAGGGCATTCCGGTGCTGGCCCACCGCGCCAGCGCCGAGCTGATCGCGGCGCGCTGCGAGAACTGCCTGCACAATCTGCGCCAGGTACTCGGCGAGGACGAGATGGCCGGCAGCCGCGTCCAGCCGCCGGACCGGCAGATCGAGGCGAGCACGACCATCGACGCCGGCGGACGCCGCCTCGCGCTCATCCACCCCGGCTGGGCCAGCTCGCCCGGTGATCTCGTGGTGCGCGACCTGCACAGCGGTGTGATCTTCGCCGGCACGCTGGTGTCCGTGGGCCGCGTCCCCGAACTGCGCGACGGCGACCCCGCAGGCTGGCGTGATGCACTCGTCGATCTGCAGGCGCTGGCGCGCGCGCAGGGCGAGCGCATCGTGCCCGGCTACGGACCGCCCGTCCCCGCCGCCGCGCTCGATACCGTGCGCGACTACATCGCCGACACCGAGGCGCGCGTGCGCAGCCTGTTCGACGCCGGCACGCCGCTGTCGGCGATCGTGCACGCGGCGCATCTGCCGCGCTACGCCGGCTGGGCGATGTACGAACCGGTCCACGGCCGCAACGTGCAGCAGCGCTACCTGGCCCTCGAGCGCGCCACGCTCGCCGAGTGACGGGCACCGACCGCTCATGGCGCCGGCACCCGGGCGATGAACTGGCCGAAGGCGCGCGGACCGTCGCCGGTGCGCGCCTCGCCGACCACCTTCAGGCTCGCGACGTCGATGCGCACCAGGCTGTTGTCGAACCAGTTCGCGACATACACGCTGGCGCCGTCGGCTGAGCTGGCGATCCCTTCGGGATACTCCCCGGTCGGCAGGTCGGTGATCTTCTGCCACGTGTCCACATCGATCACCGACACCGTGCCCGCGTACTGGTTGGTGACGAAGGCGCGCCCGCCGGCGAAGGCCACCGCGTAAGGCCGCTCGCCCACCGCGACCGTGGTGCGCACCGCGCGCCGGGCGACGTCGATCACGGTGACCGCGTCCGCGCCGACGTCGGTGCTCAGCACGTGCGCGCCATCCGGCGTGAAGCCGATGCCGAAGGGCCGCGCGCCGGTCGGGACGGTGGCGAGCAGCGTGTTGTCGGCGGTGGAGAACAGCGACACCTGGTCGCTGTCGCGGTCGGCCGAGGCCAGCACGCTGCCGTCGGGCGACAGCGCCAGGCCCGAGGGCGAGGCGCCGGTCTTGAGTTCGGCCATACGCGCGCCGGTGTCCGGGTCGACCACGAACACCCGCCCCGCATACCAGTCGGCCACGTACAGCGGCTTGCCTGAAGGATGGACCGCGATGCCCAGCGGCCCGCCCTCGAGCGCAATCTGCCGCAGCACGGCCGGCGGATCGGTGCCGAGCACCGTGACGAACGGCCCCTCCGGACTGCTGACATAGACCCGGCGCCCGTCCGGCGCGGTCGCCACCCCGGCAGGCTTGCCCGCAACCGCCAGCGTGGCGAGCACCGCCATCTGCGGCAGCGCCACGACCGAAACCGTCTGCGCCGACTGGTTGGTGACGAAGGCACGCTCATCCGCCTGAACCGCCACGCAGGCAAACAGCCCCGCCGCGAGCAAGGCGGACCGCAATCGCCGGACCCGTGGGAGCGGGCTTGCCCGCGAAAGCAGCGGATCGGAACGCACGATTCGCGGGCAAGCCCGCTCCCACGAAAGCAGCGGCCCGGGCAAGCTGACTTTCGCGGGCAAGCCCGCTCCCACAGACAGTTGCTCCCACGACGTACGAAACCGCTGACAAGCTTGCACGACGCGCGATCGCCCGCCATCCGCCCCGGCCGCCTCCGTCACACGCATGCTCGCGCCCCGTCCCGAGATCACGGCGCCCTCAATGCTTTCTCACTTCTCCATCTCCGCCTTCAGCGCGTCGAGGCCGGCCTTGTACACCCCGGTCACCGCATCGATCGCGGCCTGGTCGCTCAGCTCCGGCGGCGGATCGTTGTTCGGGAAGCCGCGATAGAAGGCGCCGCGCCACTGCACCTTGGACTTGCCCTCGCCGTCCGCGGAGACGGTGAGGTGCGAGGTGTAGTTGCTCACCGGCAGCACCTTCACGTCCACCTCGGTGATCTTGTACGAGTAGGTCATGCCCTCGGCGTTGTAGCGCGTGAGCTGCTCGGCGATCGTCGGGTCGCCCGCGGCCTTCAGCGTCAGCACGCGCTTGGCGCCGACCTCGTTGCCGCCCTGGCCTTCGGTACGCGCCACCACCGGGAGCCATGACATGTCGTGGAAGTTCGCCACCCGCGCCCACACCTTGGCGGCCGGTGCGGCGATGTCGACCGTCAGCTCGACCTTCTGCCGGCTCGGCCCGTGCGCCCAGGCGCTACCGGCGAATACCGCGGACAGGGCCACCACCAGCACATCCCTGCGAGTCAGTTTCATGTTGTCTCCACCGTCGTTGTTGCCATGAAGGACATCGTGGCGAGCGCTGCCTGCACGCGGCACCCGCTCCCCGGGTTCACCCCGGTTTCCCGGTGCGCTTGAGCATGCCGCGTTGCGGGTCGTAGCCCCAGGCGGCAAGCAGGAAGAAGGCCACCAGGCAGCCGGCGACGATCGCCAGCGACTGCAGCGCCACCTGGCCGTGCAGCGCGAAGCGCGTCGCCTCCACCGCGTGGGTGAAGGGGTTCCAGGTGGCCAGGAAATGGATCACGCGCGCGCCCGATTCCTCCAGCTTCCACAGCGGATAGAGCGCGGGCGAGATGAAGAACATCGGGAAGATGACGAAATTCATCGTCCCGGCGAAGTTCTCGAGCTGGCGGATGTTCACCGACAGCACGAGGCCAAGCGCGCCCAGCATCATCCCCGACAGCACCAGCACCGGCAGCGCGTACAGCCAGCCGATGAACGGCACCTCGACCTCGAACAGCGCGGCGATGATCAGGAACACATAGGCCTGCAGCACCGACAGCAGCGTGCCGGCAAGCAGCTTGCAGAACAGCAGGTACCAGCGCGGCAGCGGCGCGGTGAGCAGCAGGCGCATCACGCCCATCTCGCGGTCGTACACCATGGCGAGCGAGGACTGCATGCCGTTGAACAGCAGCACCATGCCGAGCAGGCCGGGGACGATGTAGGTCTGGTACGGGATATAGGTGTCGTAGGGCGGGATGATCGACACGCCGAACACGTTCTGGAAGCCGGCGGCGAACACCACCAGCCACAGCAGCGGACGCACCAGCGCCGAGGCCAGGCGCCCGCCCTGGCGGACGAACTTGGCGACCTCGCGACTGGTGACCGCCTGCAGCGCGAGCCAGGCGTGGGCGGCTCTCATGGTTTCGCCCTCCGTGCGCCACCCCGCGGTGGTCGGCACGTCACGGCGCGGAGCCACAGGCCCAGCCCGCGCTCAGCGCCCGACCCGCGACGAACCATTCCGTAAGCCAAGATTCTTGCCCTCATCTGTCGCGCATTCGCTCGAGTCTCACGGCTTGCACTGGCTGTCGCGCCGGTCGAAGCCGAGCGTGTCCATGTTGTTGGTCTGGTGCAGGAAGCCCTGGATCGGCGCGCGCTCGATCACCGCGTTGTGGGTGGCGATGAGCAGCGGCTGGCGGAGCTGGCGGTCCCAGTCGCGGAAGTACAGGCGGTTGCCCTTGAAGCCGTCGATGGTGATCTCCTCGCCGCCGAGGTAGGCGACGAGCTTGTCGAAGGGCGCGTTCTCGGTGCGCACCACCGCCTCCACCACCGCCTTCACCGCGATCCACGCCGCCCAGTCGGCGCTGCCCATGTGGCGCTTGGCCTGTTTCTCGAAGCGGCTGGTGAGCTGCGGCGCACCGTGGCGCGGCCAGGCCCAGTGCCAGGCTTCGGCGACCAGGCCCTCGGCGCCCACCACCGGACGCGGGCGCACGGTGTCGTAGGGCACGCTGCGCGCGAACTCGCCGTCGCTGTCGGCGACGAAGACGACGTCGTAGTCGGCGCCCGCGGTCAGCAGGCCGACGTTGCCGAGCTCGCGCTGGCGCGGGTCGTTACTGAGCAGGAAGTCCTTCTTCGCCACGATCTTCAGGCCCAGCCGGCGGGCGGAGTTCTCGAAGGCGGCGCCGATGAGCTTGTCGTCGTCCAGCGGCCCCTGCAGCAGCAGCACGTTGCGCCACCTCTTGAACACCAGGAACTGCGCGATCGCGTCGGTCTGCATGCCGTGGTTGGGCAGCGTGTGATACAGGTGGGCCTGGCACTGCGCCTGGCGCAGCGCGTCGTCCGCCGCCGAGACGTTGAACAGCAGCAGCTCGCGTCCGCGGGTGGCAGCGGCGACTTCGGCCACCACCTTACCGGGCGCGTCGATCAGGAAGTAGCGCACGCCCTCGGCGTGCAGCTTGTCGAGTTCGGCCACCAGCGCCGCGGCATCGGCGCCGCGCGCGCGCACCAGGTCGAAGCTCACCCCGAGCGCCTGGCCGACGAAGCGCGCCTCGCGCAGCGCCACCTCGGCACCGGCGAAGGGCGGCCCGTAAGGCCGCGACAGGGTACGGAAGAAGGTCTTGCGCTCGTCGTAACGCGCGTCCTTGTTCAGCTCAAGGTAGCCGAAGCGGATGACCTCGGCCGCCCCGGCGACCAGCGCGAACAGCAGCAGTGAAGCCGCCAGGGCGAAGTGCATCAGCGCACGGAAACTCATCATCTACACAGCTCCATCGATCGTTCGAGCATCACAACCCTGCATCCGCCCGGGTGGTGCATCCCGTCTTGAAACCCTCGCGGCTGGCGCCGCTCCCACACACCCCTCGCCCGGCGCCCCTCCCTGTAGGAGCGGCGCCAGCCGCGAGCCTTTCGCCCCTCCACAGCCGCCAGCCTTTCCCCTTCCCCACCCGCGCCCCACGGATCAGTCGTCGATCACCGCCGTATGCGGCACGCGCCCCACCGCCACCGAACGCAGCACCTTGTTGGTCTTCGTGTCGACGATGGAGATATCGTCCGACAGGCCATTGACCACCACCAGCATCGATTCGTCGCGGTTCAGCGTCACGCCCCAGGCGCGGCTGCCGACCAGCACGTAGTCCCTGACCTTGCGGCTGGCGACGTCGACCACCGCGAAGTGGTTGGCGCGGCCCAGGGTGACGTAGGCGGTCTTGCCGTCGCGCGTCATGGTGATGCCGACCGGGGTCACGTCGTCGCTGCGAAAGCCCTTGGGCTCGAAGCTGATGGTGTCCTTGATGGTGTTGTTCTTCGCGTCGAGCACGGTCACCGAGGCGCCGAGCTCGTTGGTCACCCACACCTCGCTGCCGTCGGGCGTGTCGGCGAAGCGGCGCGGACGGTTGCCGACCACCACGTTGGCGAGGATCTCGTTGTTCGCGGTGTCGATGACGTGGACCATGTTGGCCACTTCCGAGGTCACGTAGAGCCGGCTGCCATCCTTGCTCACCAGCACGCCCTCGGGCTCCTCGCCGACCTCGACCTGGGCGACGACCGTGTTCCCGGCGACATCGACCACCGACACTGCGGCGTCCTCCTCGTTGGAGACGAAGATCCGGCTGCCGTCCTTGCTGAAGTCGAACATCTCCGGGTCTTCGCCGACGTCGATGCTGCGCACGACCTCGAGCCTGGCGATGTCGATCACGTCCACCCGCTCGCTGTTGCTGGCGATGACGAAGATCTGCGTGCGGTCGGCGGACAGCTTCATGTCGCGCGGACGCTCGCCGGTGGGGATGGCCTTGACCACCTGGAAGCTCTTGCCGTCGAGCACGGTCACCGCGTTGTCGTTCTCGCTGCTGACGAAGATGTAGCCGGTGTCCTTGGCCAGCGCGGCACCCGCCGGCAGGGCGAGCATCAGGGTGGTGGCCACGGCGCAGCCCAGGGTCTTCAGTCGGTTCATTGTTGTCGTCTCCTCGTTGGTATTGTTGCTGCCACTGCTGTCACTGCTTGAAGCGCGGGCAAGCACCCGCAAGAAAAATTCATGCCAGATCGATGCGCCCTGGCTCATCCAGCCGGCTTCAGGCGGGCTCCACCGCCTGCCCGCTGCGCGTCATCTTGAGGAAGGCCTCGGCCAGGGTGGCGCAACCGGAGGCCGCCACCAGGTCGGCCGGCGTGCCCTGGGCGAGCAGCTCGCCCTTGTGCAGCACCAGCACGCGGTCGGCGGTCTCGGCCTCGTCCACCAGATGCGAGGCCCACAACACGCCGACGCCGCTCGCGCGCAGCCCCAGCACCTCGTCGAGCAGATGCCGGCGCGAGGCCGGGTCCAGGCCGACCGTGGCCTCGTCCATCAGCAGCACCGAGGGTTGATGCACCAGCGCCCGCGCGAGTTCCACCTTGCGCCGGTTGCCGCCCGAGAGCTCGCGCACGCGATCGCCGCGGCGCTCGGCCAGGCCGAGGCGGGCGAGCGCATCGGCAATGCGCGCCTTGGCCTGCGCGCCGCCGATGCCGTGCAGGCGGGCGTGGAAGACCAGGTTGGCCTCGACGCTCAGGTCCATGTCCAGCGTCATCTGCTGGAACACCACGCCGATGCGCCCGAGCGCGCGCACCGGCGCCACGCGCATGTTCTGGCCGCACACGTGCACCTCGCCGGCGTCGGCGTTGAACAAGCCGGTGAGCAACTGGAACAGCGTGCTCTTGCCTGCACCGTTGGGGCCGAGCAAGGCGACGAACTCACCGGCGCGCACCTCGAGGTCCACGCCCTTCAAGGCCGGACGCGCGCCGTAGGACTTGCTCACCCCCCGCACCGACAGCAGGACCTCTCCGGCCGCCAAGGCTTGCGCTTCGGTGTCGGCCGCCACGGAGTCGGCCATCGCTCGCGTCGGCTCGACGGCCGCCATGTTCACGCTGCTCATTCCACTGCTCCCCTCGGCGTGCGCCCCATGGTGTCCGACGCGCTCATGCCCGAACCGGTCGCCGGGGCGCCGCGTGCCGCCGCACCGTTGCGTTCGATACCGCGCTCCCCGCTCGCCAGCCCGCCCAGCAACTCCGGATGCCGCGCCAGCAGCGCCTGGTACAGCCGATCGACTGCCGGCGAGGCCGCATCGCGCGGACGCGGCAGATCCACCGGCAGATCCAGCACCACCCGCCCCGGCGCCGCCGACAGGAAGCACACCCGGTCGGCGAGCGCGAGCGCCTCGCGCAGGTCGTGGGTCACGAACAGCACGCTCGCGCCGCAGCGCTGCCACTGCTCGACCAGCATCTCGCGCAGCCGGTTGGCGGTGGGCGTGTCGAGCGACACGAAAGGCTCGTCCATCAGCAGCAGCTCGGGCTCGTTGATGAAGGCGCGCGCCAGCGCCACCCGCCGCATCATCCCGCCCGACAGCCGCGCCGGCCAGGCATCGAGCACGTCGCCAAGCTCCATCGCCCGCAGCAGCGCGATCGCGCGCTCGCGCTGGCGTGCCGCGTCGCCCTCGCTCGCCCCCCTCTCGCGCGCCACCAGCAGCACGTTGTCGAGCACGCTCATCCACGGCATCAGCCGCGGCTCCTGGAACATGAAGCCGACGTCCTCGGGGAAGGCGCCGTTCATCGTCACCCGGCCGTCCATTTCGCGGTCGAGCCCGCCGACGATGTTGAGCAGCGTGCTCTTGCCGCAGCCCGAGGGCCCCACCACGCACACGAATTCGCCGGGCGCGACATCCAGGCGCAGGCCCGACAGCGCCACATGCGGCCGGCCGCCACGGTCGGGGTAGCACTTGCGGTCGATGCGGATCTCGAGCATCGCTCAGGCCCTCCAGCCGGTGAGCCGGCGCTCGAGCGGGCGCAGCGCCCAGGCCTCGACGATCAGCACCACCGCGGCGAAGGCGAGCGTGTAGGCGAGGATGCCGGTGATGTCGAAGAACTGGAAGAACACGTTCAACTGGAAGCCCACGCCCTCACTGCGACCGAGGAGTTCGACCACCAGCACGATCTTCCAGATCAGTGACAACCCCGAGCGCGCCGCCGCCAGCAGGTAGGGCACGAGCTGGGGCAGATACACGCGCAGGAAGGTGGTGCGCCGCGACAGGCGGTAGGCGCGAGCCACGTCGAGCAGCTTGGGATCGACCGCACGCGCGCCCTCGCGCACGGTGACGATGACGGTTGGGATCTTGTTGATCGCCACCGCCAGGATCGCCGCCCAGTCGTTCAATCCGAACCACACGTAGCACAGGATGATGGTGACCAGCGCCGGGATGTTGAGCCCGAGCACCAGCCAGGCGTCGAAGAAGGCGTCCAGGCTGCGCCAGCGCCCCATCGCCATGCCGAACAGCGCGCCGATCAGCATCGCCGCGGCAAACGCGACCGCGACCCGGCCGAGCGTCACCGCGAGATGGCCGGGCAGGCTCAGCGACACGGTCTCGTCGACGATGCGAGCGAGCACGGTCAACGGATCGGGCAGCGTGCGGCTGTCGGCGAACATCGCCGCGACCTGCCACACCAGCACGAAGGCGCCCAGGGAAGCGAGGCGCAGCCAGCGGTCGCGGCGGTGTGGGGCGCGCGCGGCCTGCGAGGCACGCGCGCCCTCTCCGGCCGGCGCGGCCTCGCCCTCGCCGAAGACGGAACTTGACGCCTCGGCGAAGAGCGACCTCGGGGCCTCGCCGAGTGTCGACCTTGGGCCTTCGCCGAGCGTCGACCC
>QXGG01369221.1_pt1 | contig 13986 bp, 12 predicted proteins | sample 1982491 | NCBI WGS metagenome assembly QXGG01 (sample SAMN09924614, study PRJNA488089) | Wastewater metagenome, whole genome shotgun sequencing project. | isolation source: South African research farm wastewater | place: South Africa: Irene, Agricultural Research Council, Animal Production... | reverse complement strand
ATAGTACCAAGATGCACAGCAACGCAATATTCATGCTAGAAACGCCACGGGCGAGTTAAAACCCGCTCTAACTCCGTTAGCTCAGGATCAACTCGCCCGTATTCAGCATTGCACAAGCCACTCAAAATGCTTGGAGCAAGAGTGGCTGGAGCGCATTAACCTTTTTTCATAAACTCAGATTTCAGCATGAATTTTTGTCCATCCACGCGGCAATCTAAATCATGATCACCATCAACAATTTTGATATTGGTCACGCGAGTGCCCATTTTAATCACCGTTGAGCTGCCCTTCACTTTTAAGTCTTTAATTAAGACCACCGTATCGCCATCTGCTAAAGGCGTACCATGCGCATCGCGCACAACTTTTTCATCGCTCTCTACTTGAGCATCAGAACCGTCCATAGCCCACTCATGGCCACAGGTCGCGCACACATAATTTTCACGATCAGGGTAAGTAATCTCTTCTTTACACGCGGGGCAAGGTGGAAACTCTGACATGCATTGGCATCCTTCTTCAGATTTACGGGGTGCTAAGAATAGCGAACTGCGCTGATTAAGGCCAACTAAGTGGCTAACAGGCAACTTATAAACACCCGCACACTGATGTACATCAAGCCTTGAGACGCTCAGTAACGCTCAAGGCTGATCCGGTTAATGACGCGGGCGGCGCACTTCAACCACGTTGGGCAACTGAGAAATACGCCCTAACAAACGACCCAACTCATCCAAACCTGGCACTTCAACGGTCAGATTGATCACCGCCATATTATCTTCCTTAATAGTGCTGGTATTGAGCGCAACAATATTCATTTTCTCGTTCACCAAAACTTGCGACACATCACTGAGCAAGCCTGGGCGATCATAGGCACGAATCAACACATCCACCGGATAGGTTTTCACCGGCTCCGCGCCCCAACCCACCTGGATCATGCGCTCAGGCTCACGGCTGCTCAACTGCAATGCCATCGCACAATCTTGACGGTGAATGGTTACACCTCGACCCATGGTGATATAACCCACAATCGGCTCACCGGGCACTGGCTGGCAACAACCGGCCATTTGTGTGAGCAAGTTACCCACGCCATGAATACGTACTTCATCGCGACTGGGCAGGTGCTGAGTGGGCTTGCGTGCCACTAAGTTGAGTTGTTGCACATTGCGCTCATGCGGATCGAGCAACTGTTGCGCCAAGCCCACCGCATGTGCTAAACGCACATCCCCCGCCCCTAAAGCAGCAAACAAATCTTCACTGGTTTTTAAATTACATTTTTGCGCCAACTGCTCATAATTCACCGCTGCAATGGCCAAGCGCGCCATTTCACGCTCGAGCATCTGCTTACCAGCAATCACATTCTGATCGCGGGCTTGCAACTTGAACCAATGCACCACTTTAGCGCGCGCTCGGGTGGTGTTGATATAACCTAAGTTGGTGTTGAGCCAATCACGACTGGGCGCACCATTTTTCCCGGTAATGACCTCAACTTGCTCACCGGTTTTTAAGTTGTAATTGAGCGGCACAATGCGCCCATTCACCTTAGCGCCACGGCAATTATGACCAATTTCCGTATGCACACGGTAAGCAAAATCTAAGGGCGTGGAACCCTGTGGCAAATCAATCGCATGGCCGTCTGGGGTGAACACATAGACACGATCAGGCTCAATATCCACGCGCAACTGATCGGTTAAGCCGCCGATATCACCCAGTTCTTCATGCCATTCAAGCACCTGACGCAGCCAAGCAATTTTCTCTTCGTAGTGATCCGACTGACTGTTTACGTCAGTGCCTTTGTAACGCCAGTGCGCGCATACCCCAAGCTCTGCTTCTTCATGCATAGAGTGGGTGCGAATTTGTACTTCCAGCACCTTACCGGCGGGACCAATCACAGCGGTGTGCAATGAGCGGTAACCGTTCTCCTTGGGGTTGGCGATATAGTCATCAAACTCATGGGCAATATGTCGCCATAAAGTATGCACAATGCCCAGCGCGGTATAACAATCACGCACCTGTGGCACTAAAATACGCACCGCACGCACATCATAAATCTGACTGAACTGCAGGCCTTTTTTCTGCATTTTTCGCCAAATCGAATAGATGTGCTTAACGCGACCACTGACATCCGCATCAATCTGCGCATCCTGTAATTCATCACGCAACTGCTGCACCACATTGCGTACAAATTGCTCGCGGTCAATACGCCGCTCATGCAATAAATCAGCAATATGCATGTACTGATCCGGCTCAAGGTAGCGAAAGGATAAGTCCTCCAACTCCCACTTGATATGGCCAATACCTAAGCGGTGCGCCAGTGGTGCATAGATATCAAACACCTCACGCGCCACGCGATAACGCTTATGCTCTGGCGCGTTTTTCACTGCTCGAATGGCACAGGTGCGCTCGGCCAGTTTAATCAGGGCTACGCGCACATCGTCCACCATAGCCACCAGCATACGGCGCAGATTATCCACTTGCGCTTGCGAGTTAAGCACCACGCTCTGACGTGGATTCATGCTGGCACTGATGGCGGCCATGCGCAGTACGCCATCAATTAATTTACTGACCGCAGGGCCAAAGTCACGCTCAATATCACTCAGCGGCGCTTTGCCTTCACGCACTGTGCGGTACAAAATCGCCGCGACTAAAGTGTCTTGATCCAGCTTCAGGTCGACTAAGATTTGTGCAATTTCTAAGCCTGTTTGCAGGCTGGAATTGCCTTCAGCCCAGATATTATGGGCGGCTTGCGCTTTACGCTCAGCGTCACGCGCAAACTCACAGGCCTTGAATAAGCCATCAGCCTCAAGCAATGGATCGACGGCAATAATTTGCGCCACCCAGCCGTGCAAATCAATGCTGCCATCTTCACTGACGGGCTGTTGTGTTCTGACCTGTACCATGACCTATCCTTTGAGTCGCTGACTCAGCCGAGCCTATCACGCCGCTTGCAAACGGCTTAATTCTTAACAAACAACGCCATCGCTTCAGCATGACCCGTCTGGGCAAACATGTCTAAGACGCCCGCACGCTGTAAACGGTAGCCGCGCGCAGCCAACACAGCCGCATCACGCGCTAAGGTGGCTGGATTACAAGACACATAGACAATGCGCGGCACTTTGAGTTGCGCCAGAAGCGTCACAACCGCCAGCGCACCTTCTCGGGGTGGATCGAGCAATGCCGCGGCAAAGCTCTGCTGCGCCCATTTTTCTTTACGCAAAGGCTGGGATAAATCACCATGATAAAACTGCACATTGTCCAACTTATGACTCAGAGCATTACTGCGCGCACGCTCCAGCATCGACTCCACACCTTCCACCGCAACCACCGCTTGGCTGTACTGCGCCAGCGGTAGCGCAAAGTTACCCAGCCCGCAAAATAAATCCAACACACGCTCATCTTTTTGCGGAGCCAGCCACTGCAATGCTTGGCTGATCATCGCCTCATTCATGGCCGCATTGACCTGTACAAAATCACCCGGCTGATAAGCGATCTGTATAGCAAACTGCGGTAAGGCATAACTTAAGCTGTATTCTGGCTGATCAGGCTGCGGTTCACCGCGTCCCTGCAACCAAAGTTGCGCATCATGCTCGGCACAATAGGCGCGCAATTGCGCTAAGTCACCCTCATCTAAGGCTTGGGTATGACGCAGTAGCAAAGCCACATGATTGCCGCTGAATAATTCAATATGACCCAGCGCTTGCGGTTGTTTAAAGCTATTTAACACTGCACTCAAGCCGGCAAAGATCGGCTGCAACTGCGTCACCAGCACGGCACACTGATCCACTTCAACAATCGCCTGACTGGCTAAAGCACGAAAACCCACTTCGACAGACTTGCGCTTCACATCATAGCGCACCGCCACGCGGGTACGTCGGCGGTAGGCAAACGCAGGTCCAACTAAAGGCTGCGCCCACTCATCAGCCACTAGCGCTTCACGGCTGAGTTGCTCAATCAGGTTAGCGTGCTTGAACTCAATTTGCTGAGCATGGCTGATATGCTGCAAAGTACAACCACCGCACTGTCCCGCCCACTGACACTCTGGCGTAATACGCTGTGCACTGGCGCTGTGCACGACTAAAGTTTGTGCTTCCACCACTTTACTGCGCGCGGCCAACACCTGCGCCTGCACTTGCTCACCTGGCAGTGCTCCACTGACAAACCACGTGCGCCCCGCTAAAAAAGCAATACCGCGACCATCATGGGATAAACGCTCAATGCTCAGCATTTGTTTTTTGCCCACTGGCATTGTGTTGCGTTCACCGCCAGCTGGCTGAAAACGTAAACTGTTCGGCGCTTTCGAGCGACTCATACGGACTCCGAGGCATAAATACCACTGGATAAATAACGATCACCACGGTCACACACAATGGCCACTAACACTGAATTTTCAACGGTTTTTGCCACTTGCAACATCGCCGCAACCGAGCCACCTGAAGACACACCACAAAAGATGCCTTCTTCACGCGCCAAGCGCCGCATGCACTCTTCTGCTTCGTGCTGACCCATATCGACAATTTGATCGACACGGTTGGCTTCAAAAATGCTGGGCAGATATGCCTCAGGCCAGCGCCGAATACCCGGAATCGTCGCCCCTTCAGTCGGCTGCAAGCCAACGATTTGCACATTGGGGTTTTGCTCTTTTAAGTAGCGCGACACACCCATAATGGTGCCGGTGGTACCCATTGAACTAATAAAGTGGGTGATCTGCCCTTGAGTTTGTTGCCAAATTTCAGGACCGGTACTGTTGTAGTGCGCAACGGGATTGTCTTGATTGGAAAACTGATCCAACACAATACCCTGCCCTTGCGCTTGCATGGCCAGGGCTAAGTCACGCGCGGCTTCCATGGATTCAACTAAAATCAACTCAGCGCCATAGGCGGTCATCGCCGCTTTACGCTCAGCGGTGGAGTTATCCGGCATAATCAACAGCATGCGATAACCTTTGATGGCGGCCACCATAGCTAAGGCAATACCAGTATTGCCGGAGGTGGCTTCAATCAACGCATCGCCCGGCTGAATACGTCCGCTGCGCTCAGCACGTTCAATCATCGATAGCGCAGGACGGTCTTTAACAGAACCCGCTGGGTTATTGCCTTCGAGCTTAACCAGCAAGGTATTGCTCGTCTCTCCCGGCAAGCGTTGTAAGCGTATAAGTGGTGTATTGCCGATGCAGTCGGCCAAGGTAGGATAATGAACGGTCATAATAAGCAGCAGCATCAAAATTAAAAGAAGCCTATGATAGCGCCAAATGCTGCGAGTCCATAACCCACGAAAGCATCAACTTATAACCTTGGACTATAAGACCGACTCATTTTATGAATTGTGTATGGATGTTGTGCGGAGAATCACTGCGTGTTGACTAACCTCGGAATTAAAGGCCGCGTCCTGCTGCTGACCTTACTGCCTTCGGGTATTTTTGCGGCGGTGCTGGGTGGCTGGTTCAGTTACTCGCAACTCAATGATTTACAAGACCAGTTGGTGCGCCGTGGCGAGCTGATTCTCAATCAACTCTCACTGCTCAGCTACGAGCCCATGCGCAACAATGATCATGCGCAATTGCGCAAAATCGCTCAAGATACGATTGATTTAAGTGATGTGCGCTCAGTACGTTTTACCGATGCCAGCGGCACTATACTGATGCATGCAGGGCCATCCACCTTGGAACATGGCACGCTCCAGCCGCAAGAGCTCACGGTGCACTCCAAAGAATCCAGCTCACAACTGACGATACCTGTGTGCCTGCGGCCTGACTTACCGGTAGAGCCGGCTAAGCTCAACCAGCCTGACACCCCACCCATTGGCTGGATCAGTTTGGAAATGTCGCACCACGCCACCTTGTTGGAGGGGTACCGCAGTATCTTTTTCAGCGCTATTTTTATTGCTTCAGGCTTGTTGATTACCGCATTACTGTCCATCCGCTTAAGCCGCACGATTAATATCCCTCTGAAAAATATCAAGCACGGTGTGGCCCTGATCCGCGACGGCCATTTAGGTACGCGCTTAAGCTCGCCAGGCAGTCATGAACTCGATGAGTTGGTTGATAGCATCAACCTGATGGCGCAATCCATGCAGCAAGCACAAGAAGAACTGCAAAGCCATATTGATCAAGCGCTTGATGATGCACAACACAACTTAGAAACCATTGAAATTCAAAATATCGAGCTGGACTTAGCCCGCAAAGAAGCCATTCAAGCCAGTCGTATTAAGTCTGAATTTTTAGCCAATATGAGCCATGAAATTCGCACACCGCTCAATGGTATTATTGGTTTCACCCAGTTATTGAAAAAAAGCGACCTGACCATTCGCCAAGAGGATTATCTAAACACCATTATTAATTCTTCAGAAAGCCTGCTCAATATCATTAACGAGATCTTAGATTTTTCAAAAATCGAAGCAGGCAAAGTGGTATTGGACCTCGCACCCTTTTATGTGCGCGACCTGATTCAAGATACCCTGACTTTACTGGCACCCGGCGCGCACCAAAAAGAGCTGGAGCTGATCAGCTTTGTTTACCGCGATACACCGCGCACCTTAATTGGTGATGCTCAGCGTATTAAGCAAGTTGTCACCAATTTAATTGGCAATGCGATTAAATTTACTCGTGCTGGCAGTGTCGTGGTGCGTGTGATGCTCGAAGAAGAAAGCACCGAGTTCGCGCAATTGCGCATCAGCGTGCAAGACACCGGCATCGGCATGAGTCTCGCTGAACAAAGCTCGTTATTTCAACCCTTTAACCAAGCCGATCACTCACTCACCCGTCATGCCAGTGGCACAGGTCTGGGTTTAAGTATCTCTAAGCGTCTGGTTGAACATATGGGCGGCGAGATTGGCGTTGATAGCACACAAGGCCAAGGCTCAGAGTTTTGGTTCACTGTGCACTTAGCCAAAGCCCATGAGGATGATTTAACGCTCAGCACCATACCGCCCAATACGCAGCGCGCCGTCTTGCACGACCCTCACCCACTGGCACAGCAAGCGATTGCTCATCAGCTGGAGGATTGCCATTTACAGGTCGATTGCGTCAATCATTTAGAATCTGTGGTGCAACAGATTCGCGCAGCGGCGGGCAGTGCACAGTCCTATGATTTGGCCGTTTTAGGTATCAATACTCAGCAACACACCCTGCTGTTAATCAAACAGACCTTAATGCAATTGCAGCAACTCGATTGCCAAGTTTTACTGCTGTGCAGCACCTCTGACTTTACGGTTTTACAAAACACTGTGGGGCGGCCATTTTGCGAGCAAATGCTCAGCAAACCTGTATGCCATCGCCGTTTACAGCACGCCATCAATAATGTGCTATCCATTGTGCCCAGCCCGCCCGTCAACACTTCAGCCTCCTCTGAGCAGCATGCCTTGCACGCTTTATGTGTGGACGACAACCCTGCCAACCTGTTGCTAATAAAGACTTTGCTCAACGATATGGGTGCGCGCGTCAGCGTTGCCGAAGACGGCCACAGCGCCTTAGCGCTGTTTCAGCAAGAGCATTTTGATATTGTCTTTATGGACATCCAAATGCCGGTTATGAGTGGCCAGCAATGCACCGAAGCGATGCGAGCTTGGGAGCGCAATCAAGAGCTGCAAGCCACGCCTATTATTGCCGTAACAGCCCATGCACTGCCTCACGAAGCGCATTTATTTTTGCAGGCAGGCCTCAATGATTGCATGCACAAACCCATCAGCGAACAATCCTTAGCCCAAGCGATTTCCAAGTGGACGGGCATCTTTATGTCCAGTTCGAGCCAGCTCGCAGCCCCAGCTGACAATCTCACTCAGCATCTGCAGCTGGCAGTGATTGATCTGAAAGAAGGTCGCACTTTATCCAATGGCAAAGAGTCTTTGGCGCGCGAACTGCTCAACCTGCTGATTGAGTCGCTGCCCAGCGATCGTGCGTATTTACAACAGGCGCGCGAGCAACGTGATCGTCCTGCGTTACTGGAGCGTATTCATCGCCTGCACGGCGCAACTCAATACTGTGGTGTGCCGCAATTGCGTGCCATCTGTAAAACCTGCGAAACACAGATCAAAAATAATGTCACCCATCTTGATCCTGCTCTGGATGCACTGGACGCAGCGATTGAGCGCTTATTAACTCATCTCACCAGCGCCAGCAGCACCGATGTGTAAGAGGCTATTCCAGAGGCAGTTGCGCCGGCTCGGTACTCAATTGCGGCACGCGCCATTCAATGGGCGTTTGCCCTGTACGTTGCAAAAACTTATTGCACTGACTGAAGTGGCCATTACCAATAAATCCGCGATATGCCGACAGCGGTGAGGGGTGCACAGACTCCAACACCAAGTGCTTACTGGCATCGATCTGCACAGCTTTACTGCGGGCATGCGCGCCCCACAGCATAAATACCACATGCTCTTGCTGCTGATTCACACATTCAATAATACGATCAGTAAAACGCTGCCAACCGGCTTTGGCATGTGCGCCGGCCTTACTTTGCTCCACCGTGAGCGTGGTGTTGAGCAGCAGCACGCCCTGCTGCGCCCAACTCTGCAAACAACCGTGTTCGGGGATAGCGATATTTAAATCTCGCTGCAATTCTTTGTACATATTGAGCAGCGACGGTGGAATAGCCACGCCTGGCGGCACAGAAAAGCTCAAACCATGGGACTGCCCCGGGCCGTGATAAGGGTCTTGACCTAAAATCACCACTTTAACCTGTGGCAATGGTGTGAGATTCAGCGCATTAAAAATCAATGGCCCCGGCGGATAAATCACCTTTCCTTGCTGTTTTTCTTCACGTAAAAAATCAGCCAAGGCTTGCATATAGGGCTGCTCAAACTCTGTCGCAAGCACCGCCTTCCAACTGGCTTCAAGCTTAACACGGTCATATTGCGTCATTTTAGGCACCTATTGAACAAAAAAACATAACCACGGCCCAGCATTACTGGCGTGCCAAGCGTGGGTTAGTGCTGGTGATTGGATGCGTACTGCGGCATGGATTGATATCCAAACCACCACGGCGCACATAGCGTGCAGACACAGTTAAAAACTCAGGGTTCAGACAGCGCTGTAAATCTAAAAAGATCCGCTCAACACACTGCTCATGAAAATCTTCATGCTCACGAAAACTGACGATATAGCTTAAAAAGCTGGCGTGGTCCAGCGCAGCCCCACGGTAATGCACATGCACACTGCCCCAGTCCGGCTGGCCAGTCACTGGGCAATTAGAACGCAGTAAATGACTGTGCAACTGCTCTTCAACCTGCGCTGTATCGCACTGCAACAGCTGCGGCGCGGGCGCATGATACTCACTGACTTGAATATCCAGCTCATCCACACAGACACCCGTCAGTGTCTGCACACCTTCAGCACTGACCTCAGCTAAAGTTTTAATCTGCACCTGTACTGGCGCTTGCGCGACCGCGGATAAATCAGTTTCCAGCAGCGCCTGCACCTGCGCCACATCCGCATACACGCTTTGATTCAGCGAGTTGAGGTACAGCTTAAACGATTTGGATTCAATGATATTCGGTGAGTCTGCTGGCACAGTGAATTGCCCAATCGCCACCACCGGCTTACCTGAAGGTAGCAGCCAAGACAGCTCATAACAGTTCCAAATATCTTCGCCCACATAGGGCAACGTTGCGGCAGTAAAGCCTAGTTCGTGCCACTTTGTCGTGCGGTCGATACCAAACAGTAAGCTGGCATCGTATTGACTGACATAAGCGCTGCTTTTGCCTAAAGGTGAATCCTGTGCGGGGTGGTGCGCCATAGCTGCGGCTCCGTAAGAAAACAAAGAGCCGCATTGTAAAGCCTCTGATAAATAGCGCCAGTGCTGACACTCAGATACGGTTAATCGTCGTTGCGACTGATGCCGTATTTGCGCATTTTTTCCACTAAGGTGGTGCGGCGAATATTTAAACGCTCTGCCGCTCGTGCCACCACACCGTCTTCAGCTGTGAGTGCCTGTTGAATTAAGTCTTGCTCCAGCTGCGCCAAGTACTCACGTAAATCCAACCCCGCGCTGGGCAACTGCGCGCCATTGCTCACCGGCTCTTCTTCAGGCGCGGTGATCGCCAATAAAGCCGCGCGCTCGCTCAGTTCTTCACGCAACTCTTGAATACCGGCGTCCTCTTCCACATAGCGAAATTTCTTGGGTAACTCCTGCACACCAATCACGCCCTGCGGGTACATAATGGCCATGCGCTCCACTAAGTTCGCCAGTTCACGCACGTTACCTGGCCAATCATGCTGAGCCAATGAAGCAATCGCCGCCTCATTGAAGCGCACCGAACCACGCTTTTCCTGCTCCATGCGCGCCACTAACTCATTGATCAACAAACCAATATCTTCAGGACGTTCACGCAACGGTGGCATTTCAATGGGGAATACATTTAAGCGATAAAACAAATCCTCACGAAAATCACCAGAGGCAATCATCTCGTCAAGATCTTTATGCGTGGCGGCAATAATGCGCACATCAGCGGTCAGGGATTTATTACCTCCAATGCGCTCAAATACACGCTCTTGCAGTACGCGCAGCAGCTTAACTTGCATGGTCAGCGGCATATCACCGACTTCATCTAAAAACAGCGTACCGCCTTTAGCCAACTCAAAGCGTCCTGCTCGCGCACTGATGGCACCGGTAAACGCACCTTTTTCATGACCAAAGAGCTCGCTTTCCAATAGCTCGGCTGGAATAGCACCGCAGTTAATCGGCACAAAAGGCCCTGCACTGCGCTTTGAGCCGTTATGTAAATTGCGCGCAACCACTTCTTTACCCGTACCTGACTCGCCTAAAATCAACACACTGGCTTCGGTATGCGCCACTTGCTGCATGGTATAACGCAAGCTTTGCATGCAGGGGCTAGCGCCCACTAACGTGTGAAAGGGATGCGCCTCGGATGATTGCGCGCTGTTCGCCGCTTGATTCAAAATATGCCGATGCATTTGCGCGCGATGCAAAGTCCCCAAGAGTTTGCTGTAACTAGGCGGCATTTCTAGACGCGCCAGCACTGCAGCTTCTTGTGCTGCAGGCAAACTCACCGTTTGCGCATCATCAAGTACGATAATCGGCAGTAAATCATCCCACCGCGTCAACTCTTGAATGACAGCGCTCAAAGCCTTGGGCTCAGACATGCCGCCCACTAAAACACAGCGCACATTGTGACTGCCATCCAGCTGCGAGACGACGCTAGGTAACTCATCACTTGCGCAGACCAGATGCGCTTCGTTGAGGAACGTAAGAATATTGGCAAATTCTGTACGTTGTTGTTCATGGTCGTGAATTAGCAGAATTTTCATTTCTTGCGGCATAAAACATCTTCAACTCTAGGAATAAGGAGGCATACAGCGAGGTGTGACAGCAAAACGCCACCAGTAAAGTCAATAAAGCGTTGAATGTCAATTTTATGGCGCAACTATTTGCACTGTTGTTGACGTACAGCAGTAATCTGACGCATAAAAAAGCCCCCAGTACAGACTGCACTGAGGGCTTTACAAACCTAGCGATCAACCAAACATTTGGTAGACTTTAGCGCTTTTTTTTGACTGTTTAATTTGAATCAACTCATCGGCAATACGCTGCTGCTCGCTTTGACACGCACCGACTAAATCACGGTACAGGGCTAACAGCTCTTGCATACGCTCTCGCAACTCATCGGGGTGGTGTTGCGGATCTGCCATGGCCGAACTGACCGCATCACGGCACTGTAAATCAAGCTGACCAATCGCCTGCCAATCCTGCTGCGCTAAGGCATCACGTAATGCGGTACTTGTAGTGTGCAGCTGTTCAACAGTGCTTGCGCTCATGATACTGACCTCTTAATCAACACAACTTATGCAGCAATGGCATCCCAACCGCTTTTCACTTCGCGTAACAACTGTGCTATTTCTTCAATAATCGCCACGTCGTTTTTCAGGTTGGCTTCCATTAAACGTGTGGTCATATACTCGTATAAGCTATCAAGATTAGCTGCCAGTTCGCCGCCTTTCTCGATATCTAAACCTTGACGCAAACCACCCACGATACCAATGGCTTTACCAATCAACTCACCTTTGAGTGCTGTTTGCCCACGCTCCATAGCACCACGTGCTTGAGCCAGACGGGTTAAACCGCCTTCAATCAACATTTGAATTAAACGGTGCGGATCAGCCTCAATAGCGCGTGCTTGAGTATTGACGGATTGGTACTGTCGCATAGCGGTCATTGCGTTCATAACATCGTGCTCCATAAGTGTTTCTACTAATACCTATATCGTCACGGACCGCTAGGACTTTAACTTTATTTTAAATTAATTCTTTAGGCTCTTGTGCCGGATCAATCTGCGCCCAACCTTCACGCAGTTGTAAAATGATTCCCTGCACCTCTTCTAAGCTGTGTGCGCTGTTGTCCACCGCAACACTGGCCAAGCGACGCGTCATATAATCGTACAAGTCATCTAAGTTTTGCGCTAATTCACCGCCCAAACTTTTATCCAGACTGTCTTGCAACAAACCCAGAATGGTCAAGGTGGTATCCACCGCTTCACCGCGTTGTGCGGCGTTATTTGCTTGCTGAGCGATTAAAGCTTTGGAGATGCACTCCAGTGCGCCATCAAGCAGCAATTCAACGGCTTGGTACGGCGTTAAATCTTGACCAGCGCCTACAGAGTTATAGGTTTGAATGGATGTACTCATGTTTATTGCGTCCTTATAATTAATGCTGGGTTATACAATTTTATATAATAACACTGACATCAACGAATCTTATCAAACAGATTCAGCTGACTGACTTTGACAAAACTTTGCTGCGCCGCTTCCAGCACAATGCTTTGGAAAGCCAGCTTGGAGAGCGCTTCAGGGTAATCAATCTCACGCAGTTCGGCCTGTACGCTTTTATTGACCAGTGCCACTTCTTCATTGTTATTTAAAGTGGTTTCAATCACATTCATCCGCGCACCAATCGAGCCGCGGGTACTGTCGATACTGACCATAGCGTGATCAATATTGCTCAGCGCTGCCGCCACCGCATCACGTGTGTCACGCTTACCTTGTGGGCTGTCCGTGTTGTCTTCAAGAGCCATACGCAACTGTGCAATGGTATCGAGCACGCCTTGCTTTTCACTGTTAGGCAGCGCTTCAACTTGAATACTTTCACCACCCGCAGGCTCACCTTCAAACTGCATCACTACGCCACGAAAGGTCAGCGTATCGGGACGCCCTGCATCGTTATCTAAGCGACCACTTTGCAAAGGTTCATCACCATCCGTATACGGACTGGCATACACAGCATAGTCTTTAGGATCACCCGGTGGCACAGCAGCAGGATTAGCAAAACGCACTTCAACACCGTTTGCAGGAAAGGCTGGATCACCTGAATAATTGATTTCATCTTGCACTAAAGGCTGCGATACCGCTAAGGACGAACCGGCTGGGACTGGCGTGGCCAGCTCACTTTTTAAACGCGCAGCATTGGGGATATTTTCAAAGACCTGCTTACCGCTATCGCCGATGGCAATATTGAGCGAGCTGCCAATTTGAATTTTACGCTGGCCATCATCGCCTTGATAGGTGTAACTGCCATCTGGCGCACGTTCAAAGGGCTGAGTTTTGCCTTGGAAACCGCCAAACATATACTCCCCGCGCGCATCACGGGTATTCATCAAACCCAATAGCTCGTCTTCACGCTCTTGCAACTCAACCGCTAAAGACTGGCGATCCGCTTGGCTGAGTGCGCCGTTACCGGCTTCACCGGCAATTTCACGCACGCGCAACATAATATTATTGACTGAGTTTAAGGCTGATTCTTCTTGCGCCAAACTGCTGTTGGCTGCCGATAAGTTGCCTTTATATTGCGCCAGCATATTTTGCTGCTGATCCAACTGCAGTAAACGCACCGATGCCACAGGGTCATCAGCCGGCGTTAAAATACGGTTGCCTGAGTTGATTTGCTGCTGGGTACGCATCGCGTCGGCATAGTTACGCTGAATGCCCTGCAGGCCATTGTTAAATGCTTGTAGGCTGGAAATACGCATGGCCTAGCTCCTCATCGTTGAACT
>QXGG01107457.1_pt1 | contig 14011 bp, 6 predicted proteins | sample 1982491 | NCBI WGS metagenome assembly QXGG01 (sample SAMN09924614, study PRJNA488089) | Wastewater metagenome, whole genome shotgun sequencing project. | isolation source: South African research farm wastewater | place: South Africa: Irene, Agricultural Research Council, Animal Production Institute... | reverse complement strand
GCTGCACAGTAGGCTGCACAGTAGGCTGCACAGTAGGCTGCACAGTAGGCTGCACAGTAGGCTGCACAGTAGGCTGCACAGTAGGCTGCACAGTAGGCTGCATAGTAGGCTGCGCAGATTGTGGGTAATATTTTTTATATGCAATGGCACGTATACCATATGTACCAAGAACGTTACGAAGGATACTTACTTGTTCTTTAGTAAGGCTATCTAAGTTTGTAATACCTTTAGTTGAAAGGTGAAACATAGCATCCCTAAAAACCTGTCTTTTAACTGATTCTGGTACACCGGTAAGGCTATACAGCCACTGCTGTACTAAGTCTTTACCATTAACAGTGTCAATAACACCTAATTTATTAACTTCTTTCTGTGCCATAAGCATTACTCCTAATATATTTTCATAATATAACATATTTACCAGTTTTGTAAATATGCTAAAACCTTATATCTCCTTAAGTGCCTGAATATCAAGCTGCTGTGTTAGTTGCTCTGTACGTCTTTGTGTAACTTCTTTCAGCTCAACGTCAAGACTTGAAATACATATATACTGGTCACTCCAAATGTGCAATCGTTCTCTATTACCAGCGCCACAGTTACTTTGGTATCTAAATGAGTAATAACCATATTTACCTGTTCTTGTAAATAGCTCTTTAGTTAAATAAACATGTGTAGGGCGTGCCGCAATTACCTTGCCACCTGGTGTCATAGTCTCTGCTTGGATGTTTACGGTAGCATAGCTATCTTGGGCATATAACTTGTCCATTTCAATAGACCAGCAGAATGTTATCTCCCATTCAAACTTGCTATCTACATTTTCAACAGCACCAACTGGAGCAGTCACTAACAAGAACGGATTATGTGTCCAACCTTTAACTTTAATGTCATTGCCAATCTGCTTGTCTACTTGTATATAATTAGCTTTATACACACGGAATGGATGATAACTTTCTCGTGGCACACGCTTCCACTTGCCATAGTTATCTTTAACTTGCTGTAACATTAAATCCTGAAAAACAAAACGATTAATAATACAGCGATTAGGACCTTGATAAGTAATGCCACAAGGTAAAGACAACGTTCTAAACCAACTTCTTGTATTAAAGATAGTCTCAAGTGGAGGCCATACTTCCCCTATGAAATTATTATCTTTAAGTCTAGGAATTATTACATTATCTATCTCGTTGCTGTCATCAAGTACGCTACTATCAAGCCTCAAGAACGTAGCAAGACAAGGCATAAGTACTTCCTGATTAACAAAGTCATATCGTCCATTAATTACGTTACGAAAGCGCTCAATCATATCAACCATCTGTAGTGATGAACCACCAGTAAACATGTAATATTGCTTTGTAGCTGGCGAATATAAGTATGCTTCATAAGGTGTTGAACCTATAAACTCAAGGCCTAGACAAGGTACAAGCTCCTGCACTACAGTTACACCAGAAGCTATCTGTAATGAGCAGATATACTCCTGTGTAAAGCGATAGGTATTCTTACCAATTGTAAAATCAACTGATGTAGGCGATTTATAAGCTGTCTGTAGGTCTCTGTTATTTGTTGTAAGAGATGTAATACCATCTATAACACTAAGAGTCACAGCAGAAATTGCTTTCACTGCAGCAGGAAGTGTACTGACAAACTCTGAGAATACAGGAATAGCATAGCGTCTTGAATCTTTATCTTCACCAATAGTACCTGATATAAGCCCTTTACCTTCACTTGGCTGAGTGACAAGAGTGAATACTTTATCATTAAAGTCACCATGAATAGCAACTACTGGGTCACCCTTAAAATTGCCTAAGTATTCATTTTGTGGCATTTTATTACTACGCTTAAATCTGTCATTAGCAAGGAACGAATAAAGCCAAGTCTGATGCTCTTTATTCATGCCTGCGGAGCCAGCCCAATTAACAACGCGATAACCGTAACCATCAAAAGCATGATAAGCTTTCTCTTCAAAACAGCAATTAAGCCCGGTATTGTTTAAGCCAAGTGCTTGTGGAGTAATAGCCCAAGGACGTAAATACTTTTGCTGTATTCCTCTCTTTACTTCAATAGCAGTATAAGGAGCAGCAAGTCCACAGAAATCATCTGAGATGATACAATTACTTAGTTCACCATCAATAATCTTAGTATCTTTGCAACTTATCCAAGCAGTCATACCAGCAGAAGCAGTCTGCCCAATATCCCAAGAATCATCAATGATGTAATCTTGAAATGGAGCAGTAGTAAATACTGGCTCAGACTCTCCAATATTTTCATTCTTAAAGTCAGATGTAGCCAAAAATGACTCTGTGCCTATAACATAAGCCATTTTTTCAGGCAAAGTTACACTTGACTGAACGCCTTTAATCATAGCAATGTAATAAGGTATTTGACCTTCAAAGTTTGCTTTAATACTGTCTGAGATATTATTTGTTACAAATGAAGGTTTTGAGCTATCAATTTGTGATACAGGCGAGCCATTAGGCATAGACAGTTTCCAACTCTTGTTTTGTGTAACTACAGCTACTGACTCATCTTTAATTGTCTGGGCAGTGTCTACACCAAAGCATGGCCACATAAAACACTCTGATTTTGAGCCATATTTATGTTTACCTTCAATATCATAATGGTGCTTTGACTGGCGGGATACAATTGAAGCATTTAGCTTATTACCACCAAGTGAATTAACAATCTTTGGAATAAGCTCCAAGCCAATACGTGTTGTAATACAAGCATGATTAAGTGCAGCCCAAGCAACACCTAGTCCAATTGATGCACCTAATGTGGTATTACCACCAGCGGCTATACCCCCAAAAAATATACCCGGGCCAGCAAATGAATCAACTTGTACTCTCATTGCATCTTTTGCGGCTTCAAGAGATTTATTTGTAAGCTGAAGTTGATACTCTGATAGTGCCCCAATTATATAAAGTAACCGTTGCTGTGAGAATTCTGATTGTACAGATGTTACAGATTGTGACACACACTGTGCAACAAAGTTATGATTAACATATCCTGGGCCAGCTTGTATTTGCTGCTTTTCACATGTTGAATAGAACATGTCCAATGTCTTAATTGCAGTTACTTCAGATGTCTGTGCAGGATTAATAGACGTTATATTCATATCAGCAACTGACATACTATTTAAGTTTTGCAAGAAGTTAGTCATATACTTACGACCAACATCTTTTGTAGCAGACTGATTTTGAGACTTATTAACTTGAAGAGCCTCCTGTCCCCAATCAAGTGCAGACACTAAAGAAGCAGCACACATTGAAAAGATACCAGTATAAGGGTCACTAGTTTTTTGTGTCTGCTTTACTGACTGCCTATCAAATGAAAGCTCATCAGACATAATTGCAGACTCTTCTTTGCTCCTATCATAAGCTGTTTCTGCTTCTTCTTTAGAATAGTTATTTAACACAGACTCTTTAGTAAGGCCCTTTGACTGGTGTATTGATGTAGAATTATAATGAACATAAGCTGCTTGACCAAGAGTTTGCTGTAAGTAGTTTGCAACTGAAATCTTTGGATTAAGGAAATAAAGCATAGGCCAACCAAATAGTACGAGCATGGCTGTCCAGGCTCCATTTGATTCAGGCATTAAGTCTTTCATATTCTTTACTTTGAAAGAATAATTAGAGAATGTTGTAGCACAGTATGAAGCTGAGTCATAGTTAACAGAATAATTGTTATTTATTTTCAGCTCACGAACAACAAATGTACCATTAATATACTCAATATGTGATACAATAGAAGGTATATTTTTATAGATATACCATTGTTGTGTATCTGTACCTACAACCTGTTCATTAAGAGTCCATAGTTCTGATAAAGCAGAAATTTCATTGCTAGTATCAGAAAGACTTGTAAGTGGGTTTACTCTACCTATAAATCCTTTATTTACACTAAAAAGTTTTGTAGGTATCTCGCCACCTGTAAGACAGCCATTAACACCAACAAAACCATAGCCTTGAATAACAGATACAGTATTATCAATGACTATAGCCCACTGATTAAAGTTATTGTCATAATGTAATCCAATGATAATCTTATCATCAATACAAGTACCTGACCATCTAGCCTGTGACACAACATTTTCATATACAAGCTCTGAATATGTATACAGTTTATTGGCATTAGGGCAAAGATTAGTACCTAAACGCTGCTTCTGGAATGAAACAGTTTTAGTAGTAACAGACATATTATTTAATGGGTCATAAATATTCAAAGTAATAATACTATCAGATAATGTAACTGTAATAAATTTAGCAGTAGCTCCTGAATAAGCGGATGTACAGAAATATTTTAGTACATTAGAGCTTATATAGTCTGAACGGTCATAAGCCTTTTCATCAACAAAAGTGTCCCCATTCCAGTCATCGAGTAAAACCCCATCATAATCAGATAAATTACTAGCCTTCTGGCGTAGAATAATTTTACTTTTAGTAAGCACAAGAATATGCGAATCATCGATCCACCAAAAGTTTTCTGTATCATTTGTTGTGTCCCACTGCTGCTTAAGAAGCTGATACTCTTTTTCAATGTCTAGCTTTGCTATTGATGTTTCTTTTAGCTCTTCATCATTAACATTAGTAAATAAAAAATCCATTGTGGATTTTTTATCAGGATTAAATAAACCACTAGAAGATATATCAACTGATATATCTTCATTATTAACTGTCATTTGTATTGCAGGAGTAGCAAGCCCAGTAACAGTGACATTATTTTGGTTATAAACACCAACAAGAACTGCTATGATAGTACGAATGTCTTCACTTGTTAAAGTAAATGCATTATAGTTTTCATTTGTCCAATTCTCGTCAGCATCTTGTGCTATGCCCCAAGTTTCATCACCTACATTACGCCGATATACAAGTATTTCTTTAGTATCAAAGTCAACTACACACTTATATTCTTTAGTGCCTTCTGTAATTGCTAAAATAGCAGTATTGTTTTCTAAAGATACCAGTGACCACCCTGCTTGCACTGAAGCACTAAGTAACATAGGTATATGAAAATCAAGATTATACACCGCTTTAGTCAAAAACTCAACTTGCATATTTTGTATAGCTTTAGCAGTGCTACTATCAGTATCAAAGCTATCTATTAAACCTACAGAAACATTAATAGCATAATCTTTATAGATAATATTTCCTGTGCCTTGTAGTTTTAGTATAGAACCCTGTAGGCCATAACTAAATTGAACATTATTTAAGCTGTCTAAGCTATTCTTGATTATCTGCCCTTCAATACTAAGCTGGTCTATATCAGAAGATGAATCAGCATTAAGTATAACCTTAAACTTAGGTTTAGCAGTGCAATCCCAAGTTAAAGTCGACTGCATTTCAGAAGCATGTTTAGCAGTGAATGCATTACCCTGTACTAGGCCTGTATTATCATATACAGACTCCATTGAAGATATATAAGTATATAAATTATCATCTTCATCCTTTGCAGGTGTGCCACTAACTGTTAGGGATAAAGAATAATTTGTGTCAATAGTAGATGTGCTATACGTTTTATTTATAGCATACGCTGAAACGTGCCCAATTTCTGAATCAGTAACTTTCTTAATACTGCCATTTATAATATGACCAGGACAATACTTAATATGACTATCAACTGATGACGTGTCACTATTGTAAAACATGTATGTCTTACTATTAATAGCACAAAGATAAACGTCAATACTTAGTGCACTCTGGCACGCTGCCTGTATAACTTTATGCTTAAATATATCATTTGCATAGAGTATACTGTTGTTAGTGCCTTTAACAGTCTCAATCTGAAAAGCAGAAGCATCAAGTGACGAATCAAGTAGGCTATCAGATTTAATATACAAATCAGAAATGACATGCGCATTGCAGCATCTAGCCCAATATACTCTATCTGCTGACGACTTAGTGCTTTCAAGATAACTTACATTTGTTCCAAGTGATGAAATCTGGCCTTTAAGTGTAGGCGTAGAGGTTATCTGAGCTGTAGTATCTGATACCTTTACCTTAAGTGTACCTGACGCAATCCAATCTGAGCTAAGCGTATATTCAATAGCATCAGTAGAATTAAACATTGAAACTGAGCAACCCTCAATTACTACATTAGTATCAGCAACGTCCTCAATAGAAAAGCATTTTAGTATATCTTCATTAGACGTAAATGAATAAGCATCTGTGATATAGAAATATGCTGTCTGTGTTTTGCTGTCTGTTAATTCCCAACGCTCTTCGTCGTATGAATTTCCTTCGTTATCACCTGCTGAAGCTATGTAACTGTGCCAAGCAGTATAGTGATATGTTAGTGTTACTTTAATCTTTGTATTATTAGTAGGCTTAAAAACATCTTTGCAATGGTGCCAAAGCTGAATATTAGGCTTATATAAACAAGCAGTGACGTTATCCTTATTAACGTACTTCTGTACTGTTGGCGTAGTCCTAAAATAAATATGTACTGTCTTAGTATATGGTACATACGGTGCAGACTGTACACTTGTATTTGCAACAATTAACTTTAATGGTGTGTCTATATCATTGCCTATACCTTGTGGGATGTAGTCAGATGAAGGCATAATATACGTGAACCCCGGTTGAGCAGAAACTCCAAACCATACTGGGATAATTTGCTCAATTCTCTGTTTATTATAATCAGATAAACTAACGCTATTATATTCAGGTAAATTCTTATAGAGCTTATCAGATATATTTGACACAGTATGCTCTGGGTCAGAACAAGTAACTGACCACTTATTAAAGTTTATATCACTTGATGCTTGTGACTGTACAACTGAACTCAGCGCAGAAGTAGTAATGTCACTGAAAAATGGAAAAAACTCAGTAATCTGTACAGTTGGATTATCTATAAAATTAAGCTGTAAATCAAAAGAAGTTGTTATACTACCAAGTGTATCAGACACTAGTACTTGACGAGAACCATCAACTTCTTCATCCCCTACTTCTATCCAAAATTCTTTACTTTCAGTGTTATAATAACAAGAGCATTTTTCACTTGTCCATTTGGAAATATAATTCTCATAAAGTGCAAATGAGCCAAGTAAGTAATCCCCATTGTAAATGTTATCAGGCAAAGTCATACCATCAAATGATAATAATATATTAGCGCTTGAATCAGTAAGCTTAATTTCAAGTGAATAGTTATTTTTCAATGAAGATACAAGAACTAAATTTGTGCCTGATTGCTTTGTAAGCTCACCAGATATAGAATCATAGCTAAGTTCAAATGCCTCACCATTAATAGAGCCAGTAATTGTTGGATTAACACCAGATGACACTGAACAAGAATCACAAGTATGCATCTTTATCTTATTTGAAGGGTTGTATATAACTGAGCCTACACTTTTTTCATCTGAGCCCTTAATATTAAGCTTGTAAGACGGATTATTATTTATGTAGCTTTTTGAAACAATAAAGCTACCAGCTTGTACAGTAACTTCTGATATATTAAACTGATACACGTCATTTCCTGCAGCCCAGCCATCTTTTTCAAATCGCATAGAAGTTGGTAGATATTTACCTTGAAACTTTTGACGGTTATGCTGAAACTTAGGTTGTGTAACTGGTACAAGCATGTCTGATGAATGCACATCAAGGCACGAGTCAAGCGGGATATTATACTTCTGTCCACCTTCCATTAAAGTGCTCCTTGTCCATTCTTAATTGAATCAATGTATGCTGACATAAGAAACTTATGAATAGTGATAGGTACATCAATACCAAGTGCTTCAAATTTAATAAGTATAACTGCTACAGCAATAGTTAAATCTGCAGGGTCATAATAATAGGGTAGCGTATCAAATGTTACATCACCGTTTATAACATCAAGCAGTAAACGTGCTGTAGCAAGCTTTGTATAATCTGGAGGACTTTCTTCTACTGTCTGCTCATCTGATAGCGGGTCATTAATGTGCACAGCTTGCATGTTAATATAAGACTGCTCAATAAGCTTTGAAACAGTCTCCCAGTCAACTCTACGTCTGTCACCTGACCTACCAGGATATTTAGCAAGATACTTAATATATAGTTTAAGCATTTGTTTAATAAACTGAGACATACCAGCCAGCTGAGCTTGAAATACGGTGTCACGTGTCTGGTCAAGAGCAATTACTGCAGCAGCAGACCTCATATTCTCCATGTCAAATGAAGCATTTTGAATGCCTGCAAGTTCATACATAGCAGTCTTATGTGAATGCATTTCAGCGTCAAGCTGAGGGTCAAGTGGTGTTGGATTAATTACAGTCATTAACTCTGTAGTTGAACGACTTGAATCAATATATAGTGCTTCACCTGCACCATTTGTAATTGCTTTAAGAGCAATATCTACATCAGAATTGAATACAGGTACTGGGCCTTTGTACATTCTGATTATCTGCTGTTTTTTAGCAGCAATCTTATTTATTTCACGCTGGATAGGATAGAGCAAGTCAAACATTGAACTTGTGAGCTGCCGAGAAAAAGAAGTGTCCCATGTAAATGTAGCCATAAGCACTTCATCAAATGGATAATCTCTAGCAGGTAATGTTTTGCCAGCTATTGTTGTATATACTGTGTGCTCTATACAGTTAAAATACATACTAAATTCAACTGTATTACGACCTGTAATTACTTCCAAAAGCTCTGAGCTTTGTTCTTTAGTTAAATCTTTTAAGTAAACAAAAACATCAGACACAGGAAATGAATAATCACGGTAAAGCATTTGCTTTATGTGACGTCTGTTAAATTGGCTCTCGAACAAACCAATTTCATAATCATTTGCTTTAATAAGACTACCGGTGTAAGGGTCAATAAAAACATGGGAGTACCCAAGTATAGCAGCATTGTGAAATGCTTCTATACTTATACGATTTAAGTCATCATTAAGAATGAATTTACGTAAAATGCGCTCAACTTCATCCTTATAAACAATGTATTCATAACTTTGCTCTTCTGACATAAGCTTAGGAGTAAATGAAATGGTACCAAGACGTGAAGTTATCTGGTCTACAATTTGCTTGAGATAATTATAATTTGTGCCATACCCTGTGTCAGCGCGCTCTTGGTCCATAGCAGTGAATGATGGCACATTATAAGAAGACTGTGTCCATTCAGATGTTTTAAGTGATGGGAACATTTTATTGAAAAAAGCACATATCTTAAGGTACTCACGGGAATACTTATTTTCAATGATAGCATTTAGACGATGAAAATCAGCACTGATTATTTCTGGGATGCTCCAGTTATCAGTTTTTTCACCTGGGTAAAGAGTAGGTCTATACTCATTGTTTATTCTATCTTGTGTCCAGTTTATCATTGTTCAAGCTCCTTGGTAGCACTATCTTCTTGAATGCTTAATAATGAAATCAGCAACTGCAGTATTATCATCAAGATGATTAAAAATAGTGTCATCTAGATTTTTAACTGAGTCAGCTTCTTTTGCTTTATCATAAGCAAGGGTATATGATACACCATTTCTATCTGTAATTGTTAGTGAAAGATTTTGTCCAGATACTTGGGATGCTTTTACAAGCAAGAGGGCAAGAAAATCAAAAGACCAAGATTGCTTCTGAAGCAGTCTAATCGCTTTCTGGCGTTTTGCCTGTTCAAAGTATATCTCAATAATCTTTCTTAAAAGAGAAGGCCCCTTTTGTACTTTAGGCTTCTTGTTTCTTTTTAGCTTCATTATCTATACTCCTTACCTTAATTAAACGGCTCTTTAACGCCTGATAAGATATTTTGCTGGCTGTCTTTATTTTTCTTGTCTTTTGAATAATCACTTAGAATAGCAATCAGTTTTGATTCATCATCTCCAATCTGATTATACTTAGAAAAACTACCAGGCCTCATGATAAACTTCTTAACAGCTTTTTCATCATCATAACTAATATCACCTGCAAACCGACTAAGTACTTCAGGATTTAATAAACCATTATGAATAAGACTTTTGTAGTATTTTCCCTGTTTATCTAAGCCTGTATGCCTGCTATCATCTGGACGATAAAAGCGCTCATTGTGCCTTTGCTGGTCTTCGGCTAATTTATCCTGTTCAAACTCTTTAATTGCCTGCTCTCTTGCTTCATTAATATCTTCAATTGAGCGCTGTCCTTTAGCATCCAAAAAATTAGAGTATGCATTTGATTTTAAGTCTAAATCTGCATAGTCTTCAAAGTACCCCGGGCGCTTTGCTAATTTAAGATTAGACATAAGATAATCACGTGGCTTAATATCACCTTTATCTGTTCTAGCTGTTGCACCAGTATAGTCGGCATAGGAAGGTGCTTTATTCCAATGATGCCAGTCTAATGCTGATTTAGTGTCGTTTATCATGCTCCAAGCAGCTTCAGGGCTTTCACTCCACATTGGATGTTTCAAATTATAAATAGGCATATCCTGAACAAGAGGAATAGGCATCCATGAGTATGAGCCATCTTCTTTAAGAATTGGCTTGCCTGTTGCGGGGTCAACACGTGGAACCCAATGGTCTGTAGGTCTAGGACCTTTACCTTCAATGTCATCTTTTTCGTTATACTCTGGGTCAGTATACTTGTATAAAGGAGCAAGAAGTGGACTAAAGTCCCAAGAGTCATTAAGAATATTAGTAAGTACCTTTGACCTACTATTTGAGCCATGCGGAGATGGCGTATCAAGCTTTGTAGAATAAAGGAAGCTACCCTGATTAGCAGAAGAACTAAGCGCCCTATTAAAAGCATAGTTAGGCACTGGTGTATCACCAAAGCCAATAAGACCAACACCTTGATTTTCTGAAAAAGGAAACTTAGAAAGCGGGTTATGCCCAAAGCCATAATAAGCATAACGCTCTTTAGCTTTACGAGGCTTTACTATTACTTTACCTTCATAAGTAAGGTCTTCATTTCTACGTGCTGCAAGAGCAGGCATAATTTTGCTTAAAAACTTATACATGTCTGGCCCCATCTGTACAGCAGACGGATATGCTTCCTGTATTCTATTGCCGTCATCACCAAATACTTCAACATTAAACGTAGGTGCTGACTTAACAAACTTATCTTTTCCAGAATATGCACGACCATAGCCATAAGGTAATGTAACAACTGCTTTCATATAGACTCCTTAATTCATTCCAATTGCATTCCACAATGCATAACGCATTGCTGGTAAAAGGTCTGGGTGATAAGCTTTAAGGTCTACTTCCTTATATACCTCACCATTAGGCCCTCTTTTAAGTATAGTTGACATAACTTCATGTTCACATTTACTGCCTTTGATAAGCAATAAATCACCACGACGAAGCAAGTCACGTATTTTATCATACATGATAGATTTATCTGTTTTATGCGCATTTGTAATATTTAAGCGTAAATCTTCAAATCCCTCCCCTTCAAGACGAAGGTTAATATTAAAGTAATCTGTAAGATGCTGGTCAGAGTCATCAGCGTCCCATAAAATACGCTTATTAGCTTCTTTAGGTGTTAAATCTGGAAAGTAATCAATAGCAGTACGCCAAGCTGCTTTTACTTGCTCACCAAGGTATTCCAACTGTGATATACCACGGTCCATAATATCTAGGCGATTAAACTTGTCTTCCCAAAACTGATATCCATGATGCTCGTCGTCATTCCAAACAGCACCCCAAATAGTATCATTATCACCAACGCCATAATCAATACCAAATAAGATACGCGAAGCTTTAATTGATGGCATAACTTCACGTTTATCGTATGAATGAAATTCAGGGTAAAGAAGCAGGTCATCATCATATGCCCATTCACCATTATACTCACGACGTGCAAATGAGCTAGACCAATCAAGGCCTTTATCATGAAGAACTTTTTCAACAAACTTTTTACGTGCTTCAAGTCCTACAGGGTGTGGGTTATCCCGCCAAGTCCAACTAAAATGTGGTACATCCCAAGTCTTCCATACTTTTTCGCCATATGTGCCTTTAATACGTGGTGGTGTACCAGCACAAACAAACATATAATCATCAGCATAGTCCATCTGCATAGGCTCAAGAACTTCTCGTTGCATATATTCAAGAAGCTCTGATTTAAGATGGAAAAATTCATCTATTACAATTACCTTTGCAGCTTTACCACGAATCTGGTCAGGGTCTTTAGTATTCGAAAGGCCACGTATAACTATATTTGAACCATTATCAAAGTGCTTCCAATCAAAACGCATGCCACGTTTATTCTTAAGCTGACAAACGTCAATAATATCTTGTGCTGCTTTATCAACAAGTGACTCAGAAAGCTCCATGGTTTCCCCAATATACATTACCTGTGTACGAGGTTTACGTAAGCATTCAATCATAAGAAGTGCTACAAGAAGATGAGTCTTTCCTGCACGGCGTGAGCAACATATAAGCTTAATACCATTACCTGAATTAAGTACTTCAAGCTGTTTATCAAAAAGAGTTTTAATAATCGCATATATGTTATATGCATTGTCATAATCATATTCAACTTGTTTTGTTTCAGCTGGACGCCCATCAACACGGTCATGTAAGTATATCGCCATACGCGAATCACCATGTAACGCACGCTTATACATTGCGCGTTCAAGTGCATCTTTACGTTGGTCTTCCTCATGGTATGACGTTAAAACAAGTTCATTAACAAGCTCAAGCTGCTTTGATGCTTCACGAATACGTACTTCTATAAGCTTTGTCTGATTTTTTGAAACTGCATATCTAGCAACTTGGCCCTCTTCATCTGGCATGTCTATGCCACCAGTAATAGCCGCTGATGTAAGCAAATTTTGCCAGTTTGCATAACAGTTTTCTGCTAAACGTAATGCATACTGTGGGTCACGTTGAACAAATTCAGCTACTGTAATATTTTCGTTACGCGCAATTTCGAATATAGAATCAAATTGCGGAAGTAAGTCTGATTGCTTCTTATTTTTTACAGGAAGTATATCATCTGATGCAGGACGCTGAAGCATTTTGCGTATACCTGTAGAAAATGGCTCACTCTTTGCTATTGATAGCTGCTGCTCATGTGTATCCGATTCTTGTGTAAACTGTTCCCAGTCATCTATGTTTTGTGCGATTACTACTTCCTGTTTTTCTTCCATTAAATCACCCGAATATAGCTTACTGATTTGAACAAATCAAGAACTGCTTGTGCTTTATCATTAGGCACAGCAATTCTTATAATCTGCTCATTTTTCTGCTCTGACATTTTATTTGTTACAGACTTTTTATGCACAAACTTATTTATAGCTGGTGCTTTATAGCTTGGAATACTTGAACAGAACTTTATAGCACCCTCTCTGGTAACTTTGCCATAAGAAGATGTAATCTGCAAAAGTGACTTCTTTGCCTGCTCTTCAGTTTCTGCTTCAATGTAAATCACTGGAAAACTCTGAGTAGCAATTTCACTGTCCTGCAACGCTAGTTCAGTTAACGCTTGATAACGACCATGACCATCAAGTAGACTATTTATACCCTCATGCTTCCAAACTGCAAACGGCATTAATAGACCTTCAGCTTTTATACTGTCAGCTAAGGACATAATATCTTTACTTGTCCTGCGTTTAAGGTCACCCTGAAATGGTGTAAGCTCCCCTAACCTTATCACCTCTGGGGTTTGACACATAACTTTAATCATGCTACGCCTCCAACATTATATGCTTATTTTATCCTGTAAAATGGAAAATGTAAATATGCTATTTTTGTACTTAAAAACTGGTACTATATAGAAGAAACTTGGCTTCATGCCCTAGCAGATGCAACAACAGAAACATGCATTAGCCCATGCATTTTTATAGCAGACGCATCATCAACAGCGGGATGCGTTTGTACGCTTATAGCGTTAAATTGTGAATGTTATATATTTTTTTGAAAAATTCAATTTTCAATTCGTAAAAATTAAAAAATTTTCTGTTCCCAAACTTAAAAAAAATTAATCAAAAAAATTTATAACATTCATAATTACCTGTTTTTGGAATACCTAAATTTTGTTGTTCTAAAAGTTGTGCATGTTACTATTAAATCATTCGTGGGGTGAGCTGCAGTTGTGCATGTTACTATTAAATCATTCGTGGGGTGAGCT
>QXGG01095291.1_pt1 | contig 14016 bp, 9 predicted proteins | sample 1982491 | NCBI WGS metagenome assembly QXGG01 (sample SAMN09924614, study PRJNA488089) | Wastewater metagenome, whole genome shotgun sequencing project. | isolation source: South African research farm wastewater | place: South Africa: Irene, Agricultural Research Council, Animal Production Institute... | reverse complement strand
GATTGACTTCAATCTGCATATTTCCGGCCCCCTCGATGGTACCGGAGACCCTGGCGTTGTTGCAGGCCGCTGCGGCCAGGATTGCGAGAACTGCGCCAGCGGAGCGCTTCAATATGCTTTTCATAACTTGTCGAATTCGCGGGAAATGGAAGCTGCTATGGCGGCGAAACGTTCTGCCGGAAGCTCGAGTTTCTTCTTGCGGAAATCCATATCCGTCTCGCTGTCCATAGGGACGAGATGTATATGCACGTGAGGCACTTCCATACCGAGCACGGCGACGCCTACCCTCTTGCAGCCGGTTGCGGCCTTGATTGCTGCAGCCACCTTGCGGGCGAAGGCCCAGAGACCGTCGTAGCAGTCGGAGTCGAGGTCGAAGATGTAGTCCTTTTCCACCTTGCGGGGTATAACCAGGGTATGTCCCTCCTTCAGAGGGGATATGTCGAGGAAGGCATAGTAGTCCTCGTTTTCTGCCACCTTCCAGGACGGAATCTCGCCTGCGGCGATTTTGGTGAATATCGTTGCCATGGCGTCAGAGAGAAATGTCGAGTATCTCGAAGCGGAGTATGCCTGAAGGCACCTTGGCCTCGACAATTTCACCTTTCTTGTGGCCCATAAGGGCCCTGCCTATAGGAGTGGTCGCGGCGAGCTTTCCGGCGGCAAAATCCGCCTCGCTCTCGCCCACGAGGGTGAACTCCATTTCCTTCTTGGCATTGAGGTTCATCACCCTCACCTTATTGAGCATCTGCACCTTCTCGGTACCGATCTGGCTTTCGTCAATGACACGGGCGCTCGCAACCTGGTCCTTGAGATTGACGATGCGGGCCTCGAGTATGCCCTGAGCCTCGCGGGCAGCCTCGTATTCAGCGTTTTCAGAGAGGTCTCCCTTGTCCCTGGCCTCGGCTATCGCAGCGGAAATGACTGGGCGCTGGGCAATGGCGTCAGCAAGTTCCTTCTTGAGCTTCTCGTAGCCTTCCCTTGTAACGTAATGTATGTTCATATTCAATGTGTTATTAAAAGTTTCAAAAAAATAAGGAGCCCCGCTTCCCCGCGGGACCCTCGTTTCCACAAAGATAAGAATAATAAATTACAAACGAAATTTTTTGTCCTTCTCAAGCTGGGCGGCAAGGTCCTCCAGAGAGGAGAAACGCCTCTCCCCGCGTATGCGCGCAAGGAAGTCCAGGCCTATGTCCAGACCGTATATGTCTTCGTCAAAACCGAATATGTTCGTTTCTATGGTAAGAGCGCGGTTTTCGCCTACCGTGGGTCTTACGCCTATGTTGCACATTCCCCTGAAATCCCGTCCGAGAGTGTGCACGTCCACGAGATAGACTCCGTTGCCGGGCAGCTGCTTGAGTGGCTCGTAAAGCTGCATGTTGGCAGTAGGGAAACCTATGGAGCGGCCGAGACGGTTGCCTGCGACTACCACGCCGTGCAGCGAATACGGCCGGCCGAGCATTCTTGCGGCATCGTCCACCCGTCCCTCTTCGAGGGCCTTGCGTATGCGGGTCGAGGAAATCGCAGCTCCGCCGTCGTCTATGGAAGCGCAGCGTATGACCTCCAGTCCCAGATCCACGGCCGTGGCGGCCGCCTGGTCCGGACTGCAGCAGTCGCTGCCCATACGGTTGTCGTAGCCGAGAAGTATGGCGTCGGCCCCGAAACGGTCCCTGACCACCTCCTTCAGGTAATCCCTGCAACTGAGGGCACAGAATTCACGGCTGAAGTCGAGCACTTCCACCCTGTCCACCCCAAGGGAGCGTATGAGGGCGGTCTTCTCACTCAGGGAACTCAGAAGTCTCAGGGACCGGGCGTCCTTCTGCAGAACGGTGCGGGGATGGGGCCAGAAAGTGATGACCATACTCTCCCCGCCCCGGGCCCTTGCGGCTTCGACAAGCTGTCCGAGAACTTTGCGGTGTCCAATGTGGACACCGTCAAAGAAACCGGTCGCTACAACCATTTTACGAGAGGGAAGTCCTGACGGTTAGGCAGCAGCGGATTCTTAGGATAGATACGGGTGGCCACCTGGTACATACCTGTGCGCTCAGGCAGCACGGAAGTCCTGTAAGTCACCTGTCCCTCATTGTTGGACACGAACTCGAACTCTACCTTCTCCTGTATGTGACGCTCGCCCTTCTTGTCGGTGGAAGTGAAGAGCATTTCCACTCCTATGTCCTCCGGATTGAGGTCGGCTATGTTCAGCACCACCTCGGCGGTCATAGGGTTCTCGGAAGAGAGTACGTATGAGGAATCCGGCTGGGTGTAGGAAACAACCTCCACGTTCTTCCAGCTCAGACGCACCCTGTTCTTCCACTCGGAAATCTCGCGGGCAAGCCTGTAGTCCTCACCGCAGATTTCCGCGCTGCGCTTGCTCTGCGGAACATAGTACTGCCTGCAGTAGTCGCTGAGCATACGGTTGGTGGTGAAGTTGCAGGCCACCTGGGCGATGGTGTTCTTGATATATCCCACCCACTCGGCGGACCTGCCGGTCATACGGTCGATATTGTAGTAGGCAGGTGCGATGTCGTTCTCTATGATGGTATATATGGTTGCGGAGTCGAGCTCGTTCTGATAGCCCTGGTCGTCGTAGGTGCGCTCCAGAGGAAGCGCCCAGCCGGCACCCTCCCTGTAGCCCTCTACCCACCATCCGTCGAGTACGGAGAAATGCATTACGCCGTTCATCGCAGCCTTCTCTCCGGAAGTGCCGGATGCCTCCTGAGGACGGGTAGGGTTGTTGAGCCATACGTCCACGCCCTGTACGAGCCTCTTGGCCAGGGAGATGTCGTAGCCCGGAACGAATATGATCTTGCCGAGGAAACGCGGCTGCTTGCTTATCTCGACGATCTGGCGGATGAGGTCCTGACCTGCGCCGTCAGCCGGGTGGGCCTTGCCTGCGAACACGAACTGAACCGGATGCTGAGGGTCGTTGACTATGGCGTCGAGACGGTCAAGGTCGCTGAAGAGCAGGGTCGCACGCTTGTAGGTGGCGAAACGGCGGGCGAAACCTATGGTGAGCACGTCGTCGCGGAAGTTCTCCTTGATCTTGACGATCTGGCGCGGAGAATAGTGGCTGCTGAGCACAGGGTCGGAGAGACGCTCGCGTATGATTCTGACGAGCTCCTTCTTGAGCGTCAGACGGGTATTCCATATTTCCTCATCGGAGATGTTGTAGATGCCGGAGAAACAGCCCATATCATAGTGATGGGTCTTGAATTCCGCACCGAACACCTTGTTGTGGACGGTCTTCCATTCCTTGGCGCACCAGGTTGGATAGTGGACGCCGTTGGTCACATAGCTCACGTGCAGCTCCTCAGGCAGATAGCCCGGGTACATATTGGAGAATATCTTCTGGCTGACCTTGCCGTGAAGCATGGACACGCCGTTGACCTCCTGGGAGATGTTGGCGGCCAGGATGCTCATTGAGAACTTCTCGTTCACGTTGTAGCCGTCGAGCTTGCCCAGGCCCATAAGGGTCTCCCAGCTGATCTTCAGCTCGCCAGGCACGTGGCCAATATACTGGCGGAGTATGCCCTCGTCGAAGGCGTCGTGGCCGGCCGGAACCGGAGTGTGGGTGGTGAAGAGGCTGGATGCCCTTACCACTTCGAGGGCCTCTGTGAAGCTGAGGTTCTCATTCTGTATGTATTCGCGGAGTCTTTCCAGACCTATGAATGCGGCGTGGCCCTCGTTGCAGTGATATACCTGAGGGTTCAGGCCCAGGGTGCGAAGGGCGCGTATGCCGCCAATGCCCAGGAGCAGCTCCTGCTTCAGACGGTTCTCCCAGTCGCCACCGTAGAGCTGATGTGTCACCTGACGGTCCTCTGGAGCGTTGGCCTCATAGTCGGTGTCGAGCAGATAGAGGTCGGTGCGGCCCACGGCCACCTTCCAGATGCGGGCAGTCAGAGTCCTGCCAGGGAAAGCCACGCTGGTGGTCTTCCAGTTGCCGTTTTCGTCAAGCACTGGCTCGGCCGGGATCTTGAAGAAGTCCTGAGGCACGTACTCGGCCACCTGGTTGCCCTGGGCGGTGAGCTTCTGGTTGAAATAGCCATAGCGGTAGAGCAGGCCGACGGCCACGAGATTGACGTTCATGTCGGAGGTCTCCTTGAGGTAGTCGCCCGCAAGAATGCCGAGGCCGCCGGAATAGATCTTCAGGGAAGTATCCAGGCCGTATTCCATGCAGAAGTAGGCCACTGACGGATCCGTCCTCTCTTCCTTGGCTGCCATATAGCTGTTGAACTCGGTCATCACCTCGTTCAGTCTGCCCACGAACTCAGGGTCCGCAGCCAGCTCTTTGTATCTCTTGAGACTTACCCTGTCGAGTATGGCCATAGGGTTATGTCCTGAGCTGTGCCAGAGATCGTAGTCTATTGACTTGAACAGATCCTTGGCGCTCTCATTCCAGCACCACCAGAGATTCTTGCTGAGGGTCTCGAGACCAGCAATCTTCTTTGGCAGATGCCTGGTTACCATAACACTCTTCCACGTAGGGTTGTCGATTTCTATTTTCCTGTATTCCATGATTTTGTTCTTTTTTGCAGCAGGCATTCCGTCCTGAAGCTTCTGTTGTCTGCACAATGCCTCGGAATAGGCTTTCTTATAATAAACTATCTGATTTTCCCAAAGTGCGATGCGGGCGACATCGGCGGCCGACTCCATATAGCGGCGGCGCTGCGTATCGTCGAGTTCCGCAATCTCCCGTATGCGGGCGGCGACGGCATCCACGACCTCGAAATAGTTCGAGTCGTTCCTGTCCACCACGGCTATGCCCGGATGCTCCTTGCCATAATGGTCCCTGACCCAGATTCCGAAGCCGGCGAGGCTGGTGGTGAGGGTAGGTATGGCAAAGGCGAGGCTCTCGAGAGGCGTATAGCCCCACGGCTCGTAGTAGGATGGGAATATGGTTCCGTCAAGACCTATGAGCAGGTCGTAGTAGCTCATATTGAATATGCCGTCCGAGCCGTTCAGATAAGAAGGCACGAAATATACTTTCACTTTGTCGCCGGCGGCATTGCGCAGGCCCTTGTCGGCAAATCTGTTGAGCACCTTGTCCCAGGCCGGGTCCATAAGGGCGTGGCTGCACTGTGTCACGTACTGCTCAGCCCCGTTGCCTGACATCTTCTGCAGCAGGGCGCGGTCAGGCCCGTTGTGTCCCGAAGGGATAAGTATGAACGCGTGTATCTCCCTGCCCTGCCATCCATCCTCGCGGAGTTTGGCAAGAGCGTCGATGAACACGTCTATTCCCTTGTTGTGATATTCGTAGCGGCCGCCTATGCCGAAGAGAACGGCGTCCTGAGCGACCGGGGCCCCGCTCATATAGGAGGCCACTTCGATAAAGCGTTTCCTCGCGGCCCTGCGCTTGCTCAGATACTGCTCCTCTCCCTGAGGGGTGAAGCTGTTCTCAAAGCCGTTTGGGGTCACGAAATCCACCTTGCGTCCGTAGAAACGGGCGCACTCGCGGGCGGTGATGTCGCTGACCGTGGTAAGCACATCGGCATTGAGAGCCGACTGCTTCTCGAGTGAATTACGGGCCACGACTCCCAGCCTGCGGGCCATCTCGTCTCCGTCGAAGGAGTCGAGATTGTCGTAGAGGGGGATATTGTTGCCGGCTATGCAGCGCCCCATCATTGTGGCGTGGGTCGTAAAGACGCTGGCAATCGGCAATTTGCTGTGTTTCAGGTAGAGAAGGCCGGCACCCGTCTGCCACTCGTGGAACTGGGCGACCACCTTTTCGGAATCACTGAGATTGAAGTTGTAGAAACTCTCGATCACACGCCCGGCGGCATAGCCGAACAGGGCCGATTCCTTGTAGTCCCAGTTGCCGGAAATGGAGTCCACCCTGAAGTCCCGCCAGCAGGCGGCAAGGATTTCGTCCTGATTCGGAAGAAAACTCTTGAAATCCACCAGGATGGCATAGGGTTTTCCAGGAACGTTCCAGCGTCCTACCCTCACTCTGATTCCCTCGGAGGCCGCCTGAGCCTTCCAGGCCTTGAAAAGAGTGGCGTCCTCCAGGAAATCAGGATTTTTTTCTACGTTCATCCATACGTCCGGACCAACCAGGATGTGGTGCTTTTTCAAGTCCTCCTTGAGATTGAGAGCCTTTGTGGCAACAACGGTATAGATCCCTCCGACCTTGTTGCAAACCTCCCAGCTGACCTCAAAAAGGTAGTCCGGACGGATAAGTTCGTCTTTTGTCATCGATATTCAGTGTTTTGTACTATCATTTTCGCTTGCCGCGACCGGGCACGTTCTTCGGTTTCACAACCACGATACGGTCCTCCTCCACAGCCTTGGTACCGGATGTCTTGAGGGCATCCTCGACGCGGATGGAGAAGTCGCTCAGTACGTTCATATAGTTGATGAAGGCCTCGTAAGGGGTGTCATACGGATTGAAGTACTTGTGGACCGCACCGTCTGAGAAGAACTTGGTGCACATATAATAGAAATGGTCGCTTTCCTGAAGATGGCCGAAATCGGACCAGAGCTGCTGGTCGTTCAGTATGCCGAGCTTCTCGTTGAGGCTGTTGACCTTGGAGAAGGCGTCGTTCTGGAGTTCGTTGCCCAGCCATGCGCTGAGGTCTCTCTCCTCGTCAGCCCAGGAAATAGGGTCCGGAACGTCGAGGGCGCCCACGGAAGCGTGCTTCTTTGCGGCCTCCTTAGGGGTTACGAACTCGAAGTCGCCGGCAGCTGCAACGGCAGCAGGGAGGCACTTCACGAAGTCGAAGATGCCGCTTTCGGCCTTCTGATGCTCTCCGAAGGTCTCGTAGTCCATAAAGAGGTTTATGATCTCGCCCTCGGCTGCCTGGAGCCAGGATACATATTTCTCGCTGGTGAGAGGCCAGTTGTTCCAGGAACGGTCGGAGAAACGGAAGGCGATGTCGTCCGAAAGCGGAGCATTCCTCAGAAGGAGTTTCAGCTTCGGTGCCTTTGCGCCGGAATAGACATAATTCGGGGTCCTCCAGCCCATCACGTGCTTTGCACCCTCGGTAAGCATGGTCTTGAAGCCCATTTCATACACTGCGGCCCCTATGGCGTCGGAGTAGATGAGCTCGGTGTTGCGGAAAGTCACAGGAGTCACCCCGAAGGTCTCTTCTATGAGGGCCTTGTGCTTGAGCACCTGATGCTTGAACTCGGTAGCGGAAGAAAGGGATGCCAGAGAGTGGTAATAGGTCTCGGAGAGGAACTCCACGCAGCCGGTCTGAGCCAGGGCGCGGAAGCTGTCGATAACCTCCGGACAATGGCGCTCACACTGCTCGATGAAAGAGCCGGAGATGCTGAAAGCCAGCTTGAACTTGCCCTTGCCGGCCTTTATCATCTCGAGGAGCTGCGCGTTCATCGGCAGGTAGCAGCGGTCGGCCACCCTGCGGAGTATGGTCCTGTTCGCGAAGTCGTCGTAGTAGTGCGAGTCCTTCCCTATGTCAAAGAATCTGTACAGACGGAGCCTGGTAGGCTGATGTACCTGAAAATAGAGGCAGATGCTTTTTTTCATATATTTTGACTTTTTATTTTATCACTGATTCATATACGGCCTTGATCTTTGCGGCGGCCTGGTTCCATTTGAGCGCGTTGACCTCGTCGCGTCCGCAGCGGGCGGCAAGCGACGATATCGCAGGGTAGTTGAGCAGGGCATATATTGCGTCGGCCATTGCATCTACATCCCAGAAATCGGTCTTGAGCGCATAGTCGAGAATCTCGGCGCAGCCGGACTGCTTGGAAATGATCGAAGGCACGTTGGTCTGCATCGCCTCGAGAGGCGAGATGCCGAAAGGCTCGCTGATGGACGGCATGATATATACGTCCGAGAGGGCGAACATCTTCTGCACGTCCTTTCCGCGCAGGAAGCCGGTGAAGTGGAAGCGGTCGGAAATGCCCAGGCGGGCGACGTGGCGTATGCACTTGTTGAGCATATCGCCGCTGCCGGCCATTACGAAGCGCACGTTGTCGCAGCGCTTGATGATCTTGGCGGCGGCCTCTATGAAATATTCCGGACCCTTCTGGTAGGTAACGCGGCCGAGGAAGGTGACCACCTTGTCCTTGACTCCGCGTTCCACCTTGATTTCGTCGCGGCCGCTGAAGTCCACTGCGTTGTGGACGGCGACCACCTTGTCCGGGGATATGCCGTATTTGTTGATGCATATATTCCTTGTCAGCTCGGACACTGCAATGACCTTGTCCGCGGCCTGCATTCCCCTGGTTTCGAGGTCCAGTACGCGGGTGTCGATGTGGTCTTCGCTGGCACGGTCGTAGGAAGTGGCGTGCATATGTACTACCAGAGGCTTTCCGCTGACCTGCTTTGCGGCTATGCCGGCCAGGTAGGTGAGCCAGTCGTGGGCGTGTATGACGTCGAACTGACCCTCGTACTGGCGGGCGATGGACGCACCCACGAGGGCGTAGCGTGCCACCTCTTCCATAAGGTTGGAGCCGTACTTGCCGGAGAATTTGTATTTCTGGCCGTAGCGTATGCTGAACTCCTCTCTCGTGCAGTGCTTTTCCTCCTCCACGATGCGGTAGAAGTCATCAGGATCCACATAAGGAACCATATTGGAGCCGACCTGGACGAACTGGACCTTGCCGAGGAAGTCCTCGGTGTTGTGGTCCACGACATCCACCTTGACGTCGCTCGCATTGATAATCTTTACGGCGCTTTCATCTTCGTCGCCGGAAGCGGATGGCATCACGAAAAGCACCTCCACGTCATTTGCGGCAAGACCCTTGGTCATACCGTAGCAGGCTGTTCCCAATCCGCCGGCGATATGGGGCGGGAACTCCCATCCGAACATCAGCACTCTCATTTCTTCTCCTCCTTGTTTACATTGATCAAATATTCACACCTGAGCAGGGCTGCGGTGGCCTCGGCAGAGGAAATCGCTCCGTGCGGCTCGTGAGGTGGGTCTCCGTCGTAAAGCTCGGAGAAGGCACCCACGCCATGCTTGCTTATATCCTCATAGAAGCCCTCGGTAAGATACTCGGCCTTGCCTATGAAGGACGGGCCCATCATTCTGAATGCGGTGGAAATGTACAGCTCGAGCAGCTCCGTCCTGGTGCAGCCGTTGTGGTAGGCGAGGTCCCTGTCTATCTGGGAGCCCTCATATACGCCCTTGTAATAGACGCTGCGCGGCGAGAGTGTCCTTATACCCCTGCGGGTGAGGAGTTCGCGGTCCACGGTCTGCATTATGGAGGACTTCACCTCGTCATCGACAGGCGAGTACTTCACATAGGCGGCGACCAGCTGGTTCGAACGCACCTCCGGATGATAGTCGGAGGAATCGATATAGTCTCTGAGATAGCCCCAGTCCGGATTCCAGAACATCTTCTGGAAATTCGCCTTTGCGGCGTCGCGCACCGGCTCCATCTTCCTTACGAATTCACCATCGGCGTCTCCCCACTTGCGCTCCATATCGATGGCGAAGCAGAGGGCATTGTACCACCAGGCATTGGTATCCACCTGATAGCCCGGCCTTTCGGTGACAGGATTTCCGTTTATATATGCGTTCATCCAGCTGAGGGCGACGTGGTCCATCTGGGCCCAGAGCAGGCCGTTCGGATGGAGGCTGACTTCGTTGCGGCGTCCCGGCAGGTAACTTTCGATGATGCCCTTGACGGTCTCCCCGTATTTCTGCCACACCCTCTTCTCGAGGCCCGCGAAGTCTATGTACTGCTGCAGGGTGTCGATGAGGCGGAGCGGGGCCTCTACCTGGGTGGTCCTGCGGAAGAGCCTCTCCTGATTGTCGGCGATGAGAGTGTCGAGTATTTCCTCGAATTCCGTGCAATCACCGGTGGCGTAAAGGGTAAGTCCCGGAAGGGAGGTGACGGTCTCGCGGAGCAGGCCCGTATATAGCCAGGAAAGACCGGCTGTAACCTGGGTCTTGCCGCCGCGGCTGCGTTTGAGCAGTTCGGCATTCCTGACAAGGATGTCGTGCCAGCTTTTCACCTGTCCCAGCTTGCGCAGGGCATTGTTGAACATCCTCTTGAGGGCCTTCGGATCGGCTTCCTCGACGGAGGCCGAGACGACGAAGCTCTCTCCCGGCTTCATCTCCACCGTCAGGACGCCCGGAACCAGCAGGTCCTCCACGCAGTCGAAACCGCGGCGGTACTCGTCGGAGTAGGTGATGCCGTTGTACCAGCTAGGGTTGTGGCGGTAGGTGAAAGGACAGCTGAGCTGAAGATTGAGCTCTGGACAGGAGCGGTAGAGCCTGTAGGACACTCCGGAAGGAACCTCCACATAGGAAGTGTCGGCCTCGTCGTTACGGGAGGTGAGGGCGTGCACGTTCCTGAATGCAAGGAAAGGCTTCAGCTCGAGAGTCAGCTTGGAAGGTGACTCCTTCAGCTCGTAACGGATAAGCACCTGGTCGCTGTCCGGCGACATCAGGAACTGCTTGGTGAACACCACGTCTCCAACCTTGTAGGTGATGACAGGAGCAGAGTCGGCGTCGAAATCCACAATGTACTTGTGACCTCTCGGCTCGTAAACCGTACCATAACGGTGTATGGCAAGGTTGAACTGATGGCCTTCCAGGATGATGCTCTCGTCCAGGGAGGAGAGGAGCAGCATCTGCTGGCCGTCCAGATTGTCCACAGGCACGGCCAGGAGGCCGTGATAGCGCCTGGTGTTGCAATCCACAATGCTCGTGTTGCAATAGGCACCCGTCTTGTTCGCAAGGATGATTTCCCTCTTGAGCGAATATGACAGGTTCACGAGCTCGGATTTGTTGAACTTTAAGAATGCCATATATCCCTAATTAAATTTCACGTTTCAAAACAATGGCCGTCCTCGCCGGCAGGTAAAGGCGGAGCGTGTGGTCATATTCCGGATTTCCGTTCGGACATCTGCCCTCGACGGAAAAATGGACTTCACCTTCCTTAAGACGGGAAAAACCATCAAAAACCGCCGCATCGGAGTCCAGACTAAGCTTCCACTTCCCCTCCGGGGCAGAGAAGGCGTAATCATCAAACGAAGATGTGGCGTTAAAGTTCGCGGCAAAGATACAATCTTTCCTCCTAAATATCAACACCTTCTTTTGCTCATCCTGCACCAGGAGCTCCGGCTTTTCCTCAAGTGTGCCGTCCTCCCTGACAAGATTTATCATAGCCTTGTCGAAGTTGCGCAGATAGCGGTAGCGGAGGTAGTCCGGCTCGGCAAGAGACCACTGGCGCCGGGCATATTTATAGGACCAGCCATTCCCCTCTCGAGGGAAGTCTATCCACTCCGGATGTCCGAATTCATTGCCCATGAAATTCAGGTAGCCGTCTCCGCAGGTGCCCAGGGTCACCAGTCTGATCATCTTGTGAAGGGCTATGCCCCTGTCCACCACCAGGGACTTGGAATCCTTGTTCATCGCCGTGTACATCTCGGCATCCATAAGACGGAAGATTATGGTCTTGTCCCCCACCATCGCCTGGTCGTGGCACTCGGCGTAGCTGATGGTCTTCTCGTCAGCGCGCTTGTTGGTGAGCTGCCACCATATCTCTCCCATGCTCCACTGCTCGTCGGAGAGGGTCTTTATCCATTTGATCCAGTTGTCGGCCACACCCATGCTCATCCTGAAGTCGAAGCCGACGCCTCCTTCAGCGAAAGGAGCAGCCAGGCCCGCCATTCCGCTGACATCCTCGGCTATGGTGACCGCGTCCGGGTCGATTTCGTGCACCAGCATATTGGCCAGGGCCAGATAGCTCAGCGCGTTCTCATCGACGCCGTTGTTGAAATAATTTTCGTAGCCGACGAAATCCTTGCCCAGCCCGTGGTCCCAGTAGAGCATACTGGTCACTCCGTCGAAACGGAAGCCGTCGAGCATATATTCCTCCATCCAGAACTTGCAGTTGCTCAGCAGGAAATATTTCGTTTCCGGCTTGCCGTAGTCGAAGCAGCGCGAGCCCCAGGCCGGATGGCGTCCCTGCCAGCCGTTGTAGAAGTACAGGTCCTCGCGGCCGTCGAAGCGGCTCAGGCCTTCGGCCTCGTTGTCCACACTGTGCGAATGGACTATATCCATTATCACGGCTATGCCGGCCGCATGCGCGTCGTCCACCAGGCGCTTGAACTCCTCCGGGGTGCCGAAACGCGAGCTCAGGGCGTAGAAATTGGAAACCTGGTAGCCGAAGGAACCGTAGTACGGATGTTCCTGGAGGGCCATTATCTGTATGGTGTCATAGCCCAGGTCGATGATTTTCGGCAGCACGTTCAGGCGGAATTCCTCGAAGGTCCCGACCTTCTCCTCTTCGCTTGCCATTCCTATGTGGCATTCGTAGATGAGCGGATGTTCGCGCTTCCCCGCCCTGCCGTGTTTCCACCTGTAAGGCTCGGCCGGGTCCCAGACCTGGGCGCAGAAGACCTTGGTCACAGGATCCTGCACCGCCCGTGTAACATAGGCGGGAAGCCTTTCCCCGCCTCCTCCCGGCCATTCGATGTAAAGCTTGTAGAGCATGCCGTGGGAAAGGAAAAGAGAAGGGAGGGTGATCTCCCAGTTGCCGTCCCCGACCGGATGCAGGGCATAGGCTTCGCTGCGTTTCCAGTTGTTGAACTCCCCTGTCAGCCAGATTCTGGTGGCATTGGGCGCCCACTCGCGGAAAACCCAGTCGCCCTTATCGTCCCGGTGCAGCCCGTAGAAAAGGTGGTTGTTGAGGCCGGCCGAGAGCGAACCTCCGACAGCAATGCCGTCACGGAGTTTCTCTATCGCCTCGTGACGCCTGTCAATCACTTCCTGCCAGGGTTTCAGCCATTCATCCCTGTCGTAAATCATTTCTGCCATATATCCCCGAATTTAGGACTGTTAAAAACTCTTATCTGATTCCGTCCATCCCTTCCCTCGCCGTGCGCAGGTAGCGGCGGCAGGCCTCGATCAGGACGGCCGAACGTTTGATATATTTGTCTATGTCTCCTATACCGGTCTGAGGATCCTCGACCTTCTTGGCTATGGCCTCGAGTTCCTCCATCGCCTTGGCGTAATCGAATTCTTCCATAAGTGCTATCAGACTGTTAAACAATTACTTGACTCTTGCTTCCACCTCTCCGTCCGGAAAGAGCAGACGGATCTCGTCCCCGCTGTTGAAAACCCGTGCGGAACGGGCCACCTTTCCGGATGCGTCCAGGGTCAGCGTATATCCCCTTTTGAGTATGTTTCTCGGATCGGCGGCCAGTATGCGGCTTTCCATCATATCCACCTTCGCCGCCATCGCGTTCACCTTGTTCTGGAAGGCCAGCCGCAGGCGGGTGGAGTAATATGCGATCGCCTCGTCCTCGGCGGCGTAAAGGTCTATCAGCCAGTCGGCAAGGGCTGTAGGCGTCTTTACGTAGAGGCAGGCGGCCATATCGGCTATATGATGGTCCTGGTCGTGGCCTATGCCCGTTATGACCGGGAAGGGGCAGCGCGCGATTGCGGCGGCCATCACATATTCGTCAAAGCAGGCGAGGTCCAGCTTCGAACCGCCGCCGCGCATAAGCATCACGCAGTCGTAGGCTATGCCGGACGCCTCCACGGCCGCCAGCGCGTCCGCTACGGACTGAGGCGCCTGATCGCCCTGCACCGCGGCCGGATAGAGCTCCGTCGCATATACGAAACCGTATTCATTGCTCTCTATATGCCTGCAGAAATCGCGGTAACCTGCGGCATCCGGAGCCGAGATCACCGCGATACGGTAAGGCAGGGAAGGCAAGGCGAGGCCCTTCTGCATATCCAGAAGTCCCTCGGACTCGAGACGCTTCAGGGTCATCTGCCGCTTGAGCTCCCTTTCGCCCAGGGTGAATTCCGGATCTATATCGTTGATTACCAATGTAAAACCATATAATTCGCTGTAGCTTGCCGAGACCTCGGCGAGCACCGTCATTCCCTCTTTCAGAGCCGAGCCTGTGACCTGCGCGAAACAGGCCGAAACCTGCGCCCATATATTCCTCCAGCAGACTGCGCGCGCCTTTGCTACGACGCGGCCTCCCTCGCTCTGCGAGAGTTCCAGATAACAATGTCCGTTGGAGCGGGCCTGCAACGCGCTTATCTCGGCTTTCACCCTGATCCTTCCGGGGAAGGCGGATTCCAGCTC
>QXGG01206183.1_pt1 | contig 14032 bp, 7 predicted proteins | sample 1982491 | NCBI WGS metagenome assembly QXGG01 (sample SAMN09924614, study PRJNA488089) | Wastewater metagenome, whole genome shotgun sequencing project. | isolation source: South African research farm wastewater | place: South Africa: Irene, Agricultural Research Council, Animal Production Institute... | reverse complement strand
CGCGAACTCATATTGAGTAGTTTTGCGGCCGGATTGCGGAAAAGCATATTTTCCGACAACGGTAAACGTATTTTTACATAAACGAACTTGACAGATGGAACTCAAAGGACAGAATGTACTTATCACCGGAGGTGCGTCCGGTATAGGCCGAATAATGGGCGGAATGGCCCTCAGAAAAGGAGCGGCAAAACTCATTGTCTGGGATATCAATCAGGCAAGCATAGATTCTGCCGTCAGCGAATTGTCAGCTTACGGCGAGGTGCACGGCTATCGTGTCGATGTTTCCGACAACGATTGCGTGGAGCGCAGCTATGCCCTCGTGAAGCAGGAGTGCGGCTTTGTGGATGTGCTCATCCAGTGTGCCGGAGTCATCACCAGCAACAGGACCTTCGACAGGAACAGCGTGGATGAGATCCACAGGACCATGAGCATCAATGCCGTGGCTCCCATGCTTGTCGCCCACGCGATGATAGGGGATATGATCGAGCGTGACCACGGCCACATCTGCAGCATCGCCTCCGCCGGCGGAATGATTTCCAATCCTAAGATGAGCATCTACAGCGCCTCGAAATGGGCTGTGATAGGCTGGTCCGACTCGGTACGAATCGAACTGCACCGTATGAAAAGCAAGGTGCGGATGACTACGGTCGCACCTTACTATATAAATACGGGAATGTTCGATGGAGTCCAGTCCAGGATTTTCCCTATGCTAGACCCGGTGAAGACCTCGCGCAAGATCATCCGCGCCATAGAGAGGAACGTCGATTTCAGAGGCATTCCGTGGAGCTTCCACTTCATCCGTTTCTGGCAGGGCGTGCTGCCGACCGCCGTCTTCGACTGGTTCTTCGGGGATGTCTTCGGCATCTACCACACGATGGACAATTTCACCGGCAGGAAATAATTGATATAACGAAGTCAATTCGTTACCTTTGAAATCTGCTCTGCGTTATATGGCAGAAAAACAGATTCCAATGGGAAAACACTCCGTCAGAAAAATCCTTGCGGCCCTGACCGCAGTTCTCCTGGGCGGCATATATGCCGAAGCCCAGGTCATCAGTTTCGATATAAGCCAGTACGAGAAAACCCTCAACACCAGACTTGTCCTTCACGTGGCAGAATCCGGCAGCAACAACCCGCTGGGCTATGCGACAGTCTATCTGGTGCCTGCGGGCGACACCACCATAGTCCACTTCACACTCACCGATGAGCAGGGAAAGGCGGAAATCAAGAAGGTGGTGCAGGGCAAGTACGTGGTAAACGTGGAAAGCATAGGCTACAAGCCCTTCAGCAAGGTCTATGAAATAAAGGGCTATGAGAAGGACCTCGGGCTTATAAGTCTGGAGGAGAATCCGGAATACATCGATGCAGCCACGATTACGGCCCTTGCCGACCCGATGACGGTCAAGGGGGATACTCTGGAATACAATGCCGCCGCTTTCCGCGTAGGCACCAACGATATGCTTGAGGACCTGCTGAAGAAGATGCCGGGAATGGAGGTCGCAGAGGACGGAAGCGTGACCGTGGGCGGAGAAAAGATAGACAAGATAACTGTCGGCGGCAAGACCTTCTTCTTCAATGACCCCAAGATGGCGGTAAAGAACCTCCCGGCCAAAATAGTCGACAAAATCAAGGTCATAAACAAGGACAAAGACGCCGCGGCCTTCTCGGGAGTGGCCACCAGCGAAGACAAGGAGAAAGTGATGGACGTGGTGCTCAAGGAAGAGTACAAGCAGGGCTGGTTCGGCAATATGAAGGCAGCGGGAGGCGGAAGCCCTGTCAGCAGGGAGAAACGTCTGGAAAGCGGGCAGCCGGCCGTTCTCTTCGATGCGAGTGCAATGGTTTCCCGATACAGCGAGGACGAACAGCTGGTCATGCTGGCGAGCGGAAAGAACGTGGACGGAAACTCTATGGTGTTGATAAGCTATGACACTATGGAGAGCGGCGGAATGTCCGGCAAAAGGGGCATAAATACTGCTGCTCAGGCCGGTGTGAACTACAACACGGACAAGCCCAAGGCAGTGGAGGCCAGTTTGAGCGCCAGTTACAACTACGGCCGTGTGGACGCAAGGGAAAAGAAGAACCGGCACACCTGGCTGAAAGATGACGGTAAGCTCGAAAACGGCAGTCTGTTCGAAGGCGTATCCAACACCCACAACGCCGTTATAAACTTTGAAATCGAAAACAAGAACAGGAAAAAATTCCGTTTCGACCTGGACGGCGGTTTCAAATATTCCCGGAGCAGCGAGAATATGCATGAGAACAGTTTCACCCTCGGAGAGAGCGGAATCCCTGAGGGAACGGGGAGCGGGATGGATACTCTGAACAGGGGCAGAAGCAGCCAGAATATACTCTCCGACGTTTTCCAGACCCGTGGCGCATTCGCAGCGGGAGTGAAAGACCTCGCGAAGGAAGGACGCAGTCTCAGCATCGGCGGTAATGTGATGTGGCGTAAGATAGCTTCCGGAATGGACGAGATTTCACTCACGACTGTATCCGGAAGCGAACTGCTCAAGAACCTCAGCCACGACAAGGACAGGGACTATGTCAATCTCGACGCACAGATGGACTATGTGGAACCATTCGGGAAATACTGGAAGATACTGGTCAGGGCGAGACTGCGCTTCGTGTCCGACAGCAACGACGACAGGGCGTTCAACAACATACTGATGGCGGAAGATGACTACTACAGTTCCGTTTCGAGGAACAGGGACCTCTGCATATCCGAAAGATTCGTGGTGCAGTACAAGAAGGACATCTACAACCTGCAGTTCGGAGCAATGGCCGAACAGGAGCGTAACGAAACCTATGCCAGGGCCTTTTCCCTGGAGAGCCGCAGCGGAGTGGACGAATGGCTCTACAACTGGTCCCCTTACCTGAACCTGCGATTCAGCCCCGGAAACCAGCGTGTGAACATAGACTACAACGGCCGCTCGATGACGCCTTCGGGCCTGAAGATAAGCCCGGTGCTCGATCTTACCAATCCTCTTTATATAAGGACGGGCAACATCTATCTGAAACCTGAATACTCTAACAATTTCAGCATCAACTTGCGTGGCAACAGCAAGGACAACAGGTTCAATTACAGTATCTACGGATACGGGGGTCTCGGACTCAGGGTCAATGTCGAGGCGAGCTGGTTCGATACAGACGGCATAAGGTATTCGGTACCTGTCAATTCCGACTCCCCTTCCCTCACCGGTAGGGTGTATGTGGACTGGGGAGTCATATTGGACAGGAAGAGGCGCTTCACCCTGGACATAAGTATGAACGGAAGACTGGGCAGGTCGGTCAGCTACCAGTCCATCTCCAGAAACAGTCCACTCGACCGCGACGCCTTCGATTATAATGACTTTATGGAAGAGTTCTGGGGCGATGCTTCCGGAAAGCGTTTCTACGGAGGCGAGAGCGGATTCGGGCGCAGCATTACGGGCAGCGGCTCCTACGGCTCCAACCTTTCCCTCCGTTTCCGCAACGACAATTTCGACGTGGCGGCTGAAGCCGGCTTCTCCAACAGCATCAGTCACTATTCACTCGACTCCAAGGCGAATACGAACTATTGGTATTACATGGCCGGTGTCAACGCCAAGTGGGAGAATGAAAGCGGTTGGAGCGTAGCCAGCGACATCGCATACACAGGATATGCCGGCTACTACGACAACACCCCGCAAGTAATCTGGAACGCATCCCTGAGCAAAAGCATCAAGGCGGTCACCCTTAGCATCAAGGCGGTGGACCTGCTGAACCAGACCAGACGCATAAGCCGCAGCGCCAACGCCGACTATGTGGAAGAGACCTGGAGGAACGCGATAGGCCGCTACATAGTATTCGGAATCAGCTTCAACTTCGGAAAGATGAACGCAAAGCAGAACAATGCGGTTCGCAATGCGATATGGAATATGGTTTTATAGCAAAAAAATCTCATAAAAGCGGATGGTCTGCTGCAAAGGCGGCCATCCTTTCGTCGAGAAGCGGATAGAGTTCCTCGCGCATACGGCTCACGCAGGCACGGACTCCCGGACGCGAACTGCCTGTCGTAGCGAGATTGATGCTGCTTACGCCATATTTAATCAGCTCGCAGAGCAGTTCTCCGCCGTCCATATCGCCGTAGCCGAGCGAGAAAAAGAAGCCGTCGCCGACTTCGGCGCTGACGTCGCGGTCATAAACTATATGGAAGCCGTGACGAAGGAATATATCCTTCATTCTGCGCGCCCTCAACGCATATTCGCGAGTGTCGGCGACAAAGTCGAGGCGGCCGTCGCAGGCGAGTTCGAGCATACGCGCATATCCGAACTGGGTGGAATACGTACAGCCGCTCGTAATCATATAAATAATTGATGCAGTGAGCGTTACGCCGAAGATGCCGGCATCCGCGTAACGTTCGGCAAGAACCGGGTAGCGGCGACGGTAAAGATCGTCGCCTATGCAGAGCAAGGCTATGCGCTGGCCGGCGTAACTGAAGATCTTCGACGCAGAAAGCATCAATATGTAATTATCGGTGTAGCGGGCCACACTTGGCAGGAAAGGCGGCTGGAAAGGCTTGCCCAGGTCGCGGCGGTAGTCCATACAGAAATAGGCGAGGTCCTCCATCACGACGACGTCGTAGCGCGTCGCCAACTCACCGATGACACGGAGTTCCTCCTCCTCGAGGCATATCCAGGCCGGATTGTTGGGATTGGAATATACTATCGCGGCTATGTCCCCTGCGGAAAGTTCTGCCTCGAGGCGGGCACGAAGGGCGTCCGCACCCCTGTGGGCATATACGTCGAAGGCCCTCCAGCCAATGCCCAGCACCCTGAGCTGGGATTTCTGGATAGGGAAACCGGGGTCTATGAAAAGCACCTTGTCCTTGCCGGGAATCCTCTGGGTGCAGGCGATGAACGCGGAGAAGGAGCCCGCCACCGAACCCGTAGTAGGGATGCAGCCTTCAGGGCTGATGTCCAGGTCGATAAAGGCCTTGACAAAACGGCTGGCAGCCGCCTTCAGGGGTGGATATCCCTCCGCGGCGGGATACTGGGAGCATATTCCCGAATCCAGGGCCTGCTTCTCGGCGAGAATGCCGTACTCATTTATCGGCAGACCGGGCGAACCCTGGTCCATACGTATAAAAGGTATGCCCGTCTTCTCTTCCAGATAACGGGCGACGAGCAGAACCTCGCCGATAGTGGCGTCGGAGAGTCCGGACACACTGGAGGCCTCACAGGCCTCCTTCACAAGGGCATCACTGAATAAATTCATCTGGGGAGTAGTTCGAAAGGGTCGGCATCATTCTGGGCCGGGAACTTGCGGCGGCATTCCTGCACGAGTTGCAGCTGGGCCTCGGCAGAACATACGCTCTCGCTTCCGTCGGGGCAGGAGGCCAGCAGCGCACCCCAGGGGTCCAGAATCACGGAACCGCCGTCATATTCGCAGGAAGGATCGCTGCCGACACGGTTCACGCCTATCATATAGCTTTGATTTTCAATGGCTCTGGCCTTCAGCAGGGTGTCCCAATGATAACGCCTCAGGGCAGGCCAGCTGGCAACGCAGAGTATGGCATCGTAGTCCCCGCGGTTGCGCGCCCAGACCGGGAAACGCAGGTCGAAGCAGACCAGCAGCAGGAAACGCATCCCCCGCCATTCCACGACCTTGCGGCTGCATCCCGGGACACAGAGCTTGTCCTCCCCGCCGTTGGCGAAGAGATGACGCTTGTCATAATGTTCCTCGGAACCGTCGGGTTTGACGAAGTAGAAACGGTTATATACGCTCTCCCCTTCCCTGACAGCCACGCTGCCCGCAATGGCGCAATTGCCGAGGGCGGCCAGTTCACGCATCAGGCCGAGAGTCGCGCCGTTCTCCTCGGCTATGGAATTGAAACCGGTGGAGAACATCTCCGGAAGCACATAGAGATCGGCTCCGGGATCAGTTGCAAGGGCCTTGCGCAACTTCTCGCCGTTTGCGCGGGGATCGGCCCAGACAATGTCACTTTGTATAAGCGTTATTTTCATTGTTACTTGGAATTATATGCCTCAAGGGCCTTGCGGAGCACAACTATGGCCTTGCCGAGATCCTCCTTGTTGAGCACATAGGCCATACGGACCTGGTCGCGGCCCTCTCCGGGATCTGTGTAGAAGCCGTTGCCCGGAGCCATCATGATGGTCTCCCCGTTGTACTGGAAATCGGTCAGGCACCACTCGCAGAACTTCTCTGCATCATCCACAGGAAGTTTCACCATAGTGTAGAAGGCACCCATAGGGGTAGGGCTGAACACCCCGTCTATCTTGTTGAGTTCGTTCACCAGGAAATTGCGGCGGTCCAGATACTCGTCATAGACCTGCTCCATATACTCGTGAGGAGTGGAAACCGAGGCCTCAGCGATGAGCTGCCCGATCAGAGGCGGACTCAGTCTGGCCTGGCAGAACTTCATCACGGCCTCCCTCACCTCCTTGTTCTTGGTAATCAGGGCACCTATGCGTATTCCGCACTCGCTGTAACGCTTGCTGACGGAATCGATCAGAACCACATTCTGCTCGATGCCCTCGAGGTGGAAGGCAGAGATATATGGCGCCTTGGTGTAGATGAAATCGCGATACACCTCGTCCGAGAAGAGGAACAGGTTGTGCTTGCGCACTATATCGCGTATCTGGCGCATCTCGTTGCGGGTGTAGAGATAGCCGGTAGGGTTGTTCGGGTTGCAGATGAGAATGGCCTTGGTCTTCGGCGTGATCTGTTTCTCGAACTCCTCCACCGAAGGCAGCCTGAAGCCGTCCTCGATATTGGTCTTGACGCTCTTCACGACTGCGCCGGCACTGATGGCAAAAGCCATATAATTGGCGTAGGACGGGTCGGTGACTATGATTTCGTCACCCGGGTCCAGGCAGGCCATATAGGCGAACATAACGGCCTCCGAGCCGCCTGTGGTGATGATAATCTCGTCCGGGCTGAGGTCTATGCCGTATTCCGCGTAGTAGCTGACCAGCTTGGTGCGCAGGCTCAGATGGCCCTGCGACGGACTGTATTCGAGTATCTTCCTGTCCAGATTGCGGGCAGCTTCCAGGCCGCACTCCGGAGTCAGAATGTCGGGCTGCCCTATATTCAGATGATATACTTTGACGCCGTTGCGCTTTGCTGCGTCGGCATATTTCGCCAGCTTCCTAATCGGGGACTCCGGCATATTGTGGCTACGTTGAGACAATTCCATATTTGTGCATATATGCGAAAAAGGCATATATGCACAAATATATCGAATTTGGCCGTAATATCAAAAAATTGGTCTCAGGCGCGGCTGAGCCACTCGTCCACCTTGAGCGCGACGTCGCGTCCGGAAGCCATAGCCCTGACGACGAGAGAGGCGCCGTTGGCCGAGTCGCCGGCTACGAAAACGCCGTCCGCATACTCAGGATGCTGCGGTTTGAGGAAGCCCATCGCCAGCAGAACGACCTGTACGTCAAGCAGTTCTGGCTCACCGGCCTCAACCATGAGAGGACGCCCGCCTTCCGGATTCGGCTTCCAGTCTATAGGCTGGACGCGCACCCCGCTCAGAGAGCCATCCTTGCCGACAAACTCGAGAGTGTTGATATTCCAGCGCCTTGTACAGCCCTCCTCGTGGGAGGAAGTGGTCTTCAGCGTGCGCGGATAGCCCGGCCACGGATTCGCAGGATCCTCCGGCCCGACAGGGGGCTTTGGCATTATCTCGATCTGGGTGACGCTGCGGCAGCCCTGACGGTGGGCAGTGCCTATGCAGTCGGAACCGGTGTCCCCGCCGCCAATGACGAGCACATCCTTGTCCCGGCAGCTTACCAGGTCCTCACGCGCAATCTCGCAGCCGTCGAGCACACGGTTCTGCTGGGAGAGCAGCTCCAGAGCGAGATAAACGCCCTTCAGTTCCCTGCCCGGGACGTTCAGGTCGCGGGCCTGAGGGGTGCCGGTGCAAATCACCACCGCGTCGAAATCCTTCAGCAGAGCCGGTCTTCTGGAGCCCTTCGCGAGAGCGGAAGTATCGATGCAAGTGTTAAAACGGAATTCTATGCCCTCCTGCTCCAGCAGGGCAAGACGGCGGTCGATTATGGCCTTGTTGAGCTTGAAATTGGGGATACCGTAGCGAAGCAGACCTCCGGCTCTCTCGTTTTTGTCAAAGACGGTGACGCTGTAACCCTTGAGATTCAGGCGGTTGGCAGCCACGAGACCGGAAGGGCCGCAGCCTATCACAGCCACCTTGCGGCCGTTGCGTACAGGACTGGCCACGCGTATGTAGTTCTCGCTGAAAGCCATCTCGGTGATGGCGGCCTCATCCTCGCGGTTGGTAGTCGGCTCGTGGGTAGTGAGATTCAGCACGCAGGCCTTCTCGCAGAGGGCCGGGCAGATGCGTCCGGTGAACTCCGGGAAGTCATTGGTGGAGTTGAGCAGCCTGTAGGCCAGTTCCCAGTCCCCGTTGTAGAGGGCGTCGTTCCACTCCGGAGGCCTGTTTCCCAGAGGGCAGGCCCAATTGCAGAAAGGCACGCCGCAATCCATGCAGCGGGAGGCCTGGAGGCGGCGGTCCTTGACGTTCAGAGTCTGTTCCACCTCGCCGAAATCGCGCACTCTGTCGTGCACAGGCCGGTAACCGGCTTCCTGCCGGTGTACCGTAAGAAATGCTTTGGGATTGCCCATATCTAGTATTGCAGCTGAATGTTCTGTACTTTTTCCTGAAGCGCACGCAGTCTCTCCTCCTGGAGCACGTGCTTGTATTCGATAGGAATAACCTTGATGAAGTCATCCACATAGCGGTTCCAGTCGTCCAGGATGGTCCTGGCGAGATGGGAACCGGTGTAGAGATAGTGCTGGCGTATGAGTTCGTGCAGTTCCTTGCGGTCCAGGCCGTCCTCGACCAGGCTGATTTCGACCATATCCATATTGCAGTAATAGTCGAAATCGTGTTTGCGGTCCAGCACGTATGCCACTCCGCCCGACATTCCGGCTGCGAAGTTCTGCCCGACGCGGCCCAGCACGACGACGCGGCCGCCGGTCATATATTCACAACAATGGTCGCCTGCGCCCTCGACGACTGCCGTCGCACCCGAATTGCGGACTGCGAAACGCTGGCCGACCTGACCGTTGACGTAGAGTTCGCCGGAAGTCGCGCCGTACAGGCCCGTATTGCCGGCAATCATATTCTCTTCCGCAGCGAAAGTGGCGCGCACTGGAGGCAATATGGATATGCGTCCGCCACTCAGGCCCTTGCCGAAATAGTCGTTGCACTCCCCTTCCAGACGCAGGTTCACGCCCTTTACGAGGAAGGCGCCGAAACTCTGGCCAGCCGAGCCCTTGAACTTTATGTTTATGGTCGAATCAGGCAGGCCGGCCTCCCCGTATTTCTGGGCAATGCGTCCGCTGAGCATAGTGCAGAGGGCGCGGTCGGTGTTGCGTATGACATAGTCCAGATTGACTTCGTCCTTCCACTCTATAGCTGCCTGGCAGGCCTTTACTATCTCATTGTCAAGTACTTGCGGCAGGGAGTTAAGTTCCGGCTCCCTGTGGCAGAGCGCCGACGAGGCATCGCCTTCCTTGAAGAGCAGGCGGGAGAAATCCAGTTTGGAAGCCTTGCTGCCCGGATCACACGGACGAACGCTGAGCAGCTCGGTGTGGCCAATTATGTCCTCAAGGCGGCGGAAGCCCATTTCGGCAAGATACTCGCGCACCTCCCTTGCGAGAAAGCGGAAATAGTTCACCAGATACTCGTAGCGGCCGGTGAAATGGCTACGCAGCTCCGGATTCTGGGTCGCAACGCCGGTAGGACAGGTATTGAGACTGCACTTGCGCATCATAACGCAGCCCAGCACGATAAGCGGCAGGGTGCCGAAACCGAACTCGTCGGCGCCGAGCAGGGCCATCAGTATCACGTCGCGTCCGCTCTTGAGCTGGCCGTCCACCTGCAGGCGCACCTTGCCCCTCAGACCGTTCTTGACCAGGGTCTGCTGGGCCTCGGCGAGACCTATCTCCGGGCTTATGCCTGCAAAACGCATCGAAGAGGCAGGCGAAGCGCCCGTGCCGCCCTCGGCTCCGGAAATTACGATTATATCGGCCTTGGCCTTGGCGACTCCGGCCGAAATAGTGCCTACACCGCTTTCAGACACCAGCTTCACGCTTATTGCGGCCTTAGGATTCACGTTCTTCAGGTCGAAGATCAGCTGGGAAAGATCCTCGATGGAATAGATGTCGTGGTGAGGCGGCGGGGAAATCAAAGATATGCCCGGGATGGAATTCCTTGTCTTGGCAATCACCTTGTCCACCTTGAAGCCCGGGAGCTGACCTCCCTCGCCCGGCTTGGCGCCCTGGCAGACCTTGATCTGGATCTCCTCCGCATTCACCAGGTACTCTGCCGTCACGCCGAAGCGTCCGGAAGCGACCTGCTTGGTCTTGCTGGAGAGAGAAATCCCGTCCACGCTGCTGTGGTAGCGGGCATTGTCCTCGCCACCTTCACCGGTATTGGACCTTGTACCCAACTTGTTCATAGCCAAGGCAATGTCCTCGTGCGCCTCTATGCTCAAGGCACCGAAACTCATGGCGCTGACCACAAAATGCTTCACTATCTCATCCTCGGACTCGACCTCGTCTATGCTGATAGGATTGCGCTTGAAATCGAGAAAATCCCTGAGGAAGATAGACTCCGGGGCATTGTCCACAAAGGAAGTGAACTCCTTGTATTTCTTGTAGCTGCCCAGTCTTGTCGCAATCTGCAGGGTGGAAATGGTTTCCGGATTCCAGGCATGGGATATGCCGTCCTTGCGATAGTGGAACTGACCCTGATTCTCGAGAAAATCCCTGTTCAGGTCCGGAGCCCAGGCCTTGTCGTGGAAGCGTACCGCGTCGCGCGCAATGGTCTCCAGCCCCACTCCGCCCACGCTGCTTCCCGACGTTCCGAAATATTTCTGCAGCACTTCGTCGCTCAGACCTATGCTCTCGAAAATCTTCGCGCCGCGGTAGGAACGAATGGTGGATATGCCCATCTTGGCCATAATCTTCAGCAGGCCCTTCTTCAAGGCCTCTATATAATTGGTCCTGGCAGTGGCGTAGTTGAGCTGTATGCGACCCTTCTTGACGAGTTCGGATATGACTGCGAAGCTCAGATACGGATTGATTGCGGACGCACCGTAGCCCAGCAGCAGGGCGACGTGCATAGTCTGCAATATCTCTCCGCTTTCGACGATAAGCGCCGTCTGCACCCTCTTTCCAACGGATATGAGGTAATGGTGCACTGCGCTGACTGCCAGCAGCGACGGGATTGCGGCATGCGTGGCGTCCACGTCGCGGTCCGACAATATTATATAATTGAAACCGTCGTCCACGCACTGTTCGGCCTTGCGGCAGAGTTCGTCGAGGGCACGGCGCAGATTCGAAGCGGCCGCCTTGCCTTCCGCGATATCGAAGAGCATAGGCAGCTTTATGGTATTGAAGCCCTTGTAACGAATGTTGCAGAGCATATCCAGCTGCGTGTTCGTCAATATAGGGTGCGGCAGACGTATCATCTTGCAGTTGTCCTCGTCTGGGGTGAGAATACCTGTTCCCACACGGCCTATGTACTCGAAAAGGGACATCACATTGCACTCCCTGATGGAGTCTATGGCCGGGTTGGTGACCTGGGCGAACTGCTGGCGGAAATAGTTGAAGAATACCTGGGGACGTTCTGAAATCACGGCCAGAGGGGTGTCATTGCCCATTGACGAGGTTGGTTCTATGCCCTTCTCGCACATAGGCTTGAGAGCGCCCTCCACATCCTCTGCAGTGAAGCCGAACAGGGTTTCCTTGCGTATCGGGTCCTCCTCCGAATGCTCTACCTTGCGTCCGCTGCGCAGGTCCTCGAGCTGGATGCGGTTGGTGTCGAGCCACTGGCGGTAAGGATGCTCGGAAGCCAGTTTCGCCTTGATTTCCCCATCGTAATAGACCTTGCCCTCCTGAGTGTCCACGAAGAGCATCTTGCCCGGTTCGAGGCGGCCCTTGGAAGCCACTTCGGACGGGTCGAAATCCATAACGCCCACCTCGCTGGCCACCACCATCATATTGCGTTTGGTAATGGTATATCTGGCAGGACGCAGGCCGTTGCGGTCGAGCATTCCGCCGACGTAGCGTCCGTCGCTGAAGAGCAGGGCGGCCGGGCCGTCCCAAGGTTCCATAAGTATGGAATGATACTCGTAGAAGGCCCTGAGATCCTCTGAAATAGGGTTGGTCTGGCCGAAGCTCTCCGGCACCAGCACCGCCATCGCCTGAGGCAGGCTGAGACCGCTGAGCATCAGGAACTCCAGCACATTGTCCAGGCTGGCGGAATCGCTCATATCCGGCTGGACTATAGGGGTGATGTCCGATATGTCGCCCAGGGCGCCGCTGCCGAGCACGCTCTCACGGGCACGCATCCAGTTGCGGTTTCCGCGTATGGTGTTGATCTCGCCGTTGTGGCAGAGCAGGCGGAACGGCTGGGCGAGGCTCCAGCGCGGGAAAGTGTTGGTGGAGAAACGGGAATGCACGAGGGCCATGCCACTGGTGAGCCACTGGCTGCTCAGGTCGGGATAGTACTCCCTGAGCTGGCGGCTGGTAAGCATACCCTTGTACACGATGTTGCGTGTGGAAAGCGAGCATATATAGCAGTCCGCAGCCCTTCTTTCGATATGCTTGCGTATGCGGTAGAGCTTGCGCTCGAACTCCGCCTCTTCGATGAATTCGTCGGAGGTGACGAATATCTGCACTATATAAGGTTCGGCCTCGGCAGCCTCCTCTCCGAGGCAGGCGGAATTGACAGGGACGTCTCTGATATACGTCAGGGAACAGCTCTCCCTTTCAATCTCGGCCTTCATGCGCTCTATTATGGCCTTGCGGCTTCCCTCCTCTTTGGGAAGGAATACGAGGCCGGTGCCGTAGCTGCCCTTCTCGGGCACGGGCACACCCTGAAGAAGTATGAATTCGTGAGGAATCTGGAGCATAATGCCGGCTCCGTCCCCGGTCTTTCCGTCGGCACCTTCCGCGCCGCGGTGCATCATATTCTCAAGTACCTTGAGGGCATTTTCGACAAGTTCGTGGGTCTTGTTGCCGCGGATGTTCACCACCATACCGACACCGCAGGCATCGTGTTCATTCGCCGGGTCATAGAGTCCCCGGCGAACGGTCAATTGGTCAGTCATCTGATTTCAATAAATGATTCTGCCTGACGGCAGCTTTTTCTAATAAGATTAACTAGCTGATAAAGAGCAGTTCGCGATACTTAGGCAGAGGCCAGACGTCGTTATCGACGAGTTCCTCAAGCTTGTCAACGGGACGGCGCAGGGCAAAGAGATCCTCCGCAATCTGATGATAGGCCACAGCCTTCTCATATTCGTCCTCTATGACATTGGCCGCCTTTCGGGACTGCCTCATCGCCTCGGCCTTCTCGGATGCGGAGTTTATCTGCTCGCTGATTTTCTTGAGCAGGCTGAGCTCCGGAGCGCACTGGCTGAGGTAATCGTCACCGAAGATGTCCTTGCTGAGCTTAATCTCGCGAAGAAGTTTCTCCTTGTAGCTGATGGCTGCCGGGATGATATGGTTGGTGACCATCCTGACCATCACGCGGGATTCGATCTGAACCTTCTTGCTGTAAATCTCCCACTTGACCTCGTTGCGGGCCTTGAGTTCGGCCTCGGTGTAAACACCTGTCCTGGTGAACATTGCGATGGACTCAGGACGGGTGAATTCCTTGATCATCTCAGGGACGCTGGTCTCCACGTTCAGGCCTCTGCGCTTTGCCTCGACCTTCCATTCGTCGGAATAGCCGTTGCCGTCGAAGCAAACCACGTCGATAATGGAGGCGATGATAGGCTTGAGGGTGTCCATCACGGCCACGTTCAGGGCCTTGCCCTTTGCAAGTTCCACGTCCAGGGCGGCCTTGAAGTCGAGCAGTTGCTCGGCCACGGCTGCATTCAGGGTGGTCATAGCACCTGCACAGTTGGCGCTGGAGCCGACGGCGCGGAACTCGAAGCGGTTGCCGGTGAAGGCGAAAGGAGATGTACGGTTACGGTCGGTGTTGTCCACGAATATCTCCGGAATCTCTACCAGG
>QXGG01366064.1_pt1 | contig 14067 bp, 9 predicted proteins | sample 1982491 | NCBI WGS metagenome assembly QXGG01 (sample SAMN09924614, study PRJNA488089) | Wastewater metagenome, whole genome shotgun sequencing project. | isolation source: South African research farm wastewater | place: South Africa: Irene, Agricultural Research Council, Animal Production Institute... | reverse complement strand
GGTTATGACGGCGAGGGAGGGGGAAGAATTTCGGAAGCAAACTTGAGAGCGAAGGATCTCGCTGGTGAACTGAGAACATCAGTACCGCAGCTAGCCGGTGTCGAAATCAGAGAAGGCGCAAGTACCAGTCAGAAAGTGAATGGTGTGGAACAACGCATCGGGGGATCTGGTTCGTTCGCTCTAGTTGTTTACTTCGTCTATCGAGGCACGCCGCTGCAGGAAGTCTGTTCAGAGTAGGAACTTGGAGAGCGATTTAATCGATGGGCCGTTACTTCGGCTTCCGGTCACTCCTGCTCACTTCCTCGATGATTCGCGATACATGGTGGTCTGGGTCTCCGTACCACTCTGAGCTGAGGAATCGGTGGAAGCGCCAACCAATGTTCTCCAGCGTCCGCTGGCGGTAAAGGTCAGCTTTGATCTGCGGATTGGTGGTGTGCCATCGGTCCCCATCACATTCAACGGCCAGCCGGTTTCCTTTTGCATCCTCAACGACAATGTCAATCGAGTATCCAATCGCTTCGACTTGGGCCCGAATACGAAGTGTCGGCTCGCGTGCAGCGAGAGCTTGGATGACATCTCGCTCGAACTGAGAGTCACATTTCAACAGCTCATTCTGGATGGAGGAAGCCGTAGTGGGTCGAGTTGAAAGAAGAACGAGTCGCGCATCTTCAGACTTCAACTGCGATTCATCGAATGATCGGACAACAAAAAGTTGATCCTGTGCGCGAGACACCGCAACGTTCAGCTGTTGAACGAATCTCTTTGCCTGGCCCGTGTACTCGAGACGGTTGAGTCGCATCAATTTGCCATCCTCAGGAACATCGAGCATGGAGAGAAAGATCACATGCCGTTCGGCTCCCTGGAACTCAGAAGGAGTTCCCACTTCAAGTTTTCTCTCAGCGAGAGCGGTTGGCCCAAGCTCTTCGAGGAGCATTGACTTCAAACGCTTGATGTGTGCGTTTGGACCACTTCCCACCACGACAACCCCAAATGTCTTGTTGCGGTATCGAGGGTCATTGTGGCAGGAGATAACTTCCTGGAGGATTGCCTCGATTTCAGGCTCGTTCGGACCGTTGGGATATCTCTGGCCTTCAACTCGTATGTGGGCAATCGGCTCGAGAGAATTTGGCTGCCGCGTCCTGGAAGCGAGCAGGCGCTTTCCGGTGGGCTCGTAAGCAAGTCGGTTCGAAATGTCGATGATTTCAGGCACACAGCGAAAGTGATCAATCATCGTCTCTGGACCGGACATCGACATTGCGACGTCATAGAGGGAAAGGTCATCTCCAACAAGATTCGCAATTCGATGTCTGGGTATGTGTTGGCGAGCGACACTGATCAAATCTTCGTCACGGAGGATTTGTCGGGCTGGTGAAGTCTGTAGGTCGTCTCCGACGACGATCACTTGATTCGCAAGTGCGTAAAGGAATATCGCTGGAAACCACGCCTGAGACGATTCGTCGACGATGATGACATCGAATCTTTCACCTGCGGCGGGATCGTTGAGGATCTCGGCTACTCGATCGATTGTCATTACCCAGCAGGGGATTGCGGGTTGAGCATCTCGCGTAGCCATACGGACGGCTTGAAGACGACGTGGGTAACTCTTTGCAGTCTGAGTTCGCGGAACAGCCGCAATAGCTGTCTTCAGGTGAGCCAGTGACGAACTCAGTTCACGTCGCTCTTGCAGACGAAGTGCGGCACTTCTCCACGCACGACCATCGGCAAGCTTGGTCTCGGCTTCTTGGGCAGTGCGATTCACAACTGCAAGTCGAAGATGAATGTCTTGGCTTGTGCCAATTTCACTTCGCCATTTCTCGACGTTCGTTCGGTGGTTCAGAAGATTCTGGAAGTCATCGAGATCGTTCAAGACGGAGGTGGCGGAGGCATCACCAGCTTCATGCGCATGCACCAGCTGGATGTGCGCCTCGAGAAGGGCTTCTCGAGCTGCTACGTACGAAATGGCGGTTTGGGCTTTGGCTCGTTCCAAATTCAGTTGTTCGAGAGACTCTCGATAGAGCTTTGCATCGCCATTCTCTGCCGCACGGGAGACAGACTGTGCAGCGGGTGAGGCTGGAACACACCCTCGAATGACGCCAATGATGGCGTTAATGAAGGACTCATAATTTCCGAGGAGGACCTTGCGGCGACTGTCTGCATTCGCCTGATCGATGACTGATCGGACTGAAGTAGGACTCAGACTGGTCATCCGTGCTTCTGTGGGCACTTCCGAGGCGATCGATGCGAGATCGAGGAGTTGGCGAAGTTTGTCAGTTGGATCGACTTGGTAGATATTGATCGAATCAACCCAAGATCGGGGGAGAATATTCGCCCCCTCCAGACGACCCTTGGCCCAGTTGAGTGTTTGCAGTGCCTCTATCGCTTCCCGGCGTGAATCGGGGTTCAAATATCGACTAGAGGGCTGGTTCCTCAACTTTTCAAAGGCTGAGTTGAGGGGCTCGAGAACGTCACGGGTTTGAACGTAGGCAGCGGCAATTGCGCTCTTGAGAACTGAGGCGGGGTCGGGGTTGTCCAAGATGCTGAGTGATCGAAGTTGCTCTCGCGCACTGGCGAGAGCCTGGTCGATCTCCACTGCGGAATCCGGGATCGCAGCAATTGCCTGAAGCCATTCCGGAATCTCGTTGTCAGAAGGAGGACGGAGACTGTGTTGGGTTCCCCATTCCTTTGCCTGTTGAACAATGTCGAGGTGAACTAAGTAAGCCAGAGCTCTCTCGACATCCTCCAGCGATTGAATCGGATCTCCACCGATCAACACATTTTCGAGCAGCTCTTTGGCTTCTTTGACCGGGCCCGGAACCCCAACCACTTTTGAAAATTTGCCGCCTCCTTTGAGATGGTCCCGCAGACCACGAGCTTGACGCGCAAGCCCGTAGACACCCAGGCCCTCTTTCTGGATGGTGACTCGACGCCCCTGCGAAAGGCGGGCGCCGTCGAACAGCGAGACAGCTTCTGGGATCAACTTGGCAACTCGGCCAAACCCTCTTTCCTGATTGTCGTGAACGAACTCGTGTAGTAATCCGGATTTATCACGCTCGAGTAGTGCCAGTGCTCTCTCCCATTCGGGGAGGAGGTCTTTGATCGGACCATTCGATTTGAGTGAAGCGGTCGTCGACGATCGAGAGACAGCCTGTTGAGCCAATTGGAAACGTGCAATCAGTTCATTCAGAGGTGAGTCGAACTGAGTCTCATCCAAGTCGAGGTAGATCTCGAGGAGGCTGATGTAGTTCTGAACTCGTTCGAATGTGAGACCTTCATCTGGAACTGCTGTTGGCTTCGAGATGCTGCTCAAGTCCTCGAGAGCCGCAACGTAGATGCTGGCTGGCTGGTTGATCTCGTACCAATCACAGAGAGGCAAGCTCTGAAGGGTGGAGCACAGACGCTCCAGCGAATCGACCTGAGAAGCCAAAGCTGCGTGATCGAAGGTTTTTCGATCGGGCAGAACTGCCAGCGCGCTACGAAAATCCTGGACAACAGTCGAGAATTGTCCAACTTCAGGAAGTTCTGCTGGGTACACGAATTTTGACAACCCAAGGTGCTCTTCGGTCACCTTCTCGTGTAGATCCAAATAGTCGCGGGCGACATCTCCGTTCACTCGAAGTTCGGGATTCAGGAAACGGTCAGCAAGGTCGAGTTGTTGCTTGCGATCTCGAAGAGTCCGAAGGTGACCCTCGATGCGCATCGTTGCGCCATTCAGGCTTCGTTCCTCTTTGTCTCGATCGGAAATCGCAATGAGACTGGCCTCGAGATCTGCAATCTCGCCCTGAGCCTGCTTCAACCGCGCGGAGGCTTCCGAAATCTGGCGATCTAGGCGGTCAATCGAATCAGCAGTTCCCGCTCTCTCAAGGATGCCGTTCACTGACAACTCAAGAGCTGTTGATTTCCGCTCTCGAAAAAAGGGAAGCATGAGGGGCTGCATCTTTTCAGGGAGCTTCCCTTGAACCTCTCGTAAGGCGTGTTCGTTCTCTGCGGTAATGAGAATTCGTCGTCCCTCAGCCATGAGCGCTGAAGCAAGATTCGCAATGGTGTGTGTTTTTCCTGTTCCAGGTGGGCCCTGAATGACCAGATGTCTTTCTGTCCGTGTTCGATCGATCATCGCTCGCTGGTTGGAATTTGCTGGTAAGGGAAGCGCGGCGAAATCGTTATTGGATTCGAGTTGGCTGGGTCGGTAAGTGGGCGACAGCAACATCTTGAACGGCTCTGACGCGAAATGCTCGTCCTTCATCGAGTCGGCCAAAGACTCGAGCAGACTGAGTAAGGAAGAGGTGTCCTTCTTTCTCATCATTAGCGCAGGGTGTGCTCCAAGGCCGAAGACCGATGAGTCTTTTGGCGAGATTCGCTGGGGAGACTTCTTTGCTCTGGTGCCGAGTGAGTGAATGAGATCCTGGATCGCTACCTCGAGTTCCTCGTAGGTGATGACTTCCTGCAGATTTTCGAGTTGCTGCATCGAATCGAGGAGTTTCAAACGGTTTGCTCCATCGAGCCAGTTTTTCTCAACTCTTCCAAGGTCGGTCGTTACCACCTTGAGTATCCCCGACCTTGTGTCGAGCTCCACTTCGGCAGGGACTACTACGAGATGTCGACAAAACTGATTCGAGTTTGCAGTGAGCAGACATACGCCGACGACCAGCTCCATCGCATCGTGTAAAGATCTAGCGCTGAATAGCAGGTCATAGAGCTCCTTGTGTCGATCGCGCATTTGCATTTCATTGCGATAGCGATCCCACGCTTCTTCTCCTGCATCAGCCCTGGGTCTTGCGGGCTCTTTCGGAGGAAGCGGTACTTCGAGAAAGTCGGAGATGAATCCACCAGCCTTCGACATGAAGGAAGACGAAACACCGGGAATTTCCAGCACGTCGCTCACCCACGTGTGGAAACCGTTTCGCGTCATTTCCTCGATGGTTGTGTGGCTCCGCGAGGTTGCATCGACAATGTCTCTCAGGAACTCGGCAAGATTGTGGGGTGCGATTTCGGAGGTCATACCTGCAGGGAAGCGTACGTGCCGGGTTGGATAAGGACATCTTTGGAGTACTAGGCCCGGCTATCTGACCGACTGTCTGACACTCCATAAAGGATGGCAGCCCTTTTTCGGGTCTGCTACGGCTTCAATTGAAAGCTCGGACGGCGTTCCCAGTGACGGGACATACCTCCCTTTGCTGACAGGGATTACGCAATACCCGCAAGGAGGGTTACTCAAGAGCCGAAGGTTCGTTCCATGAGCGATCAGACGAGGATTCCCTTGGTAATTACTGTTTGCCCAGTGGCAGCGGCCTTTACTGCGATCTCTGCGTGTTCGACCTCCGAAAGTACGAGTAGCCAGTCGCTCGCCGAGTTTGTTGAAAGTGTTGGTTGGTCGAATTACAGAGAAGACGTTGACTTTGCACCCTTTGTCAAGGAGTGGGGCTAATGCGACTTGAACGGTGACCAAATACAGGTGTACGCCCTTCCGAACAGCAATGCAATGGATTCAGTCTTCGACACGGTCAGTGAGTTCTGGGTAGTGAAGGAAAACTTGGTCATAGAAGGCTTGTTCGTCATGGCACCATCGGGCACTGAAGACAGGGAGAGCCCTCGGTCCGCTATCGAAGCTCAATGAGGGTCAACTGCGTAGTTCTCGACGTCGCCGGATCGGTGAACCGAGATCTCGCCATGCCTTTGTCGCTCTGAAAAGCTCCGGCGGCCGACCACCGGTCGACGATGAGTGTCCGAGCAGTCCCGTTGCCTTCACATAGGCAAGGGGCTCTGCAAGCAAGTTGCGCCTGAAGTTCGCTCCGTCGAGTTCATCCCCCCAGAAGCCCTCGTAGACATTGCGAAGTTCGGACAACGAAAAGTCCTTGGGAACGAATGACGTGGCGATGTCACTCACCTCGAGTTGCTCAGCGACATATTCGTAGGCATCCCGGACGATCTTGCTGTGATCGAACGCCAGCTTCAATTTGTTCGAGAGAACATCGGCGACAAGGTGAAGATTTGCATCGATGGCATCCGTGCCGCCCACGATGTCGACGACTTCGGGAACGACGGCGAGGTATGCGACGGTCACGACGTTCTGCCGAGGATCCCGACGGGGGTCACCATAGGCACGGAACTGTCGAAGGTACGTCGGCGCCTCGACGTTGGTCTCCTCGAGAAGTTCGCGTCGTGCAGCATCGTCCAGAGTTTCATCTGGGTGCTTGAATCCTCCAGGTAAGGCCCACATTCCGGCGAATGTGTCGCCACCGTGTTTCACGAGGAGTAAATGGGGTTCCTTGTCCACGATCGTGAAGATCACGATGTCGCATGTGACCCCGAAGATTGGGTATTCGTTCTTCTTTGCCGAAGCCATTTACGAAGACTAGAGAATACTTCGAAGTGACATAAACCTATGAGGCCGCACATCGACGTGACAGCGAAACAGAGATTGACCGTCCAACTTCATAAGAACAGCGCTGCCATGATCAAGAGTCCCCAGATGGCGACCGTGATCAGCGCAAACGGCAGCCAAAGGAGAATTGCTACTCCGACGAGAATCCAGATCAAGGCGTAGCCAAAGCATCCGTCCACAGTGAACCTCCTCACTCGATGGCTGAACTCCCTGAACGTACCTAGAGGGTGACTGGGAGTTCAGCCGAGTGGAGTCACCGTTTGTCAGGCTGCCTCGGCGAAGCAACTGCCGTAGATCACGGCATTGTCGACCGTCAACACCTGACCGGTCACCTTGGGGTGGGAGACGTGCAGTTCTGTGCCAGCACCCGTACCGGCCACCTCGACGGCATCGGCCTTCGCGAACTGCTTCATGAAGCGCAGCACACGGGTTGCCGAAGGGCGTCCCGTCGACTGAGCCAGTTCGGCGAAGTAGCCGCGCACGAGTGATTCCCATGCTTGAGCGAGCAGCTCTTCGCTGGCGAACACGTCCATCGCAACGACACGAGACCCGTGGCTGATGACAACACCGTTCTGCCCGGGTAGCGGGCCAGCCGCAACGATCTCGTCGATCACCGCACGACGGCCGTTGTCGAACAGTGCCTCTTCGGCAGCGAGCAGATTGTGGGCTCGATCCTGCACACCCATGTCGTTCAGGTGATCGGTAACTGTTCCCCAGATCTGGCTTTGGTTGGCCTGCTTCATGCCTCGATACCGCAGGTTTTCGGCCACCGTGCGTGCGTTCTCACGACGCACACGTCGAGGTGCCACGCTGCGGCCGTAGCCGAAGTTGCGAGCACCGTTCCATCGGCCTTGCTCGACACATGAGACCGGAATCTCGATCGTCGAGTTCTCGGGCACGAGCACGGGAACGTTGACCACGCGGTTCTGGCGTCCGCCTTCGACGATCCACCCTGCCGGCAGAAGCACCGGAATCGGCGCATCGTTCGTGGCGACGAGTGTGGGAACCGCTGCATTCGGCAGCTCCGATACACGCAACGTGTTCGAGTCGGCCAGACCCACACGGACGCTGCCTTGGTGGATGTACACCGGGAACAGGCTCACCCCATCACGGGTGAGCGGTCGGCCGATAGCGGCCTTGTCCAATACGGCAATCATTTCATTTCTCCTTTGCTGTTTGTGTCAATATGACAAGAATAGAAGTAGGGAGTGAGAGAGTTCCCTGAGCCACTCACGATTGATCCTCCGAAAACCGTTCGACGAACTTCTTCTTGGTTTCTTCGGCCTGTGCCCGAACCTTGGGATTGGGCGACATGCCCCCGAGTACCCCGCGCAGGAAATCCCGGCGCTCTTCGGGGCCGAGGTCGAAATAGTTCTGTGGAACGTTTGTCACTCTGGGCGGGATCGCCGGATCGATCTGACGGCCTCGGTTGTTGTCTTTCTTCTTTCTTCTGAACATGGGTCCTCCTTGTGTTGTCACAAGAGAAGACGGCGATCGGTAGAGATGTGACAGGAATTTGCTGGAAGGCCATTTTCAGCAATCCCTATGAAATGATTCGGCCATGCGTCTTCTCCACACCTCCGACTGGCACATCGGCAAGAAGTTCGAAGAAGTCGATCTCTTGCCCGTCCAAGCCGAGTTCTGCGACTGGATTGTCGACGTCGTCTCTCAGGAACAGATCGATGTCGTTCTCTTGGCGGGCGACATCTTCGATCGGGCCACGCCGAAAGCGGAAGCTGTCGATCTGGTCGACGATGTTCTCAATCGTTTGAAATCTTCCGGGGTCGCAACAGTGGCAATCTCTGGGAATCACGATTCCGCCGAACGGTTGAACTTCGGAGCACGATTCATGGCCGAAGCCGATCTTCACATTCGTGCCGAACGAGCCAACTTGGTGGAGATCGGACAGCCAGTCACGATCATTCGACCGTCAGGGGAGACGGTCCAGATTCTTCCTCTGCCGTACGTCGATCCGCAGCGGGTTCGAATGCCCAACGGAATGGCACGGCGCCATGACACTGCGCTCGAAGCTGTGATCGCCGAGCAACGAAATCGACTCATCGATCCTGCACGAACGATCGTGATGGGACATGCATTCGTGATCGGCGGCCTCGAGTCGGACTCGGAGCGACCGCTCACGATCGGTGGAACGGGCGCTGTGCCGGTGCATCTCTTCGACGGCTTCGGCTATGTCGCACTCGGCCACCTGCACAGACCGCAAACGGTTGGCGAGGAGCACATCGTCTATTCGGGGTCTCCCATGGCGTACTCGTTCTCCGAGGAGCACGCGAAGTCCGTGCGCATTGTGACCGTTGCGGACTCGATCACGAGTGAGACCATTTCAGTGGAGGTTGGCCGACCAGTGGTCACACTCACCGACACACTCGAGAATCTTCTGACCTCGAGTGCCTACACACAACATGCAGACAGCTTCGTTCGTGCACGCCTCACCGATCCGACGATGCAACTCGGCATTATGGACAAACTTCGGGCACGTTTCCCTCATGTGCTGAACGCAGAGCAGACCGCTCTCACCCGCCAGGGCCGCATGACTGCTGAGGAATTGAAGGCCTCCACCCGTCAGACTCCGGCACAGATCATCGGCAGATACATGGATCAGACGTTCGAAGACCTCGGTGAATTCGAAAAAGCCTTTGTTGCCGACACCTTGGCAACTGCTTTGAGGAGTGATGACTGATGAGACCGCATCTGCTCAAGTTTGGAGGCATTGGGGCATACGGAGGTGATGTCGAAATCAGTTTCGACGATCTCAGCAAACAGGGGCTCTACCTCATCGTCGGCCCTACTGGTGCCGGCAAGACAACCATTTTCGATGCGATGACCTACGCCCTCTTCGGTGCAACGGCGAGCGAACGTGAGTCCATGTTCGTGAGTGACCATGACGGGCGAGTGGATCCATACGTGGAGTTCACGTTCTCCCATCAAGGACGTCGATTCATCATTCATCGCACACCGGCAAAGGAGCAGGGTAAGACGCCACCACCCAGCAAACAGTGGTTTCGCGAGATCGATGACCGTGGGGATGAACTTCGAACTGAGACAGGAACGAACACAATCAACCCTTCGGTGAAGGAACTATTGGGCCTGGACGCGAATCAGTTCATGAAGGTTGTCCTTCTTCCACAAGGGAAGTTTCAGGAGTTCCTGATGGCGAAGTCGACGGATCGACGTCCCCTCTTGCAGAAGATCTTTGGGACGGGGCTGTACGCGATTGTTGCCATGCGGCTGAAGGAAGCTGCTGCGGAACTCGAACAGGCCGCTGAAAGAGCAAGGATCGCGCTCGAGAGTGAGCGAGGAACCGCTCGCAGCGTCATCGAATCTCTTGATGACGAGGTACGAGTCGATTTGCCCGACCCCGACCATGACCTCGATGGCGTCATTGAGAAGCTCGGCGTGATCAGTGGCGAGCGGAACAAGTCTGCAACTGCGGCGGGTGACCTGCTGATGGCAGCAGTGAGTGCTGAGACAAGTGCGCAAACCGATGCGGAACGGTTCAAAGCCAAACAAGAACTGAACGATCTCGAACCAATTCAGAATGTGGAGCAGAAGAAAGCCGCAACTGCTGAAGGATCGATCGACGCCCACCGGCGAGCTGAACGCGTGGTGGCTGCCGATAATGCGGCTGTCGAAGCGAAGAAGCAGGCAGATGAATCCGAAACAGCTGTCACGGAGGCTCGCAAGGAACTCACTCGGGTTGTGAAGGATCTGACGATCTCACCTGAGGAAACGTCGACCTTGGAAGGGGCGCTCTCGTCTGCGTCACCGACGGCTCTCGCTGGAGAGATCGACAAGTTGATCCGAAAGGTGGAGGACACCTTGTCGGCGCACACGGATTTGCTTGAAGCCAAGGGTGATGAGAAGAGTGCCCTCGACGAGATCGGTCGAATCGAGAAGGACACCGGGCGACTCAAAGCCGACAAAGAGAAGAAGTCCAAAGAACTCGAGACGGCGAAGAAGAAGCACAAAGAGAGCAATGACGCAGCCAAGAAGTATCCAACGCTCGAAGCCCGGATCAGCAAGATCGATGACACTCGCAAAGACGCCGATGTCGAAGGCGCGCAGCAGGCTCTGGTCGACGCGGACGACAAGCTCAAAGCGGCACAAAAGACTTTGAAAGCAGCCGACGAGAAGCTCGAAAAGGCTCGCAATGACCGGACCCTTCACCTCGCGGGAGAACTCGCTGCAAACCTGATCAAGGGTGAAGAGTGCCCAGTGTGTGGCTCAGTCGAGCATCCGAGGAAGGCGAAGAAGACTTCGGAGACCGATGTGGGCAAATTGGAAAAGGCTCGAGACAAGGCGTACGGCACTGTGATGTCTATCGAAGCCGACGTGTCGGCTCGCCAAACAGCTGTTGAAACTGCTCTCACCAACAAGGCAAAGCTCCCGACGGCGGCCGAAGAAAAGAAGTTGCGTCAGGAGTTCGAAAAGATCTCTGAACTTGCCGGCTTGTTGGAAGAGCGGGAGGAGTATGTCGAAGCGTTGGAAGAGGCGATCACCGAATTGACCGATTTCCTCTCCGAACTTGCTGCGAAAGCAGCTGCTCACAAATCCTCTCTGACAGGAGCTCAGAAGAAAATCACCAAACTCGAACCCAGGGCATCAGCGCTCGGGGCGATTGCTGTGGTCGAGAAGGCACAGACTCTTCTTGAAGAAGGCAAGGAACAAGTCAAAGTCCTCGAGGCGGCTGTCGTTCGAGCGACAACAGCAAAGGGAACGGCCGAGTCGACGAAGCAAAACCTAGGCGTTGTTCTCACCACAGAGGGTTTCAAGACTGTCGACAGCGCCCGCGCCGCAGTTCTCGAAGATCAACAAGTCTCTTCTCTCAAAGACTTGATCAAAGCTGTCAACGACCGAGCCGAGCGCATTGCAACACTCAAGGGTCTCGTCGGTTCCGATCCAGTACCGAAGGAGATGCCGGATCTCGAGGTGCTCGAGGCCGCTCGACAAAGAGCGGAGGAGGCATTGCGTCTCGCGTCCGATTCTGCTTCGACCTTGGCTAGCGCAATACGGCAGCTGGAGACTGCGCAGAGCAATATCGCAGCACTAGGGCCCAAGGTCGACGCTGAAGTGGAACAAGCCCGTAAAGCGAAAGCGATTGCTGGGGTCGTCCATGCCGGTGTGGGTGCAGGCAACGACAGACAGCTGGGTCTCGAGGAATGGGTTCAGCGAACCCTCTTCGAAGAAGTCTGCGAAGTTGCCACTGATCAACTCCTCAGACTTTCGAACAACCGCTACGTGCTCACTCTCGATGCCGAAGATGCGCGGATGAAGAAGAAGGCAGGTGGCCTCGAGCTGTACGTGATCGACAGCCAGAACGGAAAGCGCCGTAGTGTCCACACTCTGTCCGGTGGCGAGCAATTCCTTACCTCATTGGCCCTTGCACTCGCGCTGGCAGAAGTTGTGGAGCGACACGCCGGTGGCATGGAACTCTCGGCACTCTTCATCGACGAGGGTTTCGGCAGTCTCGATGGAGAGACACTCGACGCAGCGATCGATGTTCTCCTCAAGCTCCACGACACCGGTCGCACTGTCGGTGTGATCACGCATGTCGAGGCGATGCAGCAACAGCTGCCAATCGGTATTCGAATCACGAAAACCAACAAGGGAAGCAGTCTCGAAGTTCTTGCATCTGCGTGATCAGGAATTGCATCAGACATTGATGCGGTTGTTGCACATCGAACAAGAATCTTTCGGATCAATTTTTTGCAACAATTTTTATTCCGTCGCGTGTCCTGCACACTGATCGACGACGACAGCTGTCGTCAACAACAACTAGTGAGAGGAACCTCCATGTACTTCGATATCAACGATTTCTTCGACTCGTTGCGTGACGATCGCTTCGATGAGGACGATCCAAAAATTCCTGAAGGCCTTGTCGATCTCTCGCGCGTCATCGACCTCATCAGTGACGTCTCATCGGATGGCCGCATGATCAAATCGGATGCCGCGTATGCCTTCGGCGACTTCGTGGACAACCGACTCAGGGGGATGCTATTGGGTACCTCTGAACAGGACAGGACGGATGCAATCCTCGCCTTGCTCGTGATCTTCTCGCTTGTCTTGAAGCAGAGCGCAACGCAGCATGGCGTGAGAGCTCCTGAGGAGACTTTGATGCACGCTCTCGATGAGATGACTCTTCGGAACCTGCGCATCGAGTTCAGTGCCACTCCGACAGTCTTCACGTCCGAGGGTCGCCTGCGCCCGAACTTTCTAGCCCTGTCGCCGTTCCGAATTGTTGCTGACATCACCCCGGCGATGCTCACGGGATTCATGAAGAGGAACCTGACCCCTCATCTCCCCTTCCTGTTCCTGGATTCGGACGAGTCCAGCGCTATTGGGGATCGGGGTGTCAATGATGAGACGGAGACCTCAGAGTTGGATTTCCAGATTGTCGAGGGCCCCTTGGAGGGCACGATCGCCGACCCTCTCAACGGTTTCGACGAATTCCATTGGCATTTCTGGCTCACTGATCACGACGACTACGGGGATGGTTTGCCGGTGGAAGGGCTGGATCCGGACGACTGAGACCAAATCGGGGGCTGGACCGGGTGGTGACAACAAGGAATGTCACATCTCGGTCCGGCTCCGTCTTCATAGGTAAAGAGCCGAATTCATCGGCCCGATAGCCAAGGAGACAACATGCAACCGAATATCGCAATGGACCACACCGTGGTCGCCTTTCATCACCAGGACGAGATCGTCCACGTCATGGTGGACATCACTGCCCCTGAAGCCCCGGATTTGGAGCGGGCACCCCTGGACGTCGTGCTCGTCCTCGACCGTTCGGGGTCGATGCGCGGCCGACCGCTCCAGGCGGTCACAGAAGCAGCAGCCGAGGTACTTCGCCTCGCCCATCCGCAGGATCGCATTGGTGTCGTCACGTTCGACAACGACGCCGACATGGTGTTGCCGCTGGCTCACCGCCACGGGGAGGAGGCAGCTCGCACGGTTCGCGAGATTCGCAATGGCGGTTCGACGAATCTGTCGGGCGGTTGGCTGAAGGCAGTCGAAATGCTGCGGGATGCACCGCGTGACAATGCGGTTCGTCGCGTCATCGTCCTGACGGACGGCTATGCCAACGCTGGAATTTCCGACGGCGATCAGTTGGCCGAGCTCGTGACAACTGGGCATGGCGTGGACATCACGACGTCGTTCATCGGCTTCGGCCAGAGATATGACGAAGACCTGCTCGAGTCGTTGGCCGATGCCGGCCAGGGCAACAACTACTACTGCGAGAATGCCGATCAGGCGTCGGCCGTGTTCACGACCGAGTTCAACGGTCTGGCAGCAGTCGTCGCTCAGAACATCTCGATCGAGGTGGCGCCCGGCGCACCGGTTGCTTCGGCGACGACACTCAACGAATTTCCATGTACAGACACGCAATATGGCGGTTTCCAAATCAAAATTGGCGACGCCTACAGCGGGGAGACCCGTCGAGTGGTGATCGGTTTTCATCTGCGCCCGCAGACCAACCTGGGCTCTCTCGATATCGCCGAACTGACTTTGCGCTGGACATCGGTGCTCGACGACATCGAAATGCACACGGTCACGATCCCCGTCAGCATCACAGTGGGCGCACCCGGTGAACATGACGCAGGAGCCGACCCCCGTGTCCGTGATGAAGTCGTCGTTCTGCAGGCAGCTCGTGATCGTCGTGAGGCACGTCG
>QXGG01011769.1_pt1 | contig 14069 bp, 10 predicted proteins | sample 1982491 | NCBI WGS metagenome assembly QXGG01 (sample SAMN09924614, study PRJNA488089) | Wastewater metagenome, whole genome shotgun sequencing project. | isolation source: South African research farm wastewater | place: South Africa: Irene, Agricultural Research Council, Animal Production... | reverse complement strand
ATCCTGTGCTACATGGTGGTCGCCGTCGCCATGGACCTGATCTGGGGCTATGCCGGCATCCTCTCGCTCGGCCACGGCCTGTTCTTCGCCCTCGGCGGCTACGCCTTCGGCATGTACCTGATGCGCCAGATCGGGCGCGACGGCAGCTACGGCGCGGAGCTGCCCGACTTCATGGTCTTCCTCGACTGGAAGGAGCTGCCCTGGTACTGGGCGGGCTCGGACTCGCTGCTGTGGGCGCTGTTCCTGGTGGTGGCGCTGCCCGGGCTGGTGGCCTTCGTGTTCGGCTGGTTCGCCTTCCGCTCGCGCATCAAGGGGGTGTACTTCTCGATCATCACCCAGGCGCTGACCTATGCCGCAATGCTGCTGTTCTTCCGCAACGAGACCGGCTTCGGCGGCAACAACGGCTTCACCGACTTCAAGCGCATCCTCGGCTACGACATCACCTCGCCCGGGATGCGGGTGACGCTGTTCGCGCTCTCGGCGGCGCTGCTGATCGCCTGCCTGGTGCTCGGGCGCTACCTCGTCACCTCGCGCTTCGGCCGCGTGCTGGCGGCGATCCGCGACGCCGAGAGCCGGGTCATGTTCATCGGCTACAACCCGCTGCACTACAAGCTCTTCATGTGGACGCTGTCGGCGATGCTGTGCGGGCTGGCGGGGGCGCTGTACGTGCCCCAGGTCGGCATCATCAACCCGTCGGAGATGTCGCCGGCGAACTCGATCGAGATCGCGGTGTGGGTGGCGGTGGGCGGGCGCGGCACGCTGGTGGGCGCGGTGCTGGGTGCCGGCATCGTGAACCTGGCCAAGAGCGTGTTCACGGTCTATCTGCCGGAGTACTGGCCCTTCGTGCTCGGCTTCCTGTTCATCGCGGTGACCTTGTACCTGCCCGATGGCGTGGTCGGCCTGTGGCGCAAGCTGCGCGCGCGGCGCGCGGCGGCGGCGCTCGACGACGCCTCCGCCGCAGCGGGTGCGGGCCGCGCGCCGGCAATCGGCGGAGCGCCGGCCGATGCGCCGGCCACCGAACGCCAGGCCGCCCGGTCCGCCACCGACACCCCCATCGCCAAGGGAGCGAACGCATGATCCCCACCCTCGAGATCGAACGCGAGAGCGCCCGCCTCGACGCCGAGCGCGAGAACCAGCGCGAGCACTGGGACGGCTCGGCCGCGGACGGGCGGGTGTACAGGCCGGGCGAGCTCGACCTGTCGCACAAGGTCATCCTCTACCTCGACGACATCACCGTGAGCTTCGACGGCTTCCGCGCCTTGAACAAGCTCAGCCTGACCATCGACGCCGGCGAGCTGCGCTGCATCATCGGCCCCAACGGCGCCGGCAAGACCACGATGATGGACGTCATCACCGGCAAGACGCGGCCCGACTCGGGCACCGCCTTCTTCGGCCAGACCATCGACCTCACCCGCCTGACCGAGCCCGAGATCGCCCACGCCGGCATCGGCCGCAAGTTCCAGAAGCCGACCATCTTCGAGCACCACAGCGCCTTCGAGAACCTCGAGCTGGCGATGAAGGCCGACAAGCGCGTGCGCCGCACCCTGTTCGCCAGCCTCCTCGACGACGAGCGCGACCGCGTCGCCGAGGTGCTGCGCCAGATCCGCCTGGACCAAGCCGCCGACCGCCCCGCCGGGCTGCTGTCGCACGGCCAGAAGCAGTGGCTGGAGATCGGCATGCTGCTGATGCAGGAGCCGCGCCTGCTGCTGCTCGACGAGCCGGTGGCGGGCATGACCGACGACGAGACCGAGCGCACCGCAGAGCTCTTCGTGAGCCTGGCCGGCAAGCACTCGCTGGTGGTGGTCGAGCACGACATGGCGTTTGTGGAGGCGCTCGGCGGCAAGGTCACGGTGCTGTGCGAGGGCTCGGTGCTGGCGGAGGGGGATCTTGCGACGGTGCAGGCGGATCCGCGGGTGATCGAGGTGTATCTGGGGCGGTGAGGGGGCTGCGGGGGTGTTAGTAAGTCGCAACCCGACGCGGTTAACCGCCGGCTGCGCGGGGTATTCCTTCCAGGGGCTGCGGAACTCGCCCTGCGGGCTCGGACAGTCCTCGCCCCTTTCAGGAATACCCCACACATCCGGCTTGGCGTGGGTGTACGGTCGATGGTTGGCGCGGCCTCGGATGCAACCACGGGTTCTTGCAGCGCCGGCGCCTCATCAGCGTCGAGCGTGACATGTGGGGTATTCGTGGAGAGGGCGAGGACTGTCCGAGCGAGCGCAGCGAGCGAGTTCCGCAGCCCTCGGAAGGAATACCCCGCGTGGCGCGCGGTCTGGAACACGAGCCGGCGAGCTGCGCCAGGCAGGAGACGTCACGCGGCAACAAACCACCCCACCGAAATCCCGCTGCACTCCACGGCGACTTGCAGGAAGGCCGAACGCGCAACCCAACAGCCGCAGCACGCAACACCGCGGCGAGGCACAAAGTGAAGGATCGAACATGCTGAAAGTGGACAACCTCAACCAGTACTACGGCGGCAGCCACATCCTGCGCGGCCTGTCCTTCGACGTGCCCGTCGGCAAGGTCACCACGCTGCTCGGGCGCAACGGCGTCGGCAAGACCACGCTGCTGAAGACGCTGATGGGCCTCGTCCCCGCCGCCAGTGGCAGCATCGCCTTCGACGGCCAGGACATCACCCGCGCCCCGTCCTACAAACGCGTCGCCGCCGGCATCGGCTTCGTCCCGCAGGGGCGCGAGATCTTCCCGCGCCTGACCGTCGAGGAGAACCTGCTCATGGGCCTCGCCACCCGGCCGCGCGGCAGCGCCATCCCGCCGCGCATCTTCGACATGTTCCCGGTGCTGAAGCAGATGATGGCCCGGCGCGGCGGCGACCTCTCCGGCGGCCAGCAGCAACAGCTCGCCATCGGCCGCGCGCTCGCCTTCGGGCCGAAGTTGCTGATCCTCGACGAGCCCACCGAGGGCATCCAGCCCTCGATCATCAAGGACATCGAGCGCGCCATCCGCAGTCTCGCCGAAACCGGGGAGATGGCCATCCTGCTCGTCGAGCAGTACTACGACTTCGCGCGCGCGCTCGCCGACCAGTACCTGGTGATGGAGCGCGGCGAGATCGTCATGCGCGGCGCGGGGGCGGACATGGATCGCGACGGGGTGCGCGAGGCGCTGGCGGTGTGAGGTTGCGGCGGCGCCCGACGCCGCGCGCGCGTACCCCTCAGCCCGCCGTCAGCGTCATCAGGATGTCCGCATACCACGCGCAGTTCAGGCCGAGCGCCTCGTCCAGCTTCAGGTCGCGGGTGCCGACGTCGAGTCGCGCCGAATGCACGCCTAGCAGCAGCCACGGCAAGTCGCCCGTTGGTGGTTCGGTGCGCGCGCAGCGCATCACCACCGGCGCACCGCTGGTGCCGCGGTGGGTGCGGGCGTCGGTGAGGAAGTAGCCCTCGCCCTGGAAACGCAGGCCGAAGGACGAGGCGATGGCCGCCTGGCGCACCACCGGCATGTGGTGCAGCGTGTCGTGGAAGCCGAGCGGAAAGCCCACTACCAGCAATGAACTCCCCACCTCGATCTGGTCGGCGGGACCAGGAAGGTGGGCGGGCGTGAATGCGCGCAGGTTGGTGTGCGGCGGCAACGCGGCGCGTTCCAGTTCGATCACGGCGACGTCGATGTCGCCCGCCGAATCCTCGCCCTGGCGCCAGATGCTGCGCCCGTTGCGATAGAGCGGGATGGAGAAGCCGGTGGAGTGCGCGACGTTGTGCGCGTCGTCGTGGAGCTCGATCTCGATGCGGTCCGGGAAGTGCTTGCTCGCCTCGTCGTGCAGCACGTGGCGACTGGTCACCAAGTACAGACGGCCATCGCGCTCGAAGAAGAAACCGCTCGCGTTGGTCAGTCCGCGCTGGCCCACGAAGGTGCACACGCGGGCGGCGGTCAGCAGGATGGATTCGATCGGTGTCGCTTCGTGCTGTGCGACGGGGGCTGCGGTGGCGCGCGCGGCGACGTCTTCCGCGAGGGCTTCGGACCGGAGGGACGGCACTCACCCGCCCCGCATCTTGCGCCGCGCCTCGTGGATCTCCTGCGCCTCCACGCTCAGCGTGGCGGTCGGTCGTGCCAGCAGGCGGGCGATGCCGATCGGTTCGCCGCTCGATTCGCACCAGCCGAAGGTGCCGTTGTCGATGCGCGCCAGGGCCTCGTCGATCTTGTGCAGCATCTTGCGTTCACGGTCGCGCACGCGCAGCTCGAGCGTGTGATCCTCTTCGAGCGAGGCGCGGTCGGCCGGGTCGGCCGGGCTCTCGTACTCCTGTAGATGGAGCGTGGTCCGGTGGGCGGAGTCGAGCAAGACGTCGCGCTCGGCCTCCAGCCGTGCACGGAAGAAGGCCAACTGCCGCGCGGACATGTAGTCGTCGGACGGTGCGGACAGTAATTCGGCCTCGGTCGGAAGCGGTCCCGGGGCGGTGAGCGTCTCATTCATGCTGCTCTCCTGTGTTCGATGCTGCGCGCCCCGGTCAAAGGCCCGGGCACAGCCGGATTGGCAGTCTTTGACACGATACACGCCAACGCGGGGCTTGGGTGAGGGAAGCGCCTCGTCGTGTTTGGTAAGGCGCTGATCGAGTGCGGTCGACAAACCGCGTAACGGCATCAGCATGCCAAGGATTCCAGATGGGATGGCAGTGCTGCGCACGAATCCCGGTTGCGCTTGAAGCGCAGTGGGCGGATGCGTTGAATGCGCATCCGCCCACTGCGTCTTCAGGGCAAGGGCGTTGTCACACGTTCATCACGGTCACCGCGCGGGTATTGAGGTACGCGTCGAGCGCTTCCGGCCCGCCTTCGGTGCCGTAGCCCGAATCCTTGACGCCGCCGAAGGGCATCTCGGCGCTCGGGGTGGCGGGCTGGTTGATGTACAGCATCCCGACCTGCAGCTCGTGGGCGAGCAGGTGGGCGTGCTTCAGCGAGCGCGTGAAGGCGTAGCCCGCCAGGCCGAAGGACAGGCGGTTGGCCTCGGCGATCGCCTCGTCCATGGTGTTGAAGCCGCGGATGGCGGCGACCGGGCCGAAGGGCTCGTCGTTGAACACACGGGCGTCGAGCGGCACGTCGGTGAGCACGGTGGGGGCGAAGAAGTTGCCCGCGCTGCCGATGCGCTCGCCGCCGGCGGCGACGGTGGCGCCGCGGGCGACCGCGTCCTGCAGGAAGTCCGTCATCGCCGCCACCCGACGCGGGTTGGCGAGCGGGCCCATCTGCGTGCCCTCGGCCAGGCCGTCGCCGACCTTCATGCCCGCGGCGTGGCGCGCCATGGCCGCGGCGAACTCGGTGCGCACGCTCTCATGGACCAGGAAGCGGGTCGGCGAGATGCACACCTGGCCGGCGTTGCGGAACTTGGACGCCGCCGACACCTTCACCGCCAGCGCCAGGTCGGCGTCCTCGCACACGATCACCGGCGCGTGGCCGCCGAGCTCCATCGTCACCCGCTTCATGTGCTGGCCGGCGAGCGCCGCCAACTGCTTGCCCACCGGGGTCGAGCCGGTGAAGGTGATCTTGCGGATCACCGGGTGGGCGATCAGGTAGCTCGAGATCTCGGCCGGTGTGCCATACACCAGGCCGATCACGCCCGCCGGCACGCCGGCGTCGACGAAGGCGCGCACCAGCGCGGCCGGGGCGGCCGGCGTCTCCTCGGCGGCCTTGACCAGGATCGAGCAGCCGGTGGCGAGCGCCGCCGCGGCCTTGCGCACCACCTGGTTGATCGGGAAGTTCCACGGCGTGAACGCGGCCACCGGCCCCACCGGGTCCTTGAGCACCATCTGCGTGGCGGCCAGGTTGCGCCCGGGGACGATGCGGCCATAGACGCGCAGGCCCTCGTCGGCGAACCACTCGATGATGTCGGCCGCGGCCAGCGTCTCCATCTTCGCCTCGGGCAGCGGCTTGCCCTGTTCCTGGGTCAGCAGCGGGGCGATGTCGGCGGCGCGCTCGCGCATCAGCGCGGCGGCGCGGCGCATGATCTTCGCGCGCTCGATGGCGGGCGTCTTGCGCCAGGTCTCGAAACCCTTGTGCGCGGCGGCCAGCGCGAGGTCGAGGTCGGCGATGCCGGCGTGCGCGACGCGGCCGATCTCGGCGTCGGTCGCCGGGTTGTGCACCGCCAGCGTGCGGCCGTCGAGCGCGTCGCGCCATTGGCCGTCGATCAGGAGCTGGGTGTCGGGGTAGGTCATGGGAGGGTCTCCGTGTGGGGAAGGGCGAGCCCGATTCTTGGCGATCGGGGCGGCGGCTGTCCACCGTGCGTCGGTGACGGCCGCGTCGGGACTACGGAGAAAAAGCGCGCACCCGGCGCCGATTCGGGGGCCGACCCGGGTGCGGCCGGGGGCGCATGCCCCGGCGGTGCCTCAGGCGATCTCGGTCGAGCTCAGCGTGTAGCGGAAGGCGTCCGGGTCCAGGCTGTCGAAGCGCTCGCCGTTGGTCTCGCCCTGCGGATACATCAGGAAGGGGATCTCGCGCCCGCTGCTGTTGGCAAGCTTGAGGTCGTGAGCGTCGTTGTAGGCGAGCCAGTTCATCTCCCAGGCGCCGAACAGTTGCTTGCGCGCGGCGATGACCTTGGGGTCGATCATCGACAGATTGCCGGGCGGTTCCTCGAGCACGACCTTGCGCACGTCGGCGGGGTCGACCGGCACCCAGCCGAAGCGCTCGAGGAAGACCTCGGCGCGGCAGTGCTGGGCCTTGGAGACGTTGCCGCTCTTGCCCAGGCTCTTGTAGCCGAAGCGCGAATCGGCGACGCGGATGCCATACACGTCGCGCGCCGGCAGGCCGACCGCGCGCGCCAGGCCGACGTAGAGCGCGTTGAGGTCGGCGCACTTGCCCGACAGGTTGCCGGTCTCGATCATGGTGCGGATGTCGCCGTTGCCGCAGCCGCGCACCTTGGGGTCGCGGAAGGTGTTGTCCACGATCCATGCGTAGATGGCGCGCGCCTTGTCCTCGTCGGTCCTGGCGTCGCCGACGATGTCGCGCGCGGTGTCGCGCACGATGCCGTCGGTGGGCAGCAGGGCGGTGGCGCGGGTGTAGAGCGCATGCTGGTCGCGCGACAGGCGCTGGGGTTCGGCGCTCGGCTTGGAGAAATCGGTGGCGCGGTCGCGGGTGGCGAAGCGGCTGACGACCTCGAGCGCCGGCGCGGCGCTGCCCGGCGCCCACTCCGCATACAGCATCTCGGCGCCCGAGGGGTCGCGCACCAGGGTCATGAAGTCGGCGTTGCCCTGCCACAGGTTGCCCATCGGGCGCTGCCAGTCGGCCTCATTCATGGCGGGCAGCGGCACCCAGACGCGGGTCGCACCGTCGCCGGCGAGCGGTTCGACGCGGGCGGTGAGCTCGAAGCGGCGCCAGCCGGTATCGGGCGTGGGGGCGAACTCGGGCGTGCCGCTGGTGGCGGCCGGCGCGGCGGCGGGGGCCGGCGTGCTGGTGTTGGCGCGTGCGAGCGCGGGCAGCGCGAGGCTGGCGGCGATCGCGCCGCTGCGGATGAAATTACGACGGTTCACGAGGATCTCCCGATCAACAAAGCCGCCCCGGTGCGGGATGCCGCCGGGGCTTAAGGGGTGTCGCCGGCCGGTGAGGGCGGCGGCGGAGCGGACTGGGCCCGCCAGAAGGACAGCCGATACGGACTGCCGATACGAAGGATCGGCGTTTTGTCCGGCGCGCATTGTCGGTCAATCGGCGGGCGCGGTGAAGGGCGGGCGCATCAATGACAGCCTGCGCGGCCTGGCCGCGGCAGTGGCTGCCCAGTCTTTCGGGCTGCGACGCAGCCCGGCGGCCGCCACAAAAAACGGCCGTGGGCAACCCGGGGCGTTCCCGCGTGGGCAGCGGCGGCGTGGCTGCGTACAATCGGGGCCATGAGTCTGTACGCTCCCGGGTCGGCGCATGCCTGCCCGGTCTGCCTCGAGGCTGCGCCGCGCCCCTTCATGCATGTGGATGGGCGGGACTACTGGCGCTGCGACACCTGTGAAGCCACCTTCGTGCCGCCCGCACAACGGCCGACGGTGGCCGACGAGCGCGCGGAATACCTGCTCCACCGCAACGACGCCGACGATCCGGCCTACCTGCGTTTTCTGTCGCGCCTCGCCGCACCCTTGCTGCAGCGTCTGCCACCGGGTGCCGAGGGGCTCGACCACGGCTGCGGTCCCGGGCCGGCGCTGGCGACGATGCTGCGCGCGGCCGGCCACCGGGTGGCGCTCTACGACCCCTTCTTCGCGCCCGACACCACCGCGCTCGCGCACACCTACGACTTCATCACCTGCACCGAGGTCGTCGAACATTTCCACGACCCGGCGGCCGAGTTCGCGCGCTTCGACGCCCTGTTGCGCCCGGGCGGCTGGCTCGGCGTGATGACCTGCTTCCAGACCGACGACGCCCGCTTCGCCGCCTGGCACTACCGCCGCGATCCCACCCACGTCGTGTTCTACCGCGAGTCCACCTTCCGCCGCATCGCCCGGCGCTTCGGCTGGCGTTGCGAGATTCCGTGCAAGGACGTGGTGCTGATGCACAAGCCCGCCACCGCGCACGACTGCCGTCCGTGCGGGCCCTGATCCTGCCCCGCACCGATCCGGGCGCCGCCCGGTTGCGGCCCCGGTTTTTCCCGCGCCCGCATCTCCCGGCCCCACCACACCAGGCCTTTTCCTCTCGCCCATCCCAACCGCAACGGGGAGTCCGCATGAACTACGAAACCATCCTTTACGATCTCACCGACGGCATCGCCGAGATCCGTCTCAACCGCCCGCAGCGCCTCAACGCCGTCACCCAGCAGCTCTATGACGAGCTCAACGACGCGCTCACCCGCGCCGAAGCCGACGGTGACGCCCGCGTGGTGCTCATCACCGGCGAGGGCCGTGCCTTCTGCGTCGGCGCCGACCTCAAGGCGCACAAGGTCGGGCGCACCGCCTTCGACCGCCGCCAGTACCTCAAGGGCGAGCAGGACGCCTGCCATCGCCTGCTGCACATGAAAACGCCGGTGATCGCAGCGGTCAATGGCTATGCGCTGGGTGCCGGCGCCGAGATCGCGATCGCGTCCGACTTCATGCTGATGGCCGAGAGCGCGCAGATCGGGCTGCCCGAGATCTCGATCGGCAACTTCCTCGGTGGCGGCGTCACCTGGCTGCTGCCGCGCCTGGTCGGGCTGGCCAAGGCGCGCGAGCTCGTCTTCCTCGGCGAGCGCATCAAGGGCGAGGAGGCGGTGCGCATCGGGCTGGCCAACCGCGTGTTCGCCGACGAGGGCTTCCTCGACGCAGCGCGCGAATTCGCGCTCAAGGTGGCGAGCAAGGCGCCGTTCTCGATGCAGCTTGCCAAGGAGCAGTTGAACCTGTCGGCCGAGCGCACGCTGGATGCCTGCCTCACCGCCGAGCTCGAGGGCATGATGTTCGTCGGCACGACGAAGGACTGGCAGGAAGGCGTCGATGCCTTCGCCGAGAAACGCGCACCGATCTTCAAGGGGGAATGACATGAGCGAGAACACCACGCCCGCGCCGGCGACCACCCACAAGAGCGCGCTGCACGACTTCCTCGCACCGGATTCCATCGCCATCGTCGGCGCCTCGGCCGACCCCACCAAGCGCGGCTACAAGGCCATGGTCGGCCTCATCAAGGGCAACTACCGCGGCAGGATCTACCCGCTCAACCCCAAGGTGCCCGAGATCCTCGGCGTGCCCACCTACGCCTCGCTCGATGACATCCCCGGCCCGGTGGACCTGGCGCTGATCTGCACCCCGGCCGCGACCCTGCCAGGCCTGCTGGCCGACTGCGGGCGCAAGGGCGTGAAGGGCGCGGTGATCCTCGCCAGCGGCTTCCGCGAGACCGGGCCCGAGGGCGCGAAGCTCGAGCAGCAGGTGCTGGACGCCGCGCGCGCCGGCGGCGTGCGCATCATCGGCCCCAACACCTCGGGCATGTTCAACCTGCACAAGAACGTTAACCTGCTCGACCTGCGCAACGTCAAGGCGGGCGACATCGGCTTCATCTCGCAGTCGGGCAACATGCTGCTGGCGCTCGTGCTCGAGGCCGAGCACAACGGCCATGTCGGGTTCTCGACCTACGTCGGCCCGGGCAACCAGACCGACATCGGCTTCAACGACTACCTGCGCTACCTCGGCGAGGAAGAGAACACCCGCGTCGCCACGCTGTATGTGGAAGGCTTCCGCGACGGCCAGCGCTTCCTGCAGGCGGCACGCGAGATCACGCCGGTGAAGCCGGTGGTGGTGTACAAGTCCGGCGCCACCGAGCTCGGCAAGAAGGCCGCCAGCTCGCACACCGGCGCGCTCGCCGGCAGCTACGAGATGACGGTGGATCTGTTGAAGCAGGTGGGCGTGAGCGTGGTGCGCCACTCCGACCAGATCCTGCCGGTGGCCGAAGGCCTGGCGCTGATGCAGCAGGCGCGCGGGCGGCGGGTGGCGGTGATCGCCGACGGCGGTGGCCAGGCCACGATCACGTCCGACCGCCTGTCGGATGCCGGCCTGGAGCTCGCCGAGCTGTCGGCGGCGACGCGCAAGCGCCTGGCCGACATCCTGTTCGCGCAGGCCTCGCTCGCCAACCCGATCGACGTCGCCGGTACGTCCGACGCCGACCCCGAGGTGCTCGCGCGCTGCATGGAGATCGTCGCCGAGGACGACAACGTCGATGCGGTGTTCCTGGTCGGTATGTTCGGCGGCTATCACACCCGCTTCGCCGAATCCCTGCTCGGCGGCGAGATGCGCGCGGCCGAATCGATGATCGAGCTGTCCCGGCGCTGCGGCAAGCCGCTGGTCATCTACAGCCTGTATGCGCCGGTCAAGCCGCCCGCGCTGCGCCGTCTGCACGAGGCCGGGCTGCCGGTGTACGCGTCCATCGAGCATGCGGTGAAGGTGCTGCAGGCCCTGGCCGAGCGCGGCATCTACCTGCAGCACCAGCACGGCCAGCCGCTGCAGGCGAGCGTCACCCCGCTCGAGAGCATGCAGGCGATGTTCGCCCGCGCGCAGAACGAGGGCCGCGACCTTTTTGAATTCGAGGCCAAGACCCTGTTGCGCGAACATGGCATCGCGGTGGCCGAGGAGATCGTCGCCCACACTGCCGACGAGCTCGGCGCGGCGATCGCCAAGTTTGGCCAGCAGCCGCTGGCGATGAAGGTGGTGTCGAAGGACATCCTGCACAAGTCGGACGCTGGCGGCGTCAAGCTCAACCTGGTGGGCGAGGCGGCGCTGCGCGCGGCCTTCGAGCAGATCATGACGAGCTGCCGCGCCTACGACGCCAAGGCCGACATCCGCGGCGTGCTGGTGACGCCGATGGCGAAAAAGGGCACCGAGGCCATCGTCGGCGTGGTGCGCGATCCGATCTTCGGCCCGGTGCTGATGTTCGGCCTGGGCGGCATCTTCGTCGAGATCCTCGAGGACGTCGCCTTCCGCGCCATCCCGCTGTCGCGCCACGACGCCGAGCTGATGGTCGATCAGTTGAAGGGCCGCAAGATCCTCGCCGGCGTGCGCGGCGAGCGCCCGGTGGACAAGGAGGCCCTGGTCGATCTGCTGCTCAAGGTGTCGAGCATCGTCACCGCCTACCCGCAGTTGTCCGAGCTCGACCTCAACCCGGTGATCGCCTACCCGGACGGGTATGCGGTGGTGGATGCGCGCATCATCACCAACCGCGCGGTGGCCAGCACCTGAGCGCGCCGGCCCCGCAGGTTCGTCTGCGGGGCCGTGTGCGGTGGTTCAGGCGCCTGCCGGCGCGGCGGCGGGCAAATCCGGCGGTGTTGCGATGCTGGCGTGGTGGGCGAGCCGGTTGCGGCCAAGACGCTTGGCCTCGTACATGGCGCGGTCGGCGTGATGGATGAGATCGGTCGGCGTCCTGCCGTCCCTAGGCCACAGGGCGACGCCGATGCTGGCCGAGATGTGGGCTGTCCTGCCGTCGAGCTCGAAGGGCTGCTGCAGCCGCTCGAGCAGCGTGTGGCCGATGCGGTCGATGATGGCAAGCTCCTTCAGGTCGGGGAGGATGATCGCGAACTCGTCCCCGCCCAGCCGTGCCACGGTGTCGGTCTCGCGCACGCAATTACGCAAGCGGCCTGCCACCTGCAGCAGCAGCAGCAGGTCGCCGGCATGGTGGCCGAGGCTGTCGTTGACCGCCTTGAAGCCGTCGAGGTCGATGTACATCAGCGCCAGCAGCTGCTGCGTGCGCGCGGCGCGCATCAGCTCGTGCTCGAGCTGGTCCTGGAAGCGATGGCGATTCGCCAGCCCGGTCAGCAGGTCGAAGTTGGCGTGTTGCCATTCGAAGTGCTTGTCGTCGTGCGCGGCGCCGGCGATGAGCGCGGTCGCCGCGCTCATCGCCAGCACCAGTTGCAGGTCGAGCACGCCGTCGACCGGCAGGCCCAGCAGCCGGCCGGCGAGGATCTGGATCGCGCACACCAGCGCCGCCACCAGGTAGCCCATCAGCACGCCGCGCATCAGGCCGGCGAGCAGCACTGGAAACAGGATCAGGATGCCGAGCTTGGCTTCGCTGTGGGTGAGTTGCGGCAGGAGCAGGGTCAGCAGCGACACGCCAAGGGCGAGCCCGAGCAGGCCGGTGCGGGAGCGGAGGCCGTGGATCGGCGCGGTGGGGCTGTCGTCGCGCTGCCCGTGCTCGGCATTGCCACGAAGGAGCAGGTTCCAGCCGAGCACGATCGCTGGCAGGCCGAGCAGCAGCCCGGCGAAATCCCCGCCCCAGAAGGACAGGAACACCGCGCCCAGTTCGCTCGCCGGCAAGGTATCGAAGGGCGGGATGAAGAGCGTGGCGGCCGCCGACACGCTGGTCGCGGCGAAGGCCAGCAGCACGACGTGCATGGCGTCGGCCAGCGTCAGCCGCGCCGGCATGGCCAGCCAGCGCCGGCGCAGCAGCAAGCCGGTACCTCCATAGACCAGCACCTGGCGCAGGGCGCCACCCCAGTCGATGCCCTCGAGCAGCGGGCCGGGCATGTCGAGCTGACGTACGACGCAAATCGCCACGAAGGCGGTTGGCAGATGGCGCCAGCCGCCGATCATTCCGACCGCCGTGGTCAGGCCGGCGGACAGATACAGCGCGCTGACATGGGGCTGGACCTCGAAAACGGCCGCGGCTCTCCATGCCAGCCAGTAGCACAGGAACAACGCCACGGTCCGGGCCAGTGGCGTGCGGGGCAGCAGCTTACGGGGCCCGTCCCGATGCATTCAGGGTCCTGGCGAAGAAGAAGACGTTGGGATGGCAGCGCCTGGGTGGCGCGTGCTCGATAAACGCCTGCAGCATATCAGCAGATTCTGAGCTTCATCCAGCCTCGGCTGGCGGCAGGCCTTGCCATCGTGGACGTGTGAAGCCCTGCCCTCGGGCACCGATGGGCGCGAGGGCAGGGCTTCGGGGCGACTTGCCGCCGGCGAGCGTCAGTGCGCCAGGAAGTCGAGCACCATGCGGTTGAACTTGTCCGCATGCTCCCACTGCGCCCAGTGGCCGCAGCGGTTGAAGATGTGCAGCTCGGCGTTGGGCATTCCCCAGATCAGGCGCAGGCCGACGTCCATCGGCACGAAGCGGTCGTCGCGGCCCCAGATCACCAGCGTCGGTGCGGCGATCTCGCCCAGGCGCGGGCCCTGGTCGGGGAACTGCTTGGGGTTGGCGGCCAGGCTCTTGACGAAGTTCTCGAGGTGATCCTTGCGCGCCAGCATGTTGTCCAGCCGCGCCTGGAACAGCTCCTCGGTCATGCTGCTCGGGTCGAAGACGAAGACGTTCATCATCTTCTTCAGGTTCTCGATCGTCGGTTCGCGGTACAGGCCCTGCAGCAGCTTGATGCCCTCGGTGGGCATGGGCACGAACTGGCTCGGGCCGCCGGTGCCGCCGCCCATCAGGATCAGCTTGCCGACGCGGCTCGGGTTGGACAGCGCGAAGGCGACCGCGCTATGGCCTCCCATCGAGTTGCCGATGATGTGCACCTTGTCGAGTTGCAGGGCGTCGAGCAGGGCCTTCAAGGTCTGGGCGTTGAGGTCCGAGCGCGAGCCGGTACACACGATCGGGTCGCTCTTGCCCCAGCCCAGGCAGTCCATCAGCACCACGCGGTAGCCGGCGCCGACGAAGGCGTCGACGTTGCGGTGGAAGTTGGCCCAGCCGGTGGCGCCGGGGCCGGAGCCGTGCAGCATGACGACGGT
>QXGG01242996.1_pt1 | contig 14081 bp, 13 predicted proteins | sample 1982491 | NCBI WGS metagenome assembly QXGG01 (sample SAMN09924614, study PRJNA488089) | Wastewater metagenome, whole genome shotgun sequencing project. | isolation source: South African research farm wastewater | place: South Africa: Irene, Agricultural Research Council, Animal Production... | reverse complement strand
GCATGCCAGCGCGCGCTGCAAACATTGATGTTGTCTTGCGGTGCCCATGGCGTACCTTGATCCCATGCCTCGCCTTGCCCGCCGACTTGCCTGCGCGAGCGCCACCTTCGCCGCCGCAACGGGCCACGCGGCGTTCGCGGGCAGCGTTCCCACCACCACCGTCATCGCGCACGGATTCTCGCCGAGCGGCAAGGGCGCATGGGTGCAGGCGACCGCCGAGGCTGTCATCGCGCGCACCGGCGGCATCGGCACCGTCTACCGGTACCAGGATGAGGTTGGCGCGTGGACCCGCGTTGCCGGCATCGGCAACGGAAGCGCCGATCACATCGTGGCCATCTTCAACTGGGATGCCGACTCCGCGAGCCCTGAGGAGGGACCCAACCTCGGCTATGTGCAGGCTGCGGGCGATGCGCTCTACGCGACGCTCCGCGATGCCGCCTACGCGCCCGGCTCCGCAGGTCCCGCCGATCTCGTCACGGGACGCGCATCGCACTTCATCGGCCACAGCCGCGGCGCGTGCACAGTCAGTGAGGCGATCCTCAGGCTCGGCATCGCCGGCATCGCCGTCGACCAGATGACGACGCTCGACCCGCATCCGGTCAATGGCACTCTGGATGCGCGATTCAACTTCAACTGGGGTGACCCGGTTCCGCAGCGCTGGAGCAACGTGGCGTGGGCGGACAACTACTGGCGCGCGGATGGCGGCGGCCTCATCAACGGGCTCGACTTCGACGGCATGCCGCTCGAGAACGTGTTCAACGTGCAGCTCTCGGAGTCGGCGCTCAACTGCTGCGCGTACTCGTTCGCGCACTCCGACGTGCACCTCTGGTACTTCGGCACCATTGACCTTGCGACGGGCGCGAGCAACGGCGAGGAGACGGTCACGTCGCAGATGCGCTCGAGCTGGTGGCCCGAGGGTGCCGCGAACGTCGGCTTCGCGCGGAGCGCGATCGTCGGAGCGACACGGCCCGCGATCCCGCCCGGCGTTGCGCCGCTGCCGGCCCTCGCGCCGATCCTCCACAACGGCACCTTCGACGGCGGCACGCGGGCGGGCTGGGCGATGCACGGCGGATCAGGCGCGACCGTGCAGAGCGCATCCGGAAACTGGTTCGCGCGGCTGTCCGCATCGCGGGCCCTGCTCACGCACAACCGCTCGTACGTGCCGGAGCCGCTTGATCCGGCGCGGCCGCTGCGGCTCTCGCTCGCGCTGCGCAGGAGCGGCGCAGCTGGCGCCGACGATTCGGTTCGCATCGAGATCCAGGGCGCAGGCGACGAGACGGCCACAGCCGTGCCGGGCGCATCATGGCCAGTGGCCTCGCTCGGCACCTCGTTCACGACGTTCGAGGCGCTTATCCCGCCTGCGCTGTGCGCGCGCACATCGCGCCTCCACATCGTGCTCGATGGCGGCGCAAACGGCATCGCGTCCACAGTCGACATCGATGACATCGTGATCACGGTGCCTCCGCGCGCGGCCGACCTCAACGGCGACGGGCACGTCGACGGCACAGACCTCGGCACCCTGCTCGCGGCGTGGGGCCCATGCGCAGGCTGCGCCGCGGACATCAACGGCGACAGCGTGGTGAACGCCGTCGATCTTGCGGTGCTGCTCGCATCGTGGGGCTGAGCGTGCGGAGGACCGACGCCGTGCGCAGCGCGCGTCGACCCGCGAGCGCAGAGCCGACTCGCGAAGCCCCGCGGCTCGGTGACCTCAAGAACGTCGGGCCCGCAACGCTCAAGGACCTGTCCGTGCTCGGAGTCAGCTCTGTGCGTGACCTCGCCACACAGGATGCCTTCGAGATGTACGAGCGGCTCTGCCGCATCACGCGGCAGCGTCACGATCCGTGCGTGATTGACGTGTTCCTGTCAGCGGTGGACCAGGCGCGCGGCGGCAAGGCCCGCGCGTGGTGGCACTACACGCCGCAGCGCAAGCGCCGGTTGGCGTCAGGCGGCTAAGTGGATCGCTGGGAAGGCGTCACGCGCCTGGACGGGCGCGGGCGGCGGGGCGCAGTCGGTGGGACGCTCAGTTCCCGCTGTCGTCCTCGGCGCCGAGCGCGCGGTACTGGAACTTCTCCATGCCGATCATGCCGCCGGCCATCAGTCCGTCCTCTGCACCCACGTAGACAGCGAGCCCGTTCTGGAATGACGACGTTCCGGTGGTTCCCTTGTCGCCCGCGACAGCCATGCCCTCGACCTTGCCGGTCAGCAGGCCCTGCTTGAACTGGTCGAGCGTGGACTGGTCCTCGAACACGATCAGGATCTTCTTGCCCTGTCCGCCAGCCTGCAGGCCGACGTTGAACTGGTTCTCGGCTGCCCAGCCGATCTGCGTGCCGTTCGCCGAGAACACGGCCCCGCGCCCGAAGCTGCCGCCGGTGAAGATGATGCCCCACTGTCCGGCGCCGGGGAACACCGCATACCCGGCAGACTCGCTGATCTGCCCGCGCAGCCCGGACACGTGCCGCTCGAAGTAGGAGAGACCCTCGCGCGCCTCCATCACAAAGCTCGCGCGGTCATCCTGCTTCGGCGCCACGTTGCATGCGCTGAGGACAGCGGCGGGAACAGAAAGCGCGAGCGCAAGCGTGAGACAGTTCAGGTTCATGAGATGCTCCGAGTGGGGGCGGCAGGGGTGCGGCAACGCAAGCGGGGGACGTTACCGCGACCGCCTCACTCGCGCCTCAAGCAGCCCACGTCGCGCAGCCCGTCTAACGCAGCCCGCCTTACGCAGCCCGCCTTACGCAGCCCGCCTTACGCAGCCCGCCTTACGCAGCCCGCGTATCCGCCTCGGCATCGTCGGTCGGCGTCAGCGAGACGATCAGCGCAACGTCGATGCTCTCGTACAGCAGATTGCGGCCAGGTGTGGCGACAATCAGGTAGCGGCCCGTTGGGAAGAGGAGCGCGAACTCCGGATGCGGGACATCCACCTTCCGCTGGTCCGCCAGGTGCAGGCGGAAGGGGCGGAACGGTGTGGCCTTCAGTGCGGTTCGCAGCTGCTCTCCCGTCATGGGCATCTCCTTGAGTGTGCGTTCACCCTACCGGCTGGCAAGGGATTCCTCGGCCAAGTTGGCGGATTTTCGCCACATTGGCGGCCATGCAATCGCTGCCATCAGCGTGCCCGTGCAGAGGCAGGCCAGCGATGCCACGGGCCAGCCGAAGGCCGAGAGCCCGCGTTGGATCGCGGCGAGGTCGAGCAGCGACAGCCAGCCGTCGGGGCACGCGAGGTGCCGCGTCTGCATGTCCTTCACCGCCACCCCCGCGTAGAGCGCCGCGTGCAGCCAGAATGATGCCACCACAAACGCCACCATCCATACCCAAAGCGCAGGCGCAATCCACAAGGCGCGCCGCCAGCCGGCGATGGCGATCATGCCGGCACCGAGCGGCACGGCGCATGCCGGCGCAAGGATGCTCACGTACCACCCTGGCGTGCCGTGTCCCTCGGTGCCTTCGGCGATTCGGACCAGCATGTAGTACGCGAATCCGCCGAGCATCGGCAGCAGCACCCAGACCATCGCTGCGAGCAGTCGATTGAACTGCGCGTCGCGTCGTGTGCGCACTGCGGCCACGCACATCAGGGCGATTGCGACCAGGCCTGGCGCGTACATCCACTCAGGCAGCCTTGCCAGAGTCCATGTGCCGCCGAAGTATCCGGTGACGATGAAGGCGGCGATGCCGCGCCCCACATGCCGCCACGCGAAGTGCTCCTTGAGGCCCGCGATCAGGCCACCCTCCCGGTCGAGCGCGATAAGGTCGTTGCTGCCGGTCAGCGCACCATGCTGCAGGAATGCACTGACGTACCACCATCCGCCGATCGCGAGCGCGACCGCCGTCACGAGTCCAGCATCACGAAGCAGGCGGGTGCGGCTTGTGCCCGGCGTTGCTGCCCGCCATGCCGACCACGCGAGGCATCCCACAGCACCCGCTGCGATCGGGATGAAGAATGCCTTGGTCAGCAGCCCTGCCCCGAGGCATGCGCCGAGCGCAGCGGCCCGCGTCAATGACGGCTCTCGGCCAAGCATCGACAGCAGAAGTGCCCACATGGCGCCGAAGATGAGCAGGCACAGGGCGTCGTTTCCGAGCCTCGCAAACTCGGGGAAGAACATCGGCACGAAGATCGGGTACGCAAGGCACGCCGTGGGCAATGCACGCTGAAGGTCGCCTTCGGCACGCGGCGCACCGCCATCGGTCACGGCGCCACGCGAATCATCCGCACGGCCAGCTCGCCCATGGCTTCGGATGAACCGTGCAGTGCCCCACACGCCGATCGCCAGCCCAGCGACCGCCATGAGCCATGACGCGATCCGCAGCGCCATCATCTGCGCCACAAAGCTCATCCCATCTGTGGCCCGCATGAGCGGGGCAAGGATCACGTAGTAGAGAGGCGGATGCTGGGCCTGCCAGTTGAGGCTGGTGCCGGGCTCAAACGTGCGCTGAAGGCCTGGCTCGCCCGCGAAGTCCGCCGCGAATGCGTCGCGTGCGGCATCATCCTGCGCGAAGTCCCGGTACGACATCGGTTGCGCGACCTGCACGCCATGCCGCTGGCCCAGCGGCAGCGGCGTACGCGCACCGTACTCCTCGACAACACGTGCGATCCTGCTCTGGCCGTACCTCGGCAGCGTGTGGGTGTCTGCGATCTCGCGGATCGACGAGTAGTGCATCGTCTCGTCGAAGCCCTCGAAGGGAGGCTGCACCAGGATCCATGCGATGCCGATCAGCAGCGTCGCCGCAATGAGCAGCGCACCAGTGCGGCGGTGGGGATCGCGTGCGCTCATGCCCTACCAGTATCGGCGGGATGCGCCGGAGCGCGCGAGCACACGACAGCGCCAAGTCGCCTCCACTGCATCCAGCCTCTTGCCTCGCCGGCAACCCACGCGCTCTGGAGGACGGCCTGGTGGCCCAAGGAGCGCCAGAATGCTTCGGACCATCCGGCAGCTGCGCAGGCCGACCGGGCATGCGCGAGAACGCGGGTGACCCTGGCAGGTGAGGCGATGCTGTGCGTCCAGCGTCTCACCGGGGACCAGTCCTCCCACCGCGCACGTTCCCGGGCGAACTCGATCCCGCGGCGAAACCGCTGGGCACGCGCCGCTGCAGCGGACTCAAGGTGCGCATGGGCCACAGTCGCGGAAGGCACGAACCAGGGAGGCGATCCGGCGCGCGCGGCCCTCCACGAGAACACGGCATCTCCGCAGAACACGTCCGCAGGGAAGGGCCCTGCGCGGTCCCAAAGCGCCCGCGTGAACGCGCAGTTGGCGGTGGGCACGATCCACGCAGTGCGCGCGGGCCCTGAGGGCAAGGCCCACCAGAACTTCGTGATGTGGATGGCCTCCGCCAACCGGCGCTGGCGCTCGGGATGCGGCTGCATGGCCATCGATCCGCCCACAAGTGCATGGCCGTCGTCAAGCGACGACTCGAGCTTGGCGAGCCAGTCGCGGTCGGCGATCACATCAGGATCGGAGCAGACAAGAGTCTCGCCGTGCGCCTCTGCAAGTCCCACGTTGCGGGCCGCGTGCGGCAGCAGCCTGGCTGCACTCTGGATGAGCCTGACCTTCGGGAAGCGGGACACGACCGCAGCTGTGTCGGGCTCGCTGGAGCTGTTGACCACGATCACCTCATCCGGGGTGCGAGACTGTGCGGCAATCGCCTCGAGGCACCGGCCGAGGGTCGCGTGCGAGTGGTACGCGGGCAGCACAACAGAGAGTGCGCGCATCGTGCTCACACCCTCGACCGGTTGAGCTCGTACTCCTCGAACTCGTCCTTGGCTCCGCCTGTTCCCAACGCATAGCCGAGCGACTCTCCGACAGCCGACCAAAGGAAGGCGAGGATGACGATCGGCATGGCAGCCGCGAACTCGCAAAGCACCTGCGGTCGATGGACGAGGATGCGGAGTGCCCGAATCAGCTTGATTGCCGGCGCACCCACCGGAACGGCGATGGCATATGCCCACCGGCGTGCCGAGCTCCACGAGCGGCTCTGCGCCCGCTGCGCGGCAAGCAGCCGGCAGTACGAGTGGTTTGCCGTAAGAAGGAACCTGATGTCGACCGGATTCTGGTGGGCCGCGATCGCGGATCCCGCAAGGAACAGACGGTGCCCATCAAGCCGGAGCCGCTCGTGCATCACAAAGTCGGGTGACAGCAGGCTGGGAAGGCGGTCGCCGTAGGCCAGGAGAGTCTCGCGGCGGTAGGCCACGTTGTTGCCGGGGAGCAGCCGCAGCTCCATGTCGGGATGCGGCGCTGCCCAGAGACCGTAGTCGGCCATCATGCAACCTCTCGACACGTAGGTCTCCGGATTGGCGTTGATGAACGAGTAGCCGACGGCAGCCCAAGGCCCCTCATCGAACGCATGCACCAGCGCCTCAGCCCATCCTGCCTGGGGTGCGCAGTGATCCTCGAGGAATGCCACAACCGGAGCGCGCGCGAGGCGCACCCCGAGTGCGCGCGCGCCTGCAAAGCCGCCGTCCACCGGATCGGTCACGTACCTCAAGTCAAGGTCCGCACGGGCCCTCAACGGGGGCATCTCTGGATTGAGGTCGATCACGATGGCCTCAAGCCCATCGCACGACTGAGCGCCGATTCCATCGAGTACATCCTGCGCACGCGTGCGCTGGCGTCCCACGACGAGGACTGTCGAGATCTTGCGGGTGTGCGAAGTGCTCATGGGTGCGGTCCCGGCGGCGAGGCGCGCGTGTTCGGAGCGCATGATTGCGGAGCGTTGCCGGACACCTTGTCGGATCGGCATTCCTCGACAAGCGACTCCCATGCCTGCACATGGGCATCCTCATCGAAGTGGAGCCGCGACTGGCGCCAGCCCTCGATGCCACGCTCGTGGGCTGTGCCCGGATCGGATTGGAGCCGATCGATCCACTGCGCGAAGTCCTCCGTCGAGCGGCAGGTCCAGCCGCCTCCGGCTGCGGTGACTTCGGGCAGGGCGCCAACGCCGCTCGCGAGCGTGGGCACGCCCTGTGACCACGCCTCGAGAAGCACGTAGCCGAATGTCTCGGCAAAGAGCGAGGGGACCAGCAGCGCACGGGTGCGAGGCAGGAGGGTGCGCACCTCGTTCGCGGAGACGGAGCCGAGGAACCGGATGTTCGCGGCGCCATCTGCGATGCGCCGCAGCTCGGCGAGGAACGGTCCATCGCCGACCACCTCAAGATGGCAGTGGGGGCGGTCCCGGAACAGCGGCAACATCAGCTGGAGTCCCTTCTCCTTGACCAGGCGTCCGACGAAGCGGAAGGGTGCATTCGGGCCAGGCGGTGGCGGCGGCTCAGCGGGTACCCAGTCGTTGGGGATGAAGTACGGGAGCACTCGCGCGCGCGGGTGATGGATGCCGCGGCGAGCATGGCTCTCCATGGCGTGGTGACTCGGGAACACCAGCGCGTCGAGCGACGAGACGCCTCGCGGGATCGCGTCGCTGGCTCGCCAAAGCTGCGGGGGACGGCCCGCACGAAGCGAGCAGCTCACGCATGTGGCCCGCTCGCAGGGCTCACGCCCAAAGCGCCACAGGAGGCTCAATGGACAGGTCAGCCAATGCTCATGTGCTGTCATCATGCGCACCGGACTGCGTGGACTGTGTCGCAGCAGTGCGGCGCCACCCATCAGTGAGATGTTGTGGAAGTGGATCACATCGAAGGACCCTGAGGCGAGCTCCCGGATGAGTTGCTTCCCCTGCCGCCCAAGCCCGCCTGTCTGGTGCATCCACAGGAGGTCGGCGTGGGCCGCTCCCTGCGAGAGCCCGTGAATGCGCAGTTCTGCCGGGGCCCCGTAGTCGAGGGGCCGCGTCCGTCCACGAACGGCCTCGAATGCGCTCCGTGAGTAGAAGACTGTCACTGCGTGGCCGCGCCGCAGCAACGCGTCGGACAGTCGCTCCACGTATGCCGCGTCGCCACCGAAGCGGTGTCGACCGAAGAAGGTGGTGACGAGAGCGACGCGCATCGGTCAGCGGCCGGCCTCGGAGGCGCGCGAGGATGCGATGCGGTCCTTCGCCGCGGCGAGCGCGCGAAGCTGGGACCACCGCTGCATCGGTGCGGACCACGCATCGGAGATGAGGCAGCGAAGCCGTGCATGAAGCGGTAGCTGCACCTCGCCATGCGCATGCTCCACGGCATGCATCGCGCGCAGGTAGCCACGCCCCTGGTGGATTACGCCCCTCAGGATCGTCAGCGCAGGTCGCAGGCTGCAGAGGTACACGAGGTCAGTGTTCATCGGCGCGGATGACTGGTCCCGGAAGAGATCCGCCAGCGCACGCGCCGGCGAGTCCGGTGCGGGGACGCCGCGAGATGTCAGCAGCCCCGCGTCGGCGAGAATCGCGGTGCATGCGTCGCACGCCACATCAAGGCCAAGCCGCCGCGACTCGCGTTCGGTCCACGCGCACTCGGCGGCATCGTGGGAAAGCAGCGTGAACCAGCCAAGGGCATCAAGCAGGTCGCGGATCACCTCGTCAGGCACAAAGTCGTTCCGCAGCGCGTGATGCGCGGAGAGCATCAGGCCCAGGCCAGGCCTCACGAGCGGCACCTCCTCGCCGAGCACGCAAACCGGCGATGCGCTCGCGAGCGCGGCATTCACATCGAATGCGCCCAGCCTCCAGTGGAGATCCACCTCGAAGTCGCCGTCGGTCACCAGGCTGATCGACTCGTTGCCCGCACTGCCTGGCGATGCACGTGCGAACGCGATGACCTCATCTGCACTGAGTCCCGCCACCTTGGGGCGAAAGCCTGCAGAGAGGAGCGCATCGAGGGCTTCCTTCGCCTGTGATTGCGACACCATGATGTCCACGTCGCCGATACCCCGGGTGGGCTGGCCCCCATGGAGCCTGCCCACGGCTGCGATCCCCTTGAACCCGGCGGCGTCAATGCCCGCCTCACGAAGTGCGACGAGCGCGCGGCATCCGAAGTGAAGCACCCGTCCCGTCCGCACAGTCGCCTCGAGCCGCCGAGCCGAACGCGCAGTCATGTCCGGCCCCGGCACGGCGTCAGGCCCGCGCGTGAGCCGCAGCATCGCCTGCGGGAGCACGCGCAGCGCATCGCAGCGGTCCGCGAGCGCGCGCCAGCCGAGCTCGTGCGACAACGGAGGATCGAGAGGCGCCGCACCCGCAAGCCAACGCAGGAGCGCGGTGGCGGTCCACGGCGAGCGCGTCATGGCGTACGCCCGATTGGTGCGAGCGCATCGGCGATCGTGCGGTGCATGACATCAATCGAATGGTGCTCCGCGACCCACCGGGCTGCATTACGCGCGAGGGAGTCGCGGAGAGCCGTGTCCCGCGCGAGCCTGGTGCAGCACTGCGCCATGGCCTCCGGAGAGTCGGCGATGAGCAGGTGCGTGCCATCAGTCACGTCAAGCCCTGCCGCCCCAATCGATGTCGACACCACCGGCGTCCCGTGGCTGAACGCCTCGAGGATCTTGATTCGCGTGCCGCTTCCCGCCCGCAGGGGCACCACGAGCATTCCTGCGCCGGCGTACTCAGGCGCGACATCGTGCACCTCGCCCGCAAAGTCGATCCCGTCGCGCGAGAGAAGTGGCATCAGTCCCTCGGGCAGCCCCACACCTGCAACGCGCAGCCGCATGCTGGGCTCCGTGGCGCGGACCTTGGGCAGGATGTCCTCGATGAACCACGAGACACCATCCTCGTTGGGCAAGTAGCTCAGCGTGCCGAGGAAGAGCATGCGCATCGGGTCACGTGCCACATGGGTGGCCCGCTGTGCGGGCGGGACCACGTTCGGCAGCAGCTCGATGCGGCTCGCCGGATGCTGGATGCGCAAGGAGTCGACGTCCGTGGGGTTGGACAGGAACACGCGATCGAAGCGCTTCACGAGGATGGCGCGCATGGTGCGGCGCCGGTCCTCGCCGGCGGTGAGCGCCGCCGCACCCTTCACATCGCCGCGCGCACGGCGAAGCGCGATGAGGAACTTGTCCAGATGCACCTCGTCGTCATCGAGGTCGAGCAGGCTCACGCGTGGGGAGAAGCGCTCGCGGCACGCGAGCCCCACGGGTCCCACGACCTGCCGGAACACACACATGGCATCGACGCGGACGCCGAGGCCGGCCGCGTCCATCGCATCGGCGACGATGTCGGGAAGGTCCTGCAGCCTGAACGTCTGGAGCACGAGCACCGACTCTGCCTTGCTGCGGCACCACGACCGGTCGGCCACATCCGCCGTCGCGCCCCAGGACTCCACGTGCACGACCATCACACGGCCGATCCGGCTGAGGCTCTCGAGGATCGCTGCGGCGCGAATGGGGCTGCCGCCGCCCGTAGGGCTCGGCATCACCGGAGTAAGCATGAGAATGACTGGGGTCATCGACGGCCCGTGACTCGTTGCCCTGCAAGTATCGCCGCACGGGCCGATCGCCACAATGCGCGCTCGATCAGTGGGAGGGCTCCTGCGCGGCGCACCCCACGCGGAACCCCGGGAATGACGCCGGCCATCGCGTGCAGGCGGGTGAGCGCATCAGGCGAGAGCTGCGCAGCATCGTGCAGGAGCGCATCCCAGTCGATCGGATGCGCCGCGAGCAGCGCAAGATCGGACTGCCAGGGAAGGGCGTCGGCCCATGCGCCATGTGCCGAGAGCCTCGACAGGAGCAGCGCCTCGATGGGGAGCAGCTCGCCGGGCTTCGCGAACAGCGCGGTCTCAACGTCATGCGAACGCCACGGCGGCGTGCCCACGTGCCGCCACGCGATGCGAAGGGTGTCCTTGCCGAGATGCATCGACGTGAACGTTGACCATGGGTAGGCCTTCGTGGCAGGCGCAGCGCCCGAAGGCACCCACTGGTGCTGCCGCAGCACAGCGATCGCACGGTGCACATGGTGCCGTGGCATCAGCAGCACGATGTCGGTCACTGGCCGTATCGGGCCATTCCCGCGGCGGTGGGCGAATGCCGCCACCGATCCGCCGATGATCACTGGGCCAATGCCAGCGTGGGCGAGCCGCGCGACCAGTTCGCGCGCGGTCGAGGCGCGCGCGGTGCCGTGTGCCCATGCCCGCCGCACAAGGCCAGTCAGCCGTGGCGCATCCGGATCTCCCGTGACCAGCCTCTGAAGCCTCGACTCCCCGATCATGGGCACCATCAGCGCATGGCGCCACTCGATGGAGTCGAGGTCCTGCGAGGATCTCCACTGGCGCCAGTGGGAGGCTGCATCCTCATCGGTGCGCGCAAGGATGCACTCAAGCAGCGGGTCAGTCACGGGGAACGGGCCTGCCTTCCGCCAGCGCGCGCCTGCGCTCGAGCTGCCACCGCATGGCGAGCGGATAGTCAGCGAGCGCGGATCGGTCCCGCGTGCAGTTCGCGTCGTGCACGCGGCGGCGCACAAGCACCTCAGGGACCACATGAGACGCGAGCCCTAGCGCCTGCGTCCACCCGTACCACGAGATGAACTCGCCGCTGCGGAACGGGGGAAACGGGCCAGCGGCATCGAGCGCCTTCCGGCGGGCGAGCAGCGCGCTGCCGGCCATGAACGAAGTCGGCTGCTCGCGCACTGGCGCACTGCCGGGCGGGTCGGCGAACTCGATGCCGAGGCTGAACACGAGCGACACCTCCGGGCGGCTCGCCAGGATCTCCAGCTGCAGCGCGAGCTTGTCGGGAAGCCAGATGTCGTCCGCATCGAGCAGTGCGACTGCATCGCCATGTGCCACCGCAATGCCTGCGTTTCGCGCAGGGCCGATTCCCCGCTTCGCGGCCTCCGTCACAATCCGCACCCGCTCGCCGAAGGCGTTCCGCACCGAATCAGCGGTGCCGTCAGTGGAGCCATTGTCGACGACGATGACCTCGCTCAGTGCACCCTCGGGGAGGCCTCGCTGCGAAAGCGCACTCTCCACCGCATCGCACACGAAGCGGGCGGCGTTAAAGGCAGGAATGACCACACTCACGCTCATCATGAACTCGCCACAGGGATTGCCGATCGTATGTAGGGACCGGGTGCGCTCATGGATTGCCGGCCGCACGTGATGCCGCCACACGTGATGCCGCCGCACGCCGCGCGAGCGCGAGCATCTCAAGCCGCAGCGTCGCAGCGTCGCCGGACTGGCATCTGGCGTGCACCCGCCGGTCCACAAGCGTCTCGTCAACAGTGGCGTAGGGCAACCCTGATGCCCGGTACAGACGGAACCACTCGAAGTCGCTCGTCGCCCGCAGCGACTCGTCGAAGCGGCCAAGCCGATCGAATGCCGCCCGCCTGAAGCACATGCAGCTTGGCGTCCACGTGAGCACATCCGTACCGATCAGCTCAGGACGCTGCCATGTGGGCATCGTCTCCCCATCCAGCACCGAGAAGCGCTGCCGGCACACTGAGACAAGCGCCTCAGGATGCGCATCAAGCGCCTCCCGGTGCCTGCGCAGCGCCTGCGGGCGCAGCATGTCGTCCTGGTCGAGCAGCGCGATCACCTCATGGCGCGCAGCGGAGATACCTCGGTTGCGTGCAGCACCAGGCCCCGCATTTGCCTGCCGGATCAGTGTCACGCCCGGCATGGTCGCCACGATCCCTGGCCCTGCATCCGTCGAACCGTCATCCACCACAATGATCTCGTCCGGCGGCTGCTCCTGCGCGCGCGCAGATTCGATCGCCTCGGCAATGAACCGCTCGCCCTGGTGCAGGGGCACGATCAGGCTGATGCGGAGCATGCGCGGAGCGCCTCCCGAACCGCCTCGGCAACTCCACGAGTGTCGCTGCCTACCTCGATTCCGACCGAAGGGCATGCGGTCACCAGCGCCTCGATCCGGCGCGCATCCTCGATGCCCGCGCCGGGGAGCTGGCCGATGGAGCTCGGGACAAGTGCCTCAAGGCAATCGCCAGCGGCGCATGTGGTCACACGCGAGTGCGCCTGGTGCACGATGCGCGGCACCGCGATGCCTGCAATGGTCCGCGTGGCAGCTGCACCATCGACGATCTCATCCAACAGGTACACGCCCTTGCCGCCGCCGCCATGCTCGAACGAGTCGTCGTTGATGGAGCGGCCGGCGAAGGCAGGCAGCCGGGCAAGATCGCCATGCCCGACCAGCTTGCCGGACCGGTAGAGGCAGTGCACCTCACGCGATGCGCAGTCAACAACGCAGTAGTCGTCGCCGAGGTAGCTCATGCCGGACCCTGCGCACGCCATAGCGGTCGAGGACTTGCCCGATCCGCCCATGCCCACGATGAGCAGTGCATGTGCCGCATCGCCCACCGCAGCACCGTGCACGAACTGCAGCCCATGGTTCGCAAAGTGGTCGTGCAGCAGGAACCGGAAGGGCGAGCCGATCTCCCAGAACGGGAAGGGCCGGTCATCTGCCTTGATGAACCATGCGCGTCCGCGCTCGCGGTTGATGACGCTGAGCACGCATGTGCCCGGATCGAAGATCGCGCTTGTGGAGTCCGTGTGCAGGTCGATCACCTCGCCACGAGGCCCGCACAGCGTGCCCCATCGTGCGCGCAAGGACTCGACGAGGTTGGCGAGCATCGGGGCGGCCTGCGCCGGGTTGCCGCGCCACGCGCGAATGTGCAGACCGGGATGGGCGTGCGCCGAATCGCCGGTGCGCGCCACAGTTCCCGCGCCAGCCCGAGGTGGCCCGCCAGCTGCCGGCAGCGCCCGCGCCAGCGTTGCGCAGTCCCCGTCAGTTGCGGTCTCCACGCAAACCCTGTGCCTGGCGATCACGTGCTCGCTGGTGCGCGAACCAGTCACTGAGCTCGCGAACCACCCATCGAGCCGGTCGCAGAGGCCACTTGTGGAGCTGCTCGCAGCCACCCTCGGGGGCCGCTTTCGATTGCCCCATGGCCTGATCTGCTCCACGAGTTCAGTGCGGAGGCTGAAAGACCCTCCTGCAGCCATCAAGCCGCACCCGCCATCCGCAACAGACGCTGTGTGCTGCGCGAATCCGCCTTCAACAAGCGCGTCCGCTAGCGCACGGTCCTCGACGAGCGCGGTGCCCGATGCGATCGCGAGCCACGCGCGCGCGGCATTGCCGTCGAGCCTGCAGTAGTTGCCACGGTCGCGATTCACCGCAATCGCTGTGTCGCCCGCACTTGCCCACACAAGGTCGGCACTCGAGCGCTGCAGGGAAGCCTGCGCCGGGACACGTCCGGCGCCGCCGCCGTCAGCGTCATCACGGACGTGGGCGGCCTCGGCT
>QXGG01208042.1_pt1 | contig 14082 bp, 21 predicted proteins | sample 1982491 | NCBI WGS metagenome assembly QXGG01 (sample SAMN09924614, study PRJNA488089) | Wastewater metagenome, whole genome shotgun sequencing project. | isolation source: South African research farm wastewater | place: South Africa: Irene, Agricultural Research Council, Animal Production... | reverse complement strand
CCGTTTCATATCACTTCCTTTTTCGTTTACCACCATAGGCATTTGCCCCGGTGATGACCCCCTTCTGGCCAGTGTTGAAGTGGATATGGCCCATGTTGTGGTAGGTCATCACGAGGACAGGCTGAGTCTTCAAGTAGTTTACCACAGCCTGCTTCTGTCCGCGAGGTACAGAAATATCTACAGCCATCCCCCAACGGTGGTATGATGGTCGCTTGGTTCCGGCGATGGTCGCGCCCTTACGGCAAGTCGAGATAACCTTAACGCCCTTGAACTTGGACTGCACACTACGAAGGATAGACCGCGTGTCGGGCTTCAAGCATCCCACGTTTGCCGCAGCCGGGGTGGCTGCAAGAACAGCCGCAAGGCCGATGGATGTTGCGAGCTTCATTAGTCCTCCTTCCGAATCGCTTTAGCGATTAGTTTTGCTTGTTCCTTAAAGAGTTCACCGAGCGGGGAAGTTTCCCCCTTATAGTCAGCGATCCACTCTACGATCTTGGCTGCGTCTTCCCGGCCCTGTTTGTAGGCTTCTTCTACGCCGTCTTTAATCGCGATCTTCATGCTTTCCTTTCGGTCCACTATTCTTCTCCTCTGGTCTGCGTAGTTCGTCTGCGAATAGGGCTTTGCAAGAGTCCACACCATCCTTAAAGCCCCAGTCGTACTGGGTAATTTCTTCTCCCGGAGTCCGCTTCCATTTCCGCCAAGCGGCTGCGATGCGCGTGGCTGCGTAGCGGTTAGCTTCTTTCTTGTTCATTTAATCACCGCTAGTTGTGTCATAGTCTGGGCGTCCACAGCGTCGTCCGTGGCAGTCAGGATACCCTTCAATCGTGGATGGAGAAGCGTGAGCAGGACGATGTTGGTCTGCCCCAGCCGGTACGGAGTGTCTTTGCCCATATAACATTTGTTAGTCGGATGCTTCATTACTGCGCCAGCAATGTCGTAGGCACGAACGAGAGTCTTGTAATCCATACCCTTCATCGCCAGCCACTTTTTGAAATGCACTCGGTCGATAGTCAGAGTGCCGCGGTCGAACGGAGACCCCACGTCTTTACGGTACACATCGAAGCGCACGCATACACTGTCCCGCGGAGACTGTGCATTGAGATCGAGAACGCCCTTGTTCTTGCCCGTGTGGATAACAGTGAGCGTGTGGCCCATGTGTTCGTTCAGGTATTCAGAGAGCGTGTCAAACTCATCCCTTGCGTTCTCCTTAATCACTTCACGTAGCACGCCGATCTGGGCAAGAATGTGGCGCGTAGCGTTTTTGTAATCGAACTGGATCAGTCCGAGTTCCTGTGCCTGTTGTAGCGCAAAGTCTGCCTTGACGACGTTGTTCTCCCAGAAGCGTTCATGGCCAGCGAAGATAACATCGTACTTCTTAATGAAGGCTTTCTTGTGTTCCTTCATCATCTGGCGGACAACGTCCACCCCCAACTCTAGCCAGTGCTTCAGCAACGCGGGACCGATCCAGCCATAGTTAGCCATCAGCAGCCCGTGGATCTGCTCACCGACACGGGGGTTCTTTGCAAGAAGAGGGTGTACATCCATCGCAAGGTCGAGCAACCGAGCGTGCTGAGCATCCGACTCCATCTTCGATGCAAGTAGAAGCGAAGCGAAAGATTTATTCGACGAGGTCGTGACGACGGTGGCCCACGTCTTGGCGTCCTTCTCCTCTGCGTTCCGGTTAAGACGTGCCTTATCCCGCCCCTGCGAGATGGTGTACAGGAGTTCCCCGATGTCCTTCGGGCTGATAACGGTGGCTTCGTCGATAGTGACTGGCAGGTTGTTGTAATACGAGAGCTTGGTGTAAAGAGCGTTCTGAGTGAACTTGGCGTTGAAGTGCAGCTTTTTCGGGTTGCCCCACATCGACTGCTGGTACAACTGAGCCAAGGTCTTACCCGCACCGGTCGGGCCGTAGAGGTTAACTGTTATGCCCGGCGTATCATCCAACTCGTACAACGGCGCTGAGAGCGAAAGCCCAATGGCAAACTGGTGAACGTAGAGCTTCGCCGCTTCAAGGATCGCTGTCAGCTTTACACTCTCTTCAAGCGTCCCGCCTTGTCCGTACATCTCCGAGTTAGTGTTCGTGGTTGTGCCGGAGAGCGTGATCTTCTCAGTGTGGACGAGGCCATCCGGGGTGCGCTTGTGGAGCGTGTTACCGATGACGAACTGCGTAAAGTTATCCTTCCACCCCATCGAAGCGTAGAGGTTGGTCATAGACTTACGGTGACGTAGCTCGTCCATGTAGGAGCGGAGCATCAACTGGAAATCCTCCGTCTGTTTTTTATTCCTAAGGACAATCCCTTGGTCTGCGACGCTGCTGCCGAACTCGCGGTTGCCGTCCACAAGATAGGCTTGGCGGAGGGTTAGTTCCTTCCACCCGGCATGTGGTCGATCCCACTTATAGCGCACGACTTCGTAGCCAAGGATCTCATCCTTTCCGTAGCTTACAGGGTAGAGATCGAACGGGCAGACTTCAACATCGGTCTCATCGATAGTCTTAACAATCCCACGGACAGTGCGTTTGAAGGGCTTCGGGATAGGCACCACCTTGGCGATTGCGTCGGGGGCGGTCTCTTTAATTGCCACTTCCTGGAACTGAACCCCAAGCTGAGCGGGCGAAGAAATCTTCCCTGCGAACGGGCACTTCTTACATCCCTCGGCTCGCTCGGCTTCGAACCGCTTGCATGTTGCGGGACCGGTGGTTGCTGTCTTCCAATGCGCGAGCTTGCGCAACGTAGCGTGCTGGTCGAAGTCGGGGTGGTCCTTGCTCCATTCGAGCGCAGTCTGTTCCGGGTTATGGCAATGCGCAGCCACGCCCAAGAGGGAGTACCAAAAAGGTTCCGATACTTCGGATTGATTTTCCGTCCCCCACTTGATCTGGGCACACTTAGCCTGGACGATATGCGCATGTGCCGGTGGATAATCTGACGAACTCAAGATCGCGTCGGCTGCGCTTGACTTTCTAGTCGTAGAGACAACTGGGGCAACTCGCGGAAGTGCGGCGTCGATCTGCGCCAAGGTAACTTCCGGTGCGTCGAGTAGAACTTTAACGAGTTTCCCACCTTTGGGATTAAGCGTACCAGGGGCACGGAGAACACGCGCAGCATCGGCTGGAACAGCCGGATCGAACAGAGGTTTGCCACCTTCGGTTGGTACGAGAGTCTTCAATGCACGCGCACGCGGTTCCCACTCGCTGAGTGAGATGGCTTCATCAAGAACCCAGTAGGCGTGCAGACCGTTACCAGAAGAAACGATAGTAGGCTTAGGCAATCCAGACTTAGCGACGAACTGCCCAAGCGCTACCAGTCCCTCCCGAGCAGACGGGAAAGGTTTGTTAACTCCACAGTCTACGTCAAAAAAGAACGCCTTGAGACGGCTTACGTTCTCTTGCTTCCGGCTGCTATTGTCTAGGAACGAAGCGACTGCGTAGTAGATGTTATCGCCAGCGTCACTGCACGTCACCAAATGCGCAGCAAGATCCTCGATAGAGTCGTGAAACTCTTGCTTGCGCGCCGAACTGTTAATGACAAGAGAGACGTAGACGCCATCCGCTGGCAGGACTTTCTGGAGAAAGTTCAGCGTTTCCATTCACGATCTCTTTCTTAGAGGGACCCAGCAAATGTTGTGGCAGTGGTCACAGTAGCTTGAATCTTGGCGGCGACGCTGTCCGCAGAAAGTAATCGGTTTACCACGATCACCTCCTGCTGGGTAGCGGCATTGCCACGGCTCCAACTCTTCAAACGCGAGCCCAAGAAATGCGCTTGACAGGGGGGTCTCAGGCAGCGGGGTAGGGGGTACCGGCTTCGAGTTGATAAAATGGCGCAGCGGAACAGGCGCAGCCGTAGCCTTAACTCTCTTTTCGGACCGCTTCGTTTTGTTGTACCCTTTTCCGTCTGAGAACCGCGCCTCTAACTCTCCTCGCCGCTTCAGCCGATCCACTCTCCCGATGACTGCGTTTCTGGTTGTCCCAAGTTTTTCAGCGATATCAATCGTCGGCCATCCACTATTCCAGTATTGCTTCAGCAAGGCGACGGCTTTTTCTGTCCATTCCATTCCATCCTCCTGAGGTAGCGAAGGGGGGCGTTAGCCCCCCTCCTGTAGCGTTGTCATGTCTAACAAATGTTGTACTTTTTCGAGGCGCTTCGCTTGCGGCCATGACCGGACTTCGGGCGCTGGCCAGTTTAGCTCTTGGACTAGGTAGAGCAGCTTACGTATTGTCCGTTTGACCGGCTTCACTCGCTGCTTCCGCCTCAGCCCTTTCTTACCCCAATTGTGGTACGTGACACGAGACGCCCCGAATAACGCGGCGAACTCTTTCTTGTTAAGAAGCAAGTGCTTGCGCAGTGCTTCTAGCTTATCGAAGTCCTCCGGGGTCATTACCTCATGCGTCATCTGCCTGGAGTCCGTTCACAAGCGCAGCGATCTCATCTGCAAGCGACGCACTATCCGCGGCAGGGGCCGGGGCCGGAGCAGGCTTAGCCTTTACCGCAGGCTTAGGAGCCGCAGGCTTGATTACTTCCGGTGCAGACGCGAACCCACCACGAGAAGCAGCAACTGGCTGAACAACCTTCGGCGCTTCCGTGACCAGCAACGGCTTAGGCTTCGCTTCCACCGCGGGGACTTCGGCTTCTTCATCCGTGGCCGCCCCGGTAATCTGGATCAGCTTCGGATCGTCGAGGCGGGCATCCACTGCGGCTACGGCTTGCTCGTCGAGGAAGCCCGCGAACTTGAACTTCAACTTAGGATAGGACGCCTTCGGATCAAACGAGATCCGCGTGCGGACCACTTCCAAGTCGAAGTTGCGGAGCGAAAGTTCCCGGATGTAGTCCTTCAAATCAGTGAACGCAGACGCGGCCACTTCAAGAAGATAAACGGGACCATCCGGGGAGTCGGCAGACACGACCGCCAGACGACGCGACGATTTACAAGATGTAGTGGGTTTGCCCGTTCCAGTGCTCGCAGACCCCCATACGTTGTGTTGGCACGTAGCACAGAGATCGTTCTGCGGGTCTTCGATATTCCTATCCGGACGGATACCGTCCTTCGACGCGCAGAGCGGACCTTTGGCTTCTTCACTCTCGTTATATGCAGAAGCGTAGTACGTCTTAGAGACCTTCGGGTTAGCGGAAACAATCACCACGTCAAGATGTGGCGTGCTCAGGACAGTCTCGCTCTTACCTTCTACCAAGCGAAAGCGCGATGCCTTAATGCTGATCCGCGGAAACGGAACTGACGACGCAGGCAACAGGGCATCAGCCACGCGACCACGGCGCTCACGGGTCATAAGATGTGCAGGCACTTCTACGTTCAGTGGAACAAGTTCAGTAGACATTTAGTTCTCCTTAGATCTTTGCGACGTTGGGGGTGGGATAGCCACCGAAAGAAGTCTGGCCAGAGTCTTTATTCGTGTCTCGCAGCATCCGGCGGGCAACGCCATCCGCTACCAACTGACCGGCAAGCTCAGCTTCATCCTTGCAGAACACGTAGCGAGGCCGAGCTTCCCACGGATCGTACACTGCCAGGAGCAGACCGTTCTCAATCATGAAGACACTTGCCCCGGCAATTGCGCCTGGAAGCATATCGTTCGGTGAATTGATACGCGAGTTACTCAGTGGGTCCTCAGCCCATTTGCGGGCCAGCTTTTGAATTATCCTCATTATTACTCCGCTTTGGCTGTTGGTCGGCGCACGTTCACTTCGAGGCGCGTTCCGTAGGTAATCCCGTCAGGCACTGCTTTCTTTTCGTCAATGTATGAGCGCACAGCGCGTTTACTTACCCTCCGTTCCAGCATGTCATAGGCATCGTTCCTGCGGATGAAATTTACTACAGCATCCCAGTCCGCAACTTGCGCATAATCCACAGTGGTCAGAAACGCCGTCCCATGTGGAGTCTTAAAAGACGTAACGCCTTGAGCGCTTGCTTGCTCGCGGAGCCATGCCTCCAACTTCGTCATCTGTTCTACGAGTTCTTTTGTTTGCTCCTGTACTACCGCTTCCAAAGACGCCTTCTTATCGCGGAGCTTAATGTAAGCCGCGACGACTTGATCGACTGTTAGGGACACTCCTTATTCTCCTGTCTCCTGTTGGATAAGATCGAGCAGCACGCCTTGGAGTTTCTGTTTATTGGCAAGCCGCTTGTAGATCTTATGTTCTAACTCCGTCGCCTCGATATGCACGACGTTCGACACATGCCGCTTTCCGATACGTTCCACACGCCCGTTAGCCTGCACATATTGCTCATTGCTATTGACCGGCCCGTACCAAACGATGGTTGAGGCTGCTGTTAGTGTGAGACCATGCGCCATTGTGGCAGGGTGAGCGATCAATACCTTCGGATCTTTGCACTCTTGGAAGTCATGAAAGATTTGGTTGCGCTTAGATGCCGAGACTTGCCCGTTCACCACAGCGACAGACCAGTGCTTCGATAGTTCCCGTTCCAGCATCCGAAGTGTGCCAGTCAAGGGGACGAAGACAATGATCTTACCGCCCGCTTCTTCAATCACTTCCTTCACTACGTTTACTCGCGGAGAGCAGTCCAACTCGATGTTCTGCCCATCAGTTCCATAAGCAACGCCGCACGCGATCTGAACCAACTTCTGCATCTTTACAGCTTCGTTGACTGCGAGGATTGTGCCTTCCGTGTGGAGTTCCGTAATGAGATCACGCACCATCTGTTGGTAATGATTTCGTTGTTCCGGTGTGAGATCGACCTTACGGGTTTGCACTACGGTATCAGGGAGATCGAAGCATTCGTCGCGGGTGTAACGTACAGCCGGATAGAGTACGTGCTTGACTGTGTTGGCTGCATCAGGACGTGGCACCCACTTGAACATCCCTTGCTTACTCATGACCTGCTCTTTGAACGCCGTGAACGACTTCGTGCAGAACGGGCTGTCAACCAACTTTGCAAGTGCCCACGCATCGGTCGGTTCGTTTGGCGTCGGCGTGCCTGTCATCAACCACAATCTTGTGGCCGAATTATGTTCCATCCACTTGCGCATGACTCGAAAACGCTGGGTCGCTGGGTTACGCAGGACTGCCGCTTCGTCCACAATGACAAGATCGAACATGCCCTTTACCGAATCCGCGATGATAGCGAATCCGTCGTGGTTGATAATGTAGAAGTCCACATCCGTAGCGAGCAGCTTCTTCCTTCGTGCCGCGGAGCCGTGCAGAACAACGTGCTGCCGGTGGATCAAGTTGGAAAAGATCGTATCGCCCCATACCCGTTCTAGTGTCGAGAGAGGAGAGACGATCAGGACCTTCTTCACTTGCCCGGCGGTCATAAGATAGTCCGCTGCCCATAGGGCACTCTGCGTCTTACCTGTGCCGAGATCATTCAGCACAAGGGCTTTCTGGTGCAGCGTCAGGAACGCTGCGGTCTGCTTCTGGTGGTCATAGGGTGTGAACTGTCCCGGCCAATCGTAATAGTGTAAGATCGGAGACGGTGCGTCGATCCCTAGGTTGCGCAGTATGCGCACTTCATCCAGCCGATGGGGTGTTATGACCACCGGGCTGTTCTGTACGTACAATGTCTGGGCAGTTGGGATAGTTTCTAGTACGCGGTTCGGATTGTTTAACTTTAGTGCTAACGCTTTCGCCTTCTCGACGACTAGCATTCCTTACCTCCATAGTGGACGTTCTTGCGAACCCACTTAATGTATTCCCTCACTTCGTTTATCGTCGCCTCATCGTACACCACGAAGCATTTGCCACCGGCGTTCTCGATGAGTCTCATGCACTGCTGTTGAAGGCGGGTCGGTTTCTTAGTTCTATCCGCCTTGGCCTCGATCCCGACAAAATGCCCATTCACAACGGCCACGCGATCAGGTATTCCTGATCTGCCAAACGGTCCAGCTTGCGGGCTGTAGCTCCATACTCGCTCTTCGTGGAGCATCTTATCGAGCTTAGCCTTAACCTTACTCTCAGGTGTCGCCATGAACGCCCCAAGCAAAATAGAACGAGCAGAGAGTGTCTCTGTTACGTATCGAGGTAGCCGTATCGTGATGAAGGGGAAATCCTTTCAGATCACCCTATCTATTAGTACGTCAGAACTCACGAGCATCTACTGGGGTGCAACTGGCAATGCCTTTGCGATGGTGTCAATCGATCCTAAGCCGCCGGGTAGTTCCGTGTCAAGCAGCGAACTCGCAAAAGTGTCGGCATGGACAAAACTTACACAGTCCGCTTGGCTTCGCAGGCCAATTGTTTTTCTCAAGAGCCTGTTCAATTCGACGGATACGCGAAAGTAGTTTCTCCCACATTTCACTAGCTTGTTCGCGTTCGTATGTTTCTTTGTCGAGCGCAAAATCTTTTAGCCAGATAAATCCGGTGGATACCACTTCGATCTCCGGCCGATGCGCAAACACTTGCAACGCGAACAACTCCAATTGGCTAAAGTCCGGGCGACGTTTGCCGGTTTTCCAGTCTAGGACGTATGCTGTATTCCCGCGTTCAATTAGAATGTCTAACTTACTACGCAGCCACGCATCGTTGTCCCACCAACCGGTAGGCTGTAGATCTTTATTGAGCGTCAGTTCCTGCTCAACGAGCAGCGTCCCATCTTTAATAATTCCTAAGACCGTATCAACCAGTGGCTGATACTGCGCGGCCTCAGGGGGAAGGTCCGCTTCCCCCTTTAGCTTTTGCTCGAAGAACTTGTGCAGCCTCTCTCCGTACTGCGACGCCTCTCCACCTTTATCCACAACAGACTTGATAATCCGCTGGTGGTAATAGCGAAGCGGGCAGTTCTCAAAGAGCTTAATCGCAGAATGAGAGTGGGATAGCTTGGTCACTTCGGCCAACCTTTTGATAAGTCATGGGGGAGCCCAAGTGCATCGGCTGCGATCTTACCGTAAGTGCAGAGGATACGAGTCTGTGACCCACCACCTTCCCACATCCAGTTGGTATCATAGATCTTTTGTAGCGCGGCTTTCAGCTTCTGGTTCTCGGCTTCCAATTCCATCTCTAATACTGTCATCACTTCGTCTCCCCATAGTTATCTCCTACATCCGCTTCGCACGCAACCGGTAGATCGGGAGCCCAAACGGGCGGTGTAGACATCGTTGCAACTACAAACTCTTTCGCTTCTTCGACTTCATCCTCTCTGCAAACAATCACGACTTCGTCGTGAACCTGTAGAACAACTTTATAGAATTGGCTGATCTTCGACATCTGGTCTGCCACAACGATGCGAGCGAGAGCTTGTACGAGGTTTTCTACAATCTTCCCGCCGTAGGTATGGGTCCAGTCGTTGCACTCGCCGGTCTGTTCGTACTTCTGACACGCCCGTGCGTTGCTGATATAACGGAACGACTTCTCATCCGCTTGTAGGTGTGGGTAGGTCAGGTGCAGCCCGTTGGGTAGGAAAATTTTATTCTTGTCGAACGACAAAGTATTGGCGATGACGCCGTCGCCGCCGTCCGCCATGATCCGCAACGCATCGCCACATTCGTACCACAAATTAACAATCCGGGGATACTTCTGGCGGTATAGCTTTACGATGCGCTGAGCATCTTCTTCCTCAAACTTTACAGAGACGCCACCCTGTCCAAGCTCAAGGGTCTTACGGAACTTCTCTGCACCCATGCCGAAGCCAAGTCCGAGAATGCAGGTTTTTCCGACAAATCGTTCTAGCTTATCCGCCTTCGTAATAGGCCGCCCATAGACCTCGCTGGCGAACTCGCAATAAATATCCCGTGCGTCGCGGAACGCTTCGACCAAGTCGTCCTGCTTCGCAAGCCACGCGACAACGCGGGCTTCGATCTGAGCCGAGTCACAGGTAACGAGCTTCATCCCTTCGGGAGCGCGGAGTGATCTGCGCAAGGCACCGCCACGCGGGAGATTCTGAAGGTTCATTTTATCCCCGCCGCTGTTATGGACGAGCTTCCCATTGGCCACGAAGCGATTGCGCGGGCCGCAGTTAGCGATGTCGTAGACGCGGGCGACCGCCGGAACGGCGCGGCCTGTTTCTAATCTCATCATCCGTCATCCCTTGGTTTATGAAAGTACGCAACGATTCGTAACCGTAGTCGGTTTCCTCCAGCAGTGCTTTAATTCGAAACTCATAGACCGCCCCTTTATACGCCCGCTTGTTGTTCGCTTGTTCAGTGCGCGTTGCCCACCGAAGGTTTCCGGCTTCGTAATGCCCATCATTGTTAATCCTATCTAGCGACCGTCCGGGTTCAGGGTATCCTAGGTTATCGACAATCCAAGTGGCCATTGCTTTTGGCGACGCAAATCGAAACTCGATCCCGCGCCCCGCATAGTTCTCGTGGTGCGTACAGCGCCGCTTAGCTTCTCGACACCGCATATAGACAGCGTGCCATTGTGGTGGTTTTTTGGCTTTCTCCGCAGCCGCTGCGGACAAGCGCAGTTGTGCTTGCCGCCCATTTTCAGTCTGCATAAAGACAGCCATACGCCGCTTCGTCGCGCAACTTCGACATGAGGTCTGCCCAGTGCGAAACATATCCCGCAAACGGGAACTAAACTCTTTCCCGCAACCACACTGGAATGAGTATTTACGAGAGGCCCCGCGCACCTCAGACAGCGGGATACACAACCTAAACCCGCCTTTATTCAGGAGGGCTTGCAACCGTAATCGTGTACTTTCGCTCCGCTGCTTCTCGTAGTTCAACCGCACCGCTGACTTCATCGCAGAATACCCTATGGTCTGGCGTCCCTGTTATGCCGTTGTACGTCATGACTTCCCGCTCACCTTGGTCTAGCAATCCGCCGTGTGAAACAAATTCTTCTCCGTCCCATACGAGGTCATCAGGCAAGAGTTGCGCAAGTGGAATATGAAGCGTGGTACTGCGGCGGTACACCACGATCTCTGTCTCCCCAACAAGGCAGAAGCGCCCAGTATGCGCACCGAAGTAATTGAGGAGGATAGGCAACCGCCCACGTTCTGCCACCCCGAGGAGGGCTTGGGTCCGCGTCTCTTCAATCGTGGTCTTAACGCCAAGACGGGCAGCGACCGCTGTGGATACACGCTCATCGTCGTGTTCGAGCAGTGCGAGAAAGTCCTTATCGGTCTTGCTAAATGCCCAGGCTTCCTTACCGGTACGAGCACTGACCTTCGTTGGCGGGTCTACGCCAAATCCCCTAAGGATCTCTGCGAACTTCGGGTTGCTCATGAGTAATTCTTTGGTTTCTTTTTCTTCGTTTCCCAGTCCCAAACTGGCGATCAAGTTGGCTTTTCTAGTTTGTACCGTCGCAAGATGCTGGCGCAGTAGGTCCGTATCGATCTCCAGCATAGGCTCCGTGTACATGCGCAACGTCAGATCGATAATCGCAAGCTCAGATGCGGGCACCTTCGGTGCTAACTTCTTAAAGAGGGCGCGGGTCAGGTCCACGTCGTTGACGCAATACTCTCCGTAGCGTGCAAGTTCTTCCGCAGTGAAATCTTCACGGCGCTTACCCAGTGCGTTCACGACTTCCGTGCCCTTGGCACCAAGCCCATAGTGTTCAACCAAGGCCTTGAGGGAACCACCGACTGAGGAATTGTGGAAGGGTCGCGCCATCGAAAGAGTATCGAGCCATAGCTTTGGCTTGACCCCGAAGTGCCACGAGAGAATAGCCCCATCGAACGCAGTGTTATGCGCGAGGATCGCCTTATCGGAGAAGTCTATAGACTTGAGAACCTTGGCTACGTTCTTCCCAGCGCACCAGACAGTGGGGTTATCGTTGACCTTGATCCCCATACCAATCACTTCGAACCGCGGATCGCGCACGTAGGCTTCCGTTGTCATCTTCGACAACGAGTATTCCCGGTCGTAGTAGGTTTCCAGATCTATCGTGATGATGTTCACTCAGGCCTCTCCGCGTCGTCCAGTTCTTCGCGCAGTTCGAGCACGGTCATCTCTTCGGGCAGGTCACGCAGGAAAGCCACGAGCAATGCTCTAAACCGTGCTGGGTTGCGCCCGCCTTTACAATCGAACTGCCGAGCGTTTTCGAAGGCTGCTCTAATTTCTTCTTGCATCACTCCCATCCCCTATCTCTGCATTCGGGGCACCACACCCCGAGACCTGTTTCTAAGTACACCTCACCCGGCCAAGAGACCGCGCCGCAGTGCGCGCACATGCTAATCGGTACGATCGCATCCGTCTTTGATGGAGACCCACACTCGGGGGTTGAGATAAGACTGTCTGGATTGGAAAGCATAAGGAACCTGATCCCAGAGTAAGACGTTGTCATTCATGTTATCGAGAACAAAGTCGCCCTTGTCAGTGCGAACCGTAAGAACCGCGTGTCCCTCACCTTTATCGTTCATCACCACCGTCAAGAGTAAGGCGCTGCTAGGCCAACCAAGGTTAATAAGAGCGCGTTGCTTTAAGAGCGCATAGTCTTCGCAGTCACCTTTCCCGTCCACGGGTAAGCCCCACACTTCTTCTTCACCGTGGATCTCCATGTCGGTCGCTGGCGTCGTACTTTCGTTGACAAGCTTCGTGACCCGCTGGAGTTGGCGCATTTTTTCGGGCGTGAGGATGACCCGACCAATCCCGCCTGTTCGTTGGCACATGGTTGGAGACCTTTCACATAAGCGGACAAACCCAGGAAGGGGATCGACGAACGCACCGACCGCCATGAAAGCGCAGGCTGTAAGAAACATCTCTAGCTCCGAAAAAGGTAGCGGCTCGGCAGAACGAGTTACCCAGTGGATGCCCCTCACATGATTGCCGCCTGCCTGCTGCGGCAACACCCACTAACCGCTATTCGATTAACGCAGGATGGCACACCATTGCGGTTTTTTCTTGTCCGCGGGGGAAGTGAAGTAAATGACGCCGTACTTCGCTCGGATCATCTCCTGCGTCACATCTTTTCCACCGGCCCACACTTTCGCGAGGGTTCGGCCGTACTTGTCACCCCAAGGGGCGCGACTTAGGACAACTGGAGACTTTGAGAGAAGGGCAGCGAGGTAGACTTTCGCTGCGAGCCCGTGTGTTTTCTCGGCTTTACAACGTGGCTTAAATATCTCAGGCGCATCGTAGCCTTTAATGCGGATGACTTCCTTCCCAACCGCAAACGTATCACCGTCGATAACTCGGATCGGATTGCTCTGCGCAACCGCTTGCGTCGTAGATAAAACCAAGAGTGCGGCGATGAAAATTTTGTGCATGTCGGCTCCTATCCGTTGATGCCTAAATATGCCTTGGCAGCTATCATTAGGCGTGCCGTCGCCGCTGCGTCTGGCGTCCGAACCCACTCCGCCAGCGCCGCGTCAAGATCATCCTGCTCGCGCTGCAATCGTTCCCGTCTCGCTTCGATGCGGCCCATGATCCGCTCCTTATGTTTAGCCTCCACGGGTCTGGACGGGTGGGGCCTGCCACGTCACCCCACAAATCGCTCCGGCTCGCGCCGTGCTACGGCAGGCAGGTTTGCACCGTGTCGCCGTCCAGGCCGGTAGAGGCTCCTCTAGCTTCCAACGGTTTTCAATTCTTCCCGCAGCCTCCATGCGGATTGCGGGTGGCTATCATGCCGCCGTAATGTGCGCACCTCTCAATGCTCTCGGCAATACCTCCGCCCGGTAAATAGCGGTGCGTCTCATCTGTCCATCCCACGGCAGGGCTCCTATGTTGACATTTGCTTCGCGGAATAGACCGCGCGGTGCACGCGACCGAACAGCCAAAACTGTTTGGCAACTTTCCACTTGCCTCCCTTGAGTGCCGTTACCATCAACTCTGCGGCCTTCCAGTTTCGAGCGCTGCCTATCTTCTCTCTTCCCACATAAACGTCATGCACGGCACGACCCCTATCCCAGTTATCTGCGCCGATCTACGTACTTCTGCCACGCCCTCAAGCCTGCATAGACCAGAAAGCAAAACGCCAACCATCCAGCGTACAGCCAAAACCGATCCACGGCCTACCCCTCCTTTGTTATGATAGCCCAAACGGCAACGGCTCGTTGAGCACCCAAATGTGAAACATGTTGGCGCCGTCAACCACTTGTGTCTGCGGCGGGTAGACCTCAACCGCCGTCAACGTGGTCCCTGCCAACTCATTCTTGATCCGCTGCATCTCCCACCATGTAGGTCGCTCATGAGACAGCGACGTTACTGCTAGGTGACGCACGCCGTTCGCT
>QXGG01269639.1_pt1 | contig 14122 bp, 14 predicted proteins | sample 1982491 | NCBI WGS metagenome assembly QXGG01 (sample SAMN09924614, study PRJNA488089) | Wastewater metagenome, whole genome shotgun sequencing project. | isolation source: South African research farm wastewater | place: South Africa: Irene, Agricultural Research Council, Animal Production... | reverse complement strand
ATCCTGATGCGGGCCATGGGCGGTGCGGCGTCGAGCGCGGGCTTGGAAAAGGAAAGGCCCGAGCGTAATCGCCCGGGCCTGTGAGGGGCAAGCGGCGCCGTCCGGCGCCACCCGCGGTTTCGTCAGCCTTGCGGCGGAATGCGCAGCATCTGGCCCGGGTAGATCTTGTCCGGGTGGCTGAGCATCGGCTTGTTGGCCTCGAAGATCACCGGGTACTTGTTGGCGTCGCCGTAGAACTTCTTCGCGATCGCCGACAGGGTGTCGCCACGCACCACGGTGTGGAACTGCGCTTCCGGTTCGGCACGCGCCACCGACATCTTGTTTTCCACTTCCGCGACCCCGGCGACGTTGCCGGCGGCGAGCAGGATCTTCTCGCGCGTGGCCTGGTCCGGCGCCGTGCCCGAGACCGTGACCAGCGAGCGCGCGCCGTCGAAGCTGATGCCGAGGTCGGGCGGGGCGAGCTTGAGCGCGACGATGTAGTTGTGGATGGCTTCCGCGGCCTTGGCGTTGACGGCCGCCGGCTCGGCGGCGCCTGCTGCGGCCTTGGCTTCGCCGGTGCCGAACAGCTTTTCGCCTGCTTCCTTGATGAATGCGAACAGACCCATGTAAACCTCCTGTCGGTTGGAAATCCTGTCCCTAGGATAAACGCTTAAGTGCAGGGGGTCCATGCACGGTGGCGGCAGCCCGATGCAGGAAGGCGCGGGCACGGACTGGCGTCCTGCGCACCGCAGCGGTGCATAACGCATTGTATTTGCATGAAAATGGTATTTTTGATGCAGCGCATGCACCGAAAGCGGGAATCTGATGCACAATGCTGGGGATTTCGCGATGGCCTGGGGTAAACCCTAGGGCCGTCGCGTGCGCGTGTCCGCTCGCTTTATCTGTCGTCAATCAACCCATGGGTCCAACATCATGAAATACCAGTCCCTCGAGGAGTTCCTGGCCTACGTCGAACAACGCAATCCCGGCCAGCCCGAGTTCTTGCAGGCGGTCAGCGAGGTCATGGAGAGCCTGTGGCCCTTCATTTCGGCCAACAAGCGCTACGCCGAGCATTCGCTCCTCGACCGACTGATCGAACCCGAGCGCGTGATCATGTTCCGCGTGTCGTGGGTGGACGACAAGGGCGACGTCCAGGTCAACCGCGGCTACCGCATCCAGCACAGCTCGGCCATCGGCCCCTACAAGGGCGGTCTGCGCTTCCACCCCTCGGTGAACCTGTCGATCCTCAAGTTCCTGGCCTTCGAGCAGACGTTCAAGAATGCGCTGACCACGCTGCCCATGGGCGGCGGCAAGGGCGGCTCCGACTTCGACCCCAAGGGCCGCAGCCCGGGCGAGATCATGCGCTTCTGCCAGTCCTTCATGACCGAGCTGTATCGCCACGTCGGTCCCGACACCGACGTGCCGGCCGGTGACATCGGCGTGGGCGGCCGCGAGGTCGGCTTCATGGCCGGCATGATGAAGAAGCTGTCGAACAACGCCGCGTGCGTGTTCACCGGCAAGGGCCTGCCCTTCGGCGGCTCGCTGATCCGTCCGGAATCGACCGGCTACGGCACCGTCTATTTCGCCAACGCGATGCTCGAGCACGCCGGCCGCGACTTCAAGGGCCTGCGCGTCTCGGTGTCCGGTTCGGGCAACGTCGCCCAGTACGCGATCGAAAAGCTGATGCAGCTCGGCGCCAAGCCGATCACCTGCTCCGACTCCAGCGGCACGGTGATCGACGAGGCCGGCTTCACGCCCGAGAAGCTCGCCATCCTCATGGAGATCAAGAACCACTACTACGGCCGCGTCGCCGAATACGCCGAGCGCGTCGGTGCCCGCTTCGAGCCGAACGTGCGCCCGTGGCACGTGCCGGTCGACGTCGCCCTGCCGTGCGCGACCCAGAACGAGCTCGACGCCAACGACGCCGCCACCCTGGTCAAGAACGGCGTGATCGCCGTGGCCGAGGGCGCGAACATGCCGAGCACGATCGAAGCCGTGAAGATCTTCGAGCACAACGGCGTGCTGTACGCCCCGGGCAAGGCCTCCAACGCCGGCGGCGTGGCGACCTCGGGCCTGGAGATGAGCCAGAACGCGATGCGTCTGTCGTGGACCCGCGACGAGGTCGATGCCCGCCTGAAGGAGATCATGCTCGGCATCCACGCTGCCTGCCTGAAGTACGGCCAGCGCGAGGACGGCACGGTGAGCTACGCCGACGGCGCCAACGTCGCCGGCTTCGTCAAGGTGGCCGAGGCGATGCTGTCGCAGGGCGTGATCTGACCCTTGCCGCGTGCCGCGGTGCCGACTGGCGCTGCGGCACGACTGCAAAAAGCTCGCGGCTGGCGCCGCTCCTACTGCCAAGCGTCCGTAGCCTTGCACGGTAGGAGCGGCGCCAGCCGCGAGCCTTTTCGGAAGACCATCGCGCCGATCGTGCGCGTGCATGCCGCAGGGGCGTGATGCCGATGCGATTGCCTTGCCGCCGCAGGAGTCTGCCCGCCGGTGTTTCGCGTCCATCGGCTAAACTGCCGCGCAAGCATGCAAACAGGAGCCCGCCGCCCATGATCCAGGCCACCATCGTCCCCGTCACCCCCTTCCAGCAGAACTGCAGCATCCTGTGGTGCGAGCGCACCATGAAGGCGGCGGTGGTCGACCCCGGTGGCGACATCGACCGCATCCTCGCCGCGGTGGCGAAGCTGGGCGTGACCGTGGAGAAGATCCTGATCACCCATGGTCACATCGACCATGCCGGCGGCACGGCGAAGCTGGCGCGCGCGCTCGGCGTGCCGGTCGAGGGGCCGCAGGAAGAGGACCGCTTCTGGATCGAGGGCATGCCGCAGCAGAGCAAGATGTTCGGCTTCCCCGACGTCGAGTCCTTCGAGCCCGACCGCTGGCTGCACGACGGCGACACCGTCACCGTCGGCGAGCAGACGCTGAAGGTCATCCACACCCCCGGCCACACGCCCGGCCATGTGGTCTTCGTGCATGAGGGCGCGCGCCTGGCCATCGTCGGCGACGTGCTCTTCGCCGGCTCGATCGGCCGCACCGATTTCCCGCGCGGCGACCACCAGACCCTGATCCGCTCGATCCGCGAGAAGCTGTTCCCGCTCGGCGACGACATCACCTTCATCCCCGGCCACGGCCCCACCTCGACCTTCGGCGAGGAGCGCGACAGCAATCCCTTCGTCGGCGCCTACGGCTGAGGCACTGCCCGCGATCGGCAATTCGGCCGGCCGGGAGATTGTTCCCTGTCCAATTCCGGCGCAATATTCCCGAGGTTGAGGCTATGCCCGGGCGATCGGGATTTTTCCAGACAGGGAGCATGCAATGAGCAACGAAGAAAAGAGCAAGAAAGGCTACCAGTGGCGGTTCTTCCGCTCGGGTGGCTTCGACCAGGTGCGAATCGAGACGGCGGACGACCTCCGCCATCTCGGCGAGCTGGACCAGAAGTTGTGGTCCGTGCTCGCCTGCCCGACCTCCGGGCTGGAGTTCGACACCCGCACGCTGAAGGTGCTCGACAGCGACGGTGACGGCCGCATCCGCGTGCCCGAGATCGTCGCCGCCGCCCGGTGGGTGTGCACCGTGCTCAAGGACCCCGACGTCCTGTTCCGCGGTGTCGACGGCCTGCCGCTGGCCGCCATCGACGCCGACAATCCCGAAGGCGCCAAGCTGCTGGCGACCGCGAAGAAGGTGCTCGACTACATCGGCAAGCCGGATGCGGACGCCGTCGGCGTCGCCGATCTCGCCGACACCACGCTGCTGTTCGCGCCCGAGCACTTCAACGGCGACGGCATCGTGCCCGCCGAACTCACCGGCGACGCCGATCTCGCAAAAGCGATCGGGCTGATCATCGACGGCTTCGGCGCCGCGGACGACCGCAGCGGCAAGCCCGGTGTGGATCAGGATCGCGTGACTGCCTTCTTCACCGCCGCGCAGGCGGTGTCCGACTGGTACGCCCAAGCCGAGGCCGATGCCGCCACCGTGCTGCCGCTGGGCGAGGGCACCGCGGCCGCGGCCGCCGTGTTCGACGCGGTGCGCGACAAGGTGGACGACTACTTCACCCGCTGCCGCCTGGCCGCCTTCGACGAGCGCGCCGCCGCCGCGCTCAACCCCGCCGACACCACCTACGCCGGTCTCGCCGTGCAGGCCCTCGGCACCGGCGCCGAGAGCGTGGCGGCGCTGCCGCTCGCACTGGTCGGTCCGGGGCGGGGCCTGCCGCTGAAGACAGCGCTCAACCCGGCCTGGGAAGCGCACATCGCTGCGCTGCGCGACGAGGTGGTCAAGCCCATCCTCGGCGAGCGCGACGAGCTGTCGTACGCCGAGTGGCAGGATCTCGCCGCGCGCTTTGCCGCCTATCGCGCCTGGGTCGGGACGCGCCCTGCCAATCCGCTCGCGGCGATGGACATCGCCGAGCTGCGCGCGCTGCTGGCAGGTGGCACCCGCGCCGGCATCGAGGCCCTGATTCAGCAGGATCTGGCCGCCGAAACCGCGGCCGAACAGGTCGATGCGCTCGAGCGCCTGACGCGCTACAACCGCGACCTGGTCAAGCTGCTGCGCAACTTCGTCACCCTCAGCGACTTCTACGCCCGCCACGAAAAAGCCATCTTCCAGGCCGGCACGCTGTACCTCGATCAGCGCAGTTGCGAGCTCTGCCTGCGCGTGGCCGACATGGGCCGCCATGCCGCGCTCGCGCCGCTGTCGGGCGCCTACCTGGTGTATTGCGACTGCGTGCGCCGGGGCGAGGCGCCGATGACGATCGTCGCCGCGATGACCGGCGGCGACGCCGACGAGATGATGGTGCCGGGCCGCAACGGCGTGTTCTACGACCGTGAAGGCCGCGACTGGAACGCGAGCGTTGCCAAGGTGGTGGAAGCGCCGATCAGCGTGCGCCAGGCCTTCTGGTCGCCGTACAAGCGCATCGGCCGCATGATCGGCGATCAGATCCAGAAGTTCGCCGCCGCGCGCGACAAGGCGGTCGACGACAAGGCCGCCGCCGGCGTCGCCGACGCCGGGGCCAAGGTCGAGGCACCGGCCGCCCCGCCGGCAGCGCCCGCAGCGCCCTTCGACATCGCCAAGTTCGCCGGTATCTTCGCCGCCATCGGCCTCGCCCTCGGTGCCTTGGGTACGGCGCTGGCGGCGGTGGTGTCGGGCTTCCTGTCGCTGCCGGCCTGGCAAATGCCGCTGGTCATCATCGGCATCGTGGTGCTGATCTCGGGCCCGTCGATGCTGCTCGCCTGGCTCAAGCTGCGCCAGCGCAACCTCGGCCCGCTGCTCGACGCCAACGGCTGGGCGGTGAACACCCGCGCACGCATCAACATCCCCTTCGGTGGCGCACTCACCGGGGTGGCCGCGCTGCCGCCGGGGGCCTCGCGTTCGCTGACCGACCCCTATGCCGAGAAGAAGACGCCTTGGGGCACCTGGTTCTTCCTGCTGTTGCTGGTGGTGATTGCCGTCGTGCTGTGGCGGCAGGGTTTCCTCGACCGCTTCCTGGGCTGACCGCCCCGCGGTGAGGGGGTTTCGGCCACTTCCGGCCGACGTGTGACCTGATGAGGGGCCGGTTCGCAGGCAGGGTGCCTTGGCTTCCTGCGCTGCGAACCGGCCCTTCTGCATGCCGGTTTCGCGGCCGCGTCGCGCTTGCCTGGCATCAGGGGCCCCGGCCACCACAAGCATGACGACCGCCAGGGTCGCCGCCAGTGTGCGATCGGCTATCCTTCGGCCCCTATGCTTTCCCTCGTTCAAGTCCTCCTCAGTGGCGTCGCGACCGGCTGTGTCTACGGCCTGGTCGCGCTGTCCTTCGTGCTGATCTACAAGGCGACCGAGACGGTGAGCTTCATGCAGGGCGATCTGCTGATGCTGGGCGCCTTTGCCGCCCTCGGGCTGCACCTTTACGTGGGCCTGCCCCTGCTGCTGGCCGCCGTCGTGGCGATCATCGCCGTCGGCGTGCTCGGCGCCGGGCTCGAGCGCGCGGTGCTGCGCCGCGCGCTCGGCCAGCCGCACCTGGTTGCGGTGCTGCTGACCTTCGGCCTGGGGATGATGATGCGCGGCGGCGTCGCATCGGTGCCGGCGGCGGCGCAGGAGGTGCATCGTCTGCCATTTGCCGCCGACACCATCGCCATCGGGCCGCTGGTGCTGGCTGCCAGCCACCTGTGGGTGACGCTGGCCACCGTGCTGCTCGCCGGGCTGCTGGCGGCGTTCTTCAGATACACCCGCACCGGCCTCGCCCTGCGCGCCTGCTCCGAGGACGCGCGCGTCGCGGCGCTGATGGGCGTGCCGGTGGCGCGCATGCACACGCTGGCCTGGGCGCTCGGCGCGGCGCTCGCCGCCTTCGCCGGGCTGCTGCTGGCGCCGGTGACCTTCGTGCATCTGAACATGGGCTTCATCGCGCTGAAGGCTTTCCCGGCCGCCGTGCTCGGCGGGCTCACCAGCCTGCCGGGCGCGCTCGCGGCGGGCGTGCTGCTCGGCGTGGTCGAGGCCCTGGCCGGGCTGGCGCTGCCCGAAGGCGTCAAGGACGTCGTGCCCTATGCGCTGCTGATGGGCGCCTTGCTGCTCTTCCCGCAGGGCCTGGGCGCCCGCCGTAGCGCCGGGAGCGGCGCGTGAGCCGGTCGGCTGGCCATGCCGTGGCCGCGCGCGAAGCGGTGATCAGCACGCTGCGCAGCGTGCTGCCGTGGGCGGCGATTGTCGCCTTCGCGGTGGCGGTGCTCGGTGCCGACTACGCGCTCGGCAAGGCCACCCTGGTGGCGACGTACGCGATCGCCGGCCTGGGCGTGGTGATCGTGGTTGGCCAGGCGGGGCAGATCGCGCTCGGCCAGGCCGCGCTGGTCGCGCTCGGCGCCTATGCCCAGGCGGTGCTGGTGCGCCACGGTGTTCCGGCTGCGCTGGCGCTGCTGGCGGGCGTCGGCGCGGGCGCGCTCGGCGGCGCGCTGGCGAGCCTGCCGGCGCGCCGGCTGGGTGGGCTGTACTTCGGCATGAGCACGCTCGCCTTTGCGCTGATCGTCGAGGAGGCGCTGGTGCGCGCGGAGGCGCTGACGCACGGCTCTGCCGGCATGACGGTGGCTGCGTTTTCCATCCTTGGCTGGCGCGCCGACTCCACGCTTGCGCAGGCGGCGGTGAGCCTGGTCGCGTTCGCGGTCGCCGTGTTCGCTTGCAAGCGCCTGCTGCGCTCGCGGCATGGTCGCGCCTGGCGCGCGGTGCGCGACGACGAGGTGGCGGCCGCCGCCTGCGGCATCGCCCCGGCCGCGGTGAAGATGCAGGCCTTCGTCGTCGGTGGTGCGCTGTCCGGGCTCGCGGGCGCGCTCTACGCGCACTGGATCGGCTTCATCAGCCCGGAGCAGTTCGGGCTGGTGTTCTCCTTCGAGCTGCTGATGCTCGCCTTCATCGGCGGTGCGCGGCGGCTGGCCGGTGCGGCGTGGGGGGCGCTGGTGATCGTCGTCATCCCGCAGGCGATCGCCATCCTGCGCGACCAGCTTCCCGGCGACTGGGCGCGGGCGGCCGGGCTCGAGCTGGTGCTGTTCGGCGCGGTGATCGTGGCGGTGGTGGTGCTGCGGCCGTCCGGTCTCGCCGGAGGCGGCGTGCGCGACGGCGCATCCGGGCCGAACGGAGCTTGATTCCTGCGCGTCGGCGACCGATAGTTAGCGCCTTGCCCTTGCGCCGACCGGCTGCCTCGATGAGCTGCCCGCGCGAGCTGTCCCAAAACCGCTGGAGCCCGAACCCCATGAGTGCCTGGAGCTGTCCCCACGACCTGAACGGTATCTGCCAGCGCGTACGCGGCGCGATCTGCGAACCCGGCATGCGCGGCTGCGAACTCGAGGGCAAGGTGCGCTTCGCGCGTGAAGCGCTCAATCAGCCGCGCAAGCCGGTCAAGGCACCGGTCGCCGCCCCCGAGCCCAGCCCGCGGGCGGCGAAGCAATCGACCCCGCCGCGCCGCCGGCTACCTTTCTGAACGAGATGGACAAACCCGTGCATATTCCCAGCCTGACTCGCCTCCTCCGTGGTCTCGTCCTCGCCGTCACCGCGGCTGCGTTTCCGGTCGCCGCCGCCGACCTCGTCGGCGACGAGATCGTCGTCGGCACCGTCTCGGACCTCTCCGGCCCGATCGCGCTGCTGGGCGTGCCGGTGCGCGACGGCATGCTGATGCGCTTCGACGAGGCCAATGCCGCAGGCGGCGTGCATGGGCGCCGCATCCGCCTGGTCGTAGAAGACGCCGGCTACGACCCCAAGCGCGCGGTGCTCGCCGCGCGCAAGCTGGTGCAACGCGACCAGGCCTTCGCCTTCATCGCCAACATGGGCACACCGGTGGTGATGGCGACGATGCCGATCGTGCTCGACGCCGGGCGCCTGCACCTGTTCCCGTTCTCGCCGCACAGCGCGACCTACGAGCCGCTGCATCCGCTCAAGTTCCAGAACTTCGCGCCCTATCAGGACTACATGGAGGCGGCCACGCGCCACATGGTGCGCGAACGCGGCTATGCGCGCACCTGCCTGCTGTACCAGGACGACGACTACGGCCTGGAGGTGATGAAGGGCGTCGAGAAGGCCCTGGCCGGTCTGGAGCGCGAGCTGATCGAGCGCACCAGCTACAAGCGCGGCGCCACCGACCTTTCCAGTCAGATCGCCCGCCTGCGCGCGGCGCGCTGCGACCTTGTGGTGCTCGCCACGGTGGTGCGCGAGACGGTGGCGGCGATGGCAGAGGCGCGCAAGATCGGCTGGGAGGTCGACATGCTCGTCACCGCGTCGGGCTATTCGGCGCAGACGCACGAGCTCGGCGGCGCGGCGGTGGAAGGCCTGTACGGCGTTTCGGTGCTGCCGCATCCCTACGCCGAGGGCGCCAACAGCCAGCTCGCGGCGTGGATCGAGCGCTACCGCGCGCGCTTCAAGGCCGAGCCCAATGTGTGGAGCGTGATGGGCTACACCCTGGCCGACCTGTTCGTGCGCACCGCCGAAGCCACCGGTCCCGCGCTCACGGTCGAGGCCTTCGCGCGCACGCTCGAGGGCATGGAGTTCAGCCGCGACTACTTCGGCAGCCCGAACTACCGCTTCACGCCCGAGGACCACCTCGGCAACCGCCACGGCCGTCTCGCCCAGATCCGCAACGGACGCTGGGAATTGATCACCGACTACCTGCAATGAGCCCGCCGCAAACCATCACCGTCGCCTTCACCGGCGCCTCCGGCCTGCCTTACGGCGTGCGCCTGGTCGAATGCCTGCTGCAGGCGGGCTGCCGGGTGTGGCTGCTGTATTCGCAGGTGGCACAGATCGTCGCCCGCCAGGAGATGGACTGGAACCTGCCGGCGCGCCCGGCCGAGGTCGAGGCCGAGCTCTCCGCGCGCTTCGGTTCCGCCCCTGGCCAACTGCGGGTGTTCGGCCGCGAGGAGTGGTTCGCGCCGCCGGCCTCCGGCTCCAATCCGCCCGACGCGATGGTGGTGTGTCCGTGCACCGTGGCCACGCTGGCCTCGATCGCCGGCGGCCTGAGCCAGAACCTCATCGAGCGTGCCGCCGACGTCGTCATCAAGGAAGGCCGCAAGCTGGTGCTGGTGCCGCGCGAGACGCCGTATTCGGCGATCCACCTCGAGAACATGCTCAAGCTCGCCCGCCTCGGGGTGTGCATCCTGCCGCCCAACCCGGGCTTCTACCATCACCCGCAGAGCGTGCAGGATCTGGTCGATTTCGTCGTCGCCCGCATCCTCGACCAGCTCGGCGTGCCGCACACGCTGATGGCGCGCTGGGGTGAAGATCGCGTGCAGGCGGTTGCGCCGCACGCCGGTGGCGACTGAGCCGCACTTCGCCGCGCCGACGCCCCCGAGCCTTCCCAGTCCAGGATCACGCCATGACCACGCTGCCCGATCGCCTGCCGCTGTTTCCCCTGAAGACGGTGCTGTTTCCCGGCGGGGTGCTGCCGCTGCGCGTGTTCGAGGCGCGCTACATGGACATGATCACGCGCTGCATGCGCGAGGACGCCGGCTTCGGCGTGTGCCTGATCGCCGCGGGCGAGGAGGTGGGCGAGACCGCAGTCCCGCATCCGGTGGGCACCGAGGCGCGCATCGAGCAGTGGGACATGGCGCAGGCCGGCGTGCTGAACCTGGTCACCCGCGGCATCCGGCGCTTCCGCATCGAGGATCACGAGGTCGAGCGTGACGGCCTGCTCGTCGCCAGCGTGCGCTGGCTCGACGAGCCGCTGCCGGTCGCCGTGCCCGAGGCACAGGGCGAGTTGCTGCCCCTGCTGCGGAGCATCGTCGAGGAACTGGGTGAGCGCCTGCCGCCGCCGCATGATTTCGACGACGCGGCCTGGGTGGGCGCGCGCTATACCGAGCTGCTGCCCATCCCGCTGCTGGCCAAGCAGAAGCTGCTCGAGCTCGACGACCCGATCAGCCGGCTGGAGATCCTGCAGAAATACCTGCGCGAGCACGGCCTGCTGCCGAATATCGCCTGAGGCCCGGCAACTGAGGCCCGCCGCGCCTCGCCGCGCTGCTCAGTGGCCGGCGAACAGATCCGGCGCGGCCAGCGTGTCGAGGATGCGCCGCACCGGCGTCGGCAGCGCCGCGTCGGCGCGGGCGGCGAGCGGCTGCCAGCACAGCGCGCCATCGTCGGCGGCGTGGAGGCGGGGCTGTCCGGCGTCCTTGTGCGGCGCGGCGGGCACCTGCAGCAGCACCGGCTGCAGTTCGAGCACGAAGTGCGTGAACGCGTGGGTCAGCGCTGCCAGTGGCTGCGCAGCGGACACGCGCACGCCGAAGCGCTCGCCCGCCCAGTGTGCGGGTTCGGCGGTGCCGTCCGGGATCTCGGGCAGCGCCAGCAGCCCGCCCCAGATGCCGGTGGGCGGGCGGCGTTCGAGCAGCACCGCGCCATCGCGCAGGATCACCGCGTAACGCGTGCTGCGCCGCGGGACGGTCTTGCGCGGGCGCGGCGTGGGGAGCTCGGCGACGCGGCCGTCGCGATGGGCGACGCAGTCGGTGGCGAAGGGGCAGCGCACGCAGGCCGGCCGGCTGCGCGTGCACAGCGTGGCGCCGAGGTCCATCTGCGCCTGGATGTAGCGTCCGACGTCCTGCGCCGGAAGCAGCGACTCGGCCAGAGTCCACAGGCGGTTTTCCACTGCCTTCTCGCCCGCAAAGCCGTCGACGCCGAAGATCCGGCACAGCACGCGCTTGACGTTGCCATCGAGGATCGCCGCGCGCTCGCCGTAGGCGAAGGCGGCGATCGCGGCCGCGGTCGAGCGGCCGATGCCGGGCAATTCGGCGATCCCGGCGGCCGTGGCGGGAAAGCGGCCGCCGTGCTCGGCCATGATCACCCGGGCCGCGCGGTGCAGGTTGCGCGCCCGCGCGTAGTAACCGAGCCCGCTCCACAGCGCCATCACGTCCTCGACCGGCGCCGCCGCGAGCGCGCCGACATCCCGAAAACGTTCGCGGAAGCGCAGGTAGTAGGGGATCACGGTGTCGACCTGGGTCTGCTGCAGCATGATCTCCGACAGCCAGATCGGGTAGGGATCGGTGCCGCCCTGCCAGGGCAGGTCGTGACGGCCGTGCTCGCGCTGCCAGGCGATCAGGCGGCTGGCGAAGTCGTTCATGTCGCGGTTTTTCCTGTGGTTTTTGCATGCATCAAGGCGTTCGCGCTCGACGCTGGTGGCGGCTGCAGGGATAATCCCGGCTTCGATTGCACTGCAACAGAGCGCGGATTCACCGCGACGGCCCATCCCATGACCCAACAGACCCTTGCGGGCGAGGACTTCTCGCGCCGCTTCCGTAATTCGCTCGGCATGTTCGCCACCGGCATCACGGTGGTGACCACCCGCACCCCGGCCGGCGAGCCGATCGGCCTCACCGTCAATTCCTTCAACTCGGTGTCGCTCGATCCGCCGCTGATCGTGTGGAGCCTGGCGAACGATCTGCCCAGCCGCGCGCTGTTCGAGGCCTGCGAATACTACGCGATCAACGTGCTGGCCGAAGACCAGGCCGATCTGTCGCAGCGGTTCGCGAGCCGCCTCGAGGACAAGTTCGCCGGGCTCGAGTTCGACACCGGCGCCGGCGGCGTGCCCCTGCTGCAGGGCTGCTGCGCGCGCTTCCAGTGCCGCAACACCGTGCGCCACGAGGGCGGCGACCACGTCGTGTTCATCAGCGAAGTGGTCGACTTCGATCGCGAAGCGCGCCCGCCGCTGATCTATTTCGGCGGCGCATACCGCCAGCTCAAGGCCTGAGCCGGCAGCGCATCGCGGCCGGGCGCGCTCAGGCGCGCTTCTTGCCCGCCGGGCGTTCGACGATGTCGACGTTGTGGGCGATCGAAGGATCGAGCGCCAGCGCCAGCACGGTGAGGCGCTTGCGCGCGCCCTCGAGATCCTCGCCCGTTTCCGGACCGCTCATCGCCTCGCGGCAGAAGGGGCCCTCGGGGTGGAAGTTCCATGCCCCGGCCGGGACCATTGCGCAGTCGGCGATCACGCCGTCGGCGATCTTCACCCAGCACAGCAGCGCGCCGCGCGCGGTGGTCACGCGTGCCATGCCCACCGCGGGCGCGGCCTGAACGGCATCGACCAGTGCCGGAACGTCGTCGGTGAAGGGGTAACGCATCCGGCTCGCGCAGTCGGCCACATCGATGGCCTTGGCGAACAGGCGCGCCGACACCCGGTGGCCGCGCTCGAGCAGCAGGCGCACGAGCGGCGACTGGGCATGACGGGCGAGCGGTCCGGTCTCGGCCGGCGCGCCGCCGAAGGTGGGGTGGCGGACGAAGTCGGCGCTGGGCCAGGTCCCGATGCTGCTCACCCAGGCTGCGGCGCTGAGCATGCCGAGCAACTGGATCGGGCCACCCGGGGGTGGGCTGGCCGCGCCCATCGTGATCAGCCCGTTCATCACCGAACTCAGGCTGCCGCCGGCATTGAGCCGGTCGATGAATTCGCCGATGCCGTGGGGCATGCGGATCTGGTTGAAGAAGCCGGCGAGCATCTCGCGGGCGACCAGGTCGAGCACCTCGCCGCCGAGCGCGAATGCGGTGTCGGGGTCGAGTGGCGCGATCAACTGGCGATGGAATTCGGCGAAGCGGTTCAGGCGCGGCTCGAATCCGAACTGCGGCGGCCAGTCGATCAGCAGCCGGCGCAGATGGGTATCGGCCATCTCGGCGGCAAGCGCGCGCTCGGTGGCAATCCGGGTGTCAGTGTCCGCCGGCGGCTCGCCGAGCGCCATCGCGCAGGCCTGCTCGACTGCGCAGGCGTGGGCGCGCGGACTGTGGCTGGCGTGCGCGCCCAGGTGGGCGGTGGCCGCGGCGGGCGTCATGCCGACGACCTGCGCGCCCATCCACGCCAGCGCGGGAATATGCACCTTGACCTGAGTGACGCTGCCGCCCTGGCGCGTGGCGGTGATGCGGATGGTGTCGTCGCCGGCAGGGGCTTGTGTGTTCATCGTCGATGTCTTTCGTGGTCGTGTTGCTGGCAGGAGGATACCCCCTGTTGTTCCCCAGGGTGGGGTTTAGGTGCTGCGGGCGCGGCTCGTCGAGGCCTGTGCTGCGCGCCATGGCGGATGTCACGGACGGGCTTCAGTTAGCGCCCCACAAGCCGCGACGGTGCTAGAATCCGCCGCGTAGACCGGACTTTCCAAAATCCTACTCACACCAATCGAGGAAAAGCATGAATAAAGGTGAATTCGTCGAAGCCCTGGCTGACCGTCTGGATGTTTCCCGCGCTCAGGCCGACCGCGCGCTGTCTGCTGTGCTCGACATCATCGCCGAGCAACTTGGCGAGGGCGAGAAGGTTGCCTTCACCGGCTTCGGTTCCTTCGAGGTTTCCGAGCGTGCCGCGCGCACGGGTCGCAACCCGCAGACCGGCGCCACGATCGAGATCGCCGCGTCGAGCGTTCCCAAGTTCACCGCGGGCGCCACGCTGAAGGCCGCAGTCAACAAGTAATTCGAGATTCCTCGACCGGGGAGTGTCCCCGGAAAGAGCGGGCCCGTACATGCCGTACCGGCCCGCTTCTTGTTTGTTCTGTCGGCGCGTTGCACAAAAAACTGGCGACAGCGCGAACAGAACCGATTATACTACGCGCCGTTGTGCAATGCAGCATCAGGGCCATACAGGTTTCTGGCGAGGACAAGGATGCCCGCCGACCGGCCCCAGGGACTGTAACCACAGCCCCATCGCCCCCGACCTCCCGCCGAACCCCATTCGTTCTTCCGATCGTCT